>Ga0209205_1000028_pt1 | contig 62121 bp, 70 predicted proteins | sample ZodSprso05mmetaG_FD_184133 | JGI IMG/M metagenome (GOLD analysis project Ga0209205, IMG submission 184133) | Hot spring sediment microbial communities from Zodletone spring, Oklahoma to study Microbial Dark Matter (Phase II) - Zodletone Spring... ... | reverse complement strand
AGCGGGGCCGAATAACCACGGGTACGGAGGTTGAGCTGGTTGGCTTCCGCGAGACCCGCAAGACGGTAGTAACGGGCGTTGAGATGTTCCGCAAGATACTGGATTCAGGTGATGCCGGCGACAATGTAGGTTTGCTTTTGCGGGGTGTTGACAAGGACGAGGTTGAGCGCGGAATGGTAGTGGCGGAGCCGAAGTCGATCACTCCTCACAAGAAGTTTAAGGGTGAGGTGTATGTTTTGACCAAGGAAGAGGGCGGGCGTCACACGCCGTTTTTCAATGGTTATCGTCCGCAGTTTTATTTCCGTACCACGGATGTGACCGGATCGATCAAGCTTCCTGAGGGAGTGGAGATGGTGATGCCGGGCGACAATATCACGATGGAAGTAGAGCTGGTGAGTGATGTGGCAATGGAGCAGGAGCTTCGTTTTGCGATCCGCGAGGGCGGCCGAACAGTCGGCGCCGGCGTGGTGGTCGAAGTTGTGGAGTAGATGAATGGACCTGGGCCAGAAAATAAGGATAAGACTGAAAGCTTACGATCATCATGCCCTCGACAAATCGACGAGGGAGATAGCTCGCACCGTTTTAAGAACCGGAGCTAAGATCGCGGGTCCGATACCGCTTCCAACCAAGCGCACTGTCTATACCGTGTTGCGTTCACCGCACGTGGATAAGAAGTCGCGGGAGCAGTTTGAAACTCGAGTGCACAAGAGACTGATGGATATTTATGACTCTTCACCGCAGACGGTTGATGCTTTGATGAAGCTGGATCTGCCTGCCGGTGTCGATGTGGAAATCAAAGTGTAATAAAATGAAAGCGATTTTTGGTAAAAAGATTGGCATGAGCAGGGTCTTCACCGATGACGGCGACAGCCTTCCGGTGACAGTTATACAGGCAGGGCCCTGCCAGGTGATACAGGTTAAGACTGTTGAGAAGGACGGCTACTCAGCATTGCGAGTCGGCTATGAGGAGCTCGATGAGAGCCGGGTCAACAAGCCGATGAGCGGAATCTTTGAGAAAGCCGGAGTAAAATCACACAGGTATCTCAGAGAGATTCGTATGGATAAGGATACCGAGGATATCAAGGTCGGTGATTATATTAATGTTGATGTATTTAAACCGGGTGAGAAGGTGCATGTAAGCGGAATATCGAGGGGCCTGGGCTTTCAGGGCGGTGTTCGCCGGCATGGTTTTGCAGGCGGTCCCAAGACTCACGGCCAGTCGGATCGTTTACGGGCTCCCGGCTCGATCGGCCAGTCCTCATATCCCTCCAGGGTGCTGAAAGGTACCCGGATGGCCGGGCGTATGGGCAATGAGAAAGTGACCACCAAAAATTTGACTGTCGCCAAAGTCGATCCGGAGAATAACCTGATCTGCTTAGTTGGAAGCGTTCCGGGTAAACGAAACAGTTTTGTGAAGATTACGGGTGCATAGAAAATGGCTAAAGCAAAGAAAATATCAAACACGGGCGGCTCAGCCGGTGAAGTGGAACTGAATCCTGAGGTCTTCGAGTTCGAACCGAAGAATTATCAGGTCCACCAATATATTAAGTCGTTTCTGAGGAACAACAGGCAGGGAACTCATTCCACCAAGAACCGCAGGGAAGTCCGCGGGGGCGGTGCCAAGCCATGGCGCCAGAAAGGTACCGGAAGGGCCCGTGCAGGGTCGAATACCTCGCCTGTATGGGTCGGTGGAGGCCGTGCGTTCGGACCCAAGCCTAAAAATTACAACCGGGCAATTCCCAAGGCGATTAAGCGCCAGGCTCTTTATTCGGCCCTGGCTGATAAGGCTTCGGACGAGAAAATTATGGTCATTGAGGACCTCAAGCTGGAGAAGCCCCGGACAAAGTCGGTGGTCGAGTTTCTGGCCGGGCTGGACCTGTACGGCAGAAAGGTCTTGATCCTGAATGAAGGAGAAAACCGCAACTTCGAGATGTCCTGCCGTAACATCCCCGGTGTCAGCTATATGCGCGCCCGGTTAATCAATGCCTATCATCTGCTGAATTCTGAATATTTGCTGATGACCGAATCAGCTCTGAATGAGATCGAGGAGGTGTTTGCCAAATGAAAGAACCGCGCCAGGTAATAATCTCGCATCTCCTCAGCGAAAAATTTTCCGTTCTGCGTGAAAAGCAGAATGCATATGTTTTTGAAGTGGCTAAAGACGCCAATAAAATTGAAATAAAGAATGCTGTGGAAAACCTGTTTAATGTCCATGTCGACTCAGTTAAGGTCCAGGTTATGCGCGGCAAGATGAAAAGGCTGGGACGATTTGTGGGCAAGCGTCCCAATTGGAAAAAAGCGATAGTCAATCTTAAAGAAGGCGAAACAATAACGCAGCTTGATGCGATTTAACCCGGAATTATAGGAATTCAATCAGACTAAAGATCTTGGATTAAAAAATGGGTATTAAGAAATTCAAACCATATACACCGTCGATGCGTTTCCGGACGGTTTCTGATTTTAGCGATATCACTAAAACCATCCCGGAAAAATCTTTGCTGAAGATTTTGAAGAAGAGCGGCGGGCGTAATAATAAGGGCCGTACTACCACCTATAATCGGGGCGGGGGCCACAAGCGCTTCTACCGCATTATAGACTTCAAGCGTGACAAGATCGGTATACCCGCGCGAGTTGCGGCCATCGAATATGATCCCAATCGCTCGGCCAGAATTGCGCTTTTACATTATGTGGATGGTGAGAAGCGTTATATTCTCGCTCCGCACGGCCTGAAGGTGGGCGATACTGTCGTTTCCGGGCCGGAGGTGGAGATCAGCATCGGAAATGCAACCCTCCTGGAGAGAATTCCTCTGGGAAGTTTTGTGCATAATGTCGAAATGATTCCGGGCAGGGGTGGAAGGATCGCGCGAAGCGCCGGTTCCATGGCCATTTTAGCCGCCAAAGAAGGCAAGATGGCGCATCTGAAGATGCCTTCGGGTGAGGTGAGACTGGTTCCCTTGAAGTGTCGTGCGACTATTGGTCAGGTCGGTAATATCGATCATGAAAATATAGTCTGGGGCAAGGCCGGCAAATCCCGCTGGCTGGGACGCAGGCCGAATGTACGTGCGGTCGCCATGAACCCGGTCGATCATCCTATGGGCGGTGGCGAGGGACGTTCCTCCGGAGGACGTCATCCCTGTACCCCCTGGGGCAAGTCGACCAAGGGTTTGAAGACTCGTAAGAAAGGTAAATTGTCAGATAGATATATCGTTAAACGCAGGGGAAATAAGCTGTTTTAGGAGGTTCTGAATGGCACGCTCTTTGAAAAAAGGGCCCTTTATAGATGATCATCTAATGATCAAGATCGAGAAGATGAATGACAGCGGCGACAAAAAGGTTATCAAGACCTGGTCGCGCAGGTCAACCATATCGCCGGAATTTGTCGGGCATACAATTGCTATTCATACCGGCAACAAGTTTATTCCTGTATATATTACAGAAAATATGGTCGGTCATAAGCTGGGCGAATTTGCTCCGACCCGGATTTTCCGCGGCCATGCCGGCAAGTTAACCGAAAGGTCATCTTCGATAAAGTAAGAGTGGAATTATGGAATCTGTTGCTCGTTCAAAATACCTGAGAATGTCCCCGCGCAAGATGCGGCGGGTGGCGGAGCTGGTGAAAGGAAAGATGGTTCACGAGGCAGTTGACCTTCTGAGGTATGTGCCCAAGAGGGCCGCGGTGCCCCTTTCCAAAACCATAAAATCGGCTGCCGCCAATATGATCGCCCAGGAAGGCACTGCCCGGGTGAAAGCTGAGGAACTGAGAGTAACCTCTATCATCATTGACGGAGGGCCTATCCTGAAGCGCTTCCGCGCCGTCGGCATGGGCCGGGCCTTCAGAATACGCAAACGTACCTGCCATCTTTCGGTCAGGGTATCCGATGAGGGCCGTGCGGAAAGACGTCTGGCCAGGGAACACGCCAGGCGCACAAGAAAGAGAAAACCAACTAAACCTTCCGTGGCGGAAGAAGAAGAATAGCAGGAGGAATACTTTTGGGTCAGAAAACTAATCCAGTGGGATTGAGGCTGGGAATCATCAGATCTTGGAACTCCAAGTGGTTTGCGGAGAGGAACTTTGCAGATCTTCTCGAGGAGGATCTGAAGATCCGAAGGTATATTAGCAAGCGTCTGGAAAATGCCGGGCTTGCCAAAGTTGAAATCCTGCGTGCTCCCAAGAAAATTACAGTTGACATTCATTCTTCCCGTCCGGGCATCGTCATCGGGCGCAAAGGAGCGGAAGTCGATAAATTGCGTGAAGAGCTGCAGTTAATTACCAGGAAAGATATTACCTTGAATATTATAGAGGTGAAAAAGCCTGAGCTGAACGCGAAGCTGGTGGCTGATTCCATTGCCAGGCAGCTGGAGGGACGAGTATCCTTCAGACGTTCAATGAAGAAGGCTATCACCGCTTCGATGAAGATGGGCGCCGAGGGTATCAAGATTACCTGCGGGGGCCGTCTGGGCGGTGCGGAAATTGCCAGAAGCGAGAAGTATATGGAGGGACGGGTTCCGCTTCATACTCTCCGGGCGGATATAGACTACGCTATTTCAACTGCTAATACGACTTATGGCACTATCGGCGTGAAGGTCTGGATCTGCCGCGGCGAAATTCTGGATAAGCCGGGCATGGAGGATGCGGGTGAAAGCCGCCAGCCCGAAATGGATCAGAGAAGAGCCCGCCCCTCGGGGCCGCGCAGGCGTAAACCTCGCCCCAAATCCAGGGTCCGCAAGAAAAGACCTGAGGATGAAGGCGGACGCAGAGCCGAAGGGCAGCAGCAACAAAGAAACCAGGGCAGACCAGAGCCAAGAGCTTCGACCGAAGCCAAGAGGACGGCCTCCAGGCCGGAATCGGGAGATAAATCAGAAGACAAAAAAGGGTAAGACTTCATATACAAAAGCTCTTGCCTTTTGATCGAATGTACATATATTTGGAAATTTTCACGTTCTTGAACGGGAACGATTCGGAGTAATAGCATATGTTAATGCCAAAAAGAGTAAAATACCGCAAGCAGCAGCGCGGCAGAATGCGAGGCAAGGCCTACCGCGGCTCGAAGATCTCATTTGGCGAGTTCGGCCTCAAAGCTATGGCGCCGGCCTGGATCACAAACCGCCAGATAGAGGCGGCACGTGTGGCGTTAACAAGGAAGATCAAGAGAGGCGGCAAGGTCTGGATCAGGGTCTTCCCGGACAAGCCCTTTACCAAGAAGCCTGCGGAGACCCGTATGGGTAAGGGTAAGGGAGCGCCCGAATACTGGGTGGCGGTGGTTAAGCCGGGACGGATTCTGTTTGAATTAGAAGGTGTCTCCGAGGAGCTTGCTCGCCAGGCGATGAAACTCGCCGCCGACAAGCTGCCGATCAAGTGCAGATTCGTTACCCGTCAGGAAATTGGAGGAGCATAGTACCGTGAAGGCGGAATTAATCAGAGATCTGGCGAAGGAAGAAGTCGAGCAGCGGCTCGCCGACTCCCAGGAAGAGCTTTTCAACCTGAGGCTTAAAATGCGGGTCCAGAAGCTCGATAATCCCCTGCGCCTGCGAGTCTTACGGCGCGATATTGCCCGTCTTAAGACAGTCCTTCATGAGCATGAAAAAGGTATCCGCGCGCTTTCCGCCACAACCGGAAAGATACTGGGCAGCGGCAAAGAGAAGAGTTCAGAGGAGTAAACTGTGGCATTGAGAGGACTACGGAAAACGAGACAGGGTATTGTGATATCCGACAAGATGGACAAGACCATTTCGGTTGAGATGGACTACAAGATGAAGCATCCTTTGTACGGCAAGGTCATTCACAAGCGCGCCAAGCTCTATGCTCATGATGAGAATAACGAGGCTGGTATTGGCGATAAGGTAATGGTTATGGAAACTCGCCCGCTCTCGAAAATGAAACGCTGGCGACTCGTAAAGATTTTGGAGAAGGCCAAGTAAAATGATACAGGAATATTCCAGGCTGAATGTCGCCGATAATACGGGCGCCAAGAAAGTCATGTGTTTCCGTGTGCTGGGAGGAACGAAACGGCGCTATGCCAGAGTTGGAGACATTATAGTGTGTGCCGTAAAAGATGCGATCCCGAACGGCACGGTGAAAAAATCCGATATCGTCAAAGCGGTGGTGGTGAGAACGGCTTTTCCGGTGCGCCGGAAGGACGGCAGCTATATCAAGTTTGGCGATAATGCCGCGGTTATTATTAATGATCAGATGGAGCCGCGCGGCACGCGTATCTTTGGCCCGGTTGCCAGGGAGCTGCGCGAGAAAAAATTCATGAAGATAATATCACTGGCTCCGGAAGTTTTGTGAGGAAACGATGAGAATTAAAAAAGGCGATCAGGTAAAGGTTATTAGCGGAAAGAATAAAGGCAAGATCGGCAAGGTCTTGCGGGTCATTCCCGAAACCAACCGTGTCCTTGTGGAGGGCGTTAACCTGATCTATCGTCATAGCCGTCCCAGCCAGAGAAATCCCAAGGGCGGTATAATAGAGAAAGAGGCCCCGATTAACGCGTCGAATGTTATGTTGTTCGATACTCGCAGCAACAAACCCACACGCGTCAATTACAAGGTGCTGGAGGATCCCGAAAAGAAAACCAAGAATAAGGTTCGGATCTCCAATAAATCCGGAGAGATTATCTGATGGCACGTTTGAAGGAATATTATTATAAAGAGGTTTTACCGAAACTCCAGAAGGAGTTCGATTATAAGAATGTTATGGAGGTTCCGCGCCTCAAAAAGATCGTCATGAACATTGGCGTCGGGGAGGCCATAACGAACCCTAAGTTTTTGGATGCGGCGGTTGAGGATCTGAGAATCATTTCCGGACAGCAGCCGATTGTTACCCGTGCCAAAAAATCGATTTCGAATTTCAAGCTGCGCGCCGGCATGCCGATCGGCTGTGCGGTGACCCTGAGGCGCGAGAGGATGTATGAATTTTTCGACCGCCTGATAAATGTGGCGATTCCGCGAATCAGGGATTTCAGGGGACTTCCGCCCAAGGGTTTTGACGGACGCGGAAATTATACTCTGGGACTGCGCGAGCAGCTCATTTTCCCTGAGATCGATTATGATAAGATCGACAAGGTGCGAGGATTATCTGTAACTTTTGTCACCAGTTCCAATGACGATGAAGGAGCCTTTGCGCTCTTGCGGGAACTGGGGATGCCTTTCAGAAAGTAAGGAGATAGAGTGGCCAAGAAGTGTTTGATAGCAAAAGCCAAACGTAAACCGAAATTCAGCGTACGTTCGTATAATCGCTGTCGGCGTTGCGGCCGGCCGCGTGCCTATATGCGCAAGTTTGGTATTTGCCGTATTTGTTTCCGTGAATTGGCCTTAAATGGCGAAATACCCGGCGTGGTCAAGGCCAGTTGGTAGGAGTTTAGAAATTATGAGTATGACTGATCCGGTCTCTGATCTCTTAGTTAGAATCAAAAATGCGGCCAAGGCCAAGCATAAGGCGGTAGATGTACCGGCTGCGAAGCTTAAGAATGAGATCGCCAGGTTATTAAGCGAGCTCAGGTTCATCAAGCGCTCCTCGGTGATCCAGATTGACGGTAAGCCGGTTTTGCGGATTTGGCTGCGCTATAATAAAAATGATGAATCCATAATTTCGGGCTTGGAGAGAATCTCCAAACCGGGCCTGAGGGTGTATGCATCATCCGATGATCTCTTCAAGCTCCAGCAGGAGGTCGGAACAATGATTATATCGACCTCGAGGGGAGTTATGACTGACCAGCAGGCGCTTAAAGCCAATATCGGCGGAGAGCTGGTCTGCAGAGTTTGGTAGGATAGTAATATGTCGAGAATAGGAAAACAACCAATTCATATCCCGGACAAGGTCAAGGTGGAGATCAAAAACTCCACTGTCGTGGTGAAGGGTCCCAGGGGCGAATTGACGCAGGAAATTCATCCCCGGATACAGGTTGATATTGAGGACAATGTCCTGAACGTCAAGAGACCTTCCGATTCCAAGTTTTTCAGGGCCCAGCATGGTTTGGTAAGGGCGTTGATAAATAACATGGTAATCGGCGTGACCGAGGGATTTTCTAAAGTTCTGGAAATCGTGGGCGTCGGCTATAGAGCCGAAATGGCCAATAAACTGCTTAAGCTCTCGCTGGGCTTTTCGCATCCGATTTATTTTGCGCCTCCTCCGGGGATCGATATCGGCCTGGAGAGCCAGCAGAAGATTAAGATCTCCGGCAGCGACAAAGCTCTGGTCGGGCTTGTTGCGGCCAAGATTAGATCGTTCAGGCCGCCCGAACCATATAAAGGAAAAGGTATTAAATACGATAATGAGCAGGTCCGCCGCAAGGCTGGAAAGACTGCTGCGTAGGATGATGTTATGTCGAGTAGACTTGATTTAAAACAGGCAAAATACAACCGCCGCGTCAAGCGGGTTCGAGCGAAGGTTGTCGGTACCCCCGAACGTCCGCGCCTGAGCGTGAGCAAATCCCTGAAGCATGTCTATGCTCAGGTGATAGACGATATCGCGGGAGAGACACTGGCGTTCGCATCATCGCTCTCAAAGGACGCAAAGGATAGATTCGAAGATAAGGACAAGAAGACCGACAAGTCATTCAAGGTCGGGCAGTTAATAGCCGAAATGGCGAAAGCCAAGGGCGTTGAGAATGTGGTCTTTGACCGCCAGGGCGGCCGTTACCATGGCCGTGTCAGGGCCGTGGCCGAGGGCGCCCGCAAAGGCGGACTGAACTTTTAGTAAGGATTGTTATGAGGCCTCAGAGACAGAGATACGAACAGGATGGATTTGAGTTAGACGAGCATGTTATTCATGTAAATCGTGTGGCCAAGGTCGTGAAGGGCGGACGCAAGTTCTCCTTTACCTCTCTTGTAGCCGTTGGTGATCGTAACGGCTCGGTCGGTGTGGGATTGGGCAAAGCTCTGGAAGTTTCAGGTGCGATCCATAAGGCTACCGATGCGGCCCGCAAAGATATGGCCAAAGTCTCCATGGTGGGCGGAACCATCCCGCACAAGATCATCGGCAAGTTCGGGGCGGCCAGGGTGCTCCTGCGTCCGGCCTCGCCCGGTACCGGTATTATTGCCGGAGCCGGAGTGCGTGCGATTATGCAGGCCGCCGGAATTCAGGATATTCTGACCAAATCCCTGGGATCGTCAAATCCCCAGAATATCGTGAAAGCGGCCATGGATGGACTCAGGAGGCTTCGCACAGAAGAAGAGGCCCTGGCTTTCAGGGAGATAGAACCGGAGAAGAAGTCCGATGCCAGCTAAATTGAAAGTTACACAGGTCAGGTCGCTGAGCGGGCGTATCCAGAAACACAGGCGCACGATTGAGGCGCTGGGTTTAAAGAGGATTCATCATAGTGTCATTCACGAAGACACTCCGCAGATCCGCGGCATGATAAAGGCGGTTTCGTTCATGGTTAAAGTGGAGGAGGTATAAATGGAGCTTCACAATCTCGAGAAACCGTCTGGTTCGAAACGGGACAGAAGACGCGTAGGACGGGGCGCAGGCTCCGGACAGGGCGGCCAGGCTGGAAGGGGCCACAAGGGACAGCGCTCCCGTTCAGGCTCCAAGCGCAAGTACTGGAACGAGGGCGGTCAGATGCCGCTGGCACGCCGTATTCCGAAACGAGGATTTGTGAATCCGAATAAGGTTTATTTCCAGCTTGTAAAGATTGGCGATATAGCAAAAAAATTTACAGAGCCGGGCGAGGTCAATCCCGAGGCTCTGAAGCAGGCTGGATTGATAAAGACCACCGCGGAACCGATCAAGATCATGGGCGAGGGATCGCTCGAGATCGGTTTGACCATCTATGCGCAGGCATTTACAAAATCAGCTGCGGAATTGATTTCCAAGGCCGGTGGAAAGGCAGAGAAGATATAAGTGCTGGAGACATTCAGAAACGTATTCAAAATTAAGGAATTGCGAACCAGGATCCTCTTTACGTTGGGGATTTTGATAGTTTATCGTATTGGCGGCCATATACCCACTCCCGGTATCGATGGTGATGCGTTGTTCCGCTTCTTCAACCAGCCCGGCGGAGGAGGCACTCTGTTTGGTCTGTTTGACCTGTTTGTGGGAGGTGCCTTCACCAAAGCTACTATATTTTCGCTGGGTATTATGCCATATATCTCGGCCTCGATTATATTGCAGCTTTTAGGACCGGTGGTACCTCATTTACAGAGACTGCAGAAAGAGGGCGAAGAGGGACGACGCAAGATTACCCAGTATACCCGTTACGGTACGGTCTTGATCGCCGCCCTTCAGGCTTATGGAACATCAGTGTTCCTGCAGTCGCTTAACGCTCAAACCGGTACAATGATCGTTACCAATCCCGGCGTCGGATTCCAGCTTCTGACCATGCTGACCTTCACCACCGGAACGATTTTTATCATGTGGCTGGGTGAGAAGATTACCGAGCGCGGAATCGGAAACGGCATCTCTCTCATCATCTTCATCGGAATCGTGGCCAGGATTGTGCCGGGAGTGATGGGCGAGATTCAGAAGATTGTTTACGATCCGAGCCGTATTGCCGGCGCGATAGTAATTATCGCCCTGATGATCGCTGTCATTGCTTCGGTCATCATGGTTACCAGGGCCCAGCGCAGAATTCCTGTGCAGTATGCCAAGAGAGTGGTTGGAAGAAAAGTTTACGGCGGTCAGGCGACACATTTGCCGTTGTCGGTCAACACCGCCGGTGTTATCCCGATTATTTTCGCGCAGTCGATTATGTTTGCCCCGCAGACCCTGGCGACATTCTTTCCCGGTTCCGGAATTGCGCAGTTTTTAAATACGCACTTTAATTTCACATCCGTTCTTTATAATATAATTTATGGTGTTGTAATCGTATTCTTTGCCTTCTTCTACACAGCGATCGTGATTAACCCGGTACAGCTGGCTGACAACATGAAGAGCCAGGGCGGGTTTATTCCGGGTAAACGTCCCGGCAAGGCCACGGCCAATTATATCGATAAGGTTTTAACCCGAATAACTCTGCCGGGCGCTATCTTCTTTGCCCTGATAGCGGTACTGCCGAATTTCTTGATGGGATACGCGGGAGTGCGGTTTTATTTCGGGGGCACCTCTGTGCTGATTTTGGTCGGCGTGGCCCTGGATACGCTGCAGCAGATCGAGTCGCATCTGCTGATGCGCCATTACGACGGGTTTATCAAGAAGGGAAAGATTCGCGGGAGGTCGTACTGATATGTTGCTGGTAATGTTGGGTCCCCCGGGTTCGGGCAAGGGCACGCAGGCGTCCCGGCTGGCTGAGAGATTGGATTTGCATCATCTGTCAACCGGCGATATGCTCAGGTCGGCGGTCAAAAATGAGACCGAATTAGGCAAAAAAGCCAAAGAATATATGGATAAAGGCGATCTGGTTCCGGACAGCCTGATACTGGATATGATCCGCGAGACGATAAAAAATGATCAAGGCGCGGGATTTATCTTCGACGGATTTCCGCGCACGATTCCCCAGGCCGAGGGGCTCGACCGGATGCTCCAGTCTGAAAGTGAAGCGCTGGATGGGGCCTTGAATCTGGAAGTCTCGGATCAGGAAGTTATCAAGAGGCTCTCCGGGCGGTATTTCTGTCCGCAGTGCCAGAGAACCTATAACTATCCTTCGAATCTGCCCAAAAAGGAGGGCATCTGCGATGAATGCGGTGTTGAGCTGCAGAAGCGCAAGGATGACAGCGAGGATGTAGTCAGGAACAGGCTGGAAGTATATAAGAAGCAGACCCAGCCCTTGATAGATTATTATAAAGATAAGTCGATTCTGGTCAATGTTGACGGTGAACGCGATATCGGTGTTATTTTCAACGATCTCGTCACCATAACGCAAAGCTTGTAATAGCGGTGCTGAATGATTGAACTCAAGTCGCCGCATGAGATTGAGTTGATGAGGGCGGCAGGCAAGATTGTCGCCGAAACACATAAGCTTGTAAAGGAGGAAGCGAAACCGGGAGTTTCGACCTTAAGGCTCGATGAGCTTGCCGAAGAGTATATAAGGTCCCAGGGTGCGGTACCATCATTTCTGAATTACAGCGGATACCCTGCTACCCTGTGTATCTCATTTGATGACCAGGTTGTACATGGAATTCCCTCGAAAAATCGGGTGATTAAAGAGGGACAGCTGGTTAAAATCGACGTTGGTGCCAAGAAAGACGGTTATCACGGCGATGCCGCCAGGTCATTTTACATCGGCGAGATGGATGAAAGGACCGAAAGACTCCTCAGGGTTACTGAAATCGCTTTAATGCGGGGAATCGGGCAGGCCGTAATAGGGAACTTTCTGGGCGATATTTCGTTTGCAATACAGAAAACCGCTGAGGATGAAGGCTATTCCGTCGTGCGTGACCTTGTGGGTCATGGAATCGGCAAAAGGCTGCATGAGGAGCCTCAGGTTCCCAATTATGGCAATCCTAGAACAGGCGTGAAATTAAAAGAAGGTATGACGATAGCGATCGAGCCTATGGTGAATGAAGGCGGATGGGCCGTCAGGGTTCTGGATGATGAATGGACGGTTGTTACCGCTGACGGGTCACGCTCGGCGCATTTTGAACATACCATAGCAATAACCAGGAATGGAGCGAGGATCTTAACGAAGATCTGATATGGCGAAAGAAGAATCGATAAAAGTGGAAGGCAAGGTCATTGAGCCTCTTCCCAATGCTATGTTCCGGGTGGAGCTGTCCAACGGACATATAGTTACCGCCCATATATCCGGTAAGATGAGGATGAATTTTATAAAAATTCTTCCCGGGGACAAGGTAACCATGGAACTTTCCCCGTACGATTTGTCCAAGGGAAGAATAGTCTATCGCTATAAGTAAGAGGATTATTTAGTTTTCTATATAAGTGAGGATTTTATGAAGGTACGGTCGTCGATAAAGAAGCGCTGCGAACATTGCAAGATTATCCGCCGCAGGGGCGTTTTGCGCGTCATCTGCAAGAATCCTCGTCACAAGCAGAAGCAGGGCTAAGGAGGAATTGTGGCTCGTTTAGCAGGTGTAGATTTACCGAGAGAAAAGCGTATTGATATTGCTTTAACATATATATACGGCATCGGGCGGTCAGCGGCCAATGAGATTATCAGGAAAACCGGCGTTGATCCCGCGGTGCGGGTCCACTCACTGACCGAGGAAGATATTACCAAGCTCAGAGCGGAGCTTGATAATTACAAAGTCGAAGGTGTTCTGCGCGGCGAAGTAATGATGAACATCAAGCGGTTGATCGATATCGGTTCATATCGTGGGCTCAGGCATCGTCGCGGCCTGCCTGTACACGGGCAGAGAACCAAGACTAATGCCAGAACCCGTAAGGGTCCCAGAAAGACGGTAGGCGGAAAGAAAAAAGCGCCGTCACCGAAGTAAAAATAGCTTAACTGCGAGGAGTTTAAGTGGCTGATCCCAAGAAGAGAAAAGCAAGAAAGAAAGTCAAGCGTGCCGAGGCCGTGGGCGTGGCTCATGTCAAGGCAACATTCAATAATACCCAGATATGCATTTCCGACAAGAAGGGAAATGTGATCTCCTGGTCTACAGCCGGCAAAGTGGGCTTCAAGGGCTCCAAAAAAAGCACTCCCTTCGCAGCACAGGTGGCTTCTGATGCCGCCGCCAAAGAGGCGATGGATGCGGGAGTAAGAAAAGTCGAGGTTTGGGTCAAGGGTCCCGGAGCGGGACGTGAAGCGGCCATCCGGTCGCTGCAGGCCGCCGGGCTGGAGATCAGCGCGATCAGGGATGTGACCCCCATTCCTCATAACGGATGTCGTCCATCCAAGAGAAGAAGAGTATAGAAAGGATAATAGATGGCAAGATATCGGGGAAGCGTCTGCAGGTTATGCAGGAGAGAAAGCGAGAAGCTGTTCCTCAAGGGTTCGCGCTGCTATTCTGAAAAATGCGCGATCGAAAGAAGAAATTTTCCTCCCGGGCAGCATGGATTCAATGTGCGCAGGAAAATTTCCGACTATGGAATACAGCTTCGCGAGAAGCAGAAAGTCAAAAGAATATATGGTCTTCTGGAAAACCAGTTTCACAATTATTACCTGAAGGCCACACGCCAGAAGGGTGTCACCGGCGAGAACCTTTTGGTTTTCCTGGAAACCCGTCTGGACAATATCATCTACAGGCTGGGTTTCGCGCCTTCACGTAAATCCGCCAGGCAGCTTGTACGCCACAGGCATTTCATGGTAAATGGAAGGATTGTGGATGTGCCGTCCTATCTGCTTCGTCCCGGTGATGTCGTCAAGGTGAAGGAAAAAAGTAAAGGCCTGGATATCATCCACATGGCCCTGAGAGAATCCGATAGAGCTGTCGATTTACCCTGGCTCAGGGTGAACAAGGCCAACCTTGAAGGCGAGCTTCTGGAAAGGCCGAAACGCGAGGATATTCCGCTCACATGCCAGGAACAGCTTATTGTTGAGCTTTATTCAAAGTAATCTGGGAGGCGCTATAATATGAAATGGAAACCGTTAACAATGCCCAAGGAAGTGGTGAAAGAAACTGATACCGAGACCCCGTTCTATGCCAGGTTCGTGTTCGAGCCGCTGGAAAGAGGATTCGGTACTACCATTGGGAATGCCCTCCGCAGAGTACTTCTCGCATCCATCCACGGCGCCGCCGTTACGGCTGTGAGAATTGACGGTGTACTGCATGAATTCAGTACGCTCGAGGGCGTGTATGAGGATGTAACCGATATAATTCTCAACATAAAGAGACTCTGGGTCAGGCTCGATGCTGATGAGCCCAAGACCATCACTCTTGAGGCCGACAAGGCCGGGAAATACTCCGCCGCGGATATCGAAACCGGTCCGGATGTGGAAATTATGAATCCTGATCTGCATATAGTTGAATTGACCAAGGATGTCAAGGTCAAGATCGAGATGGAAGTCGATACCGGCCGGGGTTATGTCCTGGCAGAAACAAATCGCAATCCCGAGGCTCCCAAGGGCACGATCTTCGTCGATTCTCTTTTCTCGCCCGTGGTAAAGGTCAATTATACGGTAGAGAATACGCGTGTCGGCCAGAGCACCGATTACGACCGCTTGATCATGGATATCACCACCAACGGAGTAATCCTCCCCGAGGACGCTCTGGGTTATGCGGCTAAGATTCTGAAAGATCACGTGATGCCTATGATTCATATCGATGAGGAGATTATCGAGGAAGAGGAAGAAGTAGAGGACGAGGAAACGACCAGAATCCGGCAGCTCCTGAATACCCGGGTCGACGAGCTCGAGCTTTCAGTCCGGTCATCCAACTGCCTCAGGGCCGCCAATATTCAGACCCTGGCCGATCTGGTGCGCAAAACCGAATCGGAAATGCTCAAGTATCGCAATTTCGGCAGAAAGTCTCTGACTGAATTGAACAGTATTCTCGATGAACTCGGCTTGTCATTCGGTATGGATGTTGAAAAGTATTTCGAAAATCAGAAAGAGAAGTAAAGGAAATGAGACACGGTAAAAAGATACACAAGCTGAACCGTCCGGCCGAACATCGCAAAGCGGTACTGAATAATCTGGCGATGGCGCTGATTACGCGCAAGCAGATCCAGACAACCGAGGCCAAGGCCAAAGCCCTCAAGCCGTATATCGACCGTCTGATCTCAACCGCGCGTCAGGATACCCTTTCAGCCCGAAGGCGAGTCGCCCAGTATCTTCCAAATAAAGAGGCCTTCAAGGAGCTTTTCAATAATGTTATCCCCAAGCTGGAAGGGCGTACGTCTGGTTTTTCCCGTATCGTGAAATACAAAAACAGGCGCGGAGATGGAGCTCCCATGTCTATCGTTCAGCTTCTTCTGGAAGGGGAATCTGAAACCAAGGGCCGCAAGAAGGGCAAGAAAAAAGCGGCTGCCGCCGCGGCGCCTGCTGCCAAAAAGGCGAAAAAAGAAAAAGAGCCGGAACCAGAAAAATCGGAAGAGCCGGAACCGGAAGAAACCGAGGCTGAAGAGGAAAAAAGCCCGGTTGAGAAGGGTGAAGCTCAGGCTGCTGTGGCCGAAGAGGCAGTCACCAAAGGTCCGGAGGAAGGCAGCGGGGAAGAGGCGAAATCAGAGCCTGAGGAAGGGAAACCGGAAGCCGATAAGTCTGAAAAGAAGAAGTAATAAAAGAAAAATAGATTTTTTGATGGAGCAGCCTCACATCAGGCTGCTTTTTTTTCAGCGACCCGCCCTGTCCTGCAATATGTTTTGCCGGGCTCACTCCGCATTCAGGTACTTCTCTGACAGCTTTCTGGCTGTAGAATCGCTTTGCAGGTCAAAACCGGTTTTTTGCAGGAGCAACAGCGTTTTATACGCTTCAGTATTATTATTTAGACTATCATGCACCCGGGCGATTCCCAAAAGTGCGCCGGTATGTGTACTGTCGAGCGTAAGGACGTGATTCCATTGCTCGAGAGCGGTTCTCAAGTCACCCGCTTTGAATAGTTCCAGTGCGGCATAATGGCGTGTTGGTACGTGATTGGGGTAGAGGCTTAAGGCAATCTGGTAGGCACGCAGCGCTTCGTTATGCCTGCCGAGTGATCTGTAATTATTTCCGTACCAGTGCTGAATGCCGAAATCCCGGGGATGAAACTGCTCGGCTGTGCTTAATACCTGCAGAGAAGAATCGAAATCCTGTTTCTCATGAAGCAGTATAGAAAGGCCCATTAAGGCGCCATAATTATCCGGATGATCTTTCAGGACATCTTTGAAATAATAGTCGGCTGAATCGAGATCGCCCAGTTTCTGAAGAGAACGGCCCAGGGATGTCGCCAGCTCGGGATTTTCAGGATCATGCGCATAACCCAGTCGATAAAAGTCGGCGGCATGCGCGTATTCGGCGTATGCAAAAAGATTGCCCGCAGCATTATCAAGATAGGCTGATGTATCAGGTGTGAGCGACAATCCCTGCTTATAAATGAGCACGGCGGAATCCGCATTACCGGTCATCAATTTGATATTCCCCATTCTGAAATAGAGAGAAAGGAAACTTGTGTCACGGGCCACTTGCTTCATTGCCTCCCAGGCTTCATCCAATCTGCCGGTCTGGTAAAGTGAGTTGGCATATGACATTCTATCGTCAAGCTGACTCATAAATTCCGGAGGTACCTGTTGATAATATTCCAGAGCTTTTTCATACTCATCTTGATTATAATATAGATCGCCGAGATGCTTGAGATCGGCATAATCTCTGGCGGCGGATGCTACCTTTCGTTCGGTAAAAGAGGCGGCATCATCATTCCGATGATAGATATTTGACAGGATTGAAACGAAGGGGATTATACGTTCCCCATTATAGTAGTCGTCAGTGTAATGAGTATCCTGTTTTAACAGCACGATCATCCTGTCGACCGCACTCTGCTGATTCTTATTGATCGCAATAAATAGACCGGTATGGATTACCCCCAGAATCAGCAGGGGGATCATCAGGAACCTGTAATCAGCGTCGGGCTTATCGGTGCGGGAGATTATCGCCGCCACAGTAAGGGCGGCGGGTAGTGCGAAGATGGAAAGCAAATCCCAGTCTCGCGATGCGCCCAGAGCGGGATCGATGAAAAAGCTGAATATGACAGCCGGTATCAGCAGATAGGTAAGCATCCTGGAAATGCCTGTTTTCACCCTTCCGATATACGCCAGGAGCAGAATTATCCCCAGGACACCGACAGCGGGACCGATAAACACCAGTATATTCAGAAAATCCAGAAGGTGCTGCGGGGAAACCATAGAATAATCTGTATCCGAATTGTTCACAAGAGGCAAGGCGGCGGGTATTCCGCTTCTGGTCATTATCCTCCCGCCTGTATAAATTCCGATTACGAGGACCGCGGAGAGCAGCATTACGATTTTTTCAGGCAATAATTTGAATCTTCTGTTTACAAGAAAAATAAGCGACGGGAGGAAAGCGATGAACCAGATATGCCAGAATATGCCGATCGCATAGATCAGGATCAGCAAAGGGGTACCTGTTTTTCCGCGAAGATATTTTATGGCCGTGTAGATATATACCGCCAGCCAGGCTGTCAGCACGGAATAGGTCTCGATATAGCCTGTGAAAAGAACGACCATAGCGGATGTCGCGCAGACGAGGAAAAAAATGATTCGCAGAGCATCACTGGCAATCAGCATTTCCAGAATTTTATATAGAAAGAAGATAAACAGGATACCGCAAAAGATTGATACCCACGTCATAATATCGGCAGGCTCAATCCATTTTCCGATTCCGAGTGTGCTGTAAATAAATTTTATAAGCAGGCTCAAGCCGTAGGCGGTCTTGGAGATAATTTGATCCCTGGAAATATGGTGCAGAATCAGATGGCCGTCCCCATAAATATAGCTGTTTCCCCTGAGGAAATAAAATACAGCTCCCGGTAAAAGTATCCACATCAGAGCGCGGAGCACAGGCGGGAGAGAGGACAGCGCGGTCTTGATCTGCAGCAATATCTTTGAGACTATACGGTATATTGTTCTGCCGATAGCGGGTATTAAACTCATAACGGCAATTGCCGCAAAGAGAATGAGAATATATGGAAATAGAGACCGGTTGCTTATTACCGACCAGTTCCAGTATGAGGGATTAATCCAGGAAATTGTAAAAAACAGCAGAAGGATTATAATAACTGCCTGGAATATAATCCGCAGCGTCCTTCCAAAATCCGGCATTTCTATAATCTATTCCGTTTTATCACTCGCCTGTTTGCCCGCGAATTCAGGAAAATCCCGCGCATAAAGATCTTTCATTAGCTGCAGCCTCTCCGTCGCAGTATCATTCTCGATCCAGTTTTCAAGCATCTTCCTCGAGGAGTCCGCCATATCTTTTTCTTTATAAAGATAATACCAGAATAAAAAGTCCTCAGTTTTGGGAAAACGAATTGCCGGATCCTCAGCCCGCAGTCTTTCTGCAATATCCTCTTTTCCCAAAGATTGTTCGAATAAATCGGCCGATTGAGAGAGCGCTCTGGGATAATATCGGTGCTTGATTATCAGGGTGTCAACCATGGCATTGCCGAGGGAATCGTTGCCCAGCAGAAAATTGAGGGCCGCATAATAGGCATCCAGCTTGAAGGAGTTTTTTGCATGTTTCCGCCCTTCTTCGACAAGGGCCATAAGCTTCGTAAATTCCTGGTTTTTATAATATAGTTTGGAGGGAAAGACATAAAAATCCTCAATCTCTGGATAGAGCTGGATACCAACCATGCATGTTTCAAGTGCCTCTGATGTATCGCCTTCAATTTCATGGCTTTCGATCAGGATCTTGAGGAGATTTACTGAGGAATCTCCCAGTTCCAAAGCCTGATCCAGTTTCGAGGCAGCGGAGTCAAATGCTTCTATCTTGTAGTAGGCAAGTCCCAGGTAGTACGAAAGGTCTGAAAAATTCGTGTCTGCATCGGCATTCTCGAGGTATGCTGCCGCCCGCATAGAATTATTCCCCCGATAATAGGCCATCCCCGTAAGGTAATTCCAGAGTGCGGGCGATTTGCCTCGTTCCAGGCTGACATACTTTGTGAGCAACGGAGCCGCCTTTACAATTTTGTCCTTCTCGAGCATCTTCCGGGCGAATTCAATTGCACTTGCAGTATCACCCAAATGCGCCCGGCAAACCAGCATCGAATCATCGATTCCTTCCCACAGCTCGGGATCCAGTTCCTCATAAACTTCGAGAGCCTGCTCATAGTTTTCCAACTTCGTGTAGAGATTGGCGAGGTAGTATGTTGCATGTGGATACTCATCATTGCCAAGCAGTGGAAGGAAGTACTCGGTGGCAACAGAATCACGCCTGGCGCCAATCAGGGCAAGGCCGGTCAGGTAGTTGAGCGGGGGGGAGGCCTGACCCGGATTTTGATTATAATCGGACAGGTATTCTGCCGCCGCCGCAGTATCCTCCCGGAGCATGAAATGCCATCCGATAACCATAGCTGCAAGCGTGTCGTTATTCCCGGCCTTCATACGAAGGACACTATCCGGCAAATCTCTATATTCCGTATTGACCCAGGGACGAGCGATCAATTCGGGTTCTTTTTCTCCGCAGTTCAGCCCGGCAATTAAAGTGATAAATGCGATTAGCGGCAAAGCGAAAATATTTTTTGACAATATTGTTCTAACTTTCATAATTGAACTCTCTTTCGATCCGGTAACAGGTCCGTTACGAATACCCTGATTTCATGAATCTTAAAATATTACATCATCTTTGTATGGCAAGCAAAAATAATACATGTTTGCTGCTAAAAATAAAGTGTGTCCTATTATACAGGGAAACTTGCACATCTTTCCAGACCGAATATCAAAAATGCCGGAATGAGCCAAAAATATATACCGATCAGAATTTCCGAATGAAACAAAAATTTACGGCAACTCTAATCGATAGGGATTGATATTGGAAGCAGGCAACCGCTTTGCAGGAAAAATCTTTCATTACGAATGGAATTAAATTCCGAAAAAACTTTTTGATTTTGATAGTTCCCATGCGGAAGCTATTCAATTGCGCACCCGTCATGCCTCCCAATATATTGTCCCGCAATGTGTTATGCGAGTATTCGAATTGGCGTGTTTCTAACTCTTTCATTTGGCACAGACTATGCATAGAGTTGCCCGGAAAGATACTATGATTAGAGAGGTACGCTGTGTGCATGGGGCTTAACCCGGCGCATACTGAAACAGGAAACAATATCGAACAATCTTGCAAGTGTAAACGCTCCGCGATTATAAGCGCCCCTGATTCTTGAGGCAGTTAAACTGCCCTTATGACCGCCGAGCAAAATATGAAAGTGAGCGGCAGACATCTATGCTTGATAAAACTATTACCGATTTTACCGGGAAATCGATCGAACGTACCGGCGATCCGCTGAACTTTGCAATTGATGGTGACGGCTTTTTTGTTGTGGAAACTCCAGAAGGTGAAGGCTTCACGCGTAATGGAGATTTCGGTCTCAGCCCGGAAGGGATACTGGTAAGCGCAGAAGGGTTTCCGGTTTTGTCAGATAACGGCCGGGTTGAGGTTCATGAAGGGGAATTGAGTGTTGACCTCGATGGCACCGTCAGAACCGATGGCAAAGAACTCGGGCATCTCCTTCTGGTTGACTTCGAGAAACCATATAAGCTGGAAAAGTCAGGGGCCGGAATCTACAAATCGCCGGCTGATGCTAACAGGGTGGAGGTCGAATTCACCTATGTGCGCCAGCGATATCTGGAAAAAGCGAATGCCGATATTATACGCGAAATGGCAGATATGATCGAATCATATAAAAACTGTGACTCCGATCAGACTGAGATTGAGATTTTAGATGCGCCACTGGAAGAGGCCGCGGATCAGGTAGGAAGGATGCGATAGGGTAGAGGTGTATGATGAAGAAATACTTGTTTTTCATATGTGTGCTGGTTCTACTGCTTCTGCTTCCTTATTCACTCAAGGCGGGGCATTTTGAATCCAGTGCAAAATTGTTCTCTTCGGATGCACTCGTTTTTGAAGTTCAGATCTCTTCTGATCGATTCAAAGCTGACATAAAGACGGCCCCGGCTGCACATAGTTTTGGTCCGGGCAGTATTGAAAACTGTGACGGTCTATAACGGGATAAAAAATATTTGAATCAGGTTATAAAGTTTATGCATGAGGGCGAATTAAGTAAAGATTCAAAACTCCAGGCCGAAAAGTCTATAAGGAGGTAGGGTGGAGCTTCTCTACAATAAGATAATAAGCGTGGTCGAAGAGGAGTCGCTCTGTCTGGAGGAATTTCTTGAACTTTTGGTCAGCCAGCAAAAGTATCTGGTTGAAAATGATCTGGAAAATCTCAAAGACGGCGTGGCACGACAGCAGGAGATAATCAGTAGGGTCAAAGCCCTGGAGAAAAAGCGCGCACAGCTTGTTGCCAGATATTCGGAAACAGAGGATGTGAATCCGAGCGATATAACAATCTCGTGCCTGGCGCGCAAGGCCGGGGGCCAGATTGCCGACAAGCTGCTGGAGCTTCAAAATTCACTCTTGTCTCTTCATGAGAGAATAGAGAAGGCCAGGCGCAAGAATGAATTTCTTATTGAGAATTCGATGAAATATATTGATGGGACAATCAGGCTGATAGCGGAAAGCGGCACGCAGAAGAAGGGTTATCTCAAATCCGATAAGCAGGAAAGTCCGATTCTTTCCAGGACAGTCTGACATGGGAGAGACTGATGTACTGCCCATTCAATGGACTTGAAACAGATAGCCGGGCGCATGCTGCTTCACAGCACGCCATGACAGAGATTGGTTGCGGCCCGGTAAATATGAACATCCCGGGCCATTCGGTGCAGCGGGTATTGATAAATCCCGACATACCTGTGGATAGACCCGTTTGCAATGACCACATAGTCCCGGGGCAGGGGCTCATGCGGTTTCGGGAAAACATCTTTCTGACTGACCAGCACCATAATGGATATCAGCGAAATCACAGGTGTTTGATGGCGAATACAAGATCGATAGATACTAAGTATGGTGGGAGACAAAATTGCTTATTCTAACAAGGAAGTTGGGCGAAAGCATTACCATCGGTGACAATATCAAGGTCACCGTGCTGGGGATCTACGGACGGCAGGTGCGGCTCGGGATCGACGCTCCTCTCAAGGTGGTGGTGCACAGGGAAGAGATTTATGTCAAAATACAGAAGGAAAACCGCAAGGCCTCAAAAACCGAAAAGGAAGATCTCAACAATGCGGTTGATTACCTGAAAGGAAAATATAAGGACGACATCAAGAAATCCGATTCCAAACCCAAAATGCGGTATCGGGATGACCGTTCCAAGAGGCCGCCCAAACCCTGATGTAAACGGGGCCTTATTGATTGCGGATTTCGTCTTTTCCCGGCATAGAAAATATAAAAGACTTTGGCGGATTCATAAGGTTATGAAAATAACCAGTAAAATGATATCGGATTTGGTTAACAAAAGACAATCCCGGAATGTAAACCATTTTCACAACCTCCAGGATCGGATGTACATTGGAAGGTGCATTATGAAAGCCTCGGATGATCAAGCAGGCACGACCAAGACATTCTCATACCGCTCGCGTATTTCCGAGATCGAGCAATACCGGGCCAATATTGTCGAAGGCAGTCGCTGGCTGGCCTCGGTTGATGCCGCCCTGGAAAATATTATCGAAATTATCAGGCAGGTTAAAGAAATTGCGGTGTCGATGGCCAATAATACTTATGACGCCGCTGCTCGCGATTCCATGGCTGATCAAGTCCGGTCCCTGTTTCGGCAGATGCTGCAGGCGGGGAATCTCCAGCAGAACTCGCGCTACCTGTTTTCCGGGCTAATGACCCGTACAGAACCTTTTGCGGCCTCATCCAGAGGGGTAGTCTATAATGGTGACCAGGGACAAGTACAATATGAGATTGAAACTGCGACCAGGATCAGCATCAATATACCGGGCTCGGATATTTTCACCAGGGCATTCAGAATTCTGGGGGAAGACAGCGATCTCAGGGCAGGTATCGACGGGAATACTCAGCTGGCGGATTTAAACAGCGGGCGGGGTGTAGATCTCTCTCCCGGATCGTTCATTATTACAGACCAGAATCTGGGTAACTCCGTAACTGTAACAATACCTCCCGGAACCGCCAGCATAGAGAGCATGATGGCCGGGATTAACAGTCAGCTTGCGGCCGCTGGAATAGATAATCTCACAGTCCGGCTCGGCGACCAGCGAAATAATCTCAGGCTGGCCGCCGCGGACAAGCCGCAGGTGTCGCTATCCACACCACTCGCAAACCTTAATTACGGGCACGGGATAGGCTCGGAACCGTATGAGATTCGCATCCACAGCGCGGACTACTCGACAGACTTAACTGTCGACCTCAGCGCGGCATCCACGATAGGAGATGTCATCAATGAAATAAATGCTACCCTGGTGGATGCCGGTATTGACCGGGTTACGGCCGGCCTGAATGCAGCCTTATCCGGAATAGACATCGAGGATACAAATATCGCTTCTCTGAATCTGCAGGTTTCGGAAATCTCGAATGATTCGCTTACCGGAGCGGCACTGCACATACTTGGCAACATTTCGCCTCTCCTGTCCGGGCAGGATCTCAATCCGCGGCCCGATTTCAGCGTTGAGGAGGTTGCTCCCGGGAATACGACTGCTGCAGATATAGGACTCCTGGGGAATTTCCATTATGATCTGGTAGGCAATGATCTCGATCCGCAGATCACCCCTTTGACCCCTCTTGCTCTGATAAATAATGGATCGGGCTGTCAACTGGATAAAATAATGATCTCCCAGGGATCGAGTTCTTTGACTGTGGACCCGGGAACCACAGGAATAGCCACAATTGGTGATCTGATGAATATCATCAACAGCTGCGGCCTGCCGATACAGGCGTCGATCAATGAAAATCATAAGGGCCTGCAGGTTGAATCCACTGTAATCGGCCGGACGCTCCTGATCGAGGATTCGGGCACGTCGGATACTGCTTATAACCTGGGTATTGAAGGCTCTCCCGATGTGCTCGGCAATCTCATATTCCTGGTGGACGCCATTCGAAATAACGATAAGAAACCAATCGGCAAGGTCATCGCAAGCCTGGACTCATCCATAAATCATATTCTTAATGAACGTGCATCGATGCAGGCAAAAATGATAAGACTGCATACCGCCGAGTCTCGTCTGATGGACTACAGCCTGGAGTTAACCAAACTGCTGAGTGAAACCGAAGGTGAAGATTTGAGCGAGCTGGCAGCCGATCTTGCATCTCATGAACATATCTTCTCGGCTGCACTGAATTCGGCCGCCAGGATCATACAGCCGTCATTGATGGATTTTATAAGGTAAGGTTATTATGAAAATTGCAACTTTCAGATTCGGTGAATTGGAGATACCGGAAGAAAATGTTATCGAGTTTCCCAAGGGGTTAATAGGTTTTGAGCAATTTAAACAATTTGTTCTTCTGGAACGAAGGGACTCCGAGCCATTTCGCTGGCTGCAGTCCCTCGAGGATCCAGACCTTGCCTTCGTGGTGGTCAACCCGGTGATATTCTTCAAATATTACAAAATTGAGGTTCATTATAAGGAACTGGAGGATATTCAAGTATCGACACTGGATAGAACTCAAATCTTTACGGTTATCACCATACCGGATGATATTTCGCGCATGTCGGCAAACCTGCTGGGGCCGCTGGTAATAAATCTTGACAACAACTGCGGTAAACAGATCGTGCTGAGCAACAGCACCTATACAACCCGGCATTATCTGCTGGATGAATTAAACAAGGGTGCAAGGGAACTGGCGGGGAAGCACTCGCTGGCGGTGCAAATTTGAGTTTAAGTTATAATTCTGTTTAATGAATCTTTTGGAAGCGACTTTTTGATATCGGTGGTGAGAAATACGACAGTCGAGTGAGGGATGATTCAAATGCCAAAGAAAAAACAAAAACCGAAAGCGAAAGATATATCTGCGCCCGGCAGGAAGAAACGTCCTGCCGGGAAGGCTAAATCGGTAAGCTCCTCGGGGCCGGGCCGCAGTGAACAATACACCGAGGCTCTGAAAAAAGCAGAGGATTTTCTGGATAGGGGAAAGCATGAAGAGGCTGTCATAGCGGCAGGCCGGCTTCTCACACCGCGGATTCGCGAAAAAGACCCGACGTTGTTCCTATCGGCTGCGCGTATCAGCGCCTTCGCTAATGTTAATCTAAGAAATTATATACAGGCCGCAGAAACCGCGCTTCAGGCCCTGAAGATCGACAATGATCTTCTGGACTTTCATTATATTTTGACCGTGAGTTATTACGGGATGGAAGAATACGGGCTGGTGGAAGTTAACGCTAGGAGATTCCTCGAATTGGCTTCGGATCAGCCGCAGGATCGGAACTGGCCGGTAATGTTCTCGGAGGCAGGCAGCAGATCTGATCTGATATATAACTTTCTCGGAACCGCGTTGCGTGAGCAGGACAGGTACGAGGAAGCGTGCCAGGCCTATGAAAAATCGTATGCTGTCAATCCTGAATATGTCACCGCATATATAAACCACGCACAATTGCTTCACGGAATTGGGGATGATGCCGGTGCATGCATGGTGCTCGACAGGGCTTCCGGGAGAGGCCTGAAGTCGGAAGAAGTCAAGATGTTGCGCAAGGCTTACATGTCCGCCCCGGTTACCCATTTCAGTCCGGGACAAACAGAATATAACCGCGGCGATTTACAGAAGGCCTTGAACAAGCTGCAAGCCGAGGTACGAAAACATCCCGACAACTGGACCGCCCACTATTTTATTGGTAAAATATATGTTCAAATGGAGGATGACAGTGCAGCTGAAGAGGCGTTTCTGGAGGCCTGCAATCTCTGTCAGAATGATGTCAACCCGCTCTATTCCCTGGCGAGGCTGTATTTCGATAGCGGCCGTCAGGACGAGTCCCTGAAATACCTTGAGAAAATACAGGCCGCTGATAAAGATTTTGTTCAGGCTCATCGCCTCACAGGTGATATTAATTTCCAGTCCGGCAAGTATCGTGAGGCCTGCGACGCCTATGTCAATTTTGTTATGAGGATGCCGGATGATCCGGAGGTCTGGATTAACCTCGGCGACTCGCATTTCAAGCTGGAAGAGTTCGAACAGGCCAAACAATGCTATGAAAAGGTGATCGAAATTGACAGCGCCTGCAGCCTGGCCTACCGGAATCTGGCAGTCTGCGAAACGAGGCTGAACAACTTTGAAAATGCCTATCGGGTTTTGACAGATTATCTGGAACTTGCCGGTGAAGATTATAACCTGATCGTCATGGCGGCTGAAATTGCTGCAAATCTGCAGAAGTTCGATGAGGCCATAAAATACGGCGAGAGGGCTCTGGAGATCAATCCGCATTCGCCGCAACTCCTGACCCTCCTGGGTGACTGCTATTACTCCGGCGGCTTCCTGGTATCAGCTAAAATGAGCTTCGAGCAGGCCTTAAAGATCGATCCCAACTTCGATCCGGCCCGGCAGCGGATTTTGCAGATAAATGAAATTCAGGATGCCCGTAAACGGTAGGTTTCAGTCTGATCAGCCATCGAAACATCCATAGCGGGACCGGCTGTTGAGGTAACCTCGCTGCCCCGCATAGACTAAAATGCTTTTTTTGAAAGCCGGTTTTAAAGTTGAAAGACGGGGCGTTTCAATCTGAATGAAATAAAGAAAAGAAGAAATATGCCGATTTATAACTTGAGAAGCATAAAATTAAGGAAAATGTTCGGGTCCCCGGGAAGATTTAAGAGGGGCGGATAATCCATGGGATATCCCGTTGCGGCCGCTGAAATCAACCGAGGGATTTTTTGTACGCCATAGATATGGATTACATATTGTGGATAACGATAACTACTTGAGCCATGAAAGAAAAAGTCGGCATATCAATCAGTCAAGCGCTTTCAAGTTGCCAGAAGAACCAGATCTTGGGTATGAACCAGAAAGACTGGATTGTGCTCCTGTTTAATGCTGCGGCGGATCTCCTGAGACAGGCCCAGAAATTTCTGAGTGAGAGAAAGCCGGCCGAATTCTCCGATTCCCTTGAGAGAATCCGCCGGATAATCTATCATCTATATGACAGCCTTGATATTGACCAGGGCGGAGAAAATGCCGAGCACCTGGGAGCATTATATACATATATCATTGGTCAGCTATACATTGTCAATTCAACCAAAAACGATAAAATAATATCAGATCTGCTGGTGATAATAAATAATCTCAAAGAGGGCTGGGAAGGCTTAAATCCGCAGGAATTATCAAAGGGGACATTCAAACACGGGGCGATGCCGGCAGGAAAGCGAACCGTTGTATCAACAAAGGTGTGATTATGGAGTATAGTCAGGTTGTCGAATTGGAGGAAAAACTGCTGGAGCTTCTTCGGCAGGAATATTCCTTTTATCAGTCTCTCTACCTGCTCTTCGATAAGCAGAGGGACAATCTCAGGTTTGAACGGGATCAGAAATTGATCGATCTGTACAATGAAATCGAAAAAGCTGAGAGGAGAATTGCCGAATCAGAGGACAAGATTGCCAGGCTGCGCAGTGAAAACCGCAAGGTCTTCAACCTCGCGGCAACCTCGCCAGAGGTCAAAAAGCTGGTGACATCCATTGCCACCCTGCTCAAGAAGAATCTGGCGCTAATTAAGGAAAACGAGGACTTTGCAAAAAACAAACGCAACCGGATAGAAGAAGAATTGGAGCAGGTCAGGCGCATGTATGATCATATGGCCTGTAATAAGGCCGATAATGGAGCCAGGGTCTTTGATGGCAGGAGCTGAGATAACAGGTTATTTTTATTATATATCATGATGGGAAGATGAAGATCGCATAGGAAACCATATAACATGGTTGGAGGCGAGGGATGGAAATCAATGATAATCCCGAGATGAAAACTCAGTGGAATGCCAGGACGGCAAACCGGGGAAAAAGAATGTCAGAGAAGGAAAATAGTCCCGCGTGCGGAGACGAGGTTGAAACAAATACGGGAGTCTCCGAAAGAGCGAATTTCAGGCAGGAAGTCCGAGCTGATGTAGTTGAGCGGGCGCGGGCCAATATTGAATCCGGTCATTATGACGAACCGGAAGTTGTGGACGAAATCGTCGATCGGCTGATGGACCAATTCGGGCTTTGAGAAGACGACTTTTTCGAATGGTAATTAGATATCCCCGGGCAAGGATTCTTATTTCATCGGCTGGAAGATGACCGCCCCGGTTATTTCACACCCGGAACCGCGCTCCGGCGGCAAAAAATCCCCGAATCCGGTAAGGCCGGACAACGGGCCAGACCTTGAGATTTCCCGTAAATCGCCCCGGCTCCTGTGATATCCGCGAAGCCTGTCAGGCACCCGGCTCTCGTTATATTTTCTGCAATTTTTCCGATAGAAATCTATATATATGACAATATCTTGCGTAAAACATGCAGGAAGATCTAATTTAATTCAAAAGGACTTAATAGCTCCCTTTTTGCTTGACAAAATGCTTGTCCAGTTTAAATTAACAGGCTTAGTGAATAGAAGGGCGATTAGCTCAGTTGGTTAGAGTGCTTGCTTGACATGCAAGAGGTCACTGGTTCGATTCCAGTATCGCCCACCATTTAAACCCAATTGCGGGTTTTTTTAATTGCAGGGTGTCGAATGAGCAGCGTTAAAATAACATTTCCTGACGGCTCCGTAAGCGAATACAAAGCCGGGATAACCCCCATGGAGATAGCCGAGAACATTTCCAAGGGGCTGGCCAAAAAAGTGCTCGCTGCCAGGGTGAACGGGTCCATCATAAACCTGAACGATCCTATAAAAGAGGATACCGAGTTAAAGCTATTGACCTTCGAGGATCGCGAGGGACGGGAGGTCTTCTGGCATTCCAGTTCCCATATCATGGCCCAGGCGGTGACAGATCTCTTTCCGAATGCCAAGCTCGCCATCGGGCCCCCCATCGACGAAGGCTGGTATTACGATTTTGATGTCGAGAAGCCCTTTTCCGACCAGGACATAGAGAAAATCGAGCAGCGTATGGCTGAGATCATTAAGGAGGATCATCCCTTCAAAAGGGTCGAACTCCCCCTCGAAGAGGCCAGGAAATACTATGAGGAAAGGGATGCCATTTATAAAGAGGAGATCCTGGACGAGATCGAGGATGATACGGTCACCCTTTATCAGCAGGATTCATTCACCGACCTGTGCCGCGGCCCGCATCTTCCATCAACCGGTAAGGTCAAGGCATTCAAGCTCTTAAGCTCCTCCGGCGCATACTGGCGTGGGGATGAGCGCAATAAGATGCTGCAGCGCATCTACGGCGTTTCATATCCTTCCAAGAAGCAGCTCGACGAATATCTCAACATGCTTGAGGAGGCCAAAAAACGCGATCACAGAAAGCTGGGAAGGGAGCTCGATCTCTTTTCGATCAATGAGAATATCGGCAGCGGCCTGGTGTTATGGCATCCCAAAGGAGCCGTAATCCGCAATATCATCGAGGAACACTGGAAAAAGGAACATATCGATAACGGTTTCCAGCTGGTGTTTACTCCCCATATAGCGCGCCTGAAACTGTGGGAGATTTCGGGGCATACCGGTTTCTATGCCGAAAATATGTTTCAGCCGAATGAGGTTGAGGGCGACCTGTACCAGATCAAGCCGATGAACTGCCCTTTCCATATCGAGATTTACAGGAGCGCAATCAGGTCTTACCGCGATCTCCCGATCAAATATGCCGAACTGGGCACGGACTACCGTTACGAGCGTTCCGGCGTACTTCACGGGCTCATGCGTGTGCGCGGCTTTACCATGGACGATGCCCATATTTTCTGTACTCCGGAACAGCTTCATCAGCAGATATTGGAGGTCTGCCAGATGTCTTTGAGATTCCTGAAGATGTTTGGGTTCGAGGATTACAAGATTTATCTCTCCACCCGGCCGGAGAAATATGTGGGCGAAGCCGAGAGATGGGAAACCGCGCAGGATTCGCTGGCGAAGGCGCTTGATGAGCTGGGACTCGAATACGATATGGATGAGGGCGGGGGAGCCTTCTATGGCCCCAAGATCGACATAAAAATTAAGGATACGATCGGAAGATTATGGCAATGTTCTACAATTCAATTTGATTTTAACCTACCGGATCGCTTTGGAATTTATTATATTGACAGGGATAATACGCAGAAGAGGCCCTATATGGTACATCGGGCGATCCTGGGATCGCTGGAACGATTCTTCGGCGTATTGATAGAAAATTACGGCGGAGCGTTTCCTCTCTGGCTGGCGCCTGTGCAGGTCAAGATCATGACCATCACGGATAATCAAAATGATTATGCCAAAAAGATTGCTGAGGAATTGAAGAAACACGACATCCGCTGTGAACTTGATTTGAGGTCAGAAAAGATCGGCTTTAAAGTCCGTGAGGCGGAAACATCAAAGACCCCCTATATGTTTGTAATAGGGCAGAAGGAAGTCGATGACAATAAGGTCTCTGTTCGTCACTATGGACAGGTAGACCTCGGTTCTATGAATTTGGAGGAGATAATCTCCAGGATCAAAGAGGAGATTGAGAACAAGTATCCAAGGATGAAATCCGGAGGGTGATAAAGTACAGGGAGGAAAAATAAAAAAGCAGGACACTATTCGCGTAAATTCTCGGATTCGTGCTCCGCAGGTGCGAGTAATCGACACCGACGGATCACAGATCGGCATCTTGCCGACCAGGGAGGCTGTCGAAAAGGCTTATGAGAAAGGTTTGGATCTGGTTGAAGTTTCACCCAATGCCAAACCGCCGGTATGCAGAATACTTGATTTTGGGAAATATAAATATGAGCAGTCCAAGAAGGCCAAGGCCGCCAAGAAGAAGCAGCATACCGTACAGCTTAAGGAAATGAGGTATCGTCCCAAAATCGAAGAACATGATTATAATTTCAAGACCAGGCATGTAAAGGAATTCCTGTTACAGGGATTCAAGGTCAAGGTGTTTGTGGAATTTCGCGGAAGAGAAATGGCTCATATTGAATTTGGAAAGAAGATAATGGAGCGGCTGCAGGAGGACCTTTCCGAGGTGGCCGTCGTGGAACAGAGGCCCAAGATGGAAGGGCGCAACCTGATAATGATAGTAATGCCTAAAACATAAACGAGAGAACATTATGCCAAAGATCAAGACTAATCGCAGCGCAAGGAAACGGCTAAGAAAAACCGGAACCGGAAAACTGAAAAGGAACAAGAGTCTGGCTGGTCACTTTCTTGCCAAAAAATCCTCCAAGCGCAAACGCAACTTGCGTAAGAGCACCCTGGTTTCGAGTGCCGACGAGAAACGTGTCAAGAAACTGGTGCCCTATCTTTAATTAATTTTGAGAACCTGAGTTGATGTAGGAGGAAAAATGCCACGTACAACCAATAATGTGGCTGCCCGTCGCCGGAAAAAGAAAGTAATGAAGCAGGCCAAGGGCAATTATGGCGGAAGAGGACGTTTATACCGTACCGCAATGGAAACAGTCCGCAAGGCACTGAAGTACGCATATCGCGACAGGCGCAACAAGAAGAGAGATTTCAGACGGCTGTGGATCACCCGTATCTCTATCGCCTGCCGCAACAATGATATTCGCTACAGCCAGTTTATTGCCGGATTGAAGAAAGAGGGAATCGCGTTAAACAGAAAATCGCTGTCCAACATAGCGGCCAAAGATCCGCAGACCTTTGAATATCTTGTTGGCATAGCGAAAAAGGCTGTGTAGTTTCAATGGATTTAAAACAGCAGATTCTCGAGATCAAGGAGAATTTTGCGAGGGCGATTGAGAATATAAAGGACTCTGATGATCTCGAACAGGTCAAGATAGAATATCTTGGACGCAAAAGCAGATTCAATCAGATTCTGAAGGGCCTCAAGGATCTTGGTGTGGAGGAGAAAAAGGAGATTGGCCGGCTGGCCAATCTCGCCAAGCAGGATTTTCAAGCCCGCCTGGACGAACTCAAAAGTTCAATCACTGCGAGTGGACGGACAGACTCAAAATTCGATTACACTCTGCCCGGCAAAAGATCACGCCTGGGACGGACCCATCCCATTGTAACGACCATGCGCGAAATCTCGGATATCTTCTTCGGCATGGGTTTCGGGACAGAGATCGGTCCGGAAATTGAAACTGATTACTACAATTTCCAGGCCCTCAATATGCCCAGGGATCATCCCGCGCGTGATATGCAGGATACCTTCTATATCTCGGGCGATCTGGTCCTGCGCACGCATACGACACCGGTGCAGGTCAGGACGCTGGAACGGTCCAAACCACCGGCGCGTTTTATCGCTCCCGGAAGATGTTACCGTAACGAGGCCATATCGGTCAGATCGCATGCCGCCTTTCACCAGATCGATGGTTTCTTTGTTGATCGTGATGTTTCTTTCGCCGACCTCAAGGGCGTGCTGGTCGCTTTTGCCCGGAGCTTTTTCGGCAGCGATGTGAAACTGAAATTCCGTCCCAGTTTCTTTCCCTTCACCGAACCCTCGGCCGAAGTGGATATATCCTGTTTCCTCTGCAATGGAAAGGGATGCGCGCTCTGCAAAAGATCAGGATGGCTTGAAATTCTGGGATGCGGGATGATAGACCCGGTGGTATTCGATTATGTCGGCTATGATCCTGAAGCATTCACGGGGTATGCCTTCGGTATAGGGATTGAGCGTATATGTTTGTTGAAATACGGTATTGACGATATTCGTCTATTTTTCGAAAATGATGTTAGATTCCTGGAGCAGTTCTGATGCAGCTCGGATTTAACTGGCTGAAAGAATTGGTGGATTTTGAATGGGATGCGGCGGAGCTCTGCGAACGCCTGACCATGGCCGGTGTTGCCTGCGAGTCGACACGTCCGGTCTTTGAGGAATTTTCCGGAGTCGTGGCAGGGAAGATCAAAAAAGTGGAGCGGCATCCGGAATCCGAAAATCTTTCAATCTGCACTGTTGATATCGGCTTGAAGACTGTTACCACCGTCTGCGGCGCGCCCAATGCGGCGGTTGGTCTGAAATCTTCATTCGCGACTGTAGGTGCGGAACTGCCGGATGGAACCAGGATCGAGCCGGTCGAAAAGCAGGGAATAAAATCAGAGGGGATGCTCTGTTCGGAAAAGGAACTGGGTCTTTCTGACGAGAGCTCTATAATCATGGAATTGGAGGCTGGCATCAAAACCGGCTCCGATCTCTGGGAGAAGCTGGATCTGGATGAACCGCTGATTGAATTTGAGCTTACTCCCAATCGGCCCGACTGCATGTCCGCCATTGGTATCGCCAGGGAAATAGCGGCCCTGGCTGGAACTGTGGTGAAGCGTCCCGAATTCGAATTGGACGAGATTGAAAAGCAGGCGGCCGAGGAGGTGAGGATTGAGATTGCCGATCCTCAGGCCTGCCCGCGCTATGCCGCCAGGATTATCGAACACATCAAAGTCGCTCGCTCGCCTTTCTGGCTGAAAAGAAAACTGTTTGCGGCCGGCATCCGGCCCATCAACAATGTTGTCGATATCACAAATCTGGTTTTGATGGAATATGGGCAGCCCCTGCATGCTTTCGATTATGAATTGTTCTCGATGCCCCAGGTTCTGGTACGAACCGCACTGGAAAATGAGAAATTCACCACCCTGGATGAGAAAGAGCACACCCTTAAAGAAGATGATATCCTGATAACCGATGCTACCAAAGCTGTGGCATTGGGCGGCATTATGGGCGGGCTGAATTCCGAGGTGAATGAAAATACAAACAAGGTACTGCTCGAAAGCGCCTATTTCAATCCCACCAATATATGTCGCACCCGCAAGCGCCTGGCGATTCAATCCGAATCGGCGGTTCGCTTTGAAAAAGGGGCCGACCCGAATATAGTGGATACGGCCTGCAATTACGCCGCCTATCTTCTCTCGAAGCTGGCGGGAGGAAGAGTTCTGAACGGTATTGTCGATGCTTACCCGCGGGTCATTGAGCCGTTATCAATAGAGCTGCGTCCGTCCCGGGTTAATCAGCTCCTGGCTACAGATATTACCGCTCCCCAAATGATCGACATCCTGCATTCGCTGGAATTCGGCATAAAATCGGGCAAGACTATTATGGTGGATGTGCCCACGTTCCGTCCCGATTGCACCCGGGAAGTCGATCTGGTCGAGGAAATTGCCCGTATCTATGGTTACGATAAAATTGGCACGTCATTGCGGGCCAGCGGCGATCTCCTGGCCGAGAGAAGCACGGAAGAACTATTTATCGAGAGGATCAGGGAGAATCTGGGCCGGCAGGGATTATACGAGATCATGACGATTAACCTCATAGATCCAGACAAGGGCAGAAAACTGGGCATGGAGGATAAATTTATCGGTCTTCTCAATCCGCTTTCTGCTGATCTGGCAGCCTATCGTACAAATTTATTTATGAATATGCTGCAGGTGGTTGCCAGAAATTTGAATAGAAGGCAGAACGACCTTAAATTGTTTGAAATCGGCAATATAGCTTATCGTGCGGATGCTTCCCATATAGAGGAGACCCATCTCGCCATCGGAATCTGCGGTCGCCCGGATGTCCGCAACTGGGCTGTTTCGGAGCAGGAATATGATTTCTTCGATTTGAAGGGCGTGGCCGAGGAGTTCTGTAAGGGCTTGCGGCTCGGAAACCTGACCTTAAAGGAACAGAACCATCCATTTCTTGAGAGAGGCGTGTCTTTTGATCTGTATTTCGGGGACACCCATGTTGGTCTGGGGGGACGGGCCTCAAATAATTCGCTGAATCTATATGACATTGAGACGCCGGTTTATTATATTGAATTGAATATCGGAAAGCTCATACCGTTATATACAAAGGATCTGGTTTACCGGAAACTCCCCAAATTCCCATCGGTCTGGAGGGATATTGCGGTAATTGTCGATGAGGGGATTTTTGCCGATAGATTACTGCAGACGATTTACGGTTCGGGAAACAATATTTTGGTGAATGCAGAGCTTTTCGACGTATATACAGGGAGACAGATTGAAGAAGGCAAGAAATCACTGGCATTCAACCTCGAATTCCGGTCCGAGGAGAAGACCCTTACAGATGAAGAGGTTGAGCCGGTATTTAACCATATAATCAGTCAATTGCAGAATCAGTTTGATGCGAAACTCAGAACTTGATTGATGGGGGAGAAAATTGGACACATTAGAGAAATTGGAAACGAAGATCGGCTTGATTCTTAACAAGGTCAAGGAATTGGAAGAGACAAACAGGGAACTGAAATCCAAAAACGAAACGCTTGAGAAAGATTTGAAGACCTGTCGCCTGGAAATGCAGCAGGTCAGGGAAGAAAATATCGAGCTTAAAAACGGTTTTAAAGATAAGGAAATCATAGTCAAGGACAAGATTTCGGCTTTACTCGGAAAGCTGGAAGAAGTAGAAGCTGAGATCAGTTAAATATTATTATCTTGACATATTCAACTTTTTTCTAATATTTATTAGCAAAAATATAAAGAATTGTTGGAAACGGATTAAATTGAAGATAGAAGATGTCGGAAAAAAAATCAGTTAAAGTTACCATTTATGGCGAAGAATATCCCATCCGGGCTGATGGCGATGTTGAATTTATAAAAAGAATTGCGGCTTATGTAGATAGTAAAATGCGGGAAGTGGCTGAAAAAAGCTATGTTAAATCTCCCAAAGATGTTTCTGTCCTGGCCGCCCTCAATATTGCCAGCGACCTGTTTGAGTTGAAAGAGAAAGAGATTGAACTGGAAGCTATCAATACCAGGACAAAATCCCTTCTCGATAAATTGGACTCTGAAATCCAACCGACCCCTTCATCATAATTTCCTCTTTTGTTTCCACAATTCCATTTTAACATAGATTAACACCTTTGGGTGGAGGACTATAATGGATCAACTGGTTATTTATATTATTTTGATTGCAGCCTCTGCCATTTTTGCATCCCTGGTGACATATTTTGTGCTGAAGGCCGCAGGCGGTGATAAGATCGCCAAGGCCAAGGATGTCGCCAATGCTATTATTGCCGATGCGAAAAAGGAAGCTGAGATTAAGAAAAAGGAAGCCCTCCTTGAAGCAAAAGATGAAGTCTACAAGTCTAAGGTAAACTTAGAGAGAGACATACAGTCCAAGCGCAATGAGCTTTCTCGCCTTGAAAAACGCCTTCTGGATAAAGAATCCAGTCTTGACCGCAAAGTCGATGTAATCAACAAGAAAGAACGGGACATAGGCAATCTCGAACGCAACCTGGAACATCGCGAAAAGGGCATTAATGTCCGCGAAAGAGAACTTGAAGGACTGCTTGCAGAGCAGAACAAGCAACTTGAGAAAATCGCCGGCATGACCTCGGAAGAGGCCAAAAAACTTCTCATGGAAAACCTGATCGGTCAGGCCAAAATCGATGCCGCGGCTATGGTCAAGGAGATCAGGGAAAAAGCGGAGAGAGAAGCGGAGAAGGAAGCCAAGGAGATTATAACTCAGGCAATTTACCGCTGTGCCGCGGATCATACGGTCGAAAGCACGGTCTCAGTAGTATCTTTGCCGAATGATGAAATGAAAGGGCGCATAATCGGCCGCGAGGGCCGCAATATCCGCTCCTTTGAAACATCCACAGGAATTGATGTCATTGTCGATGATACCCCGGAGGCGGTAATTCTTTCCGGATACGATCCGATCAGGCGTGAAATCGCGCGCATGGCTTTAGAGAGACTGGTCTCCGACGGCCGTATTCATCCCGCCCGAATCGAGGAGGTCATCGAGAAATGCACCAAGGAAATGGATTTGATGATCCGGGAAGCCGGAGAACAGGTCTGTTTCGAGCTTGGAATTCACGATCTCCATTCGGACATTATAAATTTGCTGGGTAAACTCAAATACCGCACCTCTTACGGCCAGAATGTTCTTCAGCATTGCAAGGAGGTCGCTCTTCTATGCGGGGTAATGGCCGCCGAGCTGGGACTTGATGCTCAGATGGCTAAACGCGCCGGGCTCCTGCATGATATCGGCAAGGCCATAGACCGTGAAACCGAGGGTACTCATACCCAGATCGGCGGGGCATTCCTGGCCAAGTACAACGAAAGCCAGTCAGTCATAAATGCCTGCATGGCTCATCACGGTGATATTCCGATGGAAACACCTTATGCTGTGATAGTTCAGGCGGCTGATGCCGTCTCCGGCGCCCGTCCGGGCGCTCGCCGTGAGCCGCTCGAGGCTTATATCAAGCGTCTGCAGAAGCTGGAAGAGCTGGCGGACTCCTTTAAAGGGGTATCCAAGGCTTATGCAATTCAGGCCGGCCGTGAAGTCCGTGTGATCGTCGAAGCGGCGGAAATTGATGATCTTAAATCGACTATTCTGGCTCAGGATTTAGCCAAGAAAATACAAACCGAGATGGAGTATCCGGGGCAGATCAAGGTCACGGTTATTCGTGAAACAAGGGCGGTTGATTACGCTAAGTAAGAAATTGGGTCCGATTTGAAAGTTCTGATTATTGGAGACATTGTAGGCAAGATAGGAAGATGGGCAGTATCACAGGTACTGCCCGATTTTATAGAAGAGAAGTCGATTGATTTCGTAATCGCGAATGTGGAGAATGCCGCCGGGGGCTTCGGGATTACGGAGAATATCTCTAAGAAGATCAGGTCCTATGGTGTCAATGTGCAGACCTCAGGTAATCATATCTGGGATCGTCCCGAGATAGAGGCTCTTCTGGAGAAAAGCCCGTATCTCCTGCGTCCCGCCAACTACCCCATGGGCTCGGCGGGCAAGGGTTCCGGCGTTTACACCCTGGCTGATGGCCGCAAGATCGGTGTGCTCAATCTTGAGGGGCGGGATTTCCTGAGCCGTATCGATTGCCCCTTCAGGGTGGCCGATGCCGAACTCACACTTCTGACCCGTGAGACAAAAACTATTATAGTCGATTTTCACGCCGAGACACCGCAGGAGAAGCAGGCCATGGCGTACTATCTCGATGGCCGTGTCTCGGCCCAGTTCGGCACTCACACCCACGTACAGACAGCTGATGAAAAGATTTTGCCCGCTGGTACCGCTTATATCACAGATGTGGGTATGACCGGAGCATACGATTCAATACTGGGCATGAACAAGAAAATCGCCCTGGGCAGATTCATCACCGGCATACCCCTGAAATTTTCGGTTGCAGATGGTGATGTCAAAGTCGGTGGAATTATATTCGAGATAGACGACGAAACCGGCAGGGCTGTGGGGGCGGAGCGTGTGATGCACGATGTTGTTTCCGGAAATTACGATGAATGAAGATAGAGGCAGGGAGGCTTTTGATGGCAAATTTACTGGATGGAAAGAAAGCTGCCGATGAGGTCAAGGCAGAGCTCAAAAATGAAATTGAAGAACTTAAGGAAGACAATATAATTCCCGGACTGGCCGCGGTCCTGGTAGGGGAAAATCCGGCCTCAAAGATATATGTCAACAGCAAGGCCAAGCAGTGCAAGAAAATCGGCATCCATTCCGAGGTTATCTGCAGGCCCGATGATATCAGCCATGACGATTTGATCCGGCTGGTGGTCGATCTCAACAAGCGCGACGATATTCACGGTATCCTCGTGCAGGAGCCGCTGCCGCAGCAGATAAACAAGCTCGACCTGAACCTCCAGATCAATCCCTACAAAGATGTTGACGGCTTTCATCCCGAAAACCTGGGGCGAATACTGATCGGCGAACCGCTCTTTCTGACCTGCACTCCCTATGGAATTCTGGAACTTCTTCGCCGCAACGATATTTCGCTCAATGGAAAGGATGTGGTGATTCTGGGCAGATCAAATATTGTCGGCAAGCCTCTGGCGGCTATGATAATGCAGAAATGGCCGGAAACCAACGGCACCGTGACAGTCTGCCACACCGGCACCAAAGATATCAGCAAGCACACAAAAAAGGCCGATGTGGTCGTCTGCGCCATGGGCATTGCGGAATACCTCAAAGACTACATGATCAAGGATGATGCAATAGTCATAGATGTAGGCATCAACCGCATCGATGACCCCGAAGCCGATAAGGGCTATCGGCTGGTGGGAGATGTAGATTTTGAAAGCTGCGAGAAAAAATGTTCCTGGATTACACCTGTCCCCGGAGGTGTTGGTCCGATGACAATCGCAATGCTCCTTTATAACACGGTGAAGGCCTGCAAACTGATAAAGAGGATAACGGACTAACTCTGTAATTCATTAATAATAAAGATATTACATGTGATAATTAAAGTGATGAGTTAATATGAAAAGCATGGCCTTAATACTTCTTAGCGCATTAGTTCTCTTTATCGCCTGTGGGGGCGATGATGGGAAAGATGCCGATAGCGGCCGGGAGGCAGTCCCAGAATCAGAAGTAAAAGCTGGAGCAGACGATTTTTCAATAGACAGATTTATCGATACGGTTTCCTCTGCGTCCGATAGCGTAGCGGCGCTTTTCCTGAAGAATTCTATTATGGAGGGTGACTACAAAGAGGCAGCCCAATATCTCTGCCGGCAGAATCGAGAGCTCATCAGCAAAGACTCCTTGATGCAGTATGTAAGCTTCGGCGCAGAGAATCCGGACTGGGATTCCCTGACCGCTTTCAAGTATGAGATTATCCGGGATTACATCCCGGTCCATGCATCATTTAACAATGTACCCAGGATCAAAAGGGTTTCCTGCGATAACACCTGCCTGTTCGAATATGATGTAACCGGTCCGCTTCTGGTGATAAATGTCTTTAACGCCGCTCTCGGCAGATTGGGGAAAACGATATTTGATGCTGTAATCGACAGCAGTCTTTCAATTGCCGAAAAAAGGGAGTTTTATGTTCATGCCTTCGAAAGGCTCAGGCATGTGGCTGACAGTATGGATTTTGCAAAACGCCTCAAAACCGATACGCTCAAGTTAATTCGTGAAGGCTCTGAATGGAAAGTATGTAAAGAGGCCAAGACAAGTTTTGATATATTCAGGCAGTATTAAAATATAAGGAAAAAAATGATGATTAAATTCAAACCGGATCAAGGAAAATCAACAGGCTGGATGGATCTGGCCCGGACATTAGTATTTTTTCTATCAGCTCTTGTAATATCAGGGTGCGGGGGTGGTAACGAGAATTCACTTGAAACGCCTCAGGGAGTGGTGAATACATTTATCGACCGAATCATGGAGCAGAATGATTTGAAGGGAGCATTTGAGCTTCTCTCCGAAGAGGATCAGAAGGTAATCATGCAGAGCCCCAAGGTCCACAGCTTTATCATGGGAGAGAATGATCCCGAGCTGGAGGCGTATTCAGATACCTATGAACAGATGGCTCCGGAGCTCCTGGAAATGGTCAACGATCTCGTAAAATTCAATGCCCGCAAAGGGGAAGAGCGTGATGGTTATGTCGAGGTGGGGCTGGAGATTTCCTATCCCTCCGATTACATGTCCATAGCTTTTATATTTTATGGAATGTTTATGGAATTACAGCGAAAATATGGAGATGTTCAGATTGATACAATTCCAAAGGCGGAGCGTGACAAGATCATCTGGAAAATCAAAAATGACATGAAAAATGCGGTGGCCAATATTGATACCGACAAATATTCCACCTATATCTTCCCGGTCAGGGTTATGGATGAAAATGGGGAGTGGAGAATCAATCTGGGATTGGCCCAGCAGCAGGAACAGCTTGATTTCGGCAATTAATTCGCAACATCCGGCCGCCTTTTTCGAATAAATAGAGGACAAGCTATAATTTGAAAACTGGTAATCCGGGGAGGAGAACAATGAAAAAAACAACTCTGGCAGTATGTGTATTTATCTTATTTATTTTCGCTGCCAATCTAACAGCTGATCCTGTCACAACCACCAGAAATTTCTGGTCCGCCGTTTTTGAGGAAGGTGACTTGAAGCTGGCTTTCTCTTATTTGGCCGCTGAAGACCAGGAGTTTATCAAGACTAACGCGCCTGATGTTTATGGTCTGATTATGGGCGATGTCGGCGACCTCGGCGGGGAAGTGGGCGCGATTTTTACCGCCTTCCAGAAAATCATTCTGAATACGGTCGGCAAGGTCATAAAAATTGAGGATGTGCGGGAAGGGGCTAGAGTCGATAACGGACAGGAAGTGTTTTATTCTATGACGCTGGCGGCCGATATTGATTCCTATCTCGAGCTGGCCAAATGGATCGAAGAGCGAGGAAAAAAATTCGAGGATCCCGCCGATACGACCCCGATGATGGAGAAGGTCCAGGATTTTATAAATGACCTTTCACAGAAACTTGACAATTTAAGCTACAAAACTTCGCTCTCATGGAATTCATTTGTCACGGTGATAAATGAGAATGGCCAGGAGAAGCTGCTTTTGAACCTCGCCATGCAGCAGGAGAAGTTTAAAATGCTCGACGAGAATTTTGATTAGTATAGCTTGTGCAGGGAAGCTGAAGCCGCCTTCGGGCGGCTTTTTTTGTCTTAAAAATTCGGACTCTCAAGGCATAATACACGGCAAATTAAAGAAACCGGGCAGATAATTGGAATATTAATCGGATTGCCTTTGAAAATCGTATAATTTATAAAAAGGCAACATTTTGCCTTAAGATTTGTTTAAAATACTGGGTATGACGGATTTTGAAAATTCGGATTGATTTCCAGATAATGTGATAATTTCGGGCTTATTCAAAAAGAGGGATTCTTATTCACAAGGCATTGTCTTGCAACTTGTTACATAAAATTTCCAAATCCTGATTTGATTATATGTATTTTTTAATTGATTTTATGTAAATAAATGACTAAGCTCATGGTGCTATGCTGAGGTTGAGAGCAATAAGTTGTAGTTCTTTATATATATTATTGGCTAAAGTAGGCAAAGCGATCGCGCCCGACGGGTGAGGAAAGTCCGAGCTCCAGAAGGCAGAACGCCTCTGAAACAGAGGGCGGAGTGATCCGACGGAAAGTGCCACAGAAAAGAGACTTCCCTGTAAAGCTTCGGCTTTCGGGGTAAAGGTGAAACGGTGGTGTAAGAGACCACCAGAGGCTATGGTAACATAGCCTGCTGGCAAACCCCGTTTGGAGCAAGGCCATGTAGGCGGGAAGGTGTAGCCTGCACCGTTTGACCCGCGGGTAGGCCGCGTGAGGGAAAAGGCGACTTTTCTCCCAGATGGATGATCGCATTTCCGCAGAGCTATTTGGCCGAGTTTATTCAGCTGAAAGCTGAATGAATTCGGCAAAAGCGGAAATACAGAACTCGGCTTATTGCCTGCTTTGGCCATTTTTTTTAATACGATGAATCTTACAAAATACATACAACCGGTATGGCAGGTTGCCCCGGAACCGGACTTCCACCTTGTGGATGAAATGTCCAGAGAAATTGACCTGCCCGATAATATTCTTAAAATCCTTATTAACCGGGGGCTTGATACTGCAGAAAAAGTCAATCATTTCATTAACCCATCTATGTCGGATCTCAAGGATCCGTTTTTGCTGCCGGATATGGAAAAAGGGGTGGAGCGCATCGTTGAGGCGCTGAGGGAAAATGAAAAGATGATGGTTTACGGGGACTATGATGTCGATGGCATCACTGCCGCGGGATTGATGTTTCTCGTGCTCAACAAGCTGGGAGCCCAGATCAGCTATTATCTTCCAAACCGTCTGGTTGAGGGATATGGTATTTCTGAGGATGGCCTGGCTGAAGCTGTCAAGCAGGGGGTGACCCTGATTATCTCTGTCGATACGGGTGTAACTGCTGTCGATGAGGTGGAGAGGGCACGCGAACTGGGTATCGATATAATCGTGACCGACCATCATGAACCCGGTCCGAATCTGCCTAAAGCGGTCGCGCTCATCAATCCCAAGCTTCACGATGAGGATCATGGCAGCCATGAGCTTTCGGGCGTGGGCGTGGCCTTCAAGGTTGCCCAGGCCCTTTACAGACGGCTCAATCAGCCTGAGAGCGAACTGGAGGAACATCTGGACCTGGTTGCCCTGGGGACATCAGCCGATATAGTACCGCTTGTGGACGAGAACCGTATCCTGACCAAATTCGGTATAAAACAGATCATCCGCACCACCAAGCCGGGCCTGAAGTCTTTGACCTTTGTTTCCGGTCTGCTGGGCAAGGAGATATCCACCGGACAGGTGGTCTATGTGCTGGCTCCCCGTATTAACGCCATCGGGCGGCTGGGGAATGCCGAAAAGGCTATCAGGCTTCTGACCACCAGGGACGAGGCGGTGGCCTCGAAAATTGCCAAGTTCCTGGAGGAAGAAAACAGACGCCGTAAATCGATTGACGAGAAGACCCTGACTGAAGCTTTGGAAATGATCGAAACGGAGGTCGACCTGAAAAATGACCGCGCAATTGTGCTGGCCTCCAAGGGATGGCATCAGGGCGTCATTGGAATCGTGGCCTCACGCCTGGTCGAAAAGTTCTACCTGCCTACCATATTAATCGCAATCGATGGCGATGAGGGCAAGGGTTCTGCCAGGTCGATTCCAAATTTCCATATTTACAATGCACTGAACTTCTGTTCCGATGATCTGCTGCGCTTCGGTGGGCATAAATATGCGGCGGGCCTGACAATAAAACCCAGCAAGATCGAGATTTTCTCACGCAAATTCAAACAGGTCGCCCTGGAAGAATTGACCGACGAGGACCTCACACCAAAACTTAAAATTGATGCTGAAATTGATCTTGACGATATCGATGAGAAGTTTATCGATACAATCGACATGTTTGCCCCGTTCGGTCCGGCTAATATGCGCCCCATCTTCCTGACCAGAAATCTCGAGGCCGTAGGCACGCCTCATGTAGTCGGAAAGAATCACCTCAAGATGAAAGTGAAAAAGGGCGAGAAGGTTTTTGATGTTATCGGATTCGGTTTCGGCGAACATGCCCATCAGCTTGCCCTCCGTTCTGTGGCGGTTGACCTGGTCTATGTGGCCGAAATGAACTATTTCGGCGATCAATCGAAGATTCAGCTTCGCATTAAGGACTTGAGATATTAGCTATGTCGCTGCTTGACAGGTTCAAGAAAAGGGAGCCGAGGGCGCTATCAAGAATCATCAGCTATGTCGAAAACCGCGAGGAGAATTACCGCAAGGTTCTCTCCACTCTCTACAAAGATACCGGAAAAGCTTATAAAATAGGGCTGACCGGGCCACCCGGGGCCGGCAAGAGCACACTCATGGACTCCATAACGGAAATTCTTGTCAATGACGGCAACCGCGTCGGCATAATCGCAGTTGATCCATCCTCGCCCTTCACCGGCGGAGCGTTCCTGGGCGATCGAATCCGCATGCAAAATTTAAGCAGCAACGAAAATGTTTTCATCCGCAGTATGGCAACGCGGGGTTCTATGGGCGGTCTGGCCCGCGCCACAAAAGACGTCAGCATGGTTTATGATGCATATGGTTTCGACTATATATTGATCGAGACTGTAGGAGTGGGGCAGGTGGAGCTCGATATCGTCGATGCCGCTGATACAGTCGTGGTTGCGATTGTGCCGGAATCGGGGGATGTGATCCAGGCTATGAAGGCGGGGCTGATGGAGATTGCCAATGTCTTCTGCGTAAATAAGGCGGATCGCGAAGGCTCGGATCGGGTGATATCGGAATTGAATCACCTGCTGCAACTTAAGCGTGAGAGGGCTGACTGGGGCTACCCGGTCATACCGACCTCGGCGGTCAAAAAAGAAGGCATTGACCTGCTTATAAAGGCGATCATGCAGCATAAGGATTACTTGATGGAATCCGGTCGATTCAAGGCCAACCGCAAAGAGCAGATCAGGAAAGATATCATAGAACATATCCGCACCATGCTTTCGGCCAACATTGAGGATCAACTGCATTCAGCCGAAACATTCGAGAACCTCTTGGAGGATATATACAACCGTAAAAACGACCCGGTCAAAACCGCTATGGAACTTTACGACAGGCATTACTCTAAAAAGTAGAACAATACTCCATTCCCAGTGTTAATTATTACTTGAAATAAGCGCCACAAAAGCTTATTTTTAATGTTTATATTGCGATGAAAAATATCTAATCCTCTAACATCTCGAGGTGAGTATGTTCGATAAAGAGACTATTAAAAAAATAAAAGAGGCCAAGGCCAAATGGAAAGCCGAGGCCGAAAAGACGGAAAATAAAGATAAGAAATTCGTGACCATATCCTCCGAGCCGGTAGATTTTATGAGTACGCCGGATCGAATTGACGATATGGATTACTTCGAGGATATAAATTTTCCCGGCGAATATCCGTATACGCGCGGGGTGCATGCATCCATGTATCGCGGCAGGCCATGGACAATGCGGCAATTCTCCGGCATGGGCACGCCCCGCCAGACCAACAAGAGATATCACTACCTCCTGAAGCAGGGACAGCATGGTCTCTCGGTAGCCTTCGATCTGCCGACATTGATGGGATATGATTCCGATCATGAGCGCAGTCTGGGCGAGGTTGGCAAATGCGGCGTGGCGGTTGATACTCTGCTTGATATGGAGATTATTTTTGACGGCATCGACCTTGGAAAAATCTCTACCTCCATGACGATCAATTCCCCGGCCAACATTCTTCTGGCGATGTATATCGCAGCGGGAGAGAAGAAAGGTGTTCCGATTGAGAAACTCCAGGGGACATTGCAGAACGACATTCTGAAGGAGTACATAGCGCAGAAGGAATTTATTTATCCTCCCGAGCCTTCAGTGAGGTTAATTGTCGATACGATCGAATTCTGTACAGAGAATGTCCCCAAATGGAATACTATTTCGATTTCGGGCTATCATATCCGGGAGGCTGGTGCAACAGCCGCACAGGAGCTTGCCTTCACTCTGGCTGATGGTTTCACTTATATCGAGGCGGCCATGGAGCGTGGCCTTGATGTTGACTCGTTTGCACCAAGATTATCATTTTTCTTTAATGCGCACTCCGATTTCTTCGAGGAGATCGCCAAGTATCGTGCGGCTCGCAGAATTTATGCCCGCCGTATGCGTGAAAAATATGGCGCCAAAGATCCCAGGAGCTGGATGCTGCGGTTCCATACGCAGACCGCGGGATGTTCATTGACCGCGCAACAGCCGGAGTTGAATATCGTACGCACAGCTTACGAGGCAATGTCCGCCGCATTGGGCGGAACACAGAGCCTGCACACTAATTCGATGGATGAAACCCTGGCGCTGCCCTCGGATAAGGCCGCCCTGATTGCGCTTCGTACCCAGCAGGTGCTGGCTCATGAAACCGGGGTTGTAAATACGATCGATCCCCTGGCCGGTTCATATTTTGTAGAAGGTCTCACCAACAGGATTGAAAAACAGGCGCTGGAATATTTCGATGAGATCGATAAACGCGGTGGAGTTCTGAAAGGAATAGAGACCGGTTATTTCCAGAGGGAAATTGCACGGGCCGCTTATCAGTTCCAGCAGGAGATCGACAAGAAGGAACGGATAATAGTCGGCGTCAATGACTTCATTCTCGAGGATGAGGAAATCGAGATTGAGATTCTGAAGATTGACGAGAAGGCGCATCTGGAGCAGATGGAAAGCATCAAGAAAGCGAAAGCGATGCGTGACAATGACAAAGTTGCCCGCACTCTGGAAGAGCTGAAAAAGGTCGCCGCGACGCCTTCGGATAATACCATGCCGTATATTATTGATGCTGTCAAGGCTTACGCCACTATGGGCGAGATTTGCGATGTCTTCCGCGAGGTTTACGGCGAGTATGTCGAGAATCCGGAGATTTAACAAAAATTAGGGTCTGTATAATGTGCCGCCGGGAAGCCTTTCCCGGCGGTATTTTTTTGGGAGATTAGATTATGGGTCCCCCAAGCTTCAGCTTGGGATATTAAATGGGGGGCACGCCCAATCTAAAGATTGGGTCACCCAAATATTCTTGTTCCGTCAGGTCCTCAGACCTGACGGGCGGCAGATCTGAGGATCTGCCGCAACATCGTTATGGTCCACCTTTCAGCGCATGTGACCGCGGCGCATGAGGACATACGCCGCGCACAATTTTTGGTTGGCCCGCCGCTTTAGCGGTGGGTTTCTCATTTTTCCTGATTGATAATCCCATCTTAAAGAGATAATCCGCCCTCTTTACTAAAATAATTGTTGAAACAATGGAATTAATATTTCTCCAATTAGAGCTAACATACCTATGAAGATCAGGACAACGCCAGCTGGAAGAAAAATTCTTGGATCACCAATGCCTAATAATTTCTTTTTTTAACCAGGTACTGAATACCATCTATTGTTACAATATAACCCAAATATATAAGTACAAGAAAGCCAAAAATATAAATAGTTCTTCCATTTTTGATCTCCAAGTATGGTCGGGTGCCCCGAGCTTCAGCTTGGGATATTAAATAGGGGGCACGCCCAATCTAAAGATTGGGTCACCCAAATATAATTCATTAAGATTATTTTTTCTTCTGTTCCAGCTCTATTAAAACACCGCCGGTCGATTTCGGATGCAGAAACGCCACCATCTCACCGCAGGCGCCCTTGCGCGGTTTCTTGTCGATCAATTGAATTCCGTTTTCTTCGAGCTTTCGAAGTTCTGCTTCAATGTCGTCAACTTCAAGGCAGATGTGATGTTGTCCCTCGCCACGCTTTTCCAGAAATTTATTTATGTTAGCATCTTCATTCAATGGTTGAAGCAATTCAATCTTTGTATCACCCGTCTCAAGAAAAACAACCTCCACACCCTGGTCCGGCACCTTCACACGTTCCCCAACTTTCATACCCATAACATCGCGGTAGAGAGATAGGTGCTTTTCGATATCCCTGACTGCAATTCCTATATGCGCAATTTTTTCTATCATCCATCCGGCTCCTACTTATTTCTCGATTTATCCCTGAAGAAACGGTTGGGAATTTTGAATCTGGCGGGCGGCAGATCTTCCTTTGCTTTGGTTTTATCTTTGTCGATTTCCTGGCCCTCCTCAGGCTTTATATGCCCGGAAAATTTGTCTCCCAGCAAGTATTTCAAAAAAGTCAGCATCTCCTCGGAATTTGCATAAGCCGCATAATTTTTTATTTTCAGTCCCAGCGTTTCTTTGCCGGCATGATCGGTGATATAGAAGGACAATTCCTTGTTGGACTGCCTGACCACACGGGTGACCCGCGCAAAATCGATTCTGGTCTGATCGCCTCGCGAGGTGTAGATCATCATGCTGGGATAGAGCTTGATCCAGCTTGAACCGAGGGCGATGAGGGTATATACGAGAACGGCCACATTGACCGCAAGGAAGAAGGTCACTGGAGAGAAGAGCCGATAGGGCTCATCACCAAAAGGCGGATTGCCCTCGGAAATGATTGCCATCACCAGCGCAAACAGCGCCCCGGCCTGCGAGAATAATGCTTTCTTGATATCGAAGCGGTATGTTGCGCCGACTGAAAGACGGCTGAAAGCTTTTGCGTTCATTCGAAGAGAACCATTAAAGCGTTTTTGTCAACCGATTGCCCTTCCTTGACCTTTATCTCTTTAATCGTCCCGTCAATCAGGGATTTTAGCTCGTTTTCCATTTTCATGGCCTCGACAATAATGAGGCTTTCGCCCCTGGAGACCTGGTCGCCGGGACTTTTCAGTACCTTTGTTACTAAACCGGGCATAGGCGCGTGCAGTTCCTTCCTGGTATCGCCGCCCAGGCCCAGGCCGGCCACCTCGCGGATTTTTGCCAGACGTTCATCCTCGGCATAGAGCGAAAACTCGCGTCCATAAATAAATACGCTGAAATCGCCGTTCTGTCTGCCTTTCTGTTTGACAACTTCAATGTCGTAGGAACGGTTATCCATCAGAAGCTGAATCTCGGAATTGTCCGAACGGGTCGAAAATTTGGTCTCCACCGGCACTCCATCGACTTTGATCTGGGGCGGATGAGTTGAAGGATCGATCGTTACAATGTATTCTCTGTCTTCTATTTTAACCTGGTAATCCATATTTATTTCTCCGGTGTGCGGCTGACACCCATACGTCTACCTGCAATTTTCCAGTTGCTTTCCCGACCCCCGTCACTCGAGACCCGGGTTTTGAGCTTGCTGTTTTCAAGAAAATCGTACAGGCAGGCTGAGACCGCCGCCGCTTTGTAAACATGATCTTCCTCTTTGCTTGAAAAAACATTGTCCGGGAATTGTTCCTCTATAAAATGGGTATTGATTTTGCCCTTCTTGAAATTTTCGTTATCCATTACCGCCAGGTGGAAATTCACCGTTGTGCATACGCCGGAAATTCGATACTCGGTCAAGGCACGTCTTGTGCGTGCAACCGCCTCTTCGCGAGTTGCGCCCCAGCCTATCATCTTGGAGATCATTGGATCGTAAAATATCGGAATCTGCGCGCCCTCGTAAACTCCGGAATCCACACGTACTCCGACGCCGTGCGGCTCAACATAGCTTCGCAGCGTGCCGGTCGAGGGCGCAAAGTTGGCGGCTGGATCCTCGGCATAAATCCGGCATTCGATTGCATGGCCATGAATACGGATACCATCCTGCTTGAATGACAGCTTTTCACCGGATGCAATCTTGATTTGCTCTTTGACGAGGTCGATTCCGGTGATCATCTCGGTGACCGGATGTTCCACCTGCAGGCGGGTGTTGACTTCGAGAAAATAGAAATTGAGGTCGTCATCGACAAGAAATTCGACTGTTCCGGCGTTGACATATCCGCAGGCGCTTGCAATTTTCAATGCAGCCTCGCCCATTTTTTTTCGAATCTCGGGGGTGATGATAGGGGAGGGGGCCTCCTCGATTACTTTCTGATGTCTGCGCTGGATGGAACATTCACGTTCGCCAAGGTAAACCATGTTTCCGAATTTATCAGCAAGGATTTGTATTTCCACATGATGCGGTTTGGGGATATATTTCTCGAAATACACGCGGTCATCGCCGAAAGCTGAACGGGCCTCGTTGGCGGCTGTCTTTAATGCTTTGGGAAGCTCTTCTTCGTTATTGACAATCCGCATCCCCTTGCCGCCGCCGCCGGCAGCCGCTTTAATCAGAATCGGGAATCCGACCTTGTGGACCTCGTCAATTATCTGCTCGACATTTTCGATCTTCGACTTAAAGCCGGGCACTACCGGTGCTCCCGAATCGACAGCCGTCACCCTTGCCTCGAGTTTATCGCCCATACGTGCGATAGCTTCCGGAGGAGGGCCGATCCAGGTCAGCTTGTTGTCCATGACCATCTTTGCGAATCTGGCATTTTCCGAAAGGAATCCGTACCCGGGATGAATCGCATCCACGCCCGCCTTTTTGGCCACCTCGATTATCTTTTCCATCACCAGGTAGCTTTCCGATGACGGCGACGGCCCGATATGATAGGCCTCGTCGGCCATGCGCACATGCTTGGCCACCGAATCGATATCGGAGAAAACAGCTACGTTGGTGATTCCCATCTCACGGCAGGCCCGTATCACCCTCACCGCAATCTCGCCCCGATTTGCAATCAGTATTTTTTTGATCATAGTTGTATCAAAACCCGTATCCGTAGGGCAGGAGCCCCGTGCTCCTGCCAAATATAAATTTATCGGCGATGGCAGGTTCACAGGGAACCTGCCCTACATTATCGTGATTGTCAAATCCCCGTCAAGAGCCGGACCTTTAGCCTTCAGGATTTAACCTACAACCTTTCAAATTATGCATAAAAGCTGTATTTGGCAATAGTTTTTGCGAAGAACGGGTCGCTGTTACGATTTATTCCCACTTTCCTATTTGACAAATCCTCTATAAAGATGTCATCTTAGAAACGATATTCCATATTAAGGGGAGGAATTTGTGAAAAAGATTTTATCCGCATTCACGGTCGCTCTAATTCTATTCGTGACTTCACTTGTGCTAACCTGTAAACACAGCCCGGTCACGCCGGTAGATGAACCAAATTTGTATGCGGTTGTGTGGTCAGGGATCGAGGGGGCGAGAGCACATGTTTTTACTGATCTGCATTACCCCGAGCAGTGTCTGGACAATAGCTTCATAGTCAACGGTCAGGAACTTGAGCAGAGTTGTGATTACCGGCATTATTATGCCACGTTCGGAAGCGAATACATAGAACCGCCCGCCACATTCAGTTTGTGGGGCGATTTCTGCGGAAAGGCCATTTCCGCCACTGTTCAACTGTGCGATACATTCAGTATCATCACCCCTGTACATGATTCAACTTACATTCGAGGCCGGCCGCTGGAGATAGTCTGGACCAGCGGAGGAGAGGGCTTCAAATATGTTGTCTATATCATAAAACTCTATCCGGAATTTGCGGTGCCTGCGTATATATCCGATCCCCTGACCGATACCACTATTACTGTTCCCCCTGATATCCTGTCGGGGCATTTTATAATCATACGAGTATTCTGTTATCAGCAGGGGATTATATATGGCGACAGAATTCTGGTTCAGGAGTCCAATAATCTTTCCGGAAAAGCCGAGGGTTTTTTCGGTAGTTACCGGTATAGATCCGTGCGCTTATATCCTGAATCATAGCCATTTGTGGAAATCCACCTTTGGCTATATTTAGATGCCTATATAATTTATAAATCGGCCAAAATAATAAATCATGCGAATTTCCTCATAATTCAAACGAATACTTAAGTTTATACGAATAACTATAATAGGGGAAGACCGGAAAGATTAAGTGAATGAAATCACTTGACATATATGGTTAATCTCTTTATAAATACTGTCTTATACGCGAGCCGTGAGGCGCGCAGGCGGAAATAAGAGAAAAAACTACTTTCAAAAATTTTTTTAAGCAATTTTGCAGGTGAAATAATTCACATGCTAACGTTACTCTTTACATCGAAAAATAATATCAAGCTATAGAAAGAACAGCATCATGAAAATCGCTTACTATCCCGGATGTACACTCAAAACCAGCGCCAAAAACCTGAATGATTCTGCGGTTGCGGCGATGGCCAAGCTGGGAGTGGAGCTGGTTGAACTCGACCGCTGGAACTGCTGCGGTGCAGTCTATTCACTGGCCGATGACGACCTCCTGCACCAGGTGGCTCCGGTTCGTGACCTGATCCGTGTCAAGGATATGGGCTACGACAAGGTGATCACGGTTTGCTCCATGTGCTATAACACTCTCGCGCGCGCCAACAACCTCGTGCGCAACGACGAGGAAAAGCGCTACACCCTGAACAGCTTTATGGAGGAGGAAACGGACTACAACGGCGAGGTCGAGGTTGTGCATCTCCTGACTTTTCTCAAAGATGAAATCGGCTGGGGCAAGCTCAAAGAAAAAGTCACCAAGCCATTATCCGATCTCAAAATTTCACCTTATTATGGCTGTACCCTCACCCGTCCCAGAGACATAGCAATCGATAGCGCCGATAATCCGAGGATCATGCATGATTTTCTTGAAGCTCTGGGCGCGCAGGTGGTGAATAATCCGGCCGGAATAGAATGCTGCGGATCATACCAGATTCTCTCCAATCCGGATGCGGCCTACAGCAATATTAACAAAATTATTTCCACCGCGATAAACCGCGGAGCTGAGGCAATTGCCTCGTCATGTCCTCTATGTGAATTCAGCCTGGGCAAACGCCAGAAACAGGCAACCGAGAAATTCGGCGACGGCAAAACTCTGCCGACATTTTATTTCACCCAGCTCCTGGCGGTGGCGTTGGGTGTTGATGACGCTCTGATGCATTTCGAGATCGGGCATGAAAAGTCCCGTGAACTTCTGGCCAGCAAAAATCTGGTCGGCGCATAGAAAAAAGATGAACTTAAAATAGATGAGAGAACAGCTTATGCAAACTACAGAAGCAACTGAAGTAAAGGTAGAAGCCAAGCTTATTCCAATCTACATAATGGGCCAGAAATATGAGGTCCCGGAGACCCTGACCATTATGAAGGCTATGGAATATTCCGGCTTTAAATTTATCCGGGGCTGCGGATGTCGCGGCGGTATCTGCGGCGCCTGCGGAACTGTCTATCGTCTCCCCGGCGATTACCATATCCGTGTGGGATTGGCCTGCCAGACGGTGGTTGTGCCGGATATGTATCTGACCCAGATACCTTTCTACCCGGCCAATCGCGCAGTCTATGATATGGAGACCGCCCTGCCGGAACTGGCAGAGGTGCAGAAGAAATACCCGGAGCTTTTCCGATGTGTGGCATGCAACGCCTGTACTAAGGTTTGTCCTATGGATGTTCCGGTGCTGGATTATGTCTCCGCCATAAAGCAGGGCGATTTCAAGAAGGCCATGGAGCTGTCGTTCGACTGCATCCAGTGCGGCCTCTGTGCCACACGCTGTATGGCCGAGATGGCCCAGTATCATATCGCCCAGATGGTGCGCCGGCTTTACGGCGCCAAGCTGGCGCCCCAGCCGAAGCATGCGGCCGAGATGGTCGAACAGATCAAAAACGGCAAGTACACTGATATGCTGGCTGATCTGAAATCAAAGGAACTGGATGAGCTCAAGAAGCTCTACACCGAGCGCGAGTCCGAGCCGCACATGAGCCCGGAAGACTGGAAACCGCAGGATACATCCTGCCTGTAAGAGGTTTTGAACATTCAATTGGAGATATAGATTATGCCGTATCCTGAAGCATTAAAGGAATTAATAAAGAAAGTCGAGGAGACGCGCCCGGCCAGAGTCGAAAAGAAGAAGGCCGGGGAGGAGTACCCCATGATGTCTCTGGAGGAGCGCGCGGAAATCCTCAAGTTTCATCCCGACTACATTGACGAGGGCCGGCGCGAAATCAAGATCGGCCCGAATAAAGGCTACAAGATCGCCCATGAGATGGTTGACCTGATCGAGGCACGAAGCCGTGTCAATCCCGAGAAGGTTGATCTCACGAAGTGGGATTATGAGACCGACGTCCTGGTTATAGGCGGAGGCGGAGCCGGAACCTCGGCCGCACTCTTGGCGCAGGAGCAGGGAGCGAAGGTAATTATCGCAACCAAGCTGCGTCATGGCGACGCCAACACGATGATGGCGGAGGGCGGTATCCAGGCCGCCACCAAGGGATGGAAAGATTCACCCTTCTATCATTATCTCGACGTTATGGGCGGCGGACATTTTGTCAACAAACCCGAACTGGTTGAGACACTGGTTACCGAGGCGCCCGACGTTATCAAATGGCTTTGTGAGATGGGCTGTAATTTTTCACGTTATGATGACGGTACCCTGAAAACCATGCACGGCGGTGGTACCAGCCGCAAGCGCATGCATTACGCCGCCGATATCACCGGCGCGGAAATGATGCGCACTGTCCGCGACGAGGCCAGGAATCGTATTGATGATATAACTGTACTGGAATTCTCACCTGCAGTGGAACTTATCAAAAATGAGCACGGCGAATGTGCCGGGGCTCTTCTGTATAACATGGAAACCCGCGAATACTTTATCGTCAAGGCCAAAGCGGTTGTGATGGCGACGGGTGGAAGCGGCCGTCTGCATGTCCAGAATTTCATGACCACCAACCATTACGGCGCAACCGCCGACGGTATCGTGATGGGCTACCGTGCAGGAGTCGGGCTTTGCTTCCTGCATACGATCCAGTACCATCCCACCGGGGTGATCTTCCCGGAACAGGCTGAGGGTATCCTGATTACCGAAAAATTCCGTGGATCAGGTGCTAATCTTGTCAATATTCACGGAGAGCAATTTGTGAACGAACGCGAGCCCCGGGATATTGAGGCTTCGGCTATTATCCGTGAGTGTGTCGATCGCGGGCAGGGTGTGCCTACTCCTACCGGTAAGTTCGGCGTATGGCTGGACAGCCCAATGATCGATGAACTCTCCGGCGAGGGCACGGTTGAGAAGGAATTCCCCGGCAAATTTATCCTCTACAAGAGATTCGAGATCGATATCTCCAAGGAGCCGATGCTGATCTATCCGACCCTGCATTACCAGAACGGCGGACTCGAATTCGAGAAGACCGGCGAGACCAAACTTCCCGGATTTTATGTAGCGGGCGAGGTTGGCGGCGGAACCCACGGCGAAAACCGTCTGATGGGCAACTCGCTTCTGGATATCATGGTTTACGGACGTATCGCCGGTAAGAATGCGGCGCAGTTCGCCAAAGAGAAAGCCAGAGACGGCAAATTGAATCTGGATCATGTGGCGAAGTATCATAAGGAGATGGAGGAGGCCGGAATCGAGACCGATCGCGTGGCGCCCATGCTATTGCCGGATTACACGCCCGAGAATATAAAGGAACGCGAACTCACCAGCCATTATGTTGGCACAATGAGATAAGAGAGGGCTATTATGGCTGACGAACCGAAAACTGAAAACTGTGAAAATCCGGAAGAGTGCACCGGCAAGGTTGGCTTCGTAATTTCCGAGAAAACCTTTGGACGGGAGTTCGTGGAGAAGGTCAAGGAAATCTCCGGCGAGAATATCGATAAATGCATGCAGTGCGGGACCTGTTCGGGCGGATGTCCGATGATTGATGTACTGCAGATTACCCCGCGCGGTATCATGCATCTCTCGGCCCTGGGCCAGGAGCAGAAGATTGCTAAGGCCAATACGATCTGGATGTGTGCGTCATGTAACACATGTGCGGTCAGATGTCCCCGCGGGATCGATATCCCCAAGGTGATGGAGGCTATGCGCCAGATATTCCTGCGCAAGAATGTGAATTACATCGAGCCCAACCAGATTCCGGATGAGGTTCTGGAGGACATGCCCCAGATCGTCATGGTAAGCTGCTTCCGCAAGCACACAGCGTAGACAATAGAAAGAGAGGCGAGGAGCACGAGGACGTACTCCTCGCACGAATATTAAAGACTTCGTGCTGGGCGTACCTCCGGGTGCACCCAGTGGACGCGGCGCATGAGGAGATACGCTTGCCCGACCTCTGACGGGCCGCGCACGAATATAAAGTCATTCTGAGGAGCGAAGCGACGAAGAATCTTTAACGAATCAAGCAGACACGTCATCTGTCGACGGCCGGACCTTCGACTTCGTTCAGAATGACACGATGGAATGAATATAGTGCCTGGCGGATATCCCCGTCCGCCGGGATTTTTGTATGGAAGAACCGGGAGTGCAAAGCAGCGGTTCTGGCTGTCTTTCCAAATTCAAGTTTTCAGCAGGTCAAGCTTTGAAGCGGCTTGACAGCCTATTTTAATCGTCAATTCCCTTCAGGAATTGACCTACAGCCTTGTGGCTGATCTGCAGTGCATTGTATGATAATAATATAGCAATATCACTTAAAGCGCTACATCAAGAGCAAGAAAGCCATATTAACAAAATAATTTTCGACCATCTTCTGACCATCATCATGCACTATCCTATCCAAATAATGTTTTATTGGAACTAATTCTGGCATTTGACATTTTACTTATATATATTGGCAAAAGCCCGTATTTACTCGCTTTTCGGGCATTTATAATAGGTGCATAAAATAATAGGTGGATAAAATCCGCATATTAAACTAACCTAAAAAGGAGGAGTATTCATGTCAAAACTCCGCATTCTACTTCCCTTACTCGCGATCCTGGGCCTGATCTTTGTCGGCTGTCAGGGTGGCGAAAACTTCTCTACCTCAGGAAATAGCCTTAATCTCACGAATAAGGCTACAGTTCACACCGAAACCCTGGGCATCCCCGATATCGAGATTGAGGATGGTTCGGGGCTTGTGGTTGAGGGCACCGGCATGCTGACCCAGCCGGCTTCGATTGAAATCGAGGTACCATCAGGTGATATCGAGCAGGTGCTTCTGTACTGGTCGGGTGGTACCAATGTCGAGCCTCTGGAAGGCGACGACATCATAGTTTTCGAGGGTGTCGAAATTCAGGGGCAGCTTATCGGCGGACCCGCCTTCTTCTTTGAAGATTACGACTTTTATGCTTATCGCGCCGACATTACCGAGCTCGAGCTTGTCTCCACCGGGACGAACACCTATTCCGTGGACGGAATGGAGTTTGCCTTTGAGGGTGATAATCAGAATAGCGGTGTTGCCCTTGTAGTGATCTATGATGATGGCAGCGAGGCCGACATCCAGTTGCGCGAGGGCCTTGATCTGGCTTACTACGATTTTCCGGAACCGCGCAATGCGGTAGTACCGCAGACCTTCACCTTCCTGCCATCTTCGATGCCCAGGCCCGCCCGGGTATTTCTCGCAGCAGGGAGCGCCGAAGAGAGCAGCGCCAGCAAGGTTGTTATCACAGTTGGAGACGCTGTTTATGAATTCGATGATGTCTTCGGCTCCAACGACGGGCTGTTGTGGGATACCGAGATGATTGCCGTTTCTGTGCCCGCCGGTGTGACGTCATTGACCGTAGAGGTTATGTCGATGGACAGCGAGGATCCCCCTGCCGCCCATTTAAGCTGGGTTATGGCTGCCATGTCCATCCCGCTTACGCAGGTCGTACAGGTCGCTTCCGTCGGTGACTTAGTCTGGTATGACATGAATATGGATGGTATTCAGGATGAAGGCGAGCCGGGAATCGAAGGTGTTGAGGTCAGTCTCTACGACTGCGAGGATACTTTCATAGCCTCAACCATGACTGATTCCGAAGGCATGTATATGTTTGGCGAACTGATGCCTGGCGACTACTATGTTATGTTCGAGCTCCCGGATGATCATGTCTTTACCATGATGGATCAGGGTATGGATGACGCCATGGACAGCGATGCCGATCCTGAGACAGGCAAGACCATGTGTTTCACTCTCGAATCCGGAGAGACAGATTTAACCTGGGATGCCGGACTCTACATGGAAGAAGTTGATGACGGCTGCACTCGTTCCAAGGGTTACTGGAAAAACCATGCCGGCTTCGGCCCGCAGGAGGACGTGGTAACACAGTATCTGCCGATCTGGTTGGGTAATGATGATGGCGATAAGAGCTTCGCGGTCACTGATGCCCGGATTGCGGTAGATATTCTCCATCAGCATACATACGGCGAGCCCAGTAACGGCATAACCAAGCTTTATGCCCAGTTGCTTGCGGCCAAGCTCAACATTGCCGCCGGCGCCAATGATGACGCTGTCGAGGATGTGATTACGGATGCCGATGACTTCCTGTCCATGTATGACTGGGAAGATTGGTACGATCTCGGCTGGGAGGACCGTGAGACGGTCCTGTACTGGAAGGACATGCTGGATTCCTACAATAACGGACATATCGGCCCGGGTTATTGCGGCGATTTTGATGATGATGACTATGATGATGACGATGACGACGACGACGATGATAACGATGATGATGATAACGATGACAACGACGACCCGGACAAAGGTTTCGAGTATAGTGATGAGTAAGAAGCCTTAAGATAAGGTCTTAATATGCCCGGCAGAATTAATGATCTGCCGGGTTTTTTTTATGCTAAACACCACCGGTTTACCCGGTGTGTACGTTAAAAAGCGAAGCATTGCCAAATTCGCTGTAATAAAATAGAATGCCACCTCAGAGAGGAGGTGACATTTATTGAGACGTAGGGATATACGGACTTTATCCCACAGCTTCTATGATTGTAAGTATCATATAGTATTTACGCCGAAATATCGAGGAAAACTTTTAAAAGGTCAAGTAGCCAAGGAGATAAGGAGGATAATAAGACTTGTCTGTAAGTGGAAGGGATTGAGATAATAGAGGGGAGGATTTGTTCAGATCACATTCATTTGGTTTTGATCATTCCACCGAAGCATTCGGTTTCATATGCGATGTCTATCATCAAGGGTAAGAGTTCGGCGTGGATCAAGAAGAAGAATAAGAAATACAAGGAGTTATGCAACAAGGGGAGTTTGTGGGCAAGAGGATATTTTGTAAGCACAGGTGGTGTCGATGAAGAGGTCATAAAACGCTATGTGAGGCACCAGAGCAAACATAACCAGATACAGCTGGATATGTATAAGCCGACTTAAGTCGGTAGGATAAAAGCCACCGGCCCTGTGGCCGGTGATAATTTACTTGTCATACGATCGGTAGCTGCCCTTGCGTACGTTTAGTTTGCCAGCAATGCCCACCCAAAACACATATTACTACCTTCTTGATTCAATGATTGTGTTAATTCTTGATTATACTGCAGACATTTTCTAGATTATAGTATCTGGGTAGATATCAAACAAACAGGTACAAGTGAGGAGACATGTCATATTATTTAATTAGAATAGGCGAGGGGGCTAAATATATCAAAGAAGCAAGGGCGAAGCAGTTTATTGCTATTGGCTGGGGTGAGGTTATGGACTTGGGCAAATTGGATAATCTGGATAGAATCAAGGATGCTCTAAGCAAAACCAGTTACGAGTATAATACGACACAGACAGCGATTCAAGCGGGGCAAATATATAGATTTGGTAAAGAGATGACGCCCGGGGATAAGGTGCTTTCGCCCCTTGGAAAAGGCGAGTATCTTGTAGGAGACGTCGGTGAATATTACTTTGAGGAAAATCCGTTGGGAGACTGCCCTTATAAGCACAGGCGCAGGGTAAAATGGCTGGAGAATACATTAAAAAAGGAGGATATGTCGACGAATCTATCATACGCTCTCGGTGCAATACTAACCATTTGCTCTCTGGACAAATATGCCGATGAACTTGATGCTTTGATTGCAGGTGAAACATATACTCCTGCCGAAAAGCCTCAAAAAATAAGGGATATTATTCTGGAAGGCCTGAAGCAATTGGATGGAAAGGAATTTGAGATATTTATAAGGCATGTATTAGAAATTATTGGATTTACCGCCGAAACCACGCCATATGTTAGTGATAGGGGAATAGATGTAAATGGGACACTGGATGCAGAGGGTCTTGCGAGTGTTACCCTTCGGGTACAAGTCAAGAGAGTAAGCAGCTCCATAGGCAATAAGCACGTGCTGGCTCTTCGAGGGGCCCTGGGGCAGGGCGAACATGGCTGTCTGATCACTATATCGTCTTTTACTTCGAGCGCACTTGAGGAAGCTGAGGCACCCGGAAAGGTTCTTATAAAATTAATAGATGGAAACGACCTGGCCGGTATAATTCTTAAGCATTTTGATGAGGTGGATGAGCCATACAGGCAAAGGTTTGGAATACGCAGAAAAAAGGATTTTAATATCGAAGAGCAGTTTGAGCCTATTGACTCCGGATCGCAGGAGGTAGACCAGAAAGGTGAAACAGTTTCACAAGACCAAGCAGGATTCGATACTCTCATCTGTCCCGCAAAATCAGACGGTTTCCGGAACGCATTTATTGAGCAAAAAGCATGGTGGGCTGTTAGATTGAGTGCAAAGCATATAAAAGACATCAAGTACATTGCCATGTACCAAGTTGCTCCCATTTCTGCAATTACTCATTATGCTGAAGTAGATCGAATTGAGCCGTATAAGAATACGCAGAAATACATAATCCATATTAAAGGTGATCCCCGAGAGCTTAGGCCTCAGGTTATATTGGGGGACAATATTTATTTGGTGCCGCAAGCTCCTCGATATGCAATTCTGAAAGATATTTTGAATGCTAAGACTTTGGGAGATGTTTTTAACAAGAAATAATGATGGCCGGCCGGTTTTCCTGAAAGCTATTTTGGTTTATTGCCTTTTCGGCCGCCTGAATTTCTTGCGATATTCCTTGTCCATCTTCTCGCAAGCATACTGATAGGCGGTGCGGTTGCCGGTCTTGACGTGATTCAAAAGCAACTTCTCGATCTGATCGGGATAGACCTTCCAGGCATCCCGGAGCATCCATCCCACACCCTGGCCGACCTCACGCACAGGATCGCTTATAAGAGCTTCAGCTACTTTCTTCACGGGCTTTATGTCTTTTTGCTTATAGAAGCCATAGACAGTCCCAACCGGAACACATCGCCGCACCCATTTGGACTCGTCGGACTGCCATGCCAGAAGATCATCATATGAAACGACATCATTCAAGATCATCTCCGATATTGTGCGAGCACACAGGCTGTCGACCTGGGCCCAGTTAGTGAAGTATTTGCTTACATATGACTTGATATTTTTGAACAGGGTGGGGGAGTGATATTTTTTCATCAACCTGAGAAAATTTATCACCACCGCCAGATCTTCATCCTTGCCGTGATCCATTAGTTTCGTGAACAGCTTCTTAAAGTCGGATATTTTGAAATCCGGTTCGAGTCCACTGTACCAAACTTCGATCTGTGGAGAGAGCTTATGCGGATCGACTCCAAAGGGATCGTATCCCTCTCTGAAAAAGCGGGAATATTTTTCAATGATTTTCGGATTGGCGTTTTCTTTGAAGTAGGTCTGCATCATCCGGTAGGCTCTATCTATTTTGTCCATATTTTCTCCTTCGATTGAAACTGCCCGGCATAATCTATGTATCAGATCATGCTGATGTCAATCATTTCCCGGATTCCCGGGCTTACAAATATTCGATTAGTCATTATCGTTAAATAATTTGAGGGGAAATTCCGAAATATGTATTGACAAACTGTTTCTGGCTTATAAATTTGAAATTCATGGTTTGAATGGGCCTATAGCTCAGACGGTTAGAGCGCACGCCTGATAAGCGTGAGGTCACTGGTTCAACTCCAGTTAGGCCCATATTTTATTCCTGGTTCGCCAGGAACTTTTTTTATTGACCGGCGTGTTATAAAGCGTAATTTAGAGCCGGTAAAAAGCTTTGTTGTTTTTCCGTCATTCTGAGTGAAGCGAAGAATCTGTTTGAATCGAGAGAGATTTTTCGATCACCTCATTCCCTCAGAACGACATGGCATGAAGGCTTTTTGGTCGGACAGTTATAGATTTTAAATGGGGATGTAGCTCAGCTGGGAGAGCGGCGGCTTTGCAAGCCGTAGGCCGAGGGTTCGAATCCCTTCATCTCCATTTTTTTAAGGTATATTCCGGGCACATCCTTTACAGTTCATTCCGGGCAGATGGTTTACACTTTTTATATACATATTTTATATTAGCTTGTCCAGTTT
>Ga0209205_1000027_pt1 | contig 63117 bp, 60 predicted proteins | sample ZodSprso05mmetaG_FD_184133 | JGI IMG/M metagenome (GOLD analysis project Ga0209205, IMG submission 184133) | Hot spring sediment microbial communities from Zodletone spring, Oklahoma to study Microbial Dark Matter (Phase II) - Zodletone Spring... ... | reverse complement strand
GCTGCAGGTTATAGCTCCCGGGCGGTATCTCCGGTAAGCTGCCTAAATGATTTTCGCAGAAAAGAATTTCAGCAGCGGCTGGAGATGCCGCCGGCTGCCGAACCCCGATGATTGTGCCTTCCGCAGCATACGCTATCGCTGCTGAACCTGCTGCTGCGCACCAGCTTAGGCAGCGATGACCGCATCTGCTGCAGGGTATTGTTCCCGGGCGGTATCTCCGGTAAGCTGCCTAAATGATTTTCGCAGAAAAGAATTTCAGCAGCGGCTGGAGATGCCGCCGGCTGCCGAACCCCGGCGGTAGTGCCTTCCGCAGTATACGGTATCGCTGCTGAACCTGCTGCTGCGCACCAGCTTAGGCAGCGATGACCGCATCTGCTTCAGGGTATGGTTCCCGGGCGGTATCTCCGGTGAGCTGCCTAAATGATTTTCGCAGAAAAGAATTTCAGCAGCGGGCGGAGATGCCGCCGGCTGTCGAACCATGGCGGTTGTGCATTCCCCAGTATACGGTATCGCTGCTGAACCTGCTGCTGCGCAACAGTTCAGTCCACGTTGTCGTGGAGGTAGGAGTTATCATTGCGCAGTTTGGGGCCGCTTTCCTCTCCATCCTCCTCATCGGTCAGCCGGTAGCGTGATACTTCCTGGTCCTCCGAGTGCAGCTGCTGGTCAATAATGATCTTTTTCCGGATATACGCGGGTACATTTTCCAGCTCGTCGATCTCATCGTTCCTTGAAACGTTCAGATATTGATCCTTCAGCTTCTCATGGGTCTCTTTCAGATTCCTCACCCTTTCGGCCATTTTCTTCTCTTTATCCTTCTGGGCGGATTCCTTCCGGTGATCCATCAGGACATACTCTTCGGCATCCTCTCCTTCCTTCACGTCAAACTGCAGGGAAGCCTGGTGCGCCGTAACGTTGGAATGCGGTTTTTTCAGTCTTTCGGACCGTTCATCGTTTTCACGCAGCGGAACAATGTGTTTCTCCTTTTTCCCCACATACAGCTCGGGAATGCTGTTCATCTTGAAGCCGGTGGCAATGATGGTCACGCTGATCTGCTCTCCCAGGCTTTCATCATTGCCCATGCCCCAGATCAGGGTAGTGTCGCGGGAGGATGCACCCACCACAAAATCGGTGATCTCCGATATTTCATCCATGGTGATCTCCTCGGTCCCCGAGGTAATATTCAGCAGCACACTCCTGGCCCCGATGATCTCATTGTTGTTCAGCAGCGGGGAGGTCAGCGCGGCGGATATGGCTTCCCGGGAACGGTTTTCCCCCGATGCGGTGGCCGATCCCATTATGGCCACCCCGCTGTTGTTCATCACGGTCTCCACATCTGCAAAGTCCACATTGATATACCCGTGGACCGTGATGATCTCGGCAATTCCCTTGGCGGCTATGGCCAGCACATCATCGGCCTTTTCAAAGGCATTGCTCACCTTCAGGTTACCATAGATCTCACGAAGTTTTTCATTGTTGATCACCAGCAATGAATCCACATGGTCCTTCAGTTCATTGATTCCCCTGATGGCCTGGTCGATGCGTTCGGGTCCTTCAAACCGGAATGGGATGGTGACTATGGCTACGGTAAGTATTCCCATTTCCCGGGCGACCCTGGCAATGACAGGTGCTGCACCGGTACCGGTACCCCCGCCCATCCCGGCCGTTATGAACACCATGCTTGTATTGCTGGAGAGCACTTCCTTGATTCGGTCCAGAGATTCCATGGCTGCCTCTCTGCCTATCTCGGCCTTGCTGCCCGCGCCCCGTCCCTCGGTCAGCGCATCCCCGAGCTGGATCTTAACGGCGACCGGACTGTTATGCAGCGCCTGGGCATCCGTGTTGCAGACCACGAAATTCACATCCTTGATGCCCTTCTTATACATATGATTCACCGCGTTGCTGCCGCCTCCTCCCACTCCGATCACCTTGATGATGGATGACCGGTCCGCAGGCAGGTCGAAATTCATTAAATCTTCCATGGTGTTTGTTTTATCTACATTCTTACATCGCTCTCATCAAAGATATCGCTGAGGGTATTTTTCAGGCTCTCCAGAATTTTTCCTTTTTTGACTCCTCTCCTGTGTTTCCGGTCCGTCGCTTTCGTTTCCGCCTCCTCCATTTCCATGGTCTCCTCCACAACCATCTCCTCCTCCTTCTCCTCATAATATTCAAGTCCTTTCAGCAGCAGGCCCACCGAAGTGGCGAACATGGGCTGGTTCACCTCATCCGGCGTATCCGCGGCAAGACGTTCGCTGGGAAACCCGATGCGCACATCCAGGCCGGTCTTGAACTTGACCAGCTGGTTCAGGTGTTTCAGCATGGATCCGCCTCCGGTAAGCACGATACCCGCACTCAGCTTATCCATGTAGCCCGAATTTTCGATCTCGTAGATGACCGCATCGATGATCTCCTCCATGCGTGACTGGATGATATAGGCCAGGCTCCGGAAGCTGATCTCCTTGGGATCGCGGCCCGAGATGCCGGGGATGGTCACCACCTTATCTTCCTGGGCCAGATCGCCCAGTGCCGATCCGAACTGGATCTTGAGCGATTCAGCCTGGCGCTGAAGGATGGCACAACCTTCCTTGATATCCCTGGTGATCACATTGCCGCCGAAGGGGATCACCGCGGTATGCCTGATCACATCATCATAATAGACGGCCACATCGGTGGTGCCGCCTCCGATGTCCACCAGGGCCACTCCTGCTTCTTTTTCATCACCGGTAAGCACCGCAGCACTGGAAGCCAGCGGTTCCAGCACCAGCTGTTTCACACCCAGGCCCACCCTGTTGATACACTTTTCAATGTTCCTGGCCGAGGAGATCTGTCCGATTACGATGTGGAAATTGGCTTCCAGACGTTTCCCGAACATGCCCACCGGATTCTTTACCCCGGTCTCGCTGTCCACGATGTAACTCTGGGGAAGTACGTGAATGATCTCCTCCCCCACATCCACCGGGATCTTGTACATGTCCTCGATCAGATTTTTCAGATCCTCCCGGGTGATCTCGTCGTCATAGGAATCCCGGTTGATGTAGCCCCGGTTGCGGACCGATTTGATATGCTGTCCCGCAATTCCAACGAATACTTCCCGGAACCTGATTCCTGATTGTTCCATTGCTTCAGCAGCCGTGGTCTGGATCGCATGAACGGTTTCTTCGATGTTCAGTACCACACCGCGTTTGACGCCCTTGGAAGCTGTCTGGCTGATACCCAGCACTTCCAGCCTGCCCTGATCGCTCAACCGGCCTACCAGACTGACGATCTTGGTCGTACCGATGTCCACTGCAGCTACGATTTTTTCATGTTGTGCCATAGTCTTAACGTTTTGTACATATTACCTGATTGGAATATTTTAAATTGATCTGTTCATATGTGTTCCATCCATACCTGGAAAATCCCTGCCGGTAAAGCAGTTCCAGGTTACGCAGTTTTCTTTCCCAGTCGTCCATTGTCCCCAGCAGTATCTGGTGTGCCCCGACCCTGGGGATCAGTTCATACTCCCCGTCCCGGTCCACATAGATCTGAACAATCTGGTCCTTCCACAGCGGATGTTCCGCCACATTCCGCGCGAAACGGTAAATCTCCTCCAACCTTCCTCCTGTCTCTCCTGCTCCGGGATAGGGGATGTGTCCCGATGCCAGGAGAATCATCGGGGTATAGCGGTCCGAAAGCGGGAGTACCCTGCCTTCCCGGTCCAGATAGTATCCGTCCCTTCCTTCGGGCATAATCCTTACCAGGGGTTTCCTGGGCGTTACGATGACTTCCAGTTTCCCCGAAATATCTTTGCTGATCTCCGTATTCTTTACGTACGGATTCTGTTCCAGCAGTTCCTCCAGAGACCTGGTGTTGATACCGGCCAGCGGGTAACCCTGCAGTTGAAGGGAAGACTCTTCGATCATTTTACGGATATCCCCCCGGGTTACGAATCTGTGTTCCGCCGTATCGGAGAAAACCACTTCAATGGTCCTGCAGACCACTTTGTCCGCCTCGTCCGACACAAACCCCATGATCACCCCGAACCATGCGGCGAGCAATATCCAGATCCCTATTTGAATGACCTTCTGTATCATTTTCGCTTCATCCATGCTGTGATCGGTTCCACAAACTGGTCAATATCGCCCGCACCCATGGTGACCAGGAACCGGGGATTCCTTTCCCCGATCGCGCGCATGAGTTGTTCCCGGGTGACCAGTACCTTATCTTTGATCTGCACCCTGTCCAGGATCATGGAGGAGGTCACACCCGGCAGCGGTTCTTCCCGGGCGGGGTAGATCTCCATCATGATCAGGGAATCAAGCATTTCCAGGCTGCTGGCAAACTCCGCTGCAAAATCCCTCGTCCGGGAATACAAATGGGGTTGAAATACTCCCGCTATCTTCTCACCTGGGAAAAGCGCCCTGACAGAAGAAAGAAAAGCCCTGATCTCTTCCGGATGGTGCGCATAATCATCGATGTAGATCCTGTCTTCTTCCGCCACCCGGACATCAAATCTTCTCTCCACACCCCTGTAGGAAGCGAGTGCCCGGGCGATCACCTCCGGAGCAATCCCCAGCTGGTGGGCCACCGCTGTAGCGGCCAGCGCATTCTCCACCATCAGTCTCCCGGGCACACCCAGCCGGATCTTGGGTATGACCAGATCGGGTGCCACCACCGTAAATTCATATCCGAGTCCCCGCTGCACCAGTTTGGTTACATAATAATCCGCTTTGTTGTGATCCAGGGAATAAGTATGCCTTTCAATGGTATCGGGGACCGCGGGCTCCAGACCATATTTCAGGATCAGTTTTCCCTTGCCCCTGATCTGGGAAATGAATGTTTCAAAACCCCTGACCAGGTTCTCCCTGGACTGATAAATATCCAGGTGATCGGGATCCATGGATGAAACCACGGCGACTTCGGGGAACAGGGTCAGGAACGAATGATCATATTCATCCGCTTCGGCAATGACGATCCTGGATGCGGTATCCAGATACAGATTGCTGTTCCTGTTTTTGCTGATACCTCCCAGGAAGGCATTGCACCCAAGGGTCGAGCTGTTAAGGATATGTGCCAGCATGGCCGAAATGGATGTTTTCCCGTGTGTACCGGCCACACCGATGCCCCTGCCCGCATTGAACACTTCGCCCAGGGCGACCGCCCGTTTGATCACCCTGAATCCCCTTTTCCTGAAATAATTCAGTTGCTGGTTCTGCTCTCCAACCGCGGGTGTATAGATCACCAGGGTTCTTTCCGGATTGCGGAACACATCAGGGATCAGCACTGAGCGGTCTTCAAAATGAATGTCAATTCCTTCCCTGATCAGATGATCGGTCAGTGAAGTGGTGACCCTGTCGTACCCGGCCACTTCCTTGCCCTGGCTTAAAAAATACCGGGCCAGGGCACTCATGCCAATTCCGCCTATGCCTATGAAATATACGCTATCAAGGTTTTTCCAGATCATCATCTGTGGATGATTTTTATTACTTCCTCCGCAATCCGTTGCGACGCATCGGAAATGCCGAGCTTCTTGATGTTATTTGAAAGTTCGCTTTTCCTCTTCTTATCGTGCATCAGTTGCACGATTTGGTCCGCCAGTTGCTGCCTGGCGTTCCGGTCGGGGACCAGGATGGCTGCATTGTGTTCCACCAGTGCCTCCGCATTCCTGGTCTGGTGATCTTCCGCCACATTGGGAGAAGGCACGAGGATCACCGGTTTCCCCACCAGGCAGAGTTCTGAAATGGTGATGGCGCCCGCCCTGGATACAATGAGGTCCGCCGCGCCATATGCGCAGTCCATCCGGGAAATAAAGGCGAATACCCGGACCCGGTCCATTTGCCTCATCCGGATCATACTTTCTGCTTCCTCACGAAATGCCGCGCCGCACTGCCAGATCACCTGGAGGTCGTCCCGGTCCAGCTTCTCCAATCCTTCCATGATGCCCAGGTTGATGGTCCTCGCCCCCAGGCTGCCTCCCAGTACCAGGCAGGTCTGTTTCCCCTCCTCCAGCTGAAACGCCTCCAGATCCTTCTGCCTGTCCCTTCCCGGCCGAATCAGCTGCTTGCGGACCGGGTTACCGGTCAGGACGATACGGTCGGCCGGAAAATAGCGGTCCATATGATCATAGGCCACGCAGATGGTCCGGGCGGACCGCGCCAGGATCCGGTTGGTCACCCCGGCATAAGAGTTCTGTTCCTGGATCAGGATGGGAATCCCCTTCCGCGCGGCAGCTTTCAGGATGGGCCCGCTTGCATAACCTCCCACTCCCACCGCCACATGGGGATCGAACCTGCGGATGATCCGCCGCGATTGCACCATGCTGACCATCAGCCAGAGGAAGAATGTGAAATTTTTCCAGCTCCATTTCCGCTGAAAGCCCCTGACCGGCAAACCCACGATCCTGTATCCTGCCTCGGGGACCTTCTCCATCTCCAGGCGGCCACGCGCTCCCACAAACAGGAATTCCAGGCCCGGATCCCGTTCCCTGAGCGCCTCAGCGATGGCAATGGCAGGGAAAACATGTCCCCCTGTGCCCCCTCCTCCTATGAGGATCCTATATGTGTGCTGCCTGTTCATTCGTGCTGTATTCTAACTGTTCTTCCCTGGAACCCCAGCTGACCGACAGGATCATCCCCGTAGCCATGCTGGTGAAGAAAATGGAAGAGCCTCCCATGCTCACCAGGGGCAGTGTCTGTCCCGTTACAGGCAGCAGGCCGACCGCCACTGCCATATTGACAAACGCCTGGAGCACCAGTCCCATGGAAAGACCAAACGCGAGAAAAGCCCCGTAGGTGCTCCTGCTCCGCCTGATGATCAGCCCTGCCCTGAAAAAGAGCCAGAGGTAGAGGGTCAGGACCAGTACGCCTCCGATGAGGCTGCCGTATTCCTCAATGATGATGGCGAAAATGAAATCTGAATAGGGATGGGGCAACAGGTTGCGCTGGGTGCTGTTCCCCGGTCCTTTTCCGAACAATCCCCCCTGCACAATGGCCACCTTGGCCTGGTCCGCCTGGTAGTTGTCCCCCTCCCCGTCCATGAAAGCTTCGATGCGGTGTTTCCAGGTGGAGATGCGTCCGTCTTTGTCAAAAATCAGCGTAACCCCGACAAAGAGTGAAAGAGCGAATACTCCGGTTAAAACCATCAGGGACATATATTTCAGCGGGATCCTCCCCACGAACATCAAAGAAAAGGCCGTCACGAACAGGATCGCCGAAGTGGAAAAATTGGCCGGAAGGATCAATAGGCAGATCACCAGAATGGCTACTGCAATTTTCAAAAATACGCCTTTGAAATCTTTGATGTTGTCCTGGTTCACCGAAAGGATCCTGGCCACATACATCACCAGGGCGATCTTGGCAAAATCGGACGGCTGGATAGTCAGGCCCGTACCCGGGATCTGCAGCCATCGGGCAGCCTCGTTATAAGAGGTGCCGGCTGCCAGGGTAATGATCAGGAGGGGGACGGACAGGTACAGGGCGAATACGGAAAAACGGCTGAAAACCTTGTAAGGGATCAGGTGCACAAAGAATATGACCAGCAGGCCGAGCAGGATGTATTTCAGCTGCCTGAAAAGGTAAAAAAAGGTATTGCCCGACCGGTGCTGGTATGCCAGGGATCCGGTGGAACTGTACACCGACAGCAGGGAGATCACCAGCAGGATCAAAACCACGATCCATATGATCCTGTCACCTTTGATATATTTTTTTATTCCCATGCTCCTGCTATTCCAGTCATTCCTGTTCAGGCTGCTTGCTAGAGGTTCCTGACGGCAGCCTTAAACTGTCTTCCCCTGTCCTCATAACTTTCGAAAAGGTCAAAGCTGGCACAGGCGGGGGAAAGCAGCACGGTCTCCCCATCCCTTGCCAGATAATAGGCTGCCTTGACCGCCTCCTCCATGCTCGCTGTCTCTATGATCGACTCTACCTTCCCTGAAAATGCCCGGACAATACGCTGGTTGTCCTTTCCCAGGCATACAATGGCCTTGACCTTGTTCTCCACCAGGTTGTAGAGCTCAGAATAATCATTGCCCTTGTCCACTCCACCGGCGATCCATATGGCTTTCCCCTTTACGCTCTCCAGTGCGTACCAGGTGGAGTTTACATTGGTGGCCTTTGAATCATTGATGAAATTGATGCCGTGTACTTTGAGGACCATTTCCAGCCTGTGCTCGACGCCCTGGAAATCCATCAGCGCCTCCCTGATCACCTCGTTGCGGATCTTCAGGACATTCCCCGCAATCCCCGCAGCCATACTGTTGTAGGTATTGTGCCGGCCTTTCAGCGATAGTTCCTGTACGGACATGGAGAAGTCCACATCTTCAAATTCTATCCGCATCAACTCTTCATTCTCCACCCAGGCCACGTCCTTCTCCTTCTTCTGGTAGGCAAATGGCAGCTGTTCGGCCCTGGATACGATCTTTTCCAGTTCCTTGATGGTGATCTCGTCGTCGGAACAGAAAACGAAATACTGGTCCTCCGTCAAATTCTGCGTGATCCTGAACTTGGAATCCACATAATTCTGGAAATTATAGTCGTACCGGTCCAGGTGATCGGGCGTAATATTGAGCAGAATGGCGATGTCTGCCCTGAACTCATACATGCCGTCAAGCTGAAAACTGCTGAGCTCCAGCACATAGTAATCATAAGCCTCCGTGGCTACCAGGTATGCAAAACTGCGGCCGACATTGCCGGCCATGCCCACATTGAGACCGGCCTTCCGCATCATGTGATGGATCAGCGAGGTGGTGGTGGTCTTTCCATTGCTTCCAGTGATGCAGATCTTTTTGGCACTGGTATACCTGCCCGCAAATTCCACCTCGGAAATGATCCGGATACCCTTTTTCCTGATGGCTTTCATGATGGGAACGCTCTCGGGGATTCCGGGACTTTTGATCACTTCCGTGGCATTCAGGATCAAACGTTCGGAATGTCCGCCCGACTCGTAAAGGATGTGATAGTCATCCAGCATTTCTCTGTAGAAGGGCTTGATCCTGCCGGCGTCGGAAACAAATACATCGTATCCTTTCTGCCGTGCAAGTATGGCCGCACCCGTCCCGCTCTCACCGGCGCCAAGGATCACTATACGTTCTCTGTTCTCCATACCTTTTCTGGTTTTGAATTATCTGATCTTCAGTGTTACAATGGAAATCACCGCCAGCATGATACCCACAATCCAGAACCTGATGACGATCTTGGGCTCCGGGTATCCCTTCTTCTGGTAATGGTGGTGCAGGGGGGCCATCAGGAATATCCTTCTGCCCTCGCCGTATTTTTTTCTGGTCCTTTTAAAATGGCTCACCTGGAAGATGACCGACAGACTTTCCGCCACATAGATCCCGCAAAGAATGGGGATCAGCAGCTCCTTGCGTATGATCACCGCAAATATGGCGATGATCCCCCCCAGGGAGAGGCTCCCCGTATCTCCCATGAAAACCTGTGCAGGATAAGCGTTGTACCACAGGAACCCGATGGTGGCCCCCACAAAAGCCCCGGCATAGATCACAAGCTCCCCCGACTCGGGGATATGCATGATGCTCAAATAATTGGAATAAATGGCATTCCCTGACAGCCAGGCCAGGATGCCCAGGGTGGTACCGATAATGGCCGCCGAGCCCGTGGCCAGTCCGTCCAGTCCGTCCGTCAGATTGGCACCGTTGGAAACTGCAGTCACAATGAAGATAACCGCAAGCACAAAGACGATCCAGACCAGTTTGTCGGCATGAGCACCCGCAAACCAGACCAGCCACCGGTAGTCGAATTCGTTGTTCTTTACGAACGGGATCGTGGTCAGCGGTTGCTTGTGCTCACTGGTAACGTACAGCTGTCCGCTGTCATCCACATTCATTTCCCGGGTGCTGTATTCCTTAAAATTCTCCTGGGTGACCGGCACCCGTTCGCGGATCACCACATCGTCGCTCAGGTAGAGGGTCAGTCCCACGATCAGTCCCAGCCCGATTTGTCCCACCACCTTGAATTTGGCCCGCAAACCCTCCTTGTTCTTTCTGAAAACCTTGATATAGTCATCCAGGAAACCGATCATTCCCAGCCAGAAAGTGGAGATCAGCATGAGGATGATATAAATATTGGAGAGATCGGCAAAAAGCAGCACGGGAATGATGATCGATGCCAGGATGATGATCCCCCCCATGGTGGGAGTCCCCGCTTTCTGAGATTGCCCGTCCAGTCCCAGTTCACGGACCGATTCCCCGATCTGCCGGCGCCGCAGCATGTGAATGATGCGTTTCCCGATGATCATGGAGATTACAAGGGAGGTAATGACCGTGAACAGGGCCCTGAAGGAGAGGTAATAGAACATACCGGCCCCCGGGATATCAAACTGGTCAAGATATGTGAACAGATGGTACAGCATATGGCTCAGTTCATATTCTTTTTCAGGATCTCCATATCGTCGAACACGATCCTTTCCCCCCTGGTCTCCTGGTATTTTTCATGACCTTTCCCGGCCACCAGGATGATATCCCCGCGCTCCGCGATCATGCAGGCTGTGCGGATGGCCTCCTTCCGGCTCACAATGCGCATGGTTTTTCCCATCAGGGGGGCCGGGATTCCTTCCATCATATCATCCAGGATCTTCTCCGGATCCTCGAACCTGGGATTGTCGGATGTGAGGATCGTCATGTGACTGGCTTCTGCGGCGATACGTGCCATGACCGGCCGCTTCTGTGTGTCCCTGTTGCCGCCCGCACCCACCACGGTAATAATCTTCACCCCGCCCGGGATCACCTGATGAAGGGATTCAAGCACATTTTTCAGGGCATCGGGTGTATGGGCATAATCCACGATGCCGGTGACCCCGGATGCCGACCGGCACGTTTCAAATCTTCCTGTGACCGGGTCCAGGCTGCTGAGCACCTTCAGCACTTCATCGGTTGCCTGGCCCAGCAGGACCGATGCCCCGTATACCGCCAGGAGGTTGTAAGCATTGAAATACCCGGGCAGCTTCACCCACAGCTCGGAGTCGCCGACAACCATGGAAGATCCTTCCAGGTGCATCTCCCTGATCCTGCCCTGAAAATCACTCACGGATTTCAGCCCGTAGCTGAATTTTCCAGCCCGGCAATTCTGGAGCATCACCCCAGCATTCCTGTCATCGTTGTTGACCAGGGCGAACGCTTCTTCAGGCAGTGCATCAAAAAACCTTTTCTTCACCGTGAGGTATTCCCTGAAATCCTTATGGTAATCCAGGTGGTCATGGGTCAGGTTGGTGAAGATCCCCCCTGTAAAAAGGAGACCGGCGATCCGCTCCTGGTCGATGGCATGGGATGAAACTTCCATGAAGCAGTACTGACATCCGCGATCCGCCATGGCCCTGAGGTACTCGTTGATCCGCAACGGATCGGGCGTGGTATGGGTGGCCGGGAACGGTTCATTTTCTATGAGCACATGGATGGTGGAGAGCAGTCCCGCCCTGAATCCCATCAAACCATGCAGCTGGTGAAGCAATGTGGCCACGGTGGTCTTTCCATTGGTCCCTGTCACCCCCACCAGGTGGAGCTCGCGGGAAGGGTGTCCGTAAAATGACGATGCCATCAGTGCCAGGGCTTTCCGGGAATCGGGAACCACGACCCAGGTGACTCCCGGATCCGGTTTCCCGGGCAATTCTTCACACACCACACAGACCGCTCCTGAAGCAAGGGCATCCCCGATATACCGGTGTCCGTCTTCAACAACTCCCCTGACCGCCACAAAGAGGTCCTTTTTCTGAACCCTCCTGGAATCAAAGCGGATCATGCGGATGTCCGGATCGCCTCCGGCACCCTCCGTCCGTTTGATCTCCAGTCCTTCTATGATCTTTTCCAGTTTCATCCTTCCCTGATGCTCATTTTCAGTGATACTACCTCTCCTCCCCGGATCACCGTACCCGGTCTCAGTGACTGGTCACGCACCGTTCCCCGACCATCTACAACCACCTTTAATCCTTTGCTTTCCAGCAGGTAAAGGGCATCTTTCAATCCCATATCCACCACATTCGGCACCATCTGGCCGGGAATGACCCGTTCGGTGGCCACCACCCCGCTTTCATCACTCCGGGTGGATACCCAGCCGGCATCCTTTGATTCCACCCTCAGGGGCAGGTCAAGGTAACTGAATACCGCACTGAGCTCCCGGCTGTAGCCACTCTTGGAATAAGGTGCCTGCACGGGAATTTCCGCCAGTTCCACATGGCCCGGGTGCATCTCAACCTCCCGCGCATAAATCCGGTCGGTGATTTCCCGGAAGATGGGTCCCGCCACCAGGTTTCCGTAATAGATCTGTTTGGAAGGGGCATTCACCACCACGATGCATGAATATTTGGGGTCTTCGGCCGGGAAGTAGCCCACGAAAGAGGCCTGGTACAGCGATTCCACATACCCCTCCTTGTTGAGCGCCACCTGGGCGGTCCCGGTCTTGCCGGCAATTTTGTAATGACTGTTGACCAGGTTCCTGGCAGTACCGTTCTCCACCACGCCTTCCAGCATATCCTGCACCTGCTCCAGGGTTTCCCGGGAACAGATATGGTTGTTCAATACCTCGGTACTGAAGCGTTTCACCGTTTTCCCGTGAGAACGCATCTCTTCCACGAAAATGGGCCTGACCATTTTTCCATCGTTGGCTACCGCGTTATAAAAGGCAAGCATCTGAAGCGGGGTCATCCTCACCTCATATCCGATGGACATGAAGGGAAGTGACAGGCCTGACCACAGCTCGCTGTCGGTATACTTGATATCGGGCTTCCCCTCCCCTTTGATGGAGATCCCCAGTGTCCGGTTCAGTCCCATTTCATAAAGCCGGTTGACGAACTGCTCCGGTTTATCCCTGTAATGCGCATCCACGATCTTCGAGATCCCCACGTTGGATGAGACTTCAAAAGCACGTTTTACGGTGATCCGGCCGGCTCCCCCCTCCCCGCTGTCCTCCACCTTCTGCCCGTAGTAATAAGTAATGCCGTTCCCCACATCCACCGGATCATCCGGTTTGATGTGACCGTCCTCCAGCAGCGCGATCATGCTGGCCAGTTTGAAGGTGGAACCCGGCTCGGTACTTTCGCCGACGGCGAAATTGTATGTTTCTCCATAATTCCCGAACCGGTCCCTGGCCAGGTTGGCAATGGCGCGTACCCTGCCTGTCTTCACCTCCATCAAGACCACAGAACCGTGATCCGCCTCATGCCTGATGAGCTGGTCAAGGAGGGCACTTTCGGCCACATCCTGCAGGTCCACATCGATGGTGGTAACAATGTCCTGGCCGTCTTCCGGTTCAATCTCATTGGCATCGCTCACCGGCATCCATACATCGCCCCGGATCTTCCGCATCAGCCGGTATCCCTCCACCCCTTTCAATTCCTGTTCATAGGCACCTTCCACCCCGACCACACTTCTCAGGTTGCCGCTCATGGTATAACCCACTGTCCTGGCAGCCAGCACTCCGTAGGGCTTTATCCTTTTGTTCTGCTGCACGTACATGACGCCTCCCTGATACCTTCCCAGTTCATAGATGGGAAATTTTTTGACCTGCTGCAGCTGAGTGTAGGTGACATCCCGCTTGACCAGATAATACCTGTGTCCATCTTGCCTGGCCCGAACCAGTTCTCGCTTGTAAGTGGTCCAGTGCCGGTCCTGGAAAAGATCCGAGAGGGCTTTTGAAAGCGCATCCACATTCCGGTCGAAGATTTCACGGGTAAAGGACTCCGACCTGAAATCCATCCGGATCTCATAGAAGGGAACCGATACAGCCAGCAGGCGGCCGTCTGCGGAATAGATGTTACCCCGGTTCGGTTCAATCACCCTGTGCCGGATGGTACTGTTCTCTTCCCTGGCCCAGACCTCCTTCTCAAACAGCTGAAGATGCAGGGCTTTTCCCAGTATCAGCAATCCTGCAAGCAGCATTCCCAGATAGATCAGGGAGGTACGGATCAGTATGTCCTTTTTCAGTGACAAGATCAATACGGTGTTTCAGTAAGTTTTTTCGGAGGTTCAAGATTCTCTTCGAGACCCAGGTTATATCCTTCCACCAGGCGTACCACCTCGGACTGCCGGCTCACCCTCACCAGGTCTGAGGAGATGGTGATCGACTTGGCCCGCAGTTCCTTCACATCGCTCTGCAGCCCGTTAAGCCTGATCACGGTCTTCTCGGCATGGTTGCGGTTTGCGATGAAGACAAACGCGATGAGTACCAGCAGGAGGATGAACTTCGATTGTCTCAGCACCGCCTTCCTGGTCAGCACATTTCCATTGATCAGATCCCGGAGCGAGAAAAGTTGCTCCCTGTCCTCCAGTGATTGGTCAAATTCAATATTTTTCTTTTCCCTGATCATTGCTACTTTTTTTCCGCTATTCTCAGCTTGGCGCTCCTGGCCCTGTTGTTGCGTGCGACCTCCTCGGGAGACGGGGTGATCACATTGCGGTTCACCAGTTTCCACGGAGTTTCTTCCTTCCCGTAGAAATCTTTCTGCACGATTCCTTCCAGGTTCCCCGACCGCATGTAATTTTTCACCAGGCGGTCCTCCAGGGAATGGTAGGTGATCACCACCAACCGTCCCTTCGGAACCATGTATTCGGCTGTCTGAAGCAGCATCTCCCCCAGCGCCTCCAATTCACGGTTGACTTCGATCCTGAGGGCCTGGTAGACCCGTGCGAGGAACTTGCCCGGATGACTGCGGGGAATGAATCTCCTGAGAGCTTTTTCAAGATCCCCGGCGGTGGTCAGGTCTTTTTCCATCCGCGCCTGAACCACGGCTCCGGCAATGGCTTTTGCATGATGCAGTTCTCCGTAGCGGCCGAATACCCGGGCCAGGTCTTCCAGGGAGTACTGATTCAGCACCTGCGAGGCACTTTTTTCACCCCGGGTGTTCATGCGCATATCCAGCGACTGGTCAGATTTGAATGAAAAGCCGCGTTCCGGACTGTCGATTTGATGTGATGAAATACCCAGGTCAGCCAGGATCCCGTGAACCTGATCGATGGCATGGTATCTCAGGAAATTTCTTAAATATCTGAAGTTCGCCCCGACAAAAATGAGACGCTGATCCTCCGGAACATTGGATGCCGCTTCCGGATCCTGGTCAAAAGCCAGGAGCCTGCCATGTGTGCCCAACTTATTAAGAACTTCTCGAGAGTGCCCCCCGCCTCCAAAGGTCAGATCCACATACATACCATCTGGTCTGATATTCAATCCCCCGATACTCTCATGCAACAATACCGGCCTGTGATAGCCCATTATGTTTCTGGTTCCTCAAATGATCCTCCCAGGATTTTCTCTGCCATGGCAGCAAAATCTTCATCTGCCTGGCTTACCCTGCCGTACTGATCCGATGCCCAGATCTCGATCCTTCCCAACTGTCCCGTCATCACCACTTCATCCCGGATCCCGGCATAATCCAGCAGTCGTTTCGGTATCAGCATCCTGTTGCTGGCATCCAGGAAAACCTCGGCGGTCCCGGAATAGAACATTCTCAGGAACCTTGCATGTTCTTTGTTATAGGGATTTGTCTTGCTCCTGATGATCCTGTTCTGACGGTCCCATTCCTCCATGGGATAGAGGATCAGGCAGCTGTCAAATATATCCCGTTTCAGCACAAAACCATGCTGTGCGCCTTCCCTGATCTGCTTTTTGAATGCAGCAGGAAAGGAGAGCCGTCCTTTCGGATCAAGCCTGACCGTATAGTCCCCGATAAAGGTTATCATTTGGTTTCCACAGGGTTTGAACGTAAAAATAGTATTTTTTCACCACTTTGTGCCATTTTGCCCCACTTTTTCCCACTTTGTTGATAACTTTTCTCCCGTGAAGATCGGTGGGGAAATTTTTAATACTTTTGTGCATATGCCTGCAGAACAGGGCGAGAGGTGTATCTGTTATGGACGAAGCAACCCATAAAAAAAATTATAAACCCATCAATCTCAGGGATTTATTCATGGACAAGAATCCATCGCTTGCCCGTTGGATCCCGGGATTCGTATACAGGTTCCTGTCCCGCATCCTGCGTATCGATTTCATGAACACCATCCTGTATCATCACGGCTATAAAAAAGACGCAGAATTTGCCCGGGCCGCCCTGGAAGCCTTCCATGTGACCATGGAAGTGCGGGGAAGGGAGAACCTGCCCACCGGCGGGAGGTATATTTTTGCGTCCAATCACCCCCTGGGGGGATTCGACGGGGTGATGATCATCACTGAGCTGGACCGGGTCTATTCAAAAAATCTGAAAGTGCTTGTCAATGACCTGCTGATGAATGCCAGGAATATGGACGGGACGTTTGTCCCCATCAACAAGCACGGGGCCCAGGCCATGGAAAATGTGCGCCGCATCAACGCAGTGTTCGAATCAAACGCGCAGATCCTCACCTTCCCAGCAGGGCTTGTATCCCGCAGGAGGAAAGGAGTGATCAGGGATGTGGAATGGCAGAAGAACTTCATCACCAAGGCAGTCCGGACCCGGCGGGATGTGGTCCCCGTACATGTCACCGGCCGCAATACCAATTTCTTCTACAACCTCTCCAACCTCAGGAAATTCCTGGGCATCAAAGCAAACCTGGAGATGTTCTTTCTGCCCAACGAAACTTATAAACACCGCAACAAGCATTTTGTGATCACTTTCGGAAAATCCATCCCCTGTGAGACCTTTGATAAGCGATATTCTCCGGCCGAATGGGCCAATCTGGTCAAGGAGCATGTGTATTCCCTTCCGGAAGACCCGCAGGGCCCTTTCCCTTACATCCAACCGTAAAAAAACCACCCGGCATGAAAATGAAAGACCTTATCCCTCCTGTCCCCCTGGAAGCCATTCAGGATGAGCTCACCAGTGATAAATTCATCCGGAAAACGAACAAAGCCGGTAACAAGATCTATGTGGTCAATGCGGGCAATGCCCCCAACATCATGCGTGAGATAGGAAGACTCAGAGAACTTTCTTTCCGCAATGCAGGTGGGGGTACAGGACTGGAATGCGACCTGGATGAATATGATACGGGCGAAAATGCCTATGAGCAGCTGATCGTATGGGACCCCGACGAGAAGACAATCCTTGGCGGATACCGCTTTTATATCTGTGAGCCCGGAAAATGCTTCAGGGACGGGAAGGTCCGGCTGGCTACCGCCAAGCTCTTCCATTTCTCGGACCAGTTCATCAGAAACTACCTCCCCCAAATGATCGAGCTGGGCCGTTCCTTTGTCCAGCCCAAATACCAGTCCACCTCATTGAGAAGAAAAGGCATCTATGCACTGGATAATTTGTGGGACGGACTGGGGACCCTGGTACTGGACTATCCCTCCAAGAAGTATATGTTCGGAAAAGTGACCATGTATCTCCACTACCACCAGATGGCCAGGGACATGATCCTTTTTTTCCTGGACAAGCATTTCCCCGATCATGAAGAGCTTGTCACCCCCAAAGAACCCCTGAAGGTGGTCACTGACAGGGCCAGGCTGACGGCTATTTTCACCGGACAGAATTACAGCGATGACTACAAGATCCTTTCCAGGGAAGTGCGTGCCTGCGGAGAGAACATCCCTCCGCTGATCAATGCCTACATGAACCTCTCACCCTCCATGCGTAATTTTGGCACCGTTCTGAACAAGTCATTCGGAGATGTGGAGGAGACGGGGATCATGATTACTGTGACCGACCTGTACAAGGCCAAGTTGGAGCGACATGTGGCCAATTATGTGCCCAAGCAGCTGCGGAAGATCAGGAGCATCCGGAGGAGAGATCTGAAAATCCAGCGACTGTTCAAAAGGTTTAACTTCTACAAGCACTGAGAGCGGTCTAATAGGCACGGGTATTGATTCCGTGGATGTAATTCAGGAAAGCCCGGGTGACCACCTTGTTCCCGCCCGGGGTGGGATAGTCGCCCGTAAAGTACCAGTCACCCGCATGATCCGGGATAGCATTGTGCAGGTTCTCGATGGTCTGGTACACGATCTTCACTTCTGAACGGACACGCTTATCGGTGATCATTGCCGCGATCTTTTCACTGATCTGCACCGGGGTGAAAGGTTTGTAAATATCCTTCACATAATTCACCTGCTCTTCGGCGGGAAGATCCTGTTGCATGCTGCACTTTTTGTATACCTCGTTGATCACATGTTCCATCTCATTCTCCCTGAGAAGTTTGATGGCAGCCTGGAACGCGATAAAATCCCCCAGTTTTGCCATGTCGATCCCGTAACAGTCGGGGAACCTGATCTGGGGCGAGGAGGAAACCACCACGATACGCCTGGGCTCCAGCCTGTCAAGGATACTGATGATGCTCTGCTTCAATGTGGTGCCCCTGACAATGCTGTCATCAATGATCACCAGGTTATCCCGTCCGGCCCGGATGGTCCCGTAGGTAATGTCATACACATGGCTCACCATCTCCTTGCGGCCTTTGTCCCGGGCGATGAAGGTGCGAAGCTTCAGGTCCTTGATGGCCACCTTCTCCACGCGTGGCCGCCGTGAGAGGATCTTATACAGCTCATCATCGGTGAGGGTTCCGGCAGTCCTGAGCAATTCCTGTTTCTCCTTCAGCATGGTGGTTTCTACGCCCTTGATCATCCCGAAAAAAGCAGATTCGGCCGTGTTGGGGATATAGGAAAATACCGTGTGGTCCAGGTCATGGTCGATGGATTCCAGGATGTCCGGGACCAGCAGTTCTCCCAGCTTTTTTCTCTCCCTGTAAATCTCACCGTCACTCCCCCTTGAAAAGTAGATCCGTTCAAAGGAACAGGATTTCTTCTTGCCCGGTTCCCTTACCTGCTCCAGCAGGATTTCCCCATTTTTCTTCACGATCAGGGCATGTCCCGGTGGCAGTTCCCGGACCTTTTCAAAAACCACATTCATGGCTGTCTGTATGGCAGGACGTTCGGAGGTGACCACCACGATCTCCTCATCATGATAATAATAGGCCGGGCGGATCCCCCAGGGATCGCGCATGGCAAACAGGTCGCCGTGTCCCATCATCCCGGCCACCGCGTAACCGCCGTCCCATCGCTTGCTGGCTTCACTCAGCACCTTTCGGACATTCAGATTGGCCGAGATCATCTCCGTGATGTCCATGTTGGAATACCCCTGGCCCTTGAACTGGTCGAACAGCCGCTGGTTCTCGGTGTCCAGGAAGTGGCCCACCTTCTCGAGCATGGTCACTGTATCGGAATATTCCTTGGGAAATTGTCCGAGTTCCACCAGGAGCCGGAAAAGCTCATCCACGTTGGTCAGGTTAAAATTCCCTGCCATGACCAGGTTCCGCGTCCGCCAGTTGTTCTCGCGCATGACCGGATGCAGGTTATCGGTCGCGCCGGACCCGAACGTGCCGTAGCGCAGGTGTCCCAGATAGGCCTCGGCGGCAAAGGGCAGGTTATTTTTGGCCCAGTGGGGATCCTCCACGGCTTCCGCATACTTGCGTTCCGCCTTCCGGTAGTTATTATGGATCTTCGCAAAGATCTCATTGATGGCCTCAGGACCTGACACCCGCTGCCGGTTGAAATACTTCCTTCCGGGAGGGACGTCCAGTTTCAGGCTCACGATCCCGGCTCCGTCCTGGCCCCTGTTCCGCTGCTTCTCCATCAGCAGGTAGAGCTTCTCCAGTCCGTATTTCCAGGATCCGTACGTCAGCTGATAATATTCCAGCGGTTTCAGGAGTCTTATCAGCACAATTCCGCATTTGTGCCTGATCTCATCGGTCATCTGCGAAAGGATCTTCTAGTGAATATTTTTAATCCTGATATAATCCTCCACCAGGATTGGATTCGGGAATTGATTTTTCACGCGGTCATACAGTTTCAGCGCTTCGCTCTTGGTCCTGCAATCCCCCACATATACCTTGAAAAAGGGTTCATCATAATGGTAATAGGCATCCACCCCGGGATACAGGGATAGAAACCGGGCCCGCACCCGCTGCTGCTCCTCCTTGGCTCCGATGCCGCTGTCCGAAAAGATCCTGATCCGGTATCCGGGAACACCGCTGATCTGCTTATTCTGGTCGATATGCTTGTAATAATTCACCACCAGCAGGCTGTCCGCCTCGATCCTGACCTGATCGTCCGGCTGATCCATCAGCCTTCTGAGCGGATCCACGTTTCTTGCTGCCCGGGAACCTGACTGCCCCAGCAATCCGGTCAACGGAACCAGCAGAAATACGATGTAAAATACATTCAGTCTCATCCCGGTAAAATGTGGGACAAAAATAATCAAGATTTTGATTACATTCACACAATGGAGCAGAAAAGGAATCCCAGGGTGAGAAGGCGGGAGGTGGTTACCGGCCTGGTGGTCATCCTGACATCCTTCATATATGTGGGCTCCATTCTTTTTGATTTCAGTTTTGTCAGTTCCTATGCTACACTTCAGGAAGATCTGGTGTACCTGTCAGAACAGATCGACAATCAAAAAATCAGCTCCATTGCCTGGCTTGCCACCTCCCTGGCCACGCTGGTCTCCATCCCCTTTTATCTGCTTGTTTTTCACGGGAGACTTCAAACGCTGCAGTATCTGACCGGGCTGCTTCTCCTCGGAGCCTCACTGGGTTTCCTGCTGATGGGAAAGACGGGTCTGGACATTCACCGGATCATGTTGCAGATCCCCGTGGACAGCTTCCAGGAAGCGGGGGAGGAAATCAAACTCTCCCTGCTTGAAAAATACAGGCAGGAGCAAATGTTCCGGAAGATCGGGAGCAGTTTTGTGGGGTTGTTTGCAATGGGACTGAGCATTGTGAGGTTCAGGCTGGGACGATTCCCGTTTTTATCGGCCGGATTGCTGCTGGTGTCGGGGCCCCTGCTCATATTTTACAACTGGTACGACCCCGATCACCTGATTCGTACCGCAGCCATGGCCGGGATCATGATCGGCGTGGTGATGTTCTCTGTGCGGCTGATCAATAAAGGGCTTTCCGATCCGGTACCTGACTGAAGGCTACGGGAACTTCCGATATCACTCCAGGGCCTCCGAGACCTCATCGGTCACTTCCAGGTTATGAGAGACGTCCTGCACGTCGTCGTCGTCCTCAAATTCCTCGATCACTTTCATGATCTTCAGCGCATCTTCCAACGGCAGTTCCACCGTATCGCCCGGGATGCGCTGCAGTTCCGCGCTGTCCGCCTCCAGTCCCATCTCCTGCAGCTTACGCTGGACCTGGTGGAAGTCCTCCATGGAGGTGGTGATGATAAAGGTGTCATCTTCCAGGTCCACCTCCTCCACCCCTGCATCGATCATCTCCAGCTGAAAATCATCCGGGTCCAGGTTGCCCCGCGAAAGGCTGATGATACCTTTGCGTTCGAACAGGTATCCCAGTGATCCATGTGTGCCCAGGCTTCCGCCTCCCTTATTGAAGATGGACCTGACATTGCTCACGGTCCGGTTCTTGTTGTCGGTCAGACAATCAACGACCACGCCGATCCCGTGCGGCAACATCCCTTCAAAAGTCATTTCCTGGAAAGAGGAACTGTCCCTGTCGGCTTTGGAAACAGCCCGCTGAATGGTATCCTTGGGCATGTTCATCCCTTTTGCATTCTGGATGGCCGACCGGAGCCGGGGATTTGTATCGGGATCGGGCCCTCCCTCACCTGCCGCCACGGTGATCTCCTTGATCAGCTTGGTAAATAACTTCCCGCGCCTGGCATCATTTGCGCCTTTCTTCCGTTTGATGGTGGACCATTTGCTGTGACCTGACATAGTATTGGATGGTTTCCCGCAAAAATAGAAAATTAACGGCTCATTGGAAAGACCTCACCTCCTGATCACCTGCGCACCCCCGAACACCACGTCCACCTTGATGTCCAGGCAGGCTGTGTCGGGCGACCAGGAATCGGACTGATAGACCGCCGACCCGAATACCGCCGTGTTGCCGTCCGGCAGCTCTGCACCTGCAAACACCGCATCTGCCTTGATCCGCACCGGCATCTCCCTGGAAATAATGATCTGGGATCCTCCGAAAACCGTGCTGATCTTGGCATGAAAACTACCTTCACTCAGATCCACATCAGTAAAGTCGTAAACCCCCTTACCAAACAGGACCGTGTACTCTTTTCCCCTTTCGGGCCTGTCGTAGGTTTTTTCATTGAAGATGGTTTCCTCCGGCTGAAAATGATGGGAAGGCCACATGAACCTTCCAAATAACAATTTGATACCCAAAAGGATAAGAAAAATACCCAATACCACCTTGAATACCGGAAAATCTACATTGAAAACCACTTTGATAATCAGTGCTATGCCCAGCAAGAGCAGAAATGCACCCCAGAATAAACCAGCTCCCATTTTCATCAGTTTAAATTTATCAAATCAATTTGTTCAGACAGTACAATATTAGGACCTATTCTGCTTTCAGAAAACAGGAAATCGGTGAGATGAGAGAAATTGTCGGTGAACACCCTTTTTTCCTAACTTTGTGCCCGTGCCTGAAAAGAGCTTCTATATAGAAACCTATGGTTGCCAGATGAACGTGGCGGACAGTGAAGTGGTGGCTGCCGTTCTCCGCCAGTGCAACTATCAGCATACGGAACACCCGGAAGAAGCGGACCTGATCCTGGTGAATACCTGTTCGGTACGCGAACACGCAGAACAGCGGGTCAGGACGAGGCTCCGGGAACTGGGAAAGATCAAACAGAAGCACGGGCAGGTGAAGCTGGGCGTGATCGGCTGCATGGCCGAACGGCTGAAAGGAAAGCTGCTCGAAGAGGAACCCATGGTCGATTTGGTGGTCGGTCCGGACGCCTACCGGCTCCTGCCGGACCTCCTGGAGGAGGTGGATGGCGGAGGCAAGGGGATCAACACGCTGCTGTCCACCGTGGAGACCTACGCGGATATTGACCCGGTGCGGATGGACAAAAACCATGTGACCTCCTTTATCTCCGTCATGCGCGGATGCAACAACCACTGCGCCTACTGCGTTGTCCCTTCCACCAGGGGCCGGGAGCGCAGCAGGGACCCGGAAACAGTGATCGGGGAAGCCAGGACCCTGTTCGATCAGGGATACCGGGAGGTGACCCTCCTGGGTCAGAACGTGAATTCCTACCGCTGGAACGCCAACGGGGAGAAGGTCTCTTTCGAAGAGCTGCTCGGACGGGTGGCACGGATCGATCCCATGCTGCGGGTGAGGTTCACCACATCCCACCCCAGAGACCTGTCGGATGACCTGCTGAAACAGATGGCCCTTTTCCCCAACATCTGCAGGGCGATCCATCTTCCCGTGCAGTCGGGAAGTACCCGGATGCTTCGCAAAATGAAACGCCGGTATACCAGGGAAGATTATATGGACCGGGTGGAAGCCATCCGGACCTATCTGCCGGACGCTTCCATTTCCTCAGATATCATCGCAGGATTCTGCGGAGAAACGGAGGAAGACCACCGGCAGACCCTGAGCCTGATGGAGTGGGCGGGATTCGATTTTTCTTTCATGTTCAAATACAGCGAACGTCCGGATACATTTGCCGCCACACATTACCCGGATGATGTTCCGGAAGCGGTGAAGACCCGCAGGCTGAATGAGATCATTGGCCTGCAGACCAGGCTATCCCGTGAAAGCAAGGAGAAAGCAGTGGGAAATATCCTGGAGGTGCTGGTTGAAGGGACTTCCAAAAAATCGGAAGAGCATCTGTTCGGGCGCACTTCACAGAACATGGTGGCCGTATTTCCCCGTGGAGATCACCGGCCCGGTGATTACGTGCAGGTGAACATAACTGCCTGCACCCCGGCCACCCTGATCGGCCATCCCGTCCCCTGACCGGTAATCCCGTTCCCTGAGCCGTTCCGGGCCCGGAAAATTCCGGTCCCGAAGCCATCTTACTCCTTCGAAGGAAGATTCAGTTTCAGGAAAAGCTCCTCAAGCTGGGCTTCCGACACGGCAGAAGGGGTATCGATCATCACATCCCTGCCCGCGTTGTTCTTGGGGAAGGCGATCACATCCCGGATCGATTCGATCCCGGCAAAAAGTGCCACCCACCTGTCAAATCCGAAAGCGATCCCTCCGTGCGGCGGTGCCCCGTAACGGAACGCGTTCAGCAAAAATCCGAATTGTTGCCTGGCCTCTTCCTCTGTGAAACCCAGATTGTCAAACATCAACTGCTGCAGGCTTTCGTCGTGGATCCTGATGGATCCCCCGCCGATCTCCACCCCGTTGATCACCAGGTCATAGGCCTTGGCCCTGACTTTCCCGGGATCGGTCCTGAACAGTTCGATATCTTCCTCATAGGGACTGGTGAAGGGATGGTGCATGGCATAATAGCGGCCGGTCTCCTCATCCCACTCAAGCAGCGGAAAATCAACCACCCACAGGGGTTTGAACACATTGTTATCGCGCAGTCCCAGCCTTTTGCCCATCTCAATCCTGAGCTCTCCCAGCGCCTTCAGGGTCAGTTCCCTGTCACCGGCCAGGACCAGGATCAGGTCGCCGGGTCTGGCATCGAACAGGGCGGTCCATTGCCTGAGTCCGGGCCCATCAAAGAATTTGTCCACCGATGACTTCAGACTTCCGTCCGTATTGTACTTCAGGTACACCATGCCCTTCATCCCGATCTGCTGCCGCCGGACAAAATCGGTGAGCTCATCCAGCTGTTTCCGGCTGTATTCGCTGCATCCGGGGACACAGATGCCTCCGATGTAATCCACGGAATCGAATACCTGGAACCCCTTCCCCTTTACCAGTCCGGTCATCGGACTGATCTTCATTTCAAACCGCAAATCGGGCTTGTCCGTGCCGTATCGCTCCAGGGCTTCGGAATAGGCGAGCCTGGGGAAGCCTTTTTCCACCTCGATCCCCTTGATGGTACGGAAAAGATGCCTGGCAAGCCCTTCAAACGTATCCAGCAGGTCATCCCGCTCCACAAACGACATCTCGCAGTCGATCTGGGTGAACTCCGGTTGCCGGTCTGCCCGAAGGTCCTCGTCCCTGAAGCACTTTACGATCTGGAAGTATTTATCCAGACCGGCTACCATCAGAAGCTGCTTGAAGGTCTGGGGTGACTGCGGCAGTGCATAGAATTCCCCGGGGTTCATCCGGGAAGGAACGATAAAATCCCTGGCTCCTTCCGGTGTGGATTTGATCAGCACCGGGGTTTCCACCTCGATGAATCCTTCCCCGCTCATATATTTCCTGGTCTCCAGCGCCATACGGTGCCGCAGCTCCAGGTTCTTTCGCACCACTGTTCTCCTGAGGTCCAGGTACCTGTACTTCATCCGCAGGTCCTCGCCCCCATCGGTATGCTGTTCAATGGTGAAGGGCGGCACCCTGGACTGGTTCAGGATCTCCAGGGTTTCCGCCATGATCTCAATATCGCCCGTGGGCATCTGCGGATTCTTGTTGCTTCGCTCTGATACCCTGCCTGTCACGCGGATGACAAACTCCCGGCCCAGTTTTCTGGCCCGGTTGCACAGGTCGGCATGGGTCTCCATGTTGAATACAAGCTGGGTGATCCCGTAGCGGTCGCGCAGGTCCACGAATGTCATCCCTCCCAGATCCCTGGATTTCTGTACCCAGCCCGAAAGCATTACCTCCTTACCTGTGTGCTGCATGGTCAGCTCTCCGCAATTGTGTGTCCTGTACATTTTGTGATGTTTTTTCATGAGATGCCCGGGCTATTATTAATTTTGTACCGGATCCCTGTCACCGGTGCCTGAGCAACAGGTGCAAATTTAAAAACTTTTATGAAGCAGCATGATAACAGCATCTTCACGGATGCGTATTTTATGAAGGAAGCCCTGAAGGAGGCACAGAAAGCATTTGACATGGAGGAGGTCCCCGTGGGGGCGGTGATTGTCAGCCGGGACCGGATCATTGCCAGGGCCCACAACATGACACAGCAGCTCCGGGATGTCACCGCCCATGCCGAGATGATCGCCATCACATCTGCTTCCAATTATTTGGGGGCCAAATACCTGAACGAATGCACCCTGTATGTGACCCTCGAGCCGTGCCTGATGTGTGCGGCCGCGCTCAGATGGGCCCAGATCAGCCGGATCGTTTACGGTGCTGCCGATCCGGGGGAGGGATATACCCGCGTGCGAACTGCTGTTCTGCATCCCTCCACCGAAGTGATCCCGGGAATCATGGAACAACCCTGCGCGGAGCTGATGAAGGAATTCTTCCTGAACCGGAGGGATCTGAAGAACTGACCGTCATTGCTCAGCCCTCCATCACCCGGAAACCCGCCTTCTGCAAATGTTCCCAGTAAGCCGGGTAGGATTTGGTCACCACCCCGGGATCGTCAATGGCCAGTCCGGGATAACGAACCGCCAGCGGGGCGAATGACATGGCCATACGATGGTCGTCGTAGGTGCGGATCACCGGGCTGGCCACAGGATCACACCGGTCTCCTTCCCATGCGATCCATGCCCCCTCTTCTCCCGCCCTGATCACAAACCCCAGTCTGGCCATCTCTTTCTGCAGGGCGGCAATGCGGTCAGTCTCCTTGATCCGCAGGGTACGGGTCCCGCTGAACCTGAAAGGCACTCCCAGTGAGCAAAGCGCGGCAGCGAAGGTCTGCACCAGGTCGGGACATCCGGAAAAATCGTGCTCCACGGACGCCGGTTTTACCGTTTCCGAAGAGACCAGTAACATGCCCTCATCCACGGACCGGCTCTCCACTCCCAGGGGTTCAAACAACCGCATGGCCACCGCATCGCCCTGCAGGCTCTTTGCTGAAAGACCGGAAAGTATGATCCCGGATCCCGGCAACAGGGCACTGACCAGGTACCAGTAGGAGGCTGCACTCCAGTCCGACTCCACCCGCATCGGTTCCACCCGGTAGGACTGCTGCGGGATGCGGATCTCGTTGCCGGTGAAGGTGGCACCGATGCCGCACCGGTTCATCAATGCCAGTGTCATCCGGATATAGGTGGCAGAAACCACCTCCCCGGTGAGTTCGATACGGAGGCCCCCGTCCAGCAGGGGTCCGATCATCATCAGCGCACTGATGAACTGACTGCTGATGTTCCCACTGACCCGGACATCCCCCCCCCTGGTAAGTCTCCCGCTGATCTCAAGCGGCGGACATCCCTCCTTTTCCAGGTAACCGATCTTTGCGCCCAGGCTTCTCAATGCATCCACAAGCGGGCCCACCGGACGCTGCCTGAGCCTCTCCGATCCTGTCAAAACCACCAGCGTGCCCTGCACTGCAAAGTATGCCGTCAGAAATCGCAGGGCGGTTCCAGCATGTCCCACATCCCGGATGCCTGATGAATCCTGCAGGGCCCTGATCATCACGGCGGTGTCATCGCTCTCTGACAGGTTTTCAAGGACCGCATCCGATCCTGCAAGGGAACGGATGACCAGCATCCGGTTGGAGATGCTTTTCGAGGATGGAATATATATTGTATCTTGTACAGCCCTTGCGGGCGGGAAGATGATATTTTTCATGATTCAAAGATAATAAATAGCCTATATTCGTCCTTTATTTATTGGTATTGTGACAAATAAAGCTACATTCATGATAAACTTTGATGATACGAAAACCGCTTTCAGGATCAAATCCGACAGGGATCTGCGCAGGGCCTACACGCTTTTTAAGCTGATCTCCTATCCCACCCTGGTTAAGATCGGCAACCCCCTGATCAGGATGCTTTCCGCCATCAGGTTTCCCATCGGATGGATCGTAAAACCCACCGCTTTCAAACAATTCGTGGGAGGTGAAACCCTCGAAGCCTGTCAGCCTACCGTGAACAGGCTCAAAACGGGCAATGTATATTCCCTGCTGGATTATTCCGTTGAGGGAGGGGAATCGGAAAAAGCCATCGAAGCCGCGATGCAGGAAACACTCAGGGCGATCACCCATGCAGGCAACAATCCCGATATCCCTTTCGCCGTGTTCAAACCCACCGCTTTCGGCAGCGCCAGGGCCCTGGAAGTGCTGAGCGGGGCCTCCGTGCCTGACAGGGAGATCATCACCGAAGGAGAAAAATTCAGGTCCCGGATCGACAGGCTCTGCAAAGCTGCATTCGATCATGACATCCCCATATTGATCGATGCCGAAGATTCATTCTACCAGAACTTCATCGATTCGGTGGTAATGGAAATGATGCGCAAATACAATTACAAACGGGCCATCGTTTTCAATACCTACCAGATGTACCGGCATGACCGGATCGGGGTGCTGGAGGCAGATATCAGGACCGCCCGGCAAGGAAAATTCTTTCTGGGCGCAAAATTTGTGCGCGGTGCCTACATGGAAAAGGAGAGGGAACGCGCGAGGAAACTCAGGTACCCGGATCCCATCCAGCCCGATAAAGAGAGCACGGACCGGGACTACAACCTGGCGCTGAAGATCAGCATAGACAACGTGGATATCGTGTCCATATTCAACGGAACCCACAATGAATACAGCAGTCTCTACCTGACCGAACTGATGACCGAAAAGAAAGTGAAGCCGTCCGACCAGCGGATCTGGTTCTCCCAGCTGCTGGGCATGAGCGATCATATCAGTTTTAACCTGGCGGCCGCCGGATATAATGTGGTCAAGTATGTGCCCTACGGACCGGTAAGGTATGTGCTTCCCTACCTGATGCGGCGGGTGGAAGAGAACACATCCGTGAAGGGACAGACAGGCAGGGAACTGGCACTCATCAAAAAAGAGCGAGATAGAAGGCACCATGAAAATTGACAACCAGCGTAATACGTACCGGATCTGGATCAGCCGGCTGGTTATGGCCATCGTTTTTACCCTGGCGATCATCGTAATCCTTTTCCTCCCGTGGTTTGAAGGGGAGGATGTCCGGATCAGCAAATACCACCTGATCATTGCCATTGCCCTTGTCTATATCATCATCAACCTGGTAAACTACCTGAAAGTCCCGTATTTTGTATCATACAGCGACCAGGGAGAAATGATCGTCCTCCGTTATTACCAGATGAGCCTGTTCACCAGCAGGAAACATTCCATAGAAATACCCAAAAAACAGTTCGTTAAATTTGAACTGCAGGATTTTCTTTTCGGCACACAGCAGAAGATCATCCTCTACCAGAATTTCCGGAAAAAGGTGGCCAAATACCCTCCCATCAGTCTATCTGCCGTGGATAAAGCGGACCGGAAAAAGATCATCGATTCCCTCTCGGGGTACATGACCGGCTAGGCGATCCATACCGGCGAAAGGTTGAACTTTTCGGCAGCCGGACTTCGATCGGAGCTGTCCGCATCACATAAACCCCGAAAAAGATGCCTCCAACCGAGCTGCAACTCCGGATCGCGCTGACCATGATCCCGGACGTAGGCCCCATTACCGCGAAAAATCTCATCCAGAACCTGGGATCGGTCCATGCCATTTTCGGCGAGAGCCGGGAAAACCTGATGCGCATCCGCGGAATCGGTCCCCGCCTGTCCGCCGCCATCACATCCTCCCGGTTGATGGAGGCTGCAGCAAAGGAGGAGGCGTTCATTGCCAGGCACCGCATCAAAGTGAGTTATTATCAGGACCCGGATTATCCCCGCCGCCTGAAACAATGTGAGGACGGTCCCATCCTGCTTTATTCACACGGAACCGACTGCCTGAATGCAGCAAAGATCCTGAGCGTGGTGGGGACCCGCAGGGCTACCTTCTACGGTAAGGAAACCTGCAGGGAACTGATCGGGGGACTGGCTTCCCTGTTCGGCGACCTGGTGATTGTCAGCGGTCTCGCTTACGGCATTGATGTGGCTGCACACAGGGCTGCACTGGAAAACGGGTTGCCCACCGCAGCCGTACTGGGCCACGGCCTGAGCACGATCTATCCCCGTGTGCACCGGGAAACGGCAAAAACGATCAGCCGGCAGGGAGCCCTGGTGACCGACTTCCACTCGGGCATGGGACCGGAGAAGAACAATTTCCTCCGGAGAAACCGGATCATAGCAGGATTGTCCGATGCCGTCCTGGTGATCGAATCCGGCGAAACGGGCGGGGCCCTGATCACGGCAGACCTGGCAGGCTCTTACAGCAGGGAGGTGATGGCCGTACCCGGCAGGATCAGCGATCAGCGATCAAAGGGATGCAACGACCTGATCAAAGACAACGCGGCCGCGATGGTCACTTCTCCGGAAGATATCGCCTGCATACTGAAATGGCAGACACCGGAGATGATGGAGTATCCCACGCTTTTCAGAGCATCATCCTTTACCCCCCCGGAAAAAAAGATCCTTTGCTTGATCGGAGAGGCCCCGGGAATTACCCCCGAAGCGATCAGTCAACGCACGGATACGCCCATCCACACCGTGCTTTCCATGCTGGTGGAAATGGAACTGAAAGCTTGGGTTGCCGTGCTTCCCGGAAATCGATACATGCTCAAGACAAAACCTTCCTGGGATCCGGAAAACCGAAATAATATGTTGTTTAACATTGTTTAAAGACATATATTTGTCGCCGTTCGGAAGGTGACGCCTCCCGCAAATAGCTTTAGATTTACATCTATCTGAAATCAAATCGACTGACTTATGGATCCCAACGTTGAAAAGTTTATGGCCAGGGTCAAGGCCAGAAATCCGTTTGAACCGGAATTTCACCAGGCTGTCCAGGAAGTGGCGGAATCACTGGTCCCATTTATCCGGGAACATCCCAAATACGAACATGCCAGGATCCTGGAACGGATCACCGAGCCTGAAAGGGTGCTGCTGTTCAGGGTTCCCTGGATCAATGACAAGGGGGATGTGGAGATCAACAAGGGGTACAGGATCGAGATGAATTCAGCCATCGGGCCCTACAAAGGCGGGCTGCGCTTCCATCCCACCGTCAACCTGAGCATACTGAAATTCCTGGCATTTGAGCAGGTATTCAAGAACAGTCTGACCACCCTTCCCATGGGGGGCGGCAAGGGAGGATCCGATTTCGATCCCAAAGGAAAATCCGACAATGAGGTCATGCGCTTCTGTCAGAGTTTCATGACCGAACTCTGCAGGCATATCGGTCCGAATACGGATATCCCCGCCGGGGATATCGGGGTGGGCGGTCGTGAGATCGGGTACCTTTTCGGGCAATACAAGCGGATCCGGAACGAATTTTCGGGGGTGCTTACCGGGAAAGGCCTGGAGTGGGGAGGCAGCCTGATCCGGCCCGAGGCCACCGGATACGGGGCGGTCTATTTTGCCGAGGAAATGCTGCATACCCGGGGTGATTCACTGAAGGGGAAAGTGGCTGCAGTCTCGGGTTCGGGCAATGTGGCACAGTACACCATCCAGAAACTGATCCAGATGGGAGGAAAGGCAGTCACACTCTCGGATTCCAACGGAACCATCTACGATCCCGACGGGATTGACGAAGAAAAGCTGGCCTGGGTGATGCAGCTGAAAAACATCCGGAGGGGAAGGATCAGGGAGTACGCCGATCAATTCGGATGCCAGTATCTGGAAGGGAAACGTCCCTGGGATATGAAGTGCGACGTGGCCTTTCCCTCGGCCACAGAGAATGAGATCGGGAAAAAAGATGCGGAAACGCTGGTGAATAACGGATGCAAAGTGATCAGTGAAGGTGCCAACATGCCCTCCACCCCGGATGCCGTGGAGGTATTCCTGCGTTCAAAGATCCTTTACGGGCCCGGCAAAGCGGCCAATGCAGGAGGCGTGGCCGTATCGGGACTGGAAATGACCCAGAACAACATGCGGCTTCCCTGGGGCAGGGAGGAAGTGGACAACCGGCTCCAGACCATCATGAAGAACATCCACCAGACCTGTGTGAATTTCGGGACCGGAACGGATGGTTTCGTGAACTATGTGAAGGGCGCCAACATCGGAGGATTCGTGAAAGTGGCCGATGCCATGCTTGCCCAGGGCGTTGTATGAGTTCCGGCACGGTATATACAGACTCCCATGCACATCTGTACCTGGAAGCCTTTGCGGGTGACCGTGACGTGATGATCCGCAGGGCACTGGATGCAGGGGTGAAACGAATCTTCCTCCCCAACATTGACAGCACCACCATCGGACCATTGTTCGACCTGGCCGGCAGCTACCCCGGGCATTGTTTCCCCATGATGGGTCTTCATCCGAACGCGGTGAAGGACAACCACCAGGAAGAGTTAAAGAAAATCGAATCCTGTCTTTCCCGCCATGAGATCGTTGCGCTGGGAGAGATCGGCATTGATCTGTACCGTGACAGGACCCATTACCGGGAGCAAATGGAAGTGTTCCGGATCCAGCTTGGCTGGGCCAAAGCACTGAAGCTCCCGGTTGTGATCCATTCCAGGGATTCCTTCAGCGAGATCTTCAGTTTGCTGGATGAGATGGGAACGGATGACCTGAAAGGGGTGTTCCACAGTTTCACGGGTACCCGGCAAGAACTCGAAAGGGCGCTTTCCTACGGATTCATGATCGGCATAAACGGGATTGTCACTTTCAAAAATTCATCACTGGAGGCTGTGGTCCGCCACATTCCCCACGAAAGACTGCTCATTGAGACAGATGCACCCTATCTGGCACCGGTCCCCCACCGGGGCAAGAGAAATGAAAGCAGTTTTATTGTGGAAGTAGCCGCAAAAGTGGGAGAAATTCTTAACTTGGACGCAGAAGCAATTGCCCGTATTACTACGGCAAACGCAGCGGAGTTGTTCAAGTTGAACTTTGAATCCAGTGCATAAGAATCCATCCATCCTGATCATCTACACTGGCGGAACCATCGGGATGCTGAAGGATCCGGGAACCGGTGAGATGCGACTTTTCGATTTTGAAAACATCATTACACAGATCCCCGAGATCAAGGAGTTCGGCTATCATTTCCAATCCGTCAGTTTTGATCCCCCCATCGATTCGTCTGACATGGACCTGCCGACCTGGGTACGCATTGCAGAAACCATTGAAGCCCAGTATCATTCATTTGACGGATTTGTGGTCCTTCATGGAACCGACACGATGGCCTACACAGCTTCCGCAATGAGTTTCATGCTGGATAATCTTACCAAACCGGTGATCTTTACGGGTGCCCAGCTTCCCATCGGCACGCTGAGGACCGACGGGAAAGAGAATCTGATCACCGCCATCGAGATTGCAGCAGCCAGCGAAAACGGAATGCCGCTGGTCCCTGAAGTATGCATCTATTTCGAAAGTAAACTTTCCCGTGGCAACCGGACCACCAAAGTGAATGCAGAACATTTCAACGCTTTCCAGTCCCCCAATTACCCCTACCTGGCCAAGGCGGGGGTACACCTGGTTTACAACCGCGAATTCATTAATTATTCCGGCACAGCCTCACCGCTCGTGGTCCACAAGGATTTTGACAACCATATTGCCATTCTGAAATTGTTCCCTGGAATGCATCCCGGTTACATGGATGCCATTCTTGGCACGGAAGGTCTCAAAGCTGTCATCCTGGAAACCTACGGGGCCGGAAATGCTCCCACAGGCACCTGGTTCCTGAGAAGAATAAAAAAAGCTGTGGATCAGGGTATCATCATCCTTGATGTGACCCAGTGCAGCATGGGCAGTGTGGAACTGGGAAGATATGATACCAGCAAGCATTTATTAAGGGCTGGAGTAATAAGCGGTTATGACATCACCACCGAAGCCGCAACCACCAAACTGATGACCCTCCTGGCCATGAATATTCCTTCCAGTGAGATTAAAATACTTTTAAATAAATCGCTTAAGGGAGAAATCACCTTGCTATGAATGTGATTATTAATTTTTTTTTGTATTTTTCGCCGCAAATTTCGCCGAAGCATTGAAGCCTGAGGAGTGACGGGAAAAGTTCTTTAAAAGTTTGAAGACAAGCGGTTTCAGGAAGTGGAGGGAAGCAGCTATGATTACTGGAGAGGTGCAGGAGTGGCTGAACTGGCACGCCTGGAAAGCGTGTGTACCCCTGAAGGGTACCGAGGGTTCGAATCCCTCTCTCTCCGCAAAGCTCTGATTTTTTAGTAACTTGATTATTATTCACGTTAAATTTAAAAAGTATAACAAACAAACAACACCATGAAAAAATTATTTGCATTGATAGCCGTATCCGGGATGCTTTTTATGGGAGCATCAATCTTTGCGCAGGATGAAACCGCGGATTCGCCTGCTGCTGAAGATACCACCCAGGTTGCTGCTGCTGCGGCTGCAGAAGAAGCCCCTGCAATCCAGACTTCCACGGATGAAGAAAAAGGTGGTCTGTCTGTATTGCACACGCAGCTGAAAACCAAGTTCATTGAGGGAGGTGCCGGGTTTATGGGAGCTGTGCTCCTTACCCTGATTTTCGGTCTTGCCCTGGCATTTGAAAGGGTCATTTACCTGAACCTTGCCTCCACCAACACAGACAAGCTGCTGGGTGCTGTTGAGGAAGCCCTCAACGACGGAGGTGTGGAAGCAGCCAAAGAGGTATGCAGGAACACCCGGGGACCCGTGGCCAGTATCTTTTACCAGGGACTGGACCGTGTGGATGAAGGGATCGATGTGGTTGAAAAATCCGTTGTTTCATACGGCAGCGTGCAGATGGGGCTCCTGGAAAAGAACCTCTCCTGGATCTCCCTGTTTATCGCAATTGCCCCGATGCTTGGATTTATGGGTACAGTTATCGGAATGATCGATGCATTTGATAAGATCCAGCAGGAAGGCGATGTGTCTCCGACCGTTGTCGCCGGCGGTATCAAGATCGCCCTGATTACCACCGTGACCGGTCTGATGGTGGCCATCATCCTTCAGATCTTCTATAACTACCTGGTGTCACAGATCGATAACATCGTGAACAAAATGGAAGATGCATCCATTTCACTGGTGGACATGCTGGTAAAACACAACCTTAAAAAATAAGTGACCATGCTATTCTCGAAAACAACCAGAATAATCTTGTATGTGGTTGCAGGGATCTCGCTGCTGGTAATACTTTTCTTTTACGTTTCCCCCAGAACGCTGGATTATGATGACCTGGAGATGCGCGTGGAGGAAATCCTGAACCCTGCAGACCTCGATATGGAGATGCCTGTCCAGGCAGCAGCCACTGCTGAAGACACAACGGAAACCGGACTGGATACCGCTTCAGTGGAGGAAACAGTTGCCGCGGAAGAACCGGAAGAGGAAGAAGGAGCATTTACCACACAGGCGGTGCTTGACACTTCCGGCGTTGACCTTCGCAAACATCTCTCAACCTGGGAATATATGGTCTGGTTCCGCACGGACATTGCACTTATCTGGGCCTATATCCTGCTTCTGCTTACAGCCATCGCAGCCATTGTCTTCCCGCTGATTACCGTATTCTCAAATCCGAAGGGGCTGATCAGGCTGGTCGCCGTACTTGCAGGTGCTGCTGTCATTGTGGTAGTTGCTTACCTGTTATCATCCGATGCACCCATCAATATCATCGGGTATACCGGAACGGCCAACAGGGATCCCGGCACGCTCAGGATGGTCGATACCACACTTTTCGTGACCTACACGCTGTTCGGAATGGCCATATTATCCATTCTCTATTCAATTATCGCTAGAGCTTTTAAATAGAAACGTTAGAAAAAAAACGATGGCAAGAGAAGTACCGGAAATAAACGGAGGATCACTGGCTGACATCGCTTTCCTGTTATTGATCTTCTTCCTGGTTGCCACCACCATGGATATCGATACCGGCATTACCAGGCTTCTGCCGCCTGAACCTGAAAAGGACCAGCAGACAGAAGTGCGTGTGAACAAACGCAATGTGCTGGTGGTGCTGATCAACCGGAGTGATCGATTGATGGTAGGTGGTGAGGAAATGGATCCTTCGTACCTGAAAGCCAAAACGCTGGAGTTTTTCACAAACCCGGCCAACAACCCCAATCTGCCTGAAATGGAAGAGACGGAGATCCAGTTTCCCCCGGGAAGCTCTCCGTTGCTGCCACCCGACGGGGTATGGAGAGGGCTTGTATCCAAAGGGGTGATCTCGCTCCAGAATGACCGATCCACAACCTATGGCAGATACCTTCAGATCCAGAATGAACTTGTTGCCGCCGTGAACGAGCTCAGGAATGATTTTTGTGAACTCTACTTCGATAAAAGCTTTGATGAGCTGAATACCTCAGATCCTTATGAAGAAGAGATTTACGACGGAATCCGGAATATCTATAAGATGAATATATCCGAGTCTGAACCCAAAAACATAGAAGGATTAAACTAATGTCAAAATTCAGAAGAAAAAAAGGCAAAGGACTGCAGCGGATCAACACCGCCTCCCTTCCCGACATTGTGTTTATGCTTTTGTTCTTTTTCATGGTGTCCACCACAATGAGGGAAACAGAGGTTCAGGTCAGGGTAACGGTGCCGGAGGCCACAGAGGTGAAAAAGCTGGAGAAGAAATCACTGGTGAGTTACATATACATCGGCCGCCCTGTGAGCCATGTTGCCAGGATGTACGGAACAGAACCGCTGATACAGCTTAACGACAAGCTGATCAATGAAGAAGGCATCCCCTATGAATCAGTCCAGGATTTCGTTCTGTTCGAAAGGGAAAAGCTTCCTGAAGTGGATAAAAACAGGATGACCATGTCCCTGAGGATTGACCAGAATATTCCCATGGGAAAGGTGGATGATGTCAAACAGGCACTCAGAAGAGCCAAAGCCCTGATCATTAACTACTCAGCCCGAAAGGAATACCAGGAACAGGGAAGAAGAAGATAAAGGGAGTCACGGGTTTATTCATACATGGCCCTGTAGAGCTGGTCGACCATGTCCTGGAACGTAACCGGTTGTTCAAAGATCGCGCGCTTGCCGATAAACCTTTCAATGTGATAGAAAAGCTTGGTCCTGTCAGACCCGGTAAAGTCTTCCACAAGACTGTCGAAATAAAGTTCACTGATGTTCCTGTCGTAGAGTTTCTTCACCGAGTTGCCGATCCCGAAAAGCAGGTAATATTTTGATATGGCCCTGGCGGGATTCTCATAATCGCAGAAGATCTTGTTCACATAATTACCATTTTCATAGATCACCACCTCCCTGACAAACCCTTCATAGGTATAAAAGATCCATTCTCCATGCCGCTGGCGCGTTTTCTTGAAACCCTGGTACTTGATGGTGCCATCGTGATATAACTCCATTTCAGGGGTATAAAACTTCCCGCTGGGAGCCTTTACCTTTCCGTTGACCAGGGTCCGGTCCTCGATCCCGAAATAGGTCAGAAAGGGCATGTCCCTGATGAGTTCTTCAGGATGGGTTTTCTCTTCGATCCGGACATAGTTTTTTCCCGCAAAAACCTCTTCCGCGGATTCGATCAGGACCTCCTGCTCATAGATTCCGTCATCAAACGCTTTCCTGTCGCGCAACCTTGCGATCAACACGCCCATATCACTGAAAATACCCGAACCCAGATCGGATAATCCCATGGAGGTGAGGATCAGTTCCTTTTCATTTCTGTACACACAGGCATTGAGCTTATCATGGTAAAGGATCCGCAGGTTCTTCAGATCCCTGTACCATTTCTGGCCCCTGGTCTGGTTGCGTTCCCTTCCGTACAGGAGGGTGATCCTCACATTCCGCTGGTCTGCCTGCTGAAGTCTGAGCAGGATGCTCTCATGAAGCTTCATGGAAGGGGACAGCAGGACGATTTCATTTACCGCTTCGGAGAGTATGCGATCTACCTGGTAGGAGGTCCCTACCGAAGAAAGGAATTCAGCAGCCATGTCATCCTTGCATCTGGGGTGCGCAAATTTTGAATCAAATTATGGAAAAAAGTCGCTCAAATCCAGAGGAAATATCAACACCTGACCATATGTGAGCAGTACTTATTGAAGCCATGAAACCATCTGCGGAACCCCCGGCTGTCCCCATCAACGGATAAGGCCGTCCCGTCAAATTCTGAAAATATTTGGGCTGAATGAGAATGCGCGATCCTGAACGGACCTTACTGGCAGTGACCTCAGGAGGACTCGAACCCCCACCATGGGAACCGGAATCCCACGTTCTATCCTGTTAAACTATGAGGCCTTTGAGGAGGGTAAAGTTAGTATTTTTTTTTATCCCAATTCTTAATAAATCGCTCCATTGTCAGTAACAGGGACATGAATAAGTGCAAAAAAACCCCTATTTTCGCACATTGTAACAGTTTTTAACCCCATGGAATACAAGTTTGCAGAGATCGAGAAGCGCTGGCAGGATTACTGGGAAAAGAATCACACATACCGGACCACGGATGATCTTTCCAATCCCAATAAGTTCTACGTACTGGATATGTTCCCGTACCCTTCGGGATCGGGCCTGCATGTAGGCCATCCGGAAGGATATACCGCCACCGATATTGTTGCCAGGTATAAACGGATGAAAGGATTCAATGTGCTCCACCCCATGGGCTGGGATGCATTCGGCCTGCCTGCTGAGCAGTATGCCATCGAGACCGGCACCCACCCGGCACAGATCACCAATAAAAACTGTGACAATTTCAGAAGGCAGATCAAAGCCCTGGGCCTGGGATATGACTGGGAACGTGAGATCAATACCACCGATCCGGGTTATTACAAATGGACCCAGTGGATCTTTATCCGTTTGTACAACACCTGGTTCGATCACGCACAGCAGAAAGGCCGTCCCATCCGTGAACTGGAGATCCCTGCCGGCGTGCGTTCCCGGGGGGAACAGGCTATCAGGGAATACCAGGCAGGATACAGGCTGGCCTATTATGATGATGCGCAGGTCTGGTGGTGCCCTTCCTGCAGGATCGTGTGCGCCAACGAGGAGGTGCTCCATGACGGAACCCACGAAAAGTGCGGCCACCCGGTGGAAAGGAAATATCTCAAGCAATGGATGCTCAGGATCCCGCATTATGCGGAAAGGTTGCTGAAAGGGCTCGAAGAAGTGAACTGGCCGGAAGGAGTGAAAGACATGCAGCGGAACTGGATCGGCCGGTCGGAAGGAGCCGAGGTGGATTTCCGGATTGAAAACCGGGAAGAGGTACTGCGGGTGTTCACCACCCGCCCGGATACACTCTTCGGGGCCACCTATATGGTGGTCGCCCCCGAACACCCCCTGCTGGCCCGCCTGGTCACACCCGGACAGAAAAAAGAGGTGGAACAGTATGTGGCACGGGCCAACCTGAAATCTGAACTGGACCGGACCGACCTGGCAAGGGAAAAAACCGGTGTATTCACCGGAAGTTACGCCATCAATCCCGTGAATAACAAAAGAATCCCCATCTGGGTGGCCGATTATGTGCTGATGGGTTACGGCACCGGGGCCATCATGGCAGTGCCGGGACACGATACACGGGATTTTGAATTTGCCTCCGCTTTTTCTCTTCCCATCATCTGTATCATGGATCCCGGCGGCACCGATGAAGCGATGCGCAAAGAGATCCTGGCCGGCAGGGCATGCTGGACAGAGGACGGGACCTATGTGAATTCATCTGATCCTGTGAGCAGACTGGATATCAACGGCCTGTCGAAGAAAGAAGGTATCGCCCGGACCATCGGCTGGCTGGAGGACCACGTGCTGGGAAAAGCAGCTGTCAACTATAAGATCAGGGACTGGCTTTTCAGCCGGCAGCGCTACTGGGGAGAACCCTTCCCGGTGATTCACTGGGAGGACGGGGAGATCGGTATTCTCGACGAGTCTGAACTGCCCCTCACTTTACCGGACCTGGAAAAATTCGAGCCGGGCGTCCTTGGAGAATCCCCCCTGGCCGCTGCCGTTGAATGGGTGGAAGTTACGGACAAGAACGGCAGGAAAGGCAGGCGGGAAACCAACACCATGCCCCAGTGGGCCGGTTCCTGCTGGTATTATCTCCGGTACATCGACCCGAAAAACGACCAGCTTCCCTTTTCCCCTGAGAAGGAGCGGTACTGGATGCCCGTAGACCTGTATATCGGGGGCGCCGAACATGCGGTCCTGCACCTGCTTTACAGCCGTTTCTGGCACAAGGTGCTCTACGACCTGGGATATGTATCCACCGACGAGCCATATAAAAAACTGTTTAACCAGGGCATGATCCTGGCATTTGCCTATGAAACGGCATCCGGGGCCAAGGTTGCCTCTGACCTGGTGGAGGAAAAGGAAGGGGACCATTATCACAAAGAAACCGGGGAACAGCTCGGCCAGATCGTGGCCAAAATGTCCAAGTCCCTGAAAAATGTGGTGAACCCGGATGAGGTGGTGGCCGGTTACGGCGCTGATTCCCTTCGGCTCTATGAAATGTTCCTGGGGCCCCTGGATGCTGTGAAGCCCTGGGCGGAAAGCGGTGTGAAAGGGGTGTACAACTTCCTGAACCGGGTCTGCAAATTTTTTACGGATGCAGGCCATTATCAACCGGATCAGGAAGATCCCGAAATCCTTAAAGCATTGCATCAGACCATTAAAAAGGTGGAGAATGATATCGAAGCACTGCATTTCAATACCGCCATTTCACAGATGATGATCTTCACCAACCTGTGCATTAAAAAAGGAAAGGTAACCCCTGCCACGGCGGAGCAGTTCATACAGGTGCTTTCCCCTTTTGCCCCCCACCTGGCAGAAGAGATCTGGCATTTTCTGAACAATGCGCCATCCGTTGCCGGGACGAGCTGGCCTTTGTATGATGAGGCCCTTCTCAGGGAAAATGTGTTCCAGTATCCGGTGATGATCAACGGCAAGCTGCGGTTTAAGATCGAATTGCCCCTTGATCTCTCTTCCAATGAAGTGGAGAAGCGGGTGCTGGAGCACGAAACGGCCCGTAAATGGACAGGTAGCAAATTACCGCGTAAGATCGTGTATGTACCGGGAAAAATCATTAACATCGTGGTCTGACGGGGAGAAAGGATGAACAGTAATATGGCAGCGTGATGAGGAACTGGAAAGACTTGATAGTGATGCTGATTTTGACCGCGGGGACCGCCCTGGCTGTATTTTTCCTACGATCCGGCCAGGTACAGCTGCAGGGAGCGGGACAACCTTCCGCCGTGCCGGAAGAAGAGCTCATCCACACACCTCCGGCAGAAACCTTATACGGTATCCCCGTTTCTGCCTATGCAGTGCAGAAAGGCACGGTCAGGTGGGGTGAATCCCTGGCCACGCTGCTCCATCCACACGGGGTTTCCCTTCAGACGATCCACATGATCTCCCTGCTCCCCGACTCACTCATTGACGAAAAGAAGATCAGGCCGGGGAACAGCTATACCCTGTTCACGGACCGGGATACCATTCCCGCTTATTTCGTCTATGAAAAAGATCCCGTCAGCTTTGTGGTGATCCGGCTGGAACCCGGTCCCCCGGAAGCCTGGAACGGAAAAAAGCCCGTGGAGCTGAGACAACAGCATGCGTCGGGCACCATCACAACCTCCCTGTGGGAATCGTTGCAGGAGGCAAATGCCCATCCCATGCTGGCGGTGGAGCTGAGCGAAATATTTGCCTGGTCCATCGATTTTTTCGGGTTGCAGCAAGGCGACCGTTACAGGGTCCTGTATGAAGAATCCTATGTGGATTCCGTATCCACCGGTATCACGAAAATCCTCGGCGCCTGGTTTTACCATAACCAGAACGAATTCTGGGCCATCCCTTTCGTCCAGGGTGGGGTCAGGAGCTTCTTTGATGAAGAAGGGAACAGCCTCAGAAAAGCATTTCTCAAAGCGCCCCTTCGGTTTTCACGCATCAGTTCTGGTTTTTCGCATTCCCGGTATCATCCCGTACTGAAGATCCGGCGTCCGCACCACGGAGTAGATTATGTGGCACCCGCGGGCACCCCGGTCCTTGCCATCGGGGACGGGGTGGTGACCCATGCCGCCTACCAGCGGGGAGGAGGAGGCAACTATATCAAGATCAAGCATAACAGCGTCTATTCCACCACGTATATGCACCTGAAAGGTTTCGCAAAAGGGATCCGGAAGGGTGTGTATGTAAAACAGGGAGACGTGATCGGTTATGTGGGCAGTACCGGATTGTCCACCGGTCCGCACCTGGATTTCAGGTTCTACAAAAACGGAAGTGCCGTGAATCCCCTGAGGGTGGAGGCACCGCCGGTGGAACCCGTGGCCGAACAGCACAGGCCTGCCTTCGGCATTGTCCGCAGCATCACCCTGGACGCTTTAGCTTCGCTTCAATAATTCTTCCACCACCGCGGGATAATGCGCGTATTCGAGGGCATGAATTTTTTCAGCCAGGGATTCGGGCGTATCCTCCGGTTCAACGCGGCAACGCGCCTGGAAAATGACATCTCCCTCATCGTACCCTGGATTCACAAAATGGACGGATATGCCCGATTCTTCGTCCCCGCTGGCAATGACCGCTTCGTGGACACGCCGGCCGTACATACCTTTTCCGCCGTACCTGGGAAGCAGGGCGGGATGAATATTAACGATCCTGCCTTCATAGGTTTCCAGCAGGGATGGGGGGATCAGCCACAAAAAGCCGGCCAGCACGATAAAATCTATATTCCGCTTCTCAAGGGCGGTCAGCACCTCCCCCGTTTCATACAGCTGTTCCCTGTGAAAGACAATGGTTTCTATATCATGTGATTGTGCTCTTTTGAGCACAAAGGCATCCGGTCTGTTGCTCAACACGAGCCGGACCTTCCCATACGGACTCGTTCGAAAATACCGGATCAGGTTTTCAGCATTGGTGCCCGATCCGGAGGCGAATACGGCAAGTCTTTTCATAGACCAAGTTTTACCGGTATAGAAAAAGAAAAAATTGGATGGAATTTTGTATTTTTCATTCGAAAATTACGGCAATTCAAAGTTTTTTTTTGAAAATAGTCGAATTTTTGCATTTCTTTGCACCTTTAAAAATAACCATTATTATTCATTTAAATCTTTAGCCATGTCGGACATTGCAGCAAGAGTAAAAGCAATCATTGTGGACAAACTGGGCGTTGATGAAAGCGAGGTAACTCCGGAAGCCAGCTTCACCAATGATCTGGGAGCTGATTCTCTCGACACCGTTGAACTTATCATGGAATTTGAAAAAGAGTTCAACATGGGTATTCCTGATGATCAAGCTGAAAGCATTTCCACAGTCGGTGAAGCAATCAAGTATATTGAAGACAACGTGCAGTAGGCGTTAGTCTTACGTTCAAACACATACTGGAATGAGACGCGTCGTAGTAACGGGTATGGGGGCATTCACCCCCGTCGGACTTAATCTGGAGGATTACTGGAACGCTCTGATCAATGGAGTAAGCGGTGCCGGTATGATCACCCGTTTCGACGCAGGGAAATTCAAAACCAAATTTGCCTGTGAGGTCAAGCATTACGACCCGCAGAATTATTTTGACAGAAAAGAGTCCCGAAAGCTGGATCTTTACGCCCAGTTTGCCATGATCGCCGCCGGCGAAGCTTTTCAGCATGCCGGTCTTGCAGAAGCGGATCATGATAAGGATCGCGCCGGAATCATATGGGCATCAGGGATCGGGGGTATTGCAACATTCAAAACCGAAATAGAGGGCTACCTGGCCGGTGACGGAACTCCCAGGTTCAGTCCTTTTTTCATTCCCCGGATGATCTCGGATATTGCGGCCGGTCATCTGTCCATTAAATACGGGTTTCGCGGTCCCAACTATGCCACCGTGTCCGCCTGTGCTTCTTCCACCAATGCCATTATCGACGCATACAACCTGATCCGCCTGGACATGGCGGACCTGTTCATTACAGGAGGTTCCGAGGCCGCCATCAACGAAGTGGGTGTGGGAGGTTTCAATGCCATGCAGGCGATCTCCACCAACAACGAGCAGTATCAGACAGCATCCCGTCCCTTCGATGCCACCAGGGACGGATTCGTGATCGGTGAAGGGGGCGGCGCCCTCATCCTGGAAGAATACGAACATGCGAAAAGAAGGGGAGCGACCATTTATGCAGAACTGATTGGCGTGGGCCTCTCGGCCGATGCCTATCACCTTACGGCTCCCCATCCCGAGGGTGACGGCGCAAAGCTTGTCATGCTGAATGCTCTGAAAAGTGCAGGCATCCCAGCTGCCGATGTGGACTATATCAATGTGCACGGTACGGCCACCCCGCTGGGGGATATTTCGGAGGCCAAGGCGATCGTTCATGTTTTCGGAGATCATGCATATCAACTGAATATCAGCTCCACAAAATCGATGACCGGACACCTGCTGGGTGCGGCCGGCGCCATTGAATCCATCGCTGTGATCATGGCAATCCGGGACGGGATCATCCCTCCCACCATCAATCTTGAAACACTGGATCCCCGGATCGATCCCCGTTTGAACCTCACCCCCAACCGGGCACAGAAGCGGGAGGTAAAGGTGGGACTGAGCAATACCTTCGGTTTCGGGGGGCACAATACTTCCGTCATTTTCAGGAAGTTTAACGGCTGACCGATTGAAAGACCACCATTTCTTGTTCCCCCTGATCCGCATGCTGGGATTCCTTCCCCTGAGATTATCCCATTACCGGATGGCTGTTATTCCGAAATCGGCCGGACTCCCGCTGGACAAAGATGCCTGTCTCCACAACGAACGCCTTGAATACCTCGGCGATGCAGTGATTGATGCCATTGTGGCCGATTTCCTATTCCGGAAGTTTCCCGGTAAGGATGAAGGATTCATGACCAAGCTGCGGGCCAGGATCGTTAAGCGCAAAAACCTGGATTGGCTGGCCGAAAAGATGGATATCCCCGGAATGATCCCGCATACCGATCCGGCCAGGAACCAGGCGAAACATCTGTACGGGAATGTGCTCGAGGCGCTGATGGGAGCCATATACCTGGACAGGGGTTACCGTACTGCCAGAAGATTCTTTATCCGGAAGGTCATTCAGAAGCATGTTGACCTGCTGCAGCTGGTGGAAAAAGATCCCGATTACAAAAGCAGGATGATTGAATGGGCACAGAAATACCGGATGGAGGTGGTATTCGAAAGCAAGGAGGAACACAGCTCGCATGCCACTTTCCCCTCCTTCGTTGCTTCGGTGTTGCTGAACGGGAAACAGCAAGGAACCGGGAAAGGGGGGTCCAAGAAGGAGGCCGAACAGCGGGCGGCAAAAAAAGCACTGGCCGCCGTCCACACCGCCCCGTCCGAAGATCTCCGGTAACCGTTATAATTTGCTCCTGATTGCTTAAATTTACGGAAAACCGATTCCCTTCAGGTGACCGTGAAAAAACACAAACTGTCCATGGCGATCCGGGAAGATTATTGTCTTCTCGGTCTGGTGTCGGATGATCCCGATTACAGGATCTGCTGGGCCATCAACCGGGCGCTGGACATGGATTTTGAAAAGCAGGACGATTTGAAGCTCCACCACAAAAGGCTGGGAGTAGACCAGTATTTCTCCCTGTTCGCATGGCAGGATGAAGAAACCCTGCTCACCTACAGGATCATCAGGAACCGGTCGGATCAGGGCCTGTTCCTGGATGAACTGAAGAACCTGGATTACCTGATACACATCCAGGGAGAGATTCATCCTGACAATATCAACGTATTTTTAAAACAGGTCGGATCCCTTCCCACGGTCAGGATATGTGTCCCGGTGGATATAAAGAAACTCAGGAACCAGGAGCGGCTTTGGATCTGGTGATCATTTCAGAACAACCATTTGAAGATCGGGAAGAACACGGAATAGACAGGCAGTTCCTGGTAATTCTGGTACCCTTCCCTGTACAGTGACCGGAGCCTGGATTCCTGAGGGATCAGCGGACGGAACAGTTTGGAGTAAAAAGGGAACAGTCCCATGACCAGGTCAAAGACCATATCCAGCAGGAGGAAGAGGCCCGCCACCACAATATACACATACCCGGAAAGCCTGATATTGAAGCCGGGGCCCACCACGCTTACCAGGCAGAGAGCAACAAGCCAGATCAGGGATTTGATCAGGAGGCTGGGAGTGAGCAGATAACTTACCTTGGATTTCACCCCGGCGGTGGTCAGCATGACCAGCGAGAGGATCCCCCCGGCAGCCATTCCTGCCACGAACCGCCAGACCAGACTGTCCACCGGAAACAGCAGGATAAAACCGATGATGGCCATGACCTTGATCAGGGAGGAGAGCCGATGAAAAAACTGGGCCCTGACGCTTCTGGGAATCGCAATTTTTTTCACCCGGTTCTGATACCTGGCCTCGTGATCCAGGGCGCCATAGGAACGGACCCTGATATCAACGGTCTTCAACAACTCGATCCAATAAGGCTTTCCGCTGGCGGTCCCTTCCGCAGTGTAATAACACGGCTGACCGGATGCATGTCCATCTCCCATCTGAAAGAACCCGGTCACATCTTTCCATCGCGTATGGAATTTTCCCAGCCTGAACCAGGTCCTCCGCTGCTGGTATATATAAACCAGGAGAAATACACCGATCAGGATGAAGAAGAAGGTGCCGGCCAGGCTTGCAGGGTCAGATACGATGGCGGTAACAACGGGGAATAGAATCGCTGCGAAAGCGAAGAACAATGCAAAAATGTGTAGCATGTACCGCAGAAGCAGGATGGGATCGTGCCACTCGGGACGGTTAAAATAGTTGGCTTCCTCTTCCCTCTTTTTCTGTCTGGCCCTGGCCTGGCGGTATCTCCTCTCCCGGTCACGGCGCATAACTTCCCTTGCGATCAGGTCATCATATGATTCAGTCTCCCGGGTCACCTGTCCCTGTCGGGCCATTAAATATTCATAGGCAGATTTGATCTCCTGGAATTTTTCTCTGGCACCGGGGGACCTGTTCCTGTCGGGATGATATTTCAATGCCAGCTTCCGGTAAGCTGTTTTGATTTCTTTCACCGAAGCACCGCGGGAAATCCCGAGAATCTCATGATGGTCCCTGGCAGTCAACTGATCCCTTTTTCTGCAAGTTATCCATTCCGGGAAACCGGGCCAAAAAAAAACTGTCCGCCGGGAGGACAGACAGTTTTTCACATTAACCCTAAAACTAAACCAAATCGCCTGCTATTGCTTACGTATGTCTTTGCTGTACAGGTTCACATTACAAATCTAGGTGAGAATATAGTTACATAGATTTAAAGGATGTTAAACTTTGTTAAATCACATCCCCGGAACCGCCGGGGTGATTTATCTTTGAACCATGAGCCGTACCCTGCTGTGGATCGTCACTGTATTTCTGAGCCTGGCCATGCTGGCCCTGGTGGGCCTGCAGGCTTACTGGATCAGGGACTCAATAGTGTCCAAGCAGAATCAGCTGGGTCTTGTGGTAAGCCAGGTGCTCTCGGAGATAAGCGGTGAGCTGGAGCAAAATGAGGCCATCCTGCAAATCCTCGAAGAGATCAGGCCTCCCGTGATCACCCACCACAGCAGAGCCATCTGGAATTTTCACCTGGACTCGTGGAGCATGATGAGCGGAACAGGCCATGAGAATATCCAGCTTGATGAGGAGATCATCCTGTATAATCCGCCGGCACGTCCCCTCAAAAACACCATGGTGGAAATGGTAGACGACTCCGTGCTTGTGATCCTGGGTGAGGACGAAATCCGGAATGACACCATCCTCGTCTCCGCCATGAACCCGGAGCAGATCCGGGCGGAACTGAGCAGAAGGCTGGAAGAGCGGCAGCTCTTCGTGGACAAGATCGTCAGGGAAATGCTGGCTGACGAGGTGGATATTGAGCAAAAGATCTCAAAGTCACAGATCGAGAACCTGCTCAGGATGAAACTTTCAGAAAGAGGTGTGGAGATGCCATTCGAATATGCCGTATTCAAAGAAGGGAAACCACCCATTTTTCAATCCGATCATTTCAGTGAATATGCAGACTGCCAGTACTATCGGGCATCGCTTTTCCCCAAACGGATATTCAACAAACCCATCCTGATCAGTCTCTATTTTCCGGGCGAACAGAAGAACCTGATCAGGTCCACGGGAGTCATGGCAGGGACTTCCCTGCTGATCACCCTGTTCACCATGATCCTTTTTTCCCTGGTGCTGTACATCATCTTCAAGCAGAAGAAACTGTCGGAGATGAAGAACGATTTTGTGAACAACATGACCCATGAACTGAAAACCCCGATCTCCACCATCAGCCTGGCTTCCCAGATGCTCAACGACCGGAGCATCCCGGATGAGCAGAAAAACCTGTCCCACATTGCCCGCATCATCCAGACGGAAAGCAGGCAGCTGGGCACCCAGGTGGAAAGGGTTCTGCAGATGGCCATTTTTGACCATGGCCAGCTGAAGCTGAAAGCGCAGGAAATTGATATGCATGACATCATTGAAACGGTGGCCCAGAATTTCCTCCTGCAGATAGAAAAAAGGGAGGGGAAGCTTGAATTCCTCCCCGAAGCCGAACAGTCTGTGATCACAGGCGACTCCATCCATATAACCAACGTGATCTCCAACCTGCTTGAAAATGCCATGAAATATACCGGCCGTACACCGGAGATCAGGATCTCCACCCGGAACGAAGATGGCTTCATCGTGGTTTCCGTAAAAGACAACGGGATTGGCATCAGCAAGGAAGACCAGAAGCGGATCTTTGATAAATTTTACCGGGTGCCCACCGGGAATGTGCACAATGTGAAGGGATTCGGGCTGGGACTGAGCTATGTGAAGCTGATCATCGCGGAACATCGCGGCACCATCCGGGTAAAAAGTGAACCCAATAAGGGTTCCCTGTTTGATATTCATTTACCTTTGAAAGTATAAACCGGATTATGGCCGATCTCAAATACAGGATCCTGCTCGCAGAAGATGACGAGAACCTGGGTTCATTGCTTCAGGAATATCTCCAGGCAAAAAATTATGATACCGACTGGGTGGTGAACGGGGAAAAGGCCTTCAGATATTTTGAGCAATTTCATTACGACCTCTGTCTCCTGGATGTGATGATGCCGGTGAAGGACGGGTTCACCCTGGCCTCGGAAATACGCATCCTCAACAGCGACATCCCCATCATATTCCTCACCGCCAAATCGATGAAGGAAGATGTACTGGAAGGGTTCAGTCTCGGGGCAGATGATTACATCACCAAACCCTTCAGTATGGAAGAACTGCTTTTCCGGATCGAGGCAATACTGAGAAGGACCAAGGGGATCAGGGGCGGCGAAAAGAATACGTGGAAAATAGGCAGGTTTAGCTTTGATGCAAAAAGGCAGCTGCTTACCGGTACCGGTGTCGAACAGAAACTGACCACCAAGGAATCCGAGCTGCTCCGGCTCCTGTGCAACAATATGAACCAGGTGCTGGAGCGGAATTTTGCCCTGAAGGCCATCTGGATAGATGATAATTATTTCAACGCCCGGAGCATGGATGTCTATATCACCAAACTGCGAAAATACCTGAAACCGGATCCCAACGTTCAGATCATCAATGTGCACGGGAAGGGGTATAAACTGGTGGTGGATGAGGAACCGGCTGATTAATCCAGCTTGAGCACGGCCAGGAAAGCGGACTGGGGTACTTCGATATTTCCTACCTGTCGCATTCGTTTTTTACCTTTTTTCTGCTTTTCCAGCAGTTTTCTCTTCCGGGTAATATCTCCCCCGTAACATTTTGCGGTTACATCCTTGCGCACGGCCTTCACCGTCTCCCTGGCAATTACCTTGGATCCGATGGCTGCCTGGATGGCCACTTCGTACTGTTGCCTGGGGATGAGTTCCTTCAACTTCACACAGATCCTGCGGCCGAAATCGTAAGCATTGTCACGGTGGATCAGTGTGGAGAGGGCATCCACCATTTCCCCGTTGAGCAGGATATCCAGTTTCACCAGGTCCGCTTTCTGGTAACCGTGGGGATGGTAATCAAATGAAGCGTATCCCTTGGAAATGCTTTTAAGCCTGTCATAAAAATCGAACACGATTTCGGCCAGCGGCATCTCGAAGGTAAGTTCCACCCGGTTGCTGGTCAGGTAAATCTGGTTCTTCAAGATTCCCCGCTTATCCAAACACAATTTCATGATCGGACCCACAAATTCTGCTTTCGAGATTACCTGGGCCCATATGAAAGGTTCCTCAATGTGGTCGATGGAGGTGATCGCCGGAAGGCCGGACGGATTATGTACCTCAATGATCTCCTTCCTGGTGGTAAGCACCCTGAAGGAGACGTTGGGGACCGTGGTGATCACATCCATGTCAAATTCCCGGTCAAGCCGCTCCTGCACGATCTCCATGTGGAGCAGTCCCAGGAAACCGCAACGGAATCCAAAGCCCAGGGCTGCGGACGATTCAGGAACAAAGGTAAGGGATGCATCATTCAGTTGCAGCTTCTCGATGGATGCCCGGAGATCTTCATAATCATCCGCATCCACAGGGTATATCCCGGCGAAAACCATGGGTTTCACATCCTCGAAACCGGAAATGGCTTTCTCACACGGACGGTCCACATGGGTTATGGTATCACCCACCTTCACCTCTGGGGAGTTTTTGATCCCCGAAATGATATAACCCACATCCCCCGCACTCAGCTCATCCCTGGGTTCGGTTCCCATCTTCAGCACGCCGATCTCATCCGCATCATATGCCCTGCCCGTGGCCACGAATTTCACATGCTCCCCTGTCCGGATGGTACCGTTGAAAATCCTGAAATAGGCAAAGATCCCCCGGAAGGAATTGAAAACCGAGTCAAATATCAATGCCTGCAGGGGGGCTTCCGGATCGCCCGTGGGAGGAGGAATGCGCTCAATAATGGACTCCAGGATCAGGTCCACCCCCAATCCGGTTTTTCCGCTGGCCTCTATGATCTCTTCCCGTTTACACCCCACCAGGTCGACGATCTGGTCCTTCACATCATCCGGCATGGCACTGTCCATATCCATTTTATTCAGAATCGGTATGATCTCCAGGTCGTGGTCGAGGGCCTGGTAGAGGTTTGAAATGGTCTGAGCCTGGATGCCCTGGGTAGCATCCACGATGAGCAGGGCTCCTTCACACGCTGCAATGGAACGGCTCACCTCATAGGAAAAATCAACATGACCGGGGGTATCGATCAGATTCAGCCGGTACATCGCTCCCTGGTATTCATACTTCATCTGTATGGCGTGGCTCTTGATGGTAATGCCGCGCTCCCGCTCCAGATCCATGCTGTCCAGCACCTGGTCCTTGAAATCCCTTTCATCCAGTGTGCCTGTTTTGATCAGTAACCGGTCAGCCACGGTGCTTTTCCCGTGATCGATATGGGCGATGATACAGAAGTTCCGAATATATTTCATTGAAAGCAGTCCCGCTTTTCCGTGCACAAAGATAGTCAGCCGTTATCATAAAAAAAATAGGTGCGGAAGATCTCCTAGTGAAGCTGCTGGGACTGGAGGGAAAGGCGCACCTTTCGTTCACCCAGGAACCTGCTGAGCGTGCTTCCACGCAGTTCCACGTAAATGATCGCGGCAAAGGCCGGTTTCTGGAACAGCGGATGATACGGTAATTCGAAGAACCAGAGAAGTGCATAGAAAAGCACGCTGCTGATCAGGATGGTGAGAAGGATGTAAAGGGACCATCGCTTCATGTGTTGTTGAACGGCCATGATCCTGATGGAAGCCATGAAAAAATGGCTTCCCACCACAAATCCGCTTCCTATGGAATGCAGGAACCGAACTTCAGGCACATCGCAGGGTGCCATCATCAGGAAGAATCCGGCAGCAGAGATATAACTCAGGAATTCATAGATGGGTGCATCGGGCACCGGATGCTTCCTGCTGTAATACCTGGCAAGCAGGTACATGGTGTATCCGCAGAGAAACATCCCTGCATCAAATACGATCCTTGCATAAATATTCTGTAATCCCGACGGGGTAAATTTTCTTCCCAGTGCACTGAAAGGGAACATCACCATCTGGAATTTTTCCGGATAGATCAGGATGGCGGAGGTGATGAATGAAAACAATACCGTGATCAGGAGGCGTATATAATGCTGGGTGCTCAGGTCCGGATACAATTTCCGTATACCACCCGGCTGCGTTGATCCGCCTCCGGAACGAGACAGTGACCGGATATGTGTTTCCCATCTTCTCATGGTGAGCAGGGTTCCGGTTACATCAATGCGGGAGATTCGTTCCCCTGCAAACAAATTTACAAAAATGTGCCCTTCGGGTCCACTCTTCTGCCGGAAATTCGTGTCGCAGCGATCACCGCATCTGCTGCAGGGTAGTGTTCCCGGGCGGGATCTCCGGTAAGCTGCCTAAATGATTTTCGCAGAAAAGAATTTCAGCAGCGGCTGGAGATGCCGCCGGCTATTGAATCCCTGTGGCCGTGCCTTCCGCAGTATACGGTATCGCTGCTGAACCTGCTGCTTCGCACCAGCTTAGGCAGCGATCACCGCATCTGCTGCAGGGTAGTGTTCCCGGGCGGGATCTCCGGTAAGCTGCCTAAATGATTTTCGCAGAAAAGAATTTCAGCAGCGGCTGGAGATGCCGCCGGCTGCCGAATCCTGGTGGCCGTGCCTTCCGCAGTGATGACCGCGGCTGTGCCTGTCTGTGGCAGCAGTTCATATGGGAATTATGATGAGTTCTTCCTGGTATATGGTAGATAGGGCTGATGTCGATTCAAAAATTCCGGGATGGATATTTTTTATCCATTTATTAACTGTTTTGATGTTGTTTTATGATACTAAATGTCTCTTAAGGGATATTTATTATCCCAAAAAGCACCTAGAAAGTATAATAAACAGATAATAAATATCCCTTTCCCATGAACTGCCCGGCAAGTTAGATCTGGTTATTTCTCCCGAAGAAACATGTCCGCAAAACGACACACCCAAAAGCATCAAGATTGATTCTCCTCGAAGCTTGCCTCGAGGAACCTTTGGCTCTTTTAAGAAATCATCTCGAAAGTAGTGACGAAAACAGGAACCTGCTGCTTCGCACCAGCTTAGGCAGCGATGACCGCATCAGCCGCAGGGTAGTGTTCCCGGAGGGATCGGGGGAAAAAAAAGAGGTCATCCCCGGGAGATGACCTCTGAGTTATCTGGTTATGAATGATCCTACATCATCCCCATTCCGCCACCGCCACCGGCAGGCATTGGAGGCTCAGGCTCCGGAATTTCCACCAGGGTGCATTCGGTGGTCAGGAACATTCCGGCAATGGATGCTGCATTTTCCAGCGCGATGCGGGCCACTTTGGTCGGATCGATCACACCGGATTCCATCAGGTTTTCGTATTGGTTGGTCTGGGCATTGTAACCGTAATCATCTTTCCCGTCCTTGATGGCTTTCACTACCACAGAACCTTCCATTCCGGCATTTTCCACGATCTGGCGCAGGGGCTCCTCGAGCGCCCTCCGAACGATGGCGATTCCTGTATTTTCATCGTCATTGCTTCCCTTGAATTTCTCCAGGGACTTGATGGCGCGGATGTAAGCCACACCACCACCGGGGATAATCCCTTCCTCGACAGCTGCACGGGTGGCACTGAGTGCATCCTCAAACAGGTCTTTCTTGGTTTTCATTTCCATCTCGGAAGCAGCCCCCACATAGATAACCGCCACACCTCCTGCAAGCTTCGCGAGTCTTTCCTGCAGCTTCTCGCGGTCATAATCGGAAGTTGTGTTCTCGATCTGCTTTTTGATCTGGCCGACCCTTGCATTGATCATGGATTTTTCACCGGCGCCATTCACAATGGTGGTGTTCTCCTTGTCGATGGTGATCTTTTCGGCCTGGCCCAGCATATCCAGCTGTGTTCCGTCCAGTTTTAATCCTTTCTCCTCGGAAATGACGGTGCCCCCGGTAAGGATAGCAATGTCCTCGAGCATCTCTTTTCTCCTGTCGCCAAAGCCGGGAGCTTTGACGGCTGCGATCTTCAGTGAGCCGCGAAGCTTGTTCACCACAAGGGTGGCCAGCGCTTCACCGTCCACATCCTCGGCAATGATCAGGAGCGGACGCCCGCTCTGGGCCGTGGTTTCCAGGATGGGAAGCAGGTCCTTCATGGTGGAGATCTTCTTGTCATGGATCAGGACATAGGGATTCTCCAGCACCGCTTCCATCTTTTCGGTATCGGTCACAAAATAGGGGGAGATGTATCCGCGGTCAAACTGCATCCCTTCCACTACCTCCACGTATGTATCGGATGATTTTGACTCTTCCACTGTGATCACGCCTTCTTTCTTCACCTTGTCCATGGCCTCTGCAATGAGTGCTCCGATGGATGCCTCATTGTTGGCAGAGATGGAGGCCACCTGCTCAATCTTGCGGCTGTCGTCACCTATTTCTTTCGACTGATTCTGCAGGCTTTTTACCACTTCGGCCACCGCCTTGTCGATGCCCCTCTTCAGGTCCATGGGATTGGCGCCCGAGGTCACATTCTTCAGGCCAACCTGAACGATAGACTGTGCAAGGACCGTTGCCGTGGTGGTTCCGTCGCCGGCATCATCATTGGTCTTGGAGGCAACTTCCTTCACCATTTGGGCGCCCACATTTTCAAAGCGGTCTTCCAGTTCAATTTCCTTTGCCACGGTCACACCGTCCTTGGTAGCCTGGGGTGCTCCGAATTTCTTTTCTATGATTACGTTACGGCCTTTCGGTCCTAGTGTCACTTTTACGGCATTCGCCAGCTGATCCATACCGCTCTTCAGCTGATCCCTGGCTTCCATGCCAAATTTGATCTCTTTTGCCATTGTCTATTTTTTTAATTGGTTATTTACTTTGTAATGAAAAGCACATCATTCTGTGAAATGAGCAGATAATCTTCGCCGTCTATGGTTAACTCCTGTCCTGCAAATTTACCATACAGGACATGATCACCCACCTTCACCTCCATGGGTTCATCCTTTTTGTCGCTGCCTACCATGACCACTTTACCCTGCTGGGGTTTTTCCTTGGCCGTATCCGGAATAATGATACCGCTGGCGGTCTTTTCCTCAGCCTCTGAAGGTCTGACAAGAATTTTGCCCGCCAGGATTTTACCTTTAAGTTCTGCCATCTTTTTTCGTTTTAGAAGTTCAACATTATCAGAATCGCTTTCTCCTTAACATAATTTGTGCCAAAGGGCCGGAAAGCTGATTCCTGCCTGGAATATGGACATTTTTGCATCCGGACAAAAAAAAAGTGTCAGAACCATGACAGACTGACACTTTCTCAGGCGGCTAAATTTCGTTATTCCTCTTCTCCTTCCGGTTCATTTCCGAAAGATTCGGGAAGATCGATGGCCTGTGACGGCTGATCCATGATCGATTCATCGAACTGTCCCTGAAGACGTGATTGTTCATCTTGCCCCGATTTCGGAATGGTGATCCCCGCCAGCAGGCTCAACAGGATCAGCGCTGCCCCCAGGGTCCACGTGGCCTTTTCAAGGAAATCGGCTGTTTTGCGCACACCCATGTACTGGTTGGACGAGGAAAAATTGGAAGCCAGCCCGCCACCTTTGGAATTTTGTACCAGCACGATCAGAATGGTAAAAATACAGGTGACCACGATCAGAACGGTAAATAATACAAACATCTCCTTAACCTCTGTTTATTATGAATGATTGAAATTCTTAATCTTCTCAATTTGAGCTGCAAAGTAAGCACTTTTTTCCGGATATTTCAAACTTAACTTTTCGTAAGCGTAGATCGCTTTTGCATACAACCCCTGCTTCACGTAGATCTTTGCCAGCGTGTCCGTAATGAGTCCGTCATGCTCCCGGATGGAAGCCAGCGACACATCCCCTTTCAGGGTCGTTTCCCTGTCAGCCCGGATGGGTCCGGGATCCACCAGGATGAAATCTTTGATCAGCCGTTCCTTCACCGGACCCTTCACTTCTGCTTCTTCCTCATCTTTCAGCTTATCAATGGCCGGGGTTTCCAGCGGATGTTCCACCCCGGGCTCTTCCATATCTTCCTCATCTTTGATAAAAGCTCCCACCAGGGTTTCCGACGAGAGTTCTGTATCCTCATCCAGTTCGAGCAGATGGGGATCCGCTTCAGCAGTCGTTTCCGTACCCGCATAGGGGGCATGCTGCTCGATGATCACATCTGCCTGCACGTGAGGCTCATCGGAAAACTGGATCTCCGCGGGTTCTTCCTGCGATTCCTCAGGCGGAGCCGGGAGCGGGGCCACTTCACGGACAAACTCATAAAACCTTTTCCTGTCACTTGCATAGACTGCCGCCCTTTTCAATTCCTTCTCCTTATCCCGGCCCATGGCCTCCCTGATGCGAACCTGCAGCATATGTGCCAGGTTACACATGGGATAATGCCTGCAGAGATCCTCCACTCCCTCCAGGTCGGCCGGTGAGTAATGATCGGCGGATAGCAGGCGCATGAAATCCGAACTGTTCATATTTCGAGTTTTTTACCAGGAGACAAACGCCCTGTTAAAAATATCTTCCACAAGATCTTCTATGATCAATTCAATCAATTCATTCTCCACATCAGACAGGTTCTGGGAGGCATCATAATCCTCATACCGGGAAAAACTTGTATCATAATCAAGTTCAGGCTCCGCACTGTTGGTGTACCTGACCCTCACCGTGATGGTCAGCCGGTTTCGGGCGGCGGTCTCATTCCCTGTAATGGCAGTGGGCCTGGTTTCATAGTTGGTGATCTCACCCGAGAAGATCACATCGCCTCCCCTTTCCGCCAGTTCAAGGCCGGTGTTGGACTCTATTTTGTCCATCAGCGTTTCGGTAAAAAGCTGACTCAACTGGGCCTGGACGATGGGGGCCCGGTTGGGAAAGTACTCCACGGTGTAGGTTTGCACTTCCGTAGAAATATTCACTCCGCTGAATGAATAGGTGATCTTACACTGCTGAAGCATCATCACCGCAACTGACCCGAGTATGGGCAGGACCCACTTCCAGCTTCCTGTCGGCTTTCCCCTCATCCTTCTATTCAATGTTGTATTCTTTGATTTTCCTGTAAAGGGTGCGTTCAGAAATTCCCAGGTCCTGTGCCGCATATTTCCTTTTACCATTATGTTTCTCCAGCGCTTTCCGGATCAACTCGACTTCTTTATCCTCCAGGGAAAGTGATTCTTCTACAATCTCCTCGGTGTCAAATATTTCCTCCTCATTCCGTTTCTGGAGGGATTCCTTTTCAGGGCGGCCCAGCTGTTCGGCCCTGTCGGGTACATTATCGACCGTGGCATACAATTTCCTGATGATCCCTTCATGTTCAGGTTCAAGGGCATCGCTCACCTCGGTCTTCTCCATCATCTGAAGCACCAGTTTCTTCAGGTCATTCATGTCGTTCTTCATATCGAACAGCACCTTGTAGAGTATTTCGCGTTCAGAGTTAAAGGCTTCTTCGCTTACCGCACCCCGGTTGATGACTGCCGGCAGACGCGGTCGCTGATAATCAGGCAGGTACCGCGTAAGAATCGAGGCTGAAATATCCCGCACCTGTTCAATGATGGAAAGCTGTTCCGTCACGTTTTTGAGCTGCCTTACATTCCCTGGCCAGTCATAGTTGAGAAGGACCTGCCTGGCCTCTTCATCCAGCCGGATAGACGGCATGCGGTACTTTTCCGAAAAATCAGCGGCAAATTTACGGAACAGCAACAAAATATCGTTGCCCCGCTCCCTGAGGGAAGGGATGTGAATGGGAACCGTATTCAGGCGATAGTACAGATCCTCCCTGAATCTGCCTTTCCTGACCGCCTGGGATATATCGATATTGGTTGCAGCCACCACCCTTACATCGGTCTTCAGGACCCTGGATGATCCCACCCTGATGAACTCTCCGGTTTCAAGCACCCGAAGGAGCCGCACCTGTGTGGGTGACGGCAGTTCCGCCACTTCATCCAGGAAAACCGTTCCACCGTCCACCACCTCGAAATAGCCTTTCCTGGTATCATGGGCACCCGTGAAAGAACCTTTTTCATGTCCGAACAGCTCGGAATCAATGGTCCCGTCGGGAATCGCCCCGCAGTTCACCGCGATATAGGGTCCATGTTTCCTGCCGCTCAGGTGATGGATCATCTGAGGGAACGCTTCCTTTCCGGTACCGCTCTCACCCGTGATCAGGACACTCAGATCTGTGGGGGCAACCTGCCGTGCGATATCGATGGCCCGATCGAGCCCGCTGTAAGTGCCGATGATCCCGAACCGCTGTTTTATTTGCTGAATCTCCATCTTGATTGCTGACAAAATATCCTGAAAGTATGACAAAATTACAATTTTGATCGGATTGAAAAAGATATATCCCAAAGATTCCTATTTTTGAAATAAAAAGTGCCAGACTTCCTCGGCATCATACCGGCCCGGTATGCATCTTCCCGTTTTCCGGGAAAACCCCTGGCGATGATCAGGGGCAAACCCATGATCCAGTGGGTTTACGAGCGTGCATCCGAACACTTCGACCACCTGCTGGTGGCCACCGATGATCCCAGGATCAAGGAGGCGGTCGGTCACTTCGGGGGCAGGGTGATCATGACCGCGGTCGAACACCGGAGCGGGACCGACCGGTGCGCGGAAGCGCTCCGCCTCTATGAGGATCAGCAGAAGTTGAGCTTTTCTTACGTGGTCAATGTCCAAGGTGACGAACCCCTGATCATGAAAGAGCAACTGAAGGAACTGACCGAATGCGTGGCTGTGCCCGGGGTGGAGATTGCCACCCTGATCCGTCCGCTACGGGATGAACCACTGAATGATCCCAATATTGTCAAAGTGGTGGTGGATCTGCAATTCAGGGCCCTCTACTTTTCCCGTGCTGTCATTCCCTTCCGGAAAATTGATGCACCGGAGTCCGGTGCTCCCGGTAATTCCTGTTTCAAGCACGTGGGGATCTATGCTTACCGGTCCGACGTATTACAGAAGATCGCCGGCTTTCCCCCTTCCCCGCTGGAGGTCATTGAATCACTGGAACAGCTTCGATGGCTGGAAAACGGGATCGGAATCCAGACCAGGGTCACCCGCTTTCCAACCCGGGGAGTTGATACCCCCGGTGACCTGGAAAGGATCCGGGACCTGTTCTGATCCTTACTCATAATGCAGGATATGTGCAGGATTGGCCCTGGCAGCCCTGTAGGCCAGGTAAGCAACTGTGAAAAATGAGATCAGTATGGCAGCAAGCGCTGATATCAGGTAGATCCAGGGCTTGAACCCGATGTTATAGGGAAAACCCTGCAACCAATTCTGCGTAAAGAAGTAGGCGACGATCCAGGCAAGCAGGACCGAGATCCCCATGAGCATAATGATCTCCCTGGCCACCACCAGGATCACCTCCCGGATGCTGGCTCCCATGGCCTTCCTGATCCCGATCTCCCTGGTTCTGCGCTGGGTGTTGTAAAGGACCAGTCCGAAAAGACCCATGCAGGCGATGAAGGTGGCAAGGATGGCAAACATCAGGGACAGTCTTCCGGTCCGTTTCTCCTCCTTGTAGTAGTTCTCAAGCTCTTTATCCAGGAAAAAGTACTGGAAAGGTGCTTCCCCGGTCATTTTCATCCATGTCTTTTCGATCTTTCTGAGGGTACTCTGTATACCCGGTCCGGCTACTCCCAGCCTCACCGTGATATAACCGGGCCAGGCGGTTCTTTCCGATTTAAAGCGGAGCATATAGGGCCCGATGGGTTCCCGGAGTGAACTGTGATGAAAATCTTCCATCACACCGATGATCCTGAGCCGGTTGGTATCTCCTTCCAGGGTGGGTTCCAGGATAACTGTCGCATAGGGATCCTCAATCATATATTCCTTTAGCGCAGCCCGGTTCACCAAAATGGCCGAACTGTCCCCGGGAAAACTGCTGTTGAAAAACCTGCCACCGTCTCCGGCCAGCCGGAAATTATACGTCTTCATGAAGTCATGATCCACGTAGTTGGTGGCGAAGAGAAAGTTCTTCGACGCATTGCGTCCTTGGATCTGATAGGTCTCTGTGCTGTTATTAAATCCGAGATAGGTGGTCGAGTTTGAAGCACTCACCACCCCCGGTATTTTTTCGATCTCCCTGTTGAAAACCTGGATACTGTTTTCAAGCGGATATATCCTTTTCAGGACGATCAGCTGTTCTTTGTCATAACCGAGTTCCTTCTGCAGCATGTAGTGCAGCTGAAAGGAAACAACCAGGGTCGCTACGATGATGGCCACCGAAAAGGTAAACTGCACGATGACAAGAATGTTGCGAAAAGCGCTTGCCCTGTGACTTCCCGAAAATTCACCCCGGATCCCTTCAATGGGTCTGAACCGGGCCAGGAAAAGGGCTGGGTAAATACCACTGAAAAGGCCCAGGAGCAGGGCCAGTGAGATGACGATCGGCAACAGATACCTGTTTTTTGCAGGATCCATTGCCAGCTGCAGGTCCATGACCCGGTTGAACCAGGGCAGACTGATCTCCACGATGATCAGTGCAAGGGCGAGTGCAATCAAACTGAAGAGCACCGATTCGGTGAGGAACTGCCGGACCAGCAGGTTGCGGTCAGATCCCATCACCTTCCTCAATCCGATCTCCCTGGTACGCATGGCGGACCTGGCGGTGGAAAGGTTCATGAAATTGATGGAGGCAATGAGCAGGATGAGGAAGGCCACCAGTGAAAAAATAAAGATGTAAGCCCTGTCATTCACAGGCCTGAAACAGATCTCCAGGCCCACCTCGATATCCGGCTGGAGATGGATGCTTTTCAGCGGTTGAAGGTATACCCCGTAGCGGTTCCCTCCCGCTGCCCACTCTTCGGGGCCCACTCCCAGGACCGTTTCCAGCTCCTCCCTGATATGTGCCAGCATTACCTCACCCATCTTCGTTTCCACCACATCAGGGTCTGCTCCGGGGGAAAGCAATACATAGCTGAAAATGGAATTCTGAAACCATGTCCCCCTGCGGGAATCATCCAGGGTCACCATGGAAGCGATGAAATCCGCGAAAAAATGGGAATTTTCCGGCAACGGCTCGATCACGCCGGTCACCATATAAAAGTTGCTGTCCCTGTTCACCGAGAGGGCCTGTCCCAGCGGATCTGCTTCCCCGAAATACTGCTTCGCCTTATCCGCTGTAATGACCAGGGATCTGGGCCTTGCGAGTGCCGTTGAAGGATCTCCCCGGACCAGATTGATGGTGAAAATATCAAAGATGCTGGAGTCGGCGAACATAAAATGATCTTCCATGAATTTCCGGTCATCATACCAGATCAACTGCTGGTTGAATACGTCAAATCGCACAAACTTTTCTATCTCCGGGATCTCCTCTGCAAATGCAGGAGCCATCACCGGTGAGGTCCATGCACCCCTGAAGGATTGCTCACCGATTTCACCGTCGATATACAGCCTGTAGATCCGTGAACTGTGTTCGTGGAACCGGTCATAGCTCAACTCCTTGATTATAAATAATATAATCATAATGGAGCTGGCCAGTCCGATGGCCAGTCCGGATACATTGATCAGGCTGAAAACCTTGTTTTTAGCTACGTTCCTGAATGCAACAGTAAAAAAATTCCTCCACATCACATCCGCTTTGCAAAAGAAAAACAGTTTTCATGCCACAATGTTTATGTCATTGTATGTAAAAAGGTTACTCCGCTGTAAATGAAGCCTTGCCTCCGGCAAAGTGTTCGGTTCCGTACCCGGGCTGCACGATATGGGACATGACCGGGTTACAGCTTGAAATGGATCCGGAATGTATACAAAGCATAATCCTCCGACAGGTCGCTGAATTTGTACTGGATCCTGTTTCCTGCGATCTTTGCGATCTCTATCAGTCCCAGGCCGGCGCCCCCTTCCGACGAAAATTTACCATTGGTGATGGTGTACCTGTAAAGCTTTCTCAGTTCGTCCCTTGACTGACTGTTGACATGATCGATCCTGGCACGCAGTGGTTCAACACTGGATTTTTTCACGGGGTTCCTTGTGATCAGTTCGATGGAGGTAGCGTTCCGGTTGATGAAACAGGAGGGGCAGAATTCGGAAATTTCATCTTTTTCGCAAGTGAACTGTTCCCCGTATTTTGTGATGTTTTCAAGTGCCTCTATCATGATGGATATCATCTTCTTATACGATTTGAAAGAGATCCTGTGGTCCTGAGAGGCAATTTTGAACTCCGACAGCAACCAGTCTATCGTGCTGAATGTGAGCGGGCCATGGTAAGAAAGGATGGTCGTGTTCAACATCAGGGATCAGGTTAGATATCCAAATTAAGAAAATCCGGTTAATGATTGGTTGTTGTTATTTACATACTCCGTATCTTCTTTTAAATCAGTTCCGTAACTGGCTTCAACCGCCAGCCTGTCACAGCGTTCATTTTCCGGAATGGTGGCATGTCCCTTCACCCAGACAAAGGACACCGAATAAAACCGGTACAATTCCAGAAAACGTTTCCACAGATCCGCGTTCTTTTTATTTTTGAACTTTTTGGTCTCCCAGTTGAACACCCAGCCCCTGTTCACCGCTTCGGATACGTACCTGGAATCTGTATGGACCTTCACCTTCAGGTCTTTCCTCTTCAGTGACTCGAGCGCCCTGATCACCGCCAGCAATTCCATGCGGTTGTTGGTGGTGTGCCTGTATCCTTCCGCGATTTCCTTCCTGTGATTTCCGTAGATCATCACCACACCCAGACCGCCAGGGCCGGGATTTCCCCTGGCCGCCCCGTCGGTATAGATGACTATCTCATCCCCGGGCATGGTTGCATCACCAAATGAGCTGCATTTCATCGATCAGGTGGCGGGCACCTGCAAGTTTATCAATCAGGAAGAGTACGTACCTGATATCCACGTTGATGCATTTCTGAAGATCCTCCTCGAAAGCCACATCTCCGCTCATTGCTTCCCAGTTGCCGTCAAAGGCTACACCGATCAGTTCCCCGCTGGCATTGATCACCGGACTTCCGGAATTCCCGCCGGTAATGTCGTTGTTGGTGGTAAAACAAACACGCATGGTGCCACCGGACCCGTAGGGACCGTAATCCTTCTCCCGGTAAAGTGTTTTCAGTTTTTCCGGCACTTTGAATTCGTAGCTGTCCGGATCCTCTTTTTCCATAACACCTTCCAGTGTGGTGTAATGCAGATAACGGACTCCGTCCCTCGGCCTGTAATCTCCCACCGTACCATAGTTCAGCCGGATGGTGGAATTGGCATCGGAGTAAAAATCTTTCTCGGGATACATCTCAATGAGTCCCTTCAGGTAAAGCCTGCTTCCCAGTCCGTAGGCCTCCTCAAATTCGGCGGTCATGCCCAGGATCTGGAAGTATTTATCCGCCGCCTTTGCCGCCTGGAATGCAGGATCCTTTCTCATGGTTTTCAGGGAAGGATTTTCCAGAAACGCAAGGAATTTTTCTCTGTAAGGGACAAAAGATTTTTGAAAGTATTTGTCCGTATATTTTGCTGCATCCCCCTTGTACCGGGTCTTTACCTCAACAATGTTCTCGGGGAGGTAAATTTCGTCCACCTCTTCCACCAGGAGGCGAACCATGGCTGTCATGACCTTCCTGTCGGTGGAGGGATTGTAGTCTTTATAGAAAATCTCCGATATCTCCTTCAATCCTTCGGTAATTGCGCCGACCAGCTCCGGATCGGGCTCGGGATGTGACAGGGCCTGCTCAAGCTGTCCCAGGTTGCGGGCAAACAATACCGACTCCATACCTCCCCGGAATATGGTTTCTTCAATGTACTGCAT
>Ga0209205_1000026_pt1 | contig 63928 bp, 47 predicted proteins | sample ZodSprso05mmetaG_FD_184133 | JGI IMG/M metagenome (GOLD analysis project Ga0209205, IMG submission 184133) | Hot spring sediment microbial communities from Zodletone spring, Oklahoma to study Microbial Dark Matter (Phase II) - Zodletone Spring... ... | reverse complement strand
GGTAGTTGTAGGACCCTTCCCCCTGGATGTTATGCAGGTCATAAAATAGATTGTAATGATCTCCCAGGTATATATTCCTTCTTTTATTGGATGCAGCGATCCCGCTGGCAATACTCCTGTTGGTGGGTTCATCATTGAAATCCCCCATGATGATCACCTTGTAGCCGGATTCCCTGGACAGCAGCATGTCCAGGCTCCTTCTCAGCGTGATGGCAGAAAACATGCGTTTCCGTTCGGTTTCCCCGACCCCTTCGCTCCTTGATTTCCAGTGATTGATAAACAGATGGAGACTGGAACCGTCGGGTGCATTACCGTGAATATGCAGGATCCCCCTGTACCTGTAATCAGGCTCCACGGGATCCTGGATGGGTATGATCTCGTGGGAAATGTACCTGAAAAGATCCGGCCGGTAAAGCAGGGCGCATTCAATGCCCCGCGGATCATCTCCTTCCTCGTGAACAATCCTGTAATCTGCCCTTCTGAGGCCCCTTGATTGGATCATATCCTCTAGTACCTGTTTGTTTTCCACCTCTGTAAGTCCGATGATTGCGGGCAGTTCCTTTTCCGGGATGGACAAGATCACCCTGACCAGGTCGGTCAGTTTTTTTTCATACCTGTCATGGGTCCATTCCATGGCACCGTTCGGGGTGAATGCATCGTCATCGAAAAGTTTTGCATCGGCTGTATCAAACAGGTTTTCCACATTATAGGAAACCACGATAAAACGCCCGCCTTCGCCCTGTGCACGGGCGGCAGATGCTGAAAAGGACAGGATCAGGATAACGATCGCGAAATTTTTCATCTCTTGTGATATCATACACAGGCAAAGATATCAAACTAAAAAAATTGAAGTTCTCCGAAAAAGAATATATTTTTAATCTGCACGGGGAAAGAAAGATATTGAACAGATGAGACAAAACCAGGATGAACTGCTGAAACGGATCCAGAAACTGGTAAAACAAAACCAGGATCTGATCGAGAAGAATGAGGATCTTCACAAAGCAGTGATTCACCTGACAGAGCAGAACGAGCAGCTGAAACTGCACCTCAGTGAATCGAAAGTGGTAAGGAGGGAGGGGCCTGCCGGGGAAGCGGAGGAACGGGTGAGGAAATACAGGATGGCCACGGTCCTGTTCGCCTATATCGGGGGTTTTAAGCAACTGACGGATGCGGATGAATCAGAAGCCATCATGGACCAGCTGGATGAAGTGCTCATCGAGTTTGACAGGATACTGAGAAAATATAAGATTCACAAGATCAAGACAATAGGGGATACCTATATGGCTGCTGGAGGGATCCCTGTGAAAAATATTACCAACCCCATCGACGTGGTGATGGCTGCCCTGGAGATGAACTACTTCCTTGACAGCCTCCAGGGCAGAAAAGGTAAACGTTACTGGCACTTGAGCCTGGGTATTCACACAGGCCCGGTAACTGCCAACGTTTCCGGAAAGAAGAAAATCACCTACGACATCAAGGGAGATACCGTCAATATTGCACACCGGATGCAGGGGATCGGGGACAGGGGAAAGATCCTGATCTCGGTCATGACCTACGAACTGATTAAAGAGTTTTTCTTGTGTGAATACTACGGGAAGATGCCGGTCAAGTACAAGGGAGATCTGGAGATGTTCGTGGTAAACGGGATCAGGCCCGAATTTTCCCAGGGAGGACACGGGATTCTTCCCAATTCGCTGTTCGATACGAAATTCAAACTGATCCAGTTCACAGATATCCAGGAACTCATCCTGGACAAGCTGGAAAAAGAACTGCCCGGATATCTCTATTACCACAATGTGAAACATACCGTGGATGTGGTGACCGAGGTGGAACTGATCGGCTGGGCGGAAGGGCTGGATGATGAAGGGATTCTTTTACTGAAAACCGCCGCTTTGTTTCACGATGCGGGACATACTGTGGAATATGACAACCATGAATACCACAGTACCGTTCTGGCAAGGAAATTCCTTCCGGAGTACGGATATTCAGATGAGCAGATAGAAAAAGTTTGCGGCATCATCATGGCAACAAAGCTTCCGCCCAGGCCGGAAGACATCTACCAGAAGATCATCTGTGATGCTGACCTGGACTATCTGGGCAGAAGCGACATGATCCCTGTGTCCAATACATTATACAGGGAACTGAAGGAGCAGGAAAAGATCGGATCGCTGAACGACTGGAATAAGCTGCAGCTGAAATTCATTACGAACCATTCCTATTTCACCAGGACGGCGCGCAGCCTCAGGGAAGTGAATAAACAGAAACAGATCGAGCGAATCAAGAAGCTCATCCACGAGGATTGATTTTGATACACACGGCAAAAGCATGGTACCCATTCTGAATCAACATACCGGACTATACATCGATCATTATGAGTTAACAATGGCTCAGGGATATTTTCTGAGCGGAATGAAAGAGATCCCGGCGGTTTTTGATTACTATTTCAGAAAGAACCCGTATGACGGAGGTTACGTGGTATTTGCAGGCCTGGAAGAACTGCTGGTGTCGCTTCAGGATTTCCGTTTTGACGGAACAGCGTGCAAGTATTTGTCCGGTCTCGGATTCGACAGTAGTTTCATTTCCTACCTGGAAGCGTTCCGCTTCCGTGCCGATATCTTTTCGGTGAAGGAAGGGGAGATCGTGTTTCCGCAGGAACCATCTGTCAGGGTGGAGGGAAACCTTATTGAAACCCAGCTGATCGAAACCCTGTTGCTGAACCTGCTCAATTTCAATTCACTCATTGCCACGAAAGCTGCCCGGATCAGACAGGCTGCAGGTGACAGCCAGCTGATGGATTTCGGTCTCAGGCGTGCCCAGGGCCTCGGCGGGATCCAGGCCAGCAGGGCTGCTGTGCTCGGAGGTTTTGACCAGACATCCAATGTGTATAGTGCATTTCATTTCGGACTTGAATCCTCGGGGACCATGGCCCATTCATGGGTTCAGTCCTTTGCGGATGAACTCAATGCTTTCAGAACCTATGCAGGGATATTCCCGGATCACTGTATTCTGCTGGTGGACACATACAATACGCTGAAAAGCGGGATCCCCAATGCGATCAGGGTGGGACTTGAAATGGAGAAGCGGGACAGGAAACTGCTGGGCATCCGTCTGGACAGCGGTGACCTGGCATACCTGAGCAAGGAAGCCAGGAAAATGCTGGACCGGGCAGGACTCGGATATGTGCAGATCATCGCTTCAAACCAGCTTGATGAATATGTGATCAAGAGCCTGAAGGAACAGTCCGCACCCATCGATTCTTTCGGAGTGGGGACCGCACTTGCCACCGGCAAGGGTAGCGGGGCACTGGACGGGGTATACAAGATCGGTATGGTCGATGGGCGGCCTACCATGAAGGTATCCGATAATGTGCAGAAATCCAACCTGCCGGGAAGAAAAGCCCTGTTCCGTTTCAGGGATGAACGGGGTAAGTTGATGGCAGACGGGATTGCCCTGGAGGACGAAAAGGAGTTTGGAATCATTTATCATCCTTATGAGCAGGGGAAGAAACGGAATGTGACCGGTTATACGGGGGAGAAACTGACCGGAAAAGTAATGGAACAGGGAAAGATCCTCGTTGGAAAGCAAACACCCGGTATGATCGCTGATCGTGTCAGTGCCGGGCTGAATGACCTGCCTGAGGAACACCGGAGATTCATGAATCCGCATATCTATACAGTAGGGATCAGCGGGAGATTACACACCCTGAAAGAAAAACTTGTGAATTCCGGAAATAATTAAAATATCATTTTTATCTTGCAGCATTAAAAATCAATGAACATGGCTATTGTAAAAGTTTGGATTACAGACGATTGTACAGCATGCAATCTTTGTGTGGATACCTGCCCCGAAGTTTTCGAATTACCGGATGACATCGCTGAGGTCATTGAAGGTGCCGATTTCAGCGAATACGAGGACGAAATCATAGAGGCGGCCGAATCCTGTCCCGTGGAAGCAATCCAGTACGAGGAAGAGGAAGATTAGACCGGAAAGGCCGCGCCACTTCACAATCTGTCATAAATTCCCTCGCTCCCACAGGCCCAACGCTGAATAAGCAGCAGGCCCGCGGGGATCATGGATGCATGGCTAACCGGCCCGGCTTATGAAAAATAGATGATTTTGGCGTTGATGTTCTCAGAATTCAACACTTCCCGGACCTGTGGAAGTATTGCTTCCGGAGTGACAATATTGAAATTTCCCTTCATCTTGGTTGTATAAAGAGAAAATAGTTTCCATTTGTCCAGCTCAAAATCGTCATCCAGTTCCACTTCGAATAGTTCCGTCCGCTGATCGCTCTCCAGGATCACGTCGGGAACATATCCTTTGCCCTGGTCGCCTTTCCGAATGATCTTCTCAGGCCTGCCGTACCCTTCCACGATACCTGTTTTGATCTCGAAATCATCATGTTCGTTTTCAATTTTGTCGATAATTGCCTGTACAACGACCTTCTTGTTAATAACGTGCTTCTTCTTTTCCATAACTTTTCAGTTTAATTGTCTAAGCCTTTACCTGATGCTCATCTGGTTCAGTAATTTTCTGACATCCCTGTAGGATTCGCAGTTATATCTGGCTATCGTCTTTTTCATCCCCACCCTGAGGGTGACGGCCCGTTCGGGCAGCAGCTCGAACATAGTCTCATCGGTCCAGTCGTCACCCACCGCCATGATGAAATCATAATTTTTGCCGGTGATCACATCAAGTGCCGCGATCCCTTTATTCATACTTGAGGGTTTGATTTCAATCACATTCCGGCCCTCTACGATCTGAAGCTCCGTGTTCAGGATCCTTGCTGTCAGCTCATCCTTCAGATCCCGCGCCCTGATGATCCCGTGGTCAGGATCTGCCTTTTCAAAGTGCCAGGATAGCACATTGTTCATTTCTTCCAGGTAACTGCCGGGTGTCCGGTCCACATAGGACTCCATGGCAGGCCTGATGGATTCTTTCCAGAAATTGCCCATCGGCTGACTGGTCTGCTGCCAGCCTTCTTTCCCGGTCTTTTTCCATATGCCATGTTCGGCAAAGAGCATCAGATCCCGGTCTCCGAACCATTTCTCAAGGGTGTCCCGGTCCCTGCTGCTCATCAGGACGATATCCACCGACCTTTCCTCCAGCCGGTCCAGCAACGCATACAATTCCTTATCCGGTGAGGCATATTCTCTTGCCTTCTTGCTGTAAACCAGGGTGCCGTTGTAATCCAGAAACAGGATCCGCTTCTCCGAACTGCGGAAATTATCCAAAATGGTGCCGGTCACCTGGGCATTCATCTTCTTGGAGCTGTATGTCCGCTGTATGGTCTTGATCTCTTTCATGCCGCTGACAAAGTCCCCTGCCCATTTTTCCACGGTATATCTTTTCAGTCGTTTCTGCAAATGTTCATTGCGTTTCTTCTGCTCTTCGACGGGCATCTCAATGGCCTGTCTGATGGCCTCAGCCATCTCTTCGCGGTTGTTGGGATTGATCAGGATGGCCTCATTCATTTCTTTGGCACTTCCGGCCATTTCACTTAATATCAGCACCCCTGTTCCTTCCGTCTTGGTGGCGATGAATTCCTTGGCAACCAGGTTCATCCCATCTCTGAGGGGGGTGATCAGCCCGATATCCGAATAATAATAAAGCAGGATCAGGTTTTCGAAGGACATGGACCGGTAAAAGTACCATACCGGAGTCCAGTTCAGGTCCCCGTAGGTCCCGTTGATCTTTCCCACCTGTTCATCCACTTCTTTTTTCAACAGCTGGTACTGGTCCACCTTGCTGCGGGAGGGAACGGTAAGCATCACCAGGGATATTTTCCCGTGGTAACCGGGGTATTTCTCGAGAAATCTTCTGAATGCATGCAGACGATTGGGGATTCCCTTGGAATAATCCATCCTGTCAATGGAAAGGATCAGTTTCCGGCCCGGCATCACCTGGTGGAACCTTTCAATATCCTCCTGCACTTTCGGTTTTTTCTGATTCCCGTTCTTCCTGATCTTCCAGGCAGCACTGTTGTACTTTTCATAGTCGATTCCCATGGGAAAACTATCCACCCGGATGATGCGATGGCCGAGATTGAACTGGTTCAGTTCATAATCGTAGCCGAAAAGTCTCCTGACACAGCTGCTGAAATGCCTTTCGTAATCATAGGAGTGGAATCCGACCAGGTCGGCACCGAGTATCCCTTCAATAATCTCTTCCCTCCAGGGGAGCAGCCGGAAAAGTTCATACGACGGGAAAGGGATATGGTTGAAAAACCCGATGGTCGTTCCGGGGTGCTTTTCCTTGATCATGTTGGGCAGCAGCAGCAGATGGTAATCATGGATCCAGATATGATCATCCTTTCGGATCATGGATTCCAGTTTATCGGCGAACATCCTGTTCACTTTCCTGTATGCCTCCCAGTAATCCCGGTCATACACGGTATACTGGGGAAAGTAGTGGAACAGGGGCCAGATGGTCTTGTTGCTGAACCCGTAATAGTAGGCATCCATATCCTTTTTATCAATATAGAGGGGCTGGCAGTGTTCTTTTTCAAGCTGGCCAGCCACACTCTTCTCATCCTCCCCGGTCAGGTAACTTCTGTCAATCCCCGGCCAGCCAACCCATGTGCTTTCCATTTCCTTGTAGATCGACTTCATTCCGGTGGCGAGTCCCCCTACCGATGGCCTGACCTTGATACCGTCCTTTGATTGTGTGACGGAAACTGGCAGGCGATTTGATACGATAAATAAGCGGTTCATAGTAATTGCTCAAATCCACGTCAGTGACCATCAGGTACAATCCCCGTACCATTTTCCGCACTTGCCGTTATTGGGAAAGCTTGCAACTGCGACCGGTTTTCAAGCCTGACCTTGTAAAATATTTCAGAACAATGAGATCACGGAAGAAGTGGCCGCCTGTTATTGGAAGCTTAATACACGGGGCTTTGGCCGCTCCCGGCCGGCAAGTTGTGGATTCTTTGGGATACACTGGGTAAATAATTACACACCATGGCAGGTGTTTGAATTTGGCTTAAGCTGCAATGCGTTTATTTACAGGAATATACGGGTTTACTTGTTTCATGGAATGATTTTTTCACTGACCAGGGCAATCCTATGACATTTTGTTTGATATGCATAAACAAATTTCAATAACCATGAAAAAATTGACCATCTCCGGAATGATCCTGATGCTGATCCTTGCCGGCTGTAAGACAAAAACATCAGAAGAACAGGAAATTCAGAAACTGCTGGACCGCCAGACCCAGTTACAGGATTCCCAGGCAGAGGCTGTGGATCAGCTCCGGCAAATCCGGGATTCCCTGTTGAGAGAGAAACAGGCTCTGATTCAACAGCGCGCGTTGAAAGACGAGAAAATACAGCGTCTCGAAAAGAATCAGCAGACGCTTGCCGAACAACTGCAAGAGGAAGAGGAATCTGAAGTTGCATCTGAAAAAGAAACGCTGGCAAAGAACATAGCAGCCTACGAAGATTCGATCCGGCAGTTGAAGGATGAGATGTCCGGGTTGAACAGCAGCCTTGATTCCATTGAGAAAAACATGGATCTCTATGAAATACAGGAGAGCAGGACCGAGGAAAAGCTGGAATCGGGAATTTCCGAAATCGACAGCAGAATGTCCGCGCGGGAAACCCGGAAACAGCAGGAACTGAAGCGGGCAGACCTGCTTAGAAAGCGGATCATGGTCGCGGAGAAAAAAATAGAAGCCTATCAGATGGAGCGGCAGATGTATGTGGATGAAATGGATGATCTGTTAAGGATCAATGCGGCCGAAAAGGAACTGAAGCCATACAGGGAAAGAATTGCCGAAATGGACAGTATCATTGATGCGGAGAGGGAGAACAGGCAGGAACTGAACTCAGAAGTAAGCCAGATCGAAAAATGGGTGGCAGAAACCGATTCGGTCATGGATGAACTAACGACTCAGATTAAACAGGAGTATGACAAAAAGGCCGTCATAGAAAATTTCATTGTATCAGAGAAGGAAAGGCTTAACAGAGAGATGGAGCACCTCAAGAAGGAACGGCAGAACCTCATGAAAAAACAGGAGAAGATCTCTCAGGATCTGGCCGATTCGGAGGCCCGGATTGCATCCCTCAACAAGCGGATCGAGCTTATCAGGAACAAGGAAATGAGTGAAATTCTCGAGCAGCAGGCAGCCATCGAGGAAACCGAAGCAGGTTTGGCCGAGGAAGAGATCAGACTGCTGGAGGAGGGGACCGGTGCTGCAGTTACAGAAGGAAGCCTTTCAGATAGTCTGAGCGATGAACTCAGCACCATGCTGAGTATGAACAGCCAGCTGGATTCACTGAATGAATTGATCCAGGAAGAGAAATCGGAAATTGCCAGAACCAGGAAAGCGCTTTCTGAGAAGAAAGCTGAGACAGCCAAGCAGCGGGCCAGGTTCGGAAGGACCATGGGGATCACCATCTTTGTGATCGTACTGGGTGGTGTTGCATTGCTGGTTTTGTTTTATTTCCTGGGCAGACGGGCCAGAAACTCAAAAAAAGCGTAAATTGCATATAGGGTATACATATTTAACAGCTAAAATTTAATGACAATGAAAAATGATAAAAAGTCCGGCGACTCCCCGGAAAAGGAGATTATCCAGGAATCTAAAGAGAATATCACAGAAGGAGCCAGGATCTTTTCAGAAAAGGCATCGGACATTTTCTCGAGGTTTTTTGACAAAGTGAAAGATGCGGCTGAATCTGCCTATGAAAAGGGATCCGAGATTTACGAAAGCCTGTCCGTGAATGCCCAGAATTACGCGGAAAAGTTCAGGGACCGTTCGGAAATGCGGAATTTGAAAGAGGACCGGGACGAAGTAGCCATGCAGCTCGGCTACATGTGTTTCATGGAATATTCCGGCAGGTATAAATTCAGGGCAGAGTTCCTGAAAAATGAAGACTTCAAGAAACTGATGTCCCAGATGAGAGCGCTGGATAAGGAGATTGTCCAGATCGGTGAGAAGCTTGAAGAGGAAGAATCATGAGAAATCTTTTATTTAAGAACAGTATTCTGCTGATCATCTATGTGCTGATCAGCGCCTATTTTGCCATATTTAACTGGAAGATCTTTACTGTGAGCCTGAATATAAACCTGGGAGTGGGAGAAGTTTCATTTCCCCCTTTCCTTGCGCTTTTCCTGCTGGGATTCATTTTTATCGGCATCCTTAGCTGGATGAACTACTCTACCAGCCTGCGGAAGATGATATACGAACTGGAGCACGGGGTAGAGATCGGTAAAATGAAAGACAAGATGGCGGGGAGCCGGGTCCGGGACGTGATCATGGATGAAAAGAACCTTGAACTGCTCAAGACCAGAATGGGAATCCAGGATATCAGGAAGCAACAGGAAGAGATGGCCAAAATACTTTCGGAACTGAAAAAAGCGCAGGATAAGCAATAGGAATCTGGCAGGTAGTCATTGCTTATAATTTTTCTTTTTCCAGCCTTCTGGTCACCTCTTTCGTCTTTCTCTCAATTTTCGAGATCAGCACGGACAGGTTGTCCGGTAAGGGGTCATGCTGGGTCTTGCTTTTAAGTTCTATCAGATTGGAAACTACTTTCTTAATTCCGAGGTGTTTATAGGAAGGAATCAGCCGGTGTGCTGTTTCACTGATCGTATGCCAGTCCTTTTTTTCGTAGGCACTCCTGATCTGTGCAACCCCGCGCTCCGCATTGTGGATGAAAGTTTCAATCATTTCATTGAAGAATTCTTTGTTCTGGCGGGTTACAGTTTTGAGTTCACGGAGATCGAAAAGCGGTTGGGCATTGAACTCGATCAACCTGATCTCCAGTGGGGGCCCACCGATCTCTCCTGATTCTACCTCGAGCACTTTGCAAAGTTTATTGAACAGGTTGATCTCCCGGTATGGTTTGATCAGGTAATCATCCATCCCTTCCTCCAGGCAGTGTTCCAGTTCCTCCCTGATCATTTCCGCCGTTACCGCAATGATCTTCACATCCCTGTTCTTTTCACTATTACGGATGAAACGGGCCACATCCAGACCGCTGACCAATGGCATATGGATATCCAGCAGTACCACATCGAAGCGTTTCCTGCGGAGGATCTCCATGGCTTCTTTTCCGTCCGAGGCCATGCTTACCATCATGTTGAATCCTTCCAGAATGATCACTCCCAGGGACCGGTTCATGGCATCATCGTCCACGATCAGTGCAGATTTGCCGGAAAGCTCTTCGGCATCAATGTGCATGGTATAGGTGGACAGGTATTTAAGCTTGCTTTTCTTCAGCGGGATGTGCACGGTAAAAACAGATCCCTTTCCTTCAGTGCTTTTCACGCTGATCTCGCCGGACAGCATTTCGGTTAGCCGTTTACTGATGGTCAGTCCCAGTCCGGTCCCCCCGTGTAGCCTGGCGATACCCACACTGGCCTGTTTATATTCGGTGAATACATCCCGGATCTTTTTTTCGGAGATCCCAATCCCGGTATCGGAAACGGAGATCTTTATCCATACTTCATCTCCTGCATCTTTGAGACAGGTCACTTTCAGTTCCACGAAGCCGTATTCGGTGAACTTAATGGCGTTGCTTACCAGGTTGATGATGATCTGCTTGAGCCTGATTGCATCCCCCCTGAAGATCTTTTTGAGTTTTTCATCAAATGAATACCTGAAATTGATCCCCTTTTCATCTGCCCGGTTCCTGAATGTATTGTAAATGTCCCTGAAAAGCGATTCGAGCCTGAAATCAACTTCATCCAGCTGCAGTTCCCCCGATTCGATCTTGGAAAATGTGAGAATTTCATTGACAAGGTCCAGCAGGTATACGGAGGATTTATCGATGATCTTCAGATAGGCGACCTGCTTTTCATTCAGGGGCGTTTTCTGTAGCTGCTCGATAAATCCGATGATCGCATTCAGGGGAGTTCGGATCTCATGGCTTATCCGGGCCATGAACCTGCTTTTGATCTCACTGGTCTCTTCCGCCTCCTCTTTCTCCTTCTTCATCTCATCGCCATATTCTCTCTGGGATCCCGTATTGCCCTGCAGCATCAGGACCCCTGCGGGGCCGCCCCCGATCTCCCCCAGATTCAGCGTCCTGATTTTCACCTGTCCGGATGTCAGCTGCATGATCCTGGTTTCAGGAGATCCTTTGATGGCATTTTCACACACATCCATGAGGTTTTTTTTCCACACAGGATCAGCGATATCATGGATATTGCCCAGAGCGCTGCTTCCGGGGATCAACTCTTCGAGACAGGCGTCCCTGTCGATGATTTCCATGATAGTGAGCTCTCTATCGAATACGATCATGCAGGTGTCAGGCACATTTGACAGAATCTCCAGATGATGATGATTCCCGAGTGTCTTCATGGAGCGTTTAAAGTGTGAAATGTCCGGATCCCTCAGCTTTCCAGGAGGGATATATTGAACTGTTTGATCTTATTATAGAGTGTTTTGCGGTCGATCTTTAAAAGTCTTGCAGCCTTGGATTTGTTGTAGTTTGACTTGATGAGTGCCTGGATGATGGCTTCTTTTTCCGCCATTCCGGCAGCATCTTTCAGTTTCAGATCAGGCAGGACTGCGGACAGAGCCTCCCTGCTTTGCAGGAACAATGCCTCCCTGGTCTTTATTTCATCCGGGATGTCCCGGAGGGACAGGACGGGACCTCCGGCAAGCAGGACCGATCGGGTGATCACATTCTTGAGTTCCCGGATGTTGCCCGGCCACTGGTAATTCAGCAGGATCTGTTTCACTTCCTTTTCATACCCGGTCACATGCTTTGAAAAGCGGCGGGAGGCCCTTTCGATGAAAGCGTCCGCAAAGACCAGGACATCCTCTTCCCTTTCACGCAGGGGCGGGACCACGATCCTGAATTCGTTCAGCCGGTGATAGAGATCCTCGCGGATATTGTTCTTTTGCACTTCGCCCATCAGGTCTTCGTTGGAGGCCACCACCAGCCTGACATCCACTTTGATGGCCCTGGTGTCGCCGATGCGCGTGATCGTTTTTTCCTGGAGGACACGGAGCAACTTCATCTGGTTCTCGGCATCCAGGTTGGAGATCTCATCCAGGAAAAGCGTACCTCCGCTGGCCTGCTCGAACAATCCTTTCTTATCGTAGGTGGCTCCTGTGAAGGAACCCTTGAGGTGTCCGAACAGCTCACTGTTCACCAGTCCTTTGGGCAGGGCTCCGCAGTCCACTGCGATGAAAGGTCCTTTTTTCCTGTTGCTGTTAGAGTGAATGGCCCTGGCTACGTACTCTTTTCCCGAACCTGTTTCACCCTCAATGACCACCGTCATGTCCACGGGAGAAACGATCCGGATGTGCTCGAGGATGTTCCGGAATTTTTTGCTTTTTCCTGTAATAAAGTCCTTTTCGATGGAAAAAACAGTGTCCTGTCTCGTCCTGCTGTCAATCGCTTCCCTGATCAGCCCCAGCACTTCTTCGGGAATCAGGGGTTTGGTAATGTAGTCATAGGCCCCGGCCTTGATCAGCCTGACCGCCGTAGCCAGATCTTTGTAGGCCGTCATGATCACCACCGGCAGGGCCGGGTCCTTGCTTTTTGCCTGGCGAAGGATGTCAAATCCGTCCCTGTCCGGAAGCCGGAAATCACACAGAATCAAATCATAATCCTGCTGCTTGATTTCAGCAATGGCTGAAGAACCCGAATAGACCGAATCTGCATGATAGCCATTCTTGTTCAGATAATTATCCAGCAATTTACAGATGTAGGTATCGTCGTCAATGATCAGTATCCGTTCCATGCAGCTTGATTCTCCGGCAGAAGGTGCTGTGAAATCACTCTTTCTGTGAAGTAAATATAGCAATATTTTTCAGTCAGGATTTTGTGGAATGAGATCCGCATTGGTGACTTTTTTCTACACGAATGCCCGATGCCGGGCTGAGAGGTGCCCGGAAGCATTATTGGAAATCATTCTGAATGAACGGGTTCGAGGAGGAACCCAGGAACTTGGCATGGTATTCTCAATCTACACCTTATCATGGAAAAACACAAAGTTAAAATAATCGAAGCATTTCCTGTTACGCACGATGTCAGGGGTTTCAGGCTGGAAAGGCCCGGGGGGTACGACTTTATCCCCGGTCAGGCCACCGAGGTGGCCATCTACAAACCCGAGTGGGAGGAAGAACAGAGACCTTTCACCTTTACCAGCCTTCCAGAGGATGATCACCTGGAATTTATCATCAAAATGTACCCTTCCCACCAGGGTATGACCCATGAATTAAGACATCTCCGCAAAGGGGATGAACTGATCATTCATGAGGTTTTCGGTGCCATCCAGTACAGGGATGAGGGTCTCTTCATTGCAGGAGGGGCGGGTGTAACCCCTTTCATTGCTATCCTCAGGCACCTTCACAGGCAGAACAGGGTGGAGGGTAACAGTCTCATTTTCGCTAACAGGAGCAGGAAGGATATCATCCTGGAGGAAGAGCTGAAGGAGATCCTGGGTAAAAATCTGGTCAGTGTACTTTCAGAAGAAGAGGCAGACGGGTACCTGCATGGATTCGTTACCCGGGAGATCATTGAAAAATACCTGAAGGAACACCACAAGAATGCCTATGTGTGTGGTCCGGAGCCCATGATGGACATGGTATTTGAGCATCTATCCGATCTCTGGATTGAGGAAGATGCCATTGTCCGGGAAGATCTTTAAAGAAATGATAAATTGTACGAATATGCTGGAACTCAAAGAAAAAAAGTGTGTTCCCTGTGATGAAGGGACTCCACCGTTGAACAGAGAAGAAATAAAAGGCTACATGGACCAGCTTCAGGCCGGCTGGGAAGTCATGAGGGACAAGACCCTCAGAAAACACTTCCCTTTTGAGAATTTCAGGCGGGGCATGGCTTTCGCCCAGAAGATCGCTCTGCTGGCCGAGCAGGAGAACCACCATCCGGACCTGTGCATCCATTATACGGGTGTGGATGTGGAACTCAGTACACACGTCATCGGTGGCTTATCGGTCAACGATTTCATCATGGCGGCGAAAATCGAGCATATTTAAATCATGTCAAACATTTGGAACATCAACACGACCATACCGGTCACCATGAAATGATGATCAGGGATTTCCAGAGGAGGTTCTGGATCTCTCTGGTTATTACCCTGCCCATACTGGTCCTCTCGCCCATGATCCAGGGGCTGCTGGGTTACGAATTCACATTGCTCGGGAATGCGGACCGTTACATGCTGTTTGCCCTTTCCTCCGTTGTTTTTTTCTACGGAGGCTGGCCGTTTCTGACCGGCCTGGTGGATGAGTTGAAGAAGAAACAGCCGGGGATGATGACCCTGATCGCGGTGGCCGTCACCGTGGCATGGGGGTACAGCACCGCCACTACATTCGGCGTGAGAGGAAGCACCTTTTTCTGGGAGCTAGCCACATTGATCGACATCATGTTGCTGGGCCACTGGCTGGAAATGCGATCGGTGGCGGGGGCATCCCGGTCCCTGCAAAAGCTGGTGGAGTTGATCCCCAAGGAGGCACACCTGCAGAAGGACGGAGAAACTGTGGACGTAAAGATAGAGGAACTCGAAACAGGCAACACGGTCCTGGTCCGTCCCGGCGAAAAGATCCCGGTAGACGGTGAAATTGTGGAGGGTGAGAGCCATGTCAATGAAGCCATGGTTACCGGAGAAGCGAAACCCGTGCATAAATCGGGTGGGGACAGGGTGATCGGGGGGACCATCAACGGGAACGGCTCGTTGACCCTGGTGGTGGAACAGGTGGGTGAGGAGGCCTACCTGAGCAAGGTCATCCACATGGTACGCGACGCCCAGGCTGAAAAATCAAAATCACAGCACCTGGCCGACCGGATCGCTTTCTGGCTGACCGTGATCGCACTGACAGTGGGTTTCGGGACACTGGCCGCCTGGCTGGTTCTGGGGGAACCATTTGTCTTCGCCCTGAAGCGCATGGCTTCGGTGATGGTCATCACCTGCCCGCATGCACTGGGACTGGCAGTTCCGCTGGTGGTGGCCATTTCCACTTCCATTTCCGCAAAGAACGGACTGCTCATCCGGAACCGGACCGCGTTTGAGAATTCCAGGAAGATCAGCATGCTGGTCTTCGACAAGACGGGCACCCTTACAAAAGGGAATTTTGCGGTGACAAGATTCGGTTCGGTGAATGAAAAAGTGGACGACCAGGAAGTATTGCGCCTCGCAGGAGCCCTGGAAAACAAATCGGAGCATCCGCTGGCCATGGGGATCATGGATAAAATTAAAGCGGAGAATATCGAGGTGCCCGAAGCGGAAAACTTCAATGCGATCACCGGCCAGGGCATTGAAGCGGAAGTGGAAAACCGGAAAATACGGGTAGTAGGCCCGGGATATCTGCAGGAGCGTCACATCGAAATCCCTGAAGAGGCCATTGAGAATACACAGGAAACCATTGTTTACGTGATGAAGGAGGATAAGCTGGTTGGATTTGTGGCCATGTCCGATAAGATCCGAAAAGAATCCTATGAAGCGGTGAAGATCCTGAAGAAAAATGGCATGAAGGTGGTAATGATGACCGGCGACAATGAAAAAGTGGCCGGGAGCGTGGCTGAAGAACTTGGGCTGGATGAATATTTTGCGGGGATCAAACCGGACCAGAAACTTGAGAAGGTGAAAGAATTCCAGGAAAAAGGTGAATTCGTGGCCATGACGGGTGACGGGATCAATGATGCTCCGGCGCTTGCTGTCGCTGATGTTGGGATCGCCGTGGGCAGCGGTACGGATGTGGCTGCTGAAACGGCCGATATTATCCTGGTCCGGAGCAATCCTGCTGATATTGCTGTCCTGGTCCTGTTCGGCAGGGAAACATATAAGAAGATGATACAGAATTTTGTATGGGCAACAGGGTACAATGTGGTGGCTATTCCCCTGGCAGCAGGAGTGCTCTACAGTGTAGGTATCCTCATCAGTCCCGCACTGGGTGCAGTGCTGATGAGTGCCAGCACCCTGATCGTGACCCTCAATGCCCAGTTGCTGAGAAAAAAAATGAAACATCCAGCATAATTATTTATGAAGAACATCTACCGATATAAAATACCGGATGCAGGAGAAATCATGCCGGAAGGATGGATTAAGAGACAGATGGAGCGGGATCTGACTGAAGGGTACGTGGGGCATTTCCACAAGGTGCATCCCACTGTAAGCCATGACGTTTTTTTAAAGCAGGACCGGCTGAGCAAGCGCAGGTTTTCCTTTGAAAAGGAGTGGTGGAGCGGCGAGCATGAAGGTTACTGGAAGGATTCGGTGATCAGAATGGCGTTCCTGACGGGTAACAGGGAATACATCCGGAGGTCCCATCAGTGGATCAGAGAGATCCTGGAAAACACCGGGGAGGATGGATATATCGGGATCTACCGGAAGGGGGATGAACCGTATCACAGGTTCCGGCACCCCAGGGGAAACGGCGAACTGTGGACAACGAGCAGGATCCTGATGGCCATGCTGGCCTACTATGAATTTACCGGGAATGTGAACGTCCTTGAAGCTGCTGAAACCGCCGTCATGCTGGACATGGATCAATACCGGGATCAAAACTATTTTTCTGCCGAATCCAGGGGGGGAGGAGTGAGTCACGGGATCGGTTTCTTTGAGGTCCTTGAATGGCTCTACAGGCTCACAAAAAAAACTGAATACCTGGATTTTGCATGCAAGCTTTATGATAATTTCAACAGGGGCAGGGTCAGGGATGATGATCTGAAAACATCCCGGCTGCAGGATATAAATAGGCTTTTCAAAAAACACGGTGCCCACATTGCTGAAGGACTGTTTGTCCCGGCCCTGATCGCACAGATCACAGAGTTGCCCGAACACCGGAAGGCTGAAAAAAAAGTTTTCAGTAAACTGAAGGTCCATACCACACCCGGAGGTGCCATGCGTTGTGATGAATGGATCAAGGGCCGGCGGGGTACGGCCGATGAGCGTTACGAGTATTGCGGGATCGCAGAGATGATCAGTCCGCTCAGCAGGATCATCAGCATGACGGGCGACCTGGAGCTGTCAGACCGGATCGAAACCATGGTTCTCAATGCCGGTCAGGGTGCCAGGCTTCCTGTGCTGACCGCACTTTCCTATCTCACGTCCGATAACCGGATCAGGATTAACCACTGGGAATTAGGCGGCAGGGAAACATACGATGCCGTGCACCTGGCTGCAGCCTGTTGTGTGCTGAACGGAGGCCGGGTCATGCCCTATTTCGTGGAGGCCATGTGGCTGAAGGATATGAACGAAGATGGTCTGACCGCCAACCTGTTCGGTCCCTGCCGCATCCATACCGAGCTGGGTGGGATCCGGGTGGAGGTCAGCGAGGAGACCGGTTATCCCTTTTCCGATCGTGTCCGGTTCATGTTCAGCCCGGCACAGCCGGTTAGTTTTCCTTTTTCCATCAGGAAGCCCCACGGATGCCGGTCGGTGGAGGTTTCACATCCGGCCGGGGCAGTCATGGAGGATCATGATGACCGGATCACGTTACGACATACCTGGAAAAAGGGAGATCCGGTGGATATAAGGTTCCACTTCCAGGTGAGGAAAGTAAAGCAGCCCAGATCTTCCACGGTCCCGGCCAGGGGTTTATACCTGAAGCGGGGCCCCTTGGTTTATGCACTTCCTTTCGGGCACCGGATCAAAAAAAGAAAAGAATACAGGGGCAGCGGGTTCCATCGCTATCGGATCAGGGCAACCGACAGAAAGGGATGGAAGTATAAGATCCGGTCTGATACTGATTTTCATTTCATGGCTGCAAAAGATGAAAATCCGCTGTATCCATGGGAGAACGGTACGGTCAAACTGACCGGGAGTCTGGTGAACAATCACAATAAACCGGTTCCCGTGGAGCTGGTTCCCATGGGGAGCACCATATTCAGGAGGGTAACCTTTGCACTTGACGACGACCAATAAGAGAAAATACATAATCATATAAAAACAACAATCATGGAAAAGAAAGTAAGCATTGTGGTGTGTGTATACAATGAGGAGGAAACCATCGAATATGTCCTGCAAACATGCCACGAAATGAATAAAGATGCCGGGATCGTCGTGGTGGATGACGGTTCGGAAGACAGGACCCCGGAAATTCTCAAAGAGCTGGAAAATGAGATCCCCATGGAACTGGTCACGCTGCCCGGGAACCAGGGCAAAAGCAATGCCATGGCCGTTGGAGCCGAGCATGCCGGTCATGAGATCATCCTTTTCTTTGATGCGGATGTCACCGGCATCAAACAGGAGCATTTTGCCAAGTTGCTGGATCCATTGATGGAGGAGGAGCCCGAGGCAGACATGGTGCTGGGTTCACCCTCTGAAACCCTGATCAATTACCGGGTCAATCCATTCAGGAATCTGACCGGGGAGCGGGCGCTTTTCAAAGCGGATTTCCTTCCCATCGTGGACCAGATCAAAGACATCCGTTTCGGTGTGGAGACCTACATCAACATGTATTACCAGGCACACGGGAAAAAGATCAAATATACCATTCTCGATGGGCTGACCCACCCCACAAAATATGAGAAGACAACTGCTGCACAGGCTACCCGGGAATTCCTGGTGGAGGGACAGCAGATTGCCGAAGTGTTGTTGAAAAATTATGACCTGATTCTGAAGCGGATCGGTACTTCTCTGGAAGAACGGGGTGATGCCGTAAAAGAATCCTACAGGAGGCTCCAGGAAGAGCTGAATGAGCGGATCCAGGTATTGTTGAGGAACAATGGGTAAAAAGAAGAAGGTCCGCGCCATCCTTTTCTTTATCGTTGGGGCCGGATTGTTCTGGTTTGTTTACAGGGATCTGGAACTGGATGAGCTCCGGGATCATTTGAACCGGCTGAAATGGTGGTGGATCGGAGTATCTGTGTTGCTGAATCTTTTAAGCCAGCTGATCAAGGCTTTCAGATGGCGGATGCTGATCACCCCGCTCGGCTATGCTCCGGGCATGGGCAACCTGTTCCTTTCAAACCTGGTGCTGGCCTTCACGAACCTGATCATTCCCAGGGGGGGGGAATTTGCCAGGCTGGGGGTGGTGAACAGGTTTGAAAAGATCCCTTTTTCCAAGCTCCTGGGAACGGCACTGGCGGAACGGCTGACCGATTTGATCCTCCTGCTGTTGATCGCAGTAACATTGATCGTCTGGCAGTTTGATAATTTCAGGAAGATCCTGAAGGCTCCCGAAATAAGCATGGACGCGATGTACATGCGGGGAGTGCTCACCGGGGTCCTGGTTGCTGTATTCCTGGCAGCAATCTTTTATTTTCTTTTTGTGCGCCTGGGATGGGCAAAAAGAGTGAGGGAACGTGTGCGCAAATTCTGGGGTGAACTTGCGGAAGGGTTCCTGGTCCTCTCCAGAATCAGGGGGATCCCCCTGTACCTGTTCTATTCCCTGCTGCAATATGTCCTCTGGTTCCTGATGCTCTATGTGATCTTCTTTGCTTTTCCCCCTACCCGGGATCTTTCCTTTTCCGTGGCGGCATTCACTTTCGGCTTTGCCACCCTGGCATTCCTGCTTCCAGTACAGGCGGGCATCGGTGCATGGCACTTTGTTGTGATCCAGTGCCTGATGCTGTTCGGGATCCAGGAGTCCACGGGCCAGGTCTTTGCCCTGATTGCACATTCCTTTTCCATGCTGATCCATTTGGTGACCGGTGCCGTGGCATTCGTGATCCTGCCCCTTGTGAACCGGACGTGAGGCTCAGTCTCCTTCTGACAGTTTCTGCAGGGCATCCTGCAGGTTCTGCAAGGATTCCCCGGCCCTGCTGTAGTATTTCTCGGTGGCCCTGACCCACAGGTCTTTCTGGTTATTGAATACGGTGGGATCAGTCATGTGGTATTTGGCATAGACCACTCCCTGTAACAACAGCATATCTGCAGGGTAACGGACATGTTTTTTCAGGCTTTTGGGTATTTCAGAATGCTTCTTCAATAATCCCGGGAATATCCTGTCGTATACCTGTACCAGCGGGTCATCCTCTTCGAATATGTAGATATCCGTATTCCCGTTATAGGCATCTATGACGATCTTGACCGAGTTACGCACATAGTTCCTGTTCCGGAAACGGGATCCCACGAATCCATCTTTGCCTTCCGTGGTTATGTATGTCACCCCTCCGATTCGTTCAAGTGAAACAAATTTTTCACTGTAAAGTCTCCCGTCAGCTATGACCAGGTAGGGATCGTTATCCAGGGTGAGGAAAGGCGCCACCGTCCTGGCCCTCCCGGAGATCTCGCGGTGCATCATGATCCGGCTGCATCTGATTTCCGGTATGGCCGAAAGTCAGCAGGTAGACCAGCAGTCCCCCTGACAGGAAGGCCACCAGGAACAGCCCGAGCCGGGTGGTCCGCACCGTCCAGAAACGTTCATTGTAATCCATCTGGTCAAACCAGAGCTTCTCACCCCAGAAACCCATAAACCAGAAGAAAAACAGGGTGAGGATCCCCAGGATGATCCCCGTATACACAGGAGCGATCCGCTGTTTGATGATCCCTTGCACAGCGATATAGACGGCAAGTCCCAGCAGAAGAATAAATACAATGGTATACATGGTCTTAAGGTTTTAGTGACATCCGATAAGCTAACAAAAGTTAACCATAACCGGGAGAGACAACTGGGGAATTAATCCTCAAAATCTGTGAAAAAAAGCCACATCTCACCGGGAGGGGCATTCCGGAGGTGCCCCTGCCCGCTGCCCGCAGATTGCTTCTCAGTCCACCATTGGCAGGCCTATCGATACTTTTATGGAGATGCGCGAAGGGAAGGAAAGATTTTGGAACGAATATGGCACCTGGATTTTGCGGGAAAGCGTTCAAATTTGTCACAGGCAGTGAACTGTTGATCGACGGGGGATATACCAGTAAATTATCCCCATTCCAGTGTGTCATGGTTCATAACAAGGAAATAGCATCGATCCTGGGTGAGCTGGCAGATTTGCTGGACATCAAGGGAGAGGACCAGTTCAGGGTCCGCTCTTACAGGAAGGCATCCCGTGTGGTAGCCGGAATGTCAGAAAGCCTCTCCCGGCTGGGAGATGATCGGGAAAAACTGAAGGAACTGCCGGGGATCGGCGAAAGCATGGCAAAAAAGATCATGGAAATTACGGAGACCGGAAAGCTGCGGCAGCTGGAAGACCTGAGGGAAGAGATCCCCCGGTCCCTGCTGGACGTACTCAGACTTGAACAGGTGGGACCTCAGCGGACAAAAATGCTTCATGATGCACTGAACATTACATCCATTGATGACCTGGAAAGGGTTGCCCGTGAAGGTGAGATTGAAAAACTCAAGGGATTTGGTGAAAAGACCAGTGCAAAGATCCTGAAGGGAATAGAGGAGTTTAAAAAGGAGGACAAGCCGGACCGGTTCCTGCTGGCAGAGGTGGATGAACTGATCTCTTCCCTGCTGGATCACCTTGAAAAAAAGGTGGATCAGATGACCATTGCCGGGAGTTACCGGAGAAGGAAGGAGACCGTTGGAGATATTGATATTCTTGTCACTGCAGAAGATCCCGGGCAAATGATGGAGCATTTTGTCAGTTTTGAGGAGATTCGTGAAGTCCTTTCAAAAGGCGAATCACGATCGTCCGTGGTATTGAATTCAGGACTCCAGGTGGATCTCCGGATTGTGAAAAAGCAGTCCTGGGGATCAGCATTACTCTATTTTACAGGATCCAAAGCCCACAGCATTGCCCTGCGGAAGATTGCCCGGGAGAAAGATTACAAGCTCAACGAGTACGGGATCTTCCAGGGAAAAAAACGCCTGGCTTCCAGGACCGAAAAAGCGATGTATGAAAAGCTGGAACTTCGTTACATCGAACCGGAGCTGAGAGAGGACCGGGGAGAATTTGAGGCTGCCCGGGGAAACAGGCTCCCCCGGTTGATCACCCTGGAAGATATACGGGGCGACCTGCATACCCATACCAGTGACACCGATGGGAGGTATTCGCTGGAAGAGATGGTGGAAGCCGCCCGGAAGAAAGGTTATGAATACGTTGCCATCAGCGACCATTCCAAAAGGGTGGCCATGGCAGACGGACTGGACGACAAAAGGCTGGCCGCACAGGTGGAAAAAATCAATAAGCTGAACCGGGACATGAAGGAGTTCAGGATCCTGAAATCCATCGAGGTCGATATCCTGGAGGACGGATCCCTGGACTTGTCCGACGACATATTGAAGGAACTTGACCTGGTGGTATGTTCGGTTCATTACCACCGGAACCTCTCCCGGAAAAAGCAGACCTCCAGGATCCTCAGGGCTATGGAAAACCCATATTTCAACATCCTGGCCCATCCCACCGGAAGGATTATCCAGGAAAGAAGGGCCTACGAGATCGACATGGAAAAGATCATGAAGGAAGCGGCCAACCGGGGATGTTTCCTGGAGATCAATGCAGCACCCGACCGGCTCGATCTGAATGATGAACATATCAGGATGGCCGGGGAACTGGGCCTCAGGCTATCCATCTCCACAGATGCACATACCCTGGATCATCTCAATAACATGCGGTACGGCGTGGACCAGGCCAGACGTGGCTGGCTGGAAAAAGAGGATGTCATCAGCACCCGTCCCTGGAGTGCATTAAAAAAACTGTTACAGAGAAAATAAGCACACCAATGGTTTCTGACACTGTTTCAATACACTTATTCCCGTTCAGGTTCCAGGTTCCCAGTCCCAGCGCAGGTACCCGGTCATTGTCGATTTTCATCAGCTTTTGTTTAACTGTATCAGGAAACAGTCAGGTTGAAGGTGGATGAGGGATTCAGGAATCTATCAATATATCTTTTATTCCCGATGAATCGACCACGCCAGCTCCTTCTTTTCTGAGCTCCCGGAGGGTGTTCTCCAGTGCTTCATCTCCGTCGACTGCCCGGGTAGCATTCCTGACCAGGAAAACCTTGTATCCCAGCTCCATCGCATCCAGAGCTGTGTAGCGCACGCATACATCGGCCGCCAGCCCTACAATGGTGACGGTATCCACGTCTTTTTCCCTGAGATATTCATGCAATCCGGTGGCGCGCCTGTGCTTGTTGTCGAAGAATCCGCTGTAGCTATCTATGTCAGGATCGGTGCCTTTTTTGATGATATTCTGCACTCTTTCCATGTTCAGATCGTCGGCAAATTCAGCTCCTTCCGACTGTTGTATGCAATGGTCGGGCCACAGGATCTGTTCCACGCCATCCAGGGCGACCTTATCCCCGGGTTTTTTACCGGGGTGGTTGGACGCGAAGCTTCCGTGATCTTCCGGGTGCCAGTCCTGCGTAGCCACAACGATGTCAAAATACTCCTGTATTTCATTCACGACCGGAATAATTTTATCACCCTCCGGAACTTCCAGAGACCCCCCCGGCAGAAAATCCTTCTGAATATCGATCAATAGCAGTGCATTCATGGTTTTTGTGCAAATATACGCAGTATTTTGCAACCCACTGCCTGAATCCCGCTAGCACATTGGCTGCGCCGAGCTCGCAGGCTCGGTTCCCCGAAGTTCTACTTCGGCGAGAATCAATCATCCTGCAAACGCATGCAGATGGAAATTTTTGTCACTGATTACCCGTGTTGGCTTAAAAATTGTATGCGTTTTTTCAGTATCAATATCATTCCGATGAAGCGGTATATGGCATGATTTTTTTATCGGGTACGGATAAAAATGGGTACCGACCTGTCAGAAAAACGGTACCCGGATTTCATTTGATATTTGATGAAAACCTAAAACCATGAAACCACGGAACACCGGAAAATTGTCATCGGGCATCAGGGTCCGGATATGGATCGCACTGCTGTTATTGTGTCCGCTACAGCAGTTATGGGGACAATATTTCGGAAGGAACAAGGTCAATTACGAAACGTTTCCGTTCAGAATATACAGCACGCCCCATTTTCAGATCTATCACTACCTGGATAACGAGGAAAAGATCCGGGATTTTGCGCAGCTTGCCGAGCGTTGGTACAAAAGGCACCAGGCCGTCCTGCTGGATACCTTCCAACAGCGCAGTCCCATCATCCTGTATAACAACCATGCCGAATTCCAGCAGACAACAGTCATCTCCAGCCTGATCGGGGTGGGGACCGGGGGAGTAACGGAAGGACTCAGGAACCGGGTGGTCATGCCCATCAGGAAGTCCAATGCGGAGACCAATCATGTGCTGGGTCATGAGCTGGTGCATGTGTTTCAGTATCATATGTTCAAGAATACAGACAGCCTGAACTTCGAATCCATCAGCAGTATTCCGCTGTGGATGATAGAAGGCCTTGCCGAATACATGTCCATTGGCACCCGGGATCCCCACACTGCCATGTGGATGAGGGATGCGATCATAGAAGATGACATTCCCACACTCAAGGAATTGACACGCAGGCCCGACAAATATTTTCCTTACCGTTACGGGCATGCCTTCTGGGCGTTCATCGCATCCGGGTGGGGGGACCGCATGATCAAGCCCCTCCTGCTCGCCAGCGGTCAGGCAGGGTACGAAAGAGCGGTGGACAGCCTGTTCGGATTCGATACGGATACCCTCTCCATCCTCTGGGAGCAGCAACTGAAGCGTACCCATACGCCCCACATCGCACAGCGGTCGGGGGAAGCGGTTGGGGAGAAGCTGTTTGGATCCCCGGAAGCGATCAACATGTCCCCTTCCATCAGTCCCGATGGCAGGTATGTGATCTTCCTGGCGGACCGGGATGTGATCACCATCGATTTTTACCTGGCCGAATTGGATCAGAAAAGAATTATCAGGAGACTGACCCGGGATGTGCGGGATACCCATATTGACAATTACAGTTTTACTGAGTCCACGGGCACCTGGTCGCCCGACAGTAAAAAATACGCATTCACCCTTTTTTCCGGGGGCAGGAAGAAACTGGTGATTTACGGGATCGATGAGCGGATGCCCCGGCAGACCATCTCCATCGATGACCTGGATTATTTCGACAACCCCAGCTGGTCGCCCGATGGAAAATCAATCCTGCTGGCGGGTTTAAAGAACGGACAGAGCGATATTTATGTATACCACCTGGAAACCGGGCAACTGGAGCAGCTCACCGATGATTATTATTCGGACCAGCACCCTGCATGGTCAAACGATGGAAGCCGGCTGATTTTTATTAGCGACAGGGGCGGTGATACCGATCCCGGGATCCTGACCTTTGGAAAATACAGGCTCTGTGAATACGCTATGGAGACCGGTGCTGTAAAGGTTTTTCCCCTGCTGGACGGTGCGGATATTTACAGTCCCCAGTTTACGTCCGAAGGAACGGGCATCTATTTCATATCCAACGCCGACGGTGTCCGGAACCTGTATGAATATGACATCAGCAGCGACGAACTCTACCGGCTGTCTGATTTTAAAACGGGGGTGAGCAGTATCTCGGAGCTTACCCCGGCCCTGAGCGTTGCCCGCGACTCCAGCCTGATAACCTACGTACGCTACGAGAAAAAGGGGTATTCGATCTATCAGGCTACACCGGAGGATTTTATGCGGGAGCAGGTGGACAGATCCCGGACAGACCTGTCTGCTGCCGAACTGGCTCCTGCCGGATGGCGGAATATGCCCACGGTGGTGGATGTGAACCTGTCCCGCTTCCCCCTCGTGAATGAATCGGAATTCAGGGAGGAACCCTATTCGGGTAAATTTGGCCTGGAGGCTGTCAGCAGTGTAGGGGTGGGGGTGGGATACGATCAGACCAATACCGCCGCAGCAGGTGGTGTAAGTTTCCTGTTCAGTGATATGCTGAAGCGGAACCAGTTATTTGCAGCGGCCCGTGTGAACGGGAGGATCATCGATGCCGGGGGACAGCTGGTCTATCTGAACCAGAAAAACCGTTTGAACTGGGGCGCTTCCTTCAGCCACATCCCGTATCTGTATATACGTTCTTTTCTCACCGATGATGTGGGAGTGATCGAAGGGGATTCCGTTCCCCTGACAACACTGGTCCAGATGGAACAACGTATCTTCCAGGATCAGCTGAGCGGTTTTGCGATCTTTCCCCTGTCCAAACAACTGCGGTTCGAGGCCGGGGCCAGTGCAAGCCTGTACAGCTTCAGGCTGGATTCAGTGAACTATTACTATGCGTATGGAGGTACTTACTACCTGGGTGAGAACCGGACCCAGCTCGATGCACCGGAATCCATCAATCTTTACAGTGCATACCTGGCCTATGTGGGCGACAACGCCTATTTTGGCCTTACCTCCCCTCTCAGGGGATACAGGTACCGTTTCCAGGTGGGGAGAACCGAAGGGGCGAGCAGGTACTGGGGTATTATCGCTGACTACAGGCGTTACTTTTTCTTTAAACCGGTGGGACTGGCATTCCGGGTGACGCATTTCGGGCAATACGGACAGGATGCGGATGACTATAACAATGTTTTTCTGGGGTATCCCTATTATGTGAGGGGTTACAACTATAACTCCCTTGCCCGGAACAGGTGTCCGGACAATTCATGCCTGGGTGTGAACCAGATCACCGGGAGCAAAATGCTGCTTGCAGGGGCTGAACTAAGAATCCCTTTTACCGGACCCAGGAGGCTTTCCCTGATCAAGTTGCGATACGTTTACTCCGATCTTGTCCTGTTTGCGGACGGGGGACTGGCCTGGCACCGTTTCGATAACATCGGCTTTTCATTCGATCCGGCCGGGGAAGAAAATATTCCCATTTTCAGCGTTGGGGCATCGCTCAGGATCAACCTGCTGGGGGCCATTATCCTGGAACCATACTATGCATTTCCCCTGCAGAAAAAGGACAAGGGATACGGCCGGTTCGGGATCTTTATCTCAGGCGGTGGCTGGTAGCAGGCAGTGGCCCGTCCGGAGGGATCGTTACTGCAGGGCATGTAATTATTCTTAATTATAATTTAAATTCTTTATAATCGTCCTTTTGAAAGGTGTATTTTTTCCCTTTGATCCCGATCTCCACGGGATTGGCCCATCCTTTGTCAAAGTCAATGCAGATCTTCTTGTGCGTAATATGCATTTTGATCCAGTGGCTGCGATAACGCAGATGGAAGGTTACGGAATTTAATTCCCCGGGAAGCCTGGGATTGAACCAGAGCACATTTTCCCTGATCTCCATGCCGGAGTACCCCCTCAGCACCAGGTCCACCGTACCGGCCATGGCGCCTAAATGGATCCCTTCGGAAGTGGTGCCACCCTGAACGTCCTCGATATCAAATTTAAGTGCGCGGGAAAATATATCCCATGACTTGTTCCTGTCGGATCTGCTGTACACCCAGGAGTGAACTACCTCGCTCAGGGTGGAACCATGGGATGTGATCTGCTTGTAGTACGCGATATTATCAGGGATCTGACCGGCCCTGAATTCATAGCCGAGTCTGCCAAGTACTTCCATGATCTCCTCTGAGGAAAACAGGTAGAAGATCATCAGCACATCTGCCTGTTTGCATGCCCTGTAACGGTTCACCGTGTCATGCTCCTTTTCAAGGATGCGGTCCAGCCGCATGGTTTCACCGTGCGCTTTCCGGTATTTTTCCCAGTCAAGCTCTTCCAGCTTTTCAAATCCTTCGAACTGCATGATCACACCGTCGCTCTGGATGGGGATAAACATCTTCAGGGAAATGTCCCGCCAGTGATCCATGTCTCTTTCGTCGAATCCGACCCGGATCTGGAGTCTTCGGAGTGTATCATCATCCACCATCTCCGTGATCTCCAAAGCTCGCAGCAGGACCCACACAGCCATAAAATTGGTATAGGCATTGTTATTCAGACCCTGACTTTCGGACCCGGGGTACCGTGTATGATATTCATCGGGACCCACGACCCCCCAGATCTCATAACGGTCTCTTTTTGGATTATGCTTTGCCACAGAGCCCCAGAAAAGCGCACTGTGGAAAATGATCTCGGCTCCATAGGTGAGGAGAAATTCGATGTCATTGGTACTCTGGTAATACTGCCAGACATTGAAACAGATAGCTGCCGTAATATGGATCTGCAGGTGCGTATTGTCAGGGATCCACCTCCCGGATTCCGGATTCAGGTGCATTACCTGGCTCTCTTCCCGTCCGTTGCTACCGCTCTGCCAGGGGAACATACTGCCCCTGTAGCCTTTGCTGGTTGCCTGTTCTTTGGCTTTCGGCAGCCTCCGGTACCTGTACATCAGCAGGGAACGCGCCAGTTGCGGATTATGAAGGATCAGGTACGGAAAGATATAGATTTCATCCCAGAATATATGTCCCCTGTAAGCTTCCCCGTGCCATCCGCGGGAAGGGACGCCCACGTCATATCCGATGCTGTTCCTGGATACCGTCTGATAAAGATGGAAAATATGAAGCCGGAGGATCATTTGATTTTCATCCGTATGCTGATTTCCGATCAAAATGTCACTCTTCTCCCAGATCCCCTGCCATGCTTTTTCATTTCTTTTTTTAAGATCGCTGAAATGTTCCAGGCGTCTTACATGTGACAGGGTTTCCGTAAGGGGATCGCTGATAGCAAAGTCGCGGGAGGAATACATGCAAACCAGTTTGTTTACCCTCAGAGGGATCAGTTTTTCGCATGCCACGGTAATATCCTCCCCCGCAAAGTCTTTTTTGTCAACCTGACGATAAGCTCCAATCCTTTCATTTTCCCTGTTGAGGACAATGGTTCGGGAGGCGATGGATAGCTTTATCTCGGACTGGATGGTTCTGGCCGACAGATACACAGGGTCCTCACCACAGTCACCCTGCTTCTTCTCCTGTCCTTTATCTTCTATCTCCAGGTGTTTTCCTTCCAGGGCGCGGTATCTTTCCACACCATGATTGGTTACCCTTCCGTCAATTCCTGAACGGATTATGATGGAACCCGACCAGTTTTCCGGGATCAGTATCCATTCAATGCCCGCTTCATGGGGATCGCCCATGCTGACAACCCTGGTGCTGATCAGCGATGTAATCCGCTGCTGCCGGTCCATGAACTTCATCTTCCTCAGCAGCGTTCCCTGCTTCAGATCCAGTTCCTGCATGTATTCGATCACTTCCAGCTGTTCCAGGTCGAACCATGGTCCGTCTTCATGCCTGAATGAAAGATATAACCAGTTGGGCCAGTTGACCAGGTCCTCATTCTCCAGCTTCTTTCCTGCGATATCGGAGGTGAGACGGTTATATCCACCGGCCAGGTATGTACCCGGGTAGTTATATGCATTTTCGGTAACTTCCTCGGCAGCCCCCCTGGTGGCAATTATGCCATTTCCCAGGGTGCATAATGCCTCTCTAAGGGGTTGTTCTTCAGGATTCCAATCATTGTACCGCAATTTCCATTCATCTGTTTCTTTCATTTCTGTACTTTTTAGCATCGTGTCAGTTTATATTTTCCAGATCATTTTAATGATTTGATTGGTCAGCAGCGGTAAGAGCGCACCCGCCAGGATCAGTCCCCAGGCCGCGGCTGGCAGTGGAACGAACGAGAGCGCATGGCTAAACAATGGAACGAAATACCCGGTGAGAAGCATGGCAATACAGAATCCCAGAGCCATCCAGATATATATATTTTGTGTGACCTGGTTTATAAAAATGGGTTCATCGGCTTCTCTCATATCCAGTACATGCAGCAGCTGGCCGAATGCAAGTGCAAAAAATGCAATATTGTTGCAGATCTCGGGTGACAGTTTCATACCATGATAAGCAAACACATAGGCAGCGATGACATACAAACTGATCACCCCTCCGTATAATCCTGTTATCAGCCAGTTCTTTTTCGTGATAATGGGCTCCCTGGGATCCTTGGGACTTTTTTCCATGATGTTTTTGCTGCCCCTGCCCACGCCGAGTGCCAGGGCCGGGAACACATCTGATAGTAAATTCAGGAACAGCAACTGAAGCGGGAGCAGGGGAAGGTGCCACATGGTAAAACTGATCCCTGCAATGATGATGATCTCTGCAAGGTGGTAGGAAAGCTGGTAAATGATGAATTTCTTGATGTTCCCGAAAATGATCCGGCCCTGTTCCACTGCCCTGACAATGGAAGGAAATGCATCATCCATCAATACCATGTCTGCCACGTCGCGGGCCACCTGGGTCCCTCTTTTCCCCATGGCGATACCGATATCCGCTTTTTTCAGTGCCGGGGCATCGTTGACACCGTCGCCCGTCATGCCCACGATCTCACCCTGCTGCTGAAAGTGGCTGACAATGTCAAGTTTCTGGGAGGGATCCACCCTGGCAAAAATCCCGGTTTCAGAGAGGTCTTTTTCTTCTTCCAGGTCCTTTCCGTGAACCACAGCTGCTTCTCCGTTCCTTGTCATGTTGATTTCCCTGGCAATGTGCTGGGCTGTTTCGGGATGGTCACCCGTTAACATTACGATCCTGATGCCTGCATGGTGACAACGCTCCAGTGATTCGGCAATGTCTTCCCTCACAGGATCGATGAACCCGGCAATTCCCAAAAAGACCATGTCTTTCAGGAATTCATCTTTCTCTTTCAGCCGGTCCGCTGCTCCGGGTGCTTCTTCACGGAAAGCAAATCCGATCACCTTCAGTCCTTTCGCTGACTGCTCCTTATCTCTCCAAACCCACTGCTCCATGAATTCCTCGTTGATCTTCTTTCTCTTTCCCCCGTCCAGATAGTATGTGCATTTTTCCAGGATCGCTGCGGTTGCCCCTTTGGCTGAGATGTAACTGGAATTGTCCATTTCGTGGATGGTACCCATCATCATGGAGTCGGAATCAAAGGGATCCTCGTTGATCCGCCTGAGGTCCCGGAGCTGTGCAACCCTTTCTTTGCCCTGTTCCAGACAGAAATCCATCAAGGCCACATCCAGCGGATCACCCTGGAAATCCCCGTCATTCTTTCCGGCATCATTGCAGAGTACGGCAACCCGGCAGAAATGACGGTAGGCTTCGCTCTCTTTATCCTCCACTTTTCTCCCACTGACCAGGTCCAGATGATCCAGGGTCAGCTGGTTCTTTGTAAGCGTGCCGGTCTTATCCGTCAGGATCACGGTGGTTTCTCCCAGTGTTTCCACGGCCGACAGTTTTCTGACTACCACCTGCTGGTCGGCCAGCCGAAGCATTCCTCTGGCCAGCGCAATGCTGGCGACGATGGGCAAACCCTCCGGGATGGCAGCTACGGTCCATGCAATGGCTGTCTGCAGAATCGGATAGATCTCTCTTCCCGTGATCCATCCGAAGATAAAGAACAGAACGGCCAGCCCGCCAATGATCCAGATCAGTCTCCTGGCCAGCATTCCCAGTTGCTTATTCAGGGGGATCTCATCCGTGTCTGCTTCGCTGACCATTTTGGAAATGTTTCCTATTTCCGTTACCATCCCGATGCCGGTTACAACCGCCCTGGTTTTTCCGGTGGTCACAGCAGTTCCCTTGAAAAGCATATTCGTGCGGTCTGCCACCTGGGCGGACTGATCCACAGGATCGGTCTGCTTGCTGACCGGCAGGGACTCTCCAGTGAGTGGCGACTCATCCACGGATAATTCCGAAGCGGCTATGATCCGCGCATCGGCGGGGACCAGGTCTCCCGCCTCCAGGATAATGAGATCACCGGGAACAAGTTCTTCTGCGTGAATCTCTTTCTCCACATTCTCCCTGATCACACGCGTGGAGAGGGGAGCCATTTTTTTCAGGGCATTCAGTGAGGTTTGTGCCCGGTATTCCATCCAGAAACCGATGATGGTATTGAGCAGGATCACTGCGATGATGGCAATGGCTTCCGGGATATCGCTGAAAATGAATGATACGGTCATTGCTGCCAGAAGAAGGTAGATCACTGGATTGTTTACCTGCGACAGGAAAAGGGAAAAGAGGCTCTTTTTTTTTCTTTCCTGCAGGCGGTTCCTGCCGTATTCATTCCTGCGGTTATGCGCTTCATCCTTGCTGAGACCGTCTCCCGAGGTCTTCAGCAATTCATAAATCTCTTCGACGGAATATGAATGAGGTGGTTTTTGAAAGTTCATGAATGCTCAGGTCTGCATTTTCCGCTCGTCCGTTCAACCGGTTTTTATCGAACGCTGTGCCAGAACCGAAATCCCGGTGGATCCTGGAATAAATCGCTGAAGATCTGGACGATCATCAGGACACCCGGGAGACCGGATCGGGATCTGCTGAGGAAATATCTCTCATGCTGAGGATTCAATTCCACAGGTCTTTCTGTGAAGTTATTCCCCACAGGAGGGAATATTTACACATACACGGCTTCATGAATACTTCGCTGACCTTAATGCAACGAGTTGATAAAGAGGTTCCCGGTTTATGATTATTCATGGAAGACGCGGTTTTGGCATGCATTTTTCAACTTGAAAAGGCAACCAGGCATTGAAATATTAACCATATAAAGCATTTGGAAAATGAAACGGAGTTTAAAAAACATGACCGGATATAATGTGGAAATGCTGGACGGTCCCAGCGGAAAGGCCAAAGATTTTCTTTTCGATGAGGAAAGCTGGATCGTCCGCTACCTGGAAATCGAATACGGAAGTTTTTTCCAGGGAAAGCGGATACTCATTCCCAATACTTTTCTAAAAGATCCCGACTGGAACAAAAAGCAATTCCCTGTAAATCTGAGTCAGCAAGATCTGGAATCGTGTCCTGACCTGGACGAACGCACCCCGGTATCCAGGGCCTATGAAAAATCACTGAGTGAGTATTACGGGATCGATGATTACTGGCCGACAATCTATGCTCCGCCGATGGGCATCACTCCCTATTTTCCCCCGCGGCCCCTTCGTTCCCCCTCAAAGATCGTGGATGAAAGCGATATGGATACCAGCCTGCGCAGTTTCAAAGAGGTGAAAGGATATCACATCAGGGCAACGGACGGGAAGCTGGGTCATGTGGAGGACATGATCGTGGATGATGCGGACTGGCAGGTTGTTTACCTGATCGTTGATACGAGCAACTGGCTCCCGTGGAGCAAAGTGGTGATCCTTTCCATCGACTGGTTGGACAAGATCAGTTACACGAACCAGGAAGTGACCATCAACCTGAAATCTGAGCATATCAAGCACGCTCCGGAATATGATCCTTCCCATCCCATTGAGATGGATTACGAGAAGGTATTGTATGAATATTACAATGATATTCTCGGGGAGAAGTGATATCTCATAGTACAATGGAGCATTCACAATCTACAAAGTCACAAGATTTATCCCTTTAAACCATGGCGCAGAAGAACCGGGACACGATACTTACAGCACAGGAGTTCAGGGAACTTGCCGCGGTGCATGACAACCATTGCATTTCCATTTATATACCAACGGGCCGCACAGGTGAAGAGGTGGATAAAAAACATGGACAACTCAGGCTTAAAAACAGTCTGAAAGCGATCGGGTCCACGCTTGAGGAAAAAGGATTAGGCGAAAATGAGATACAGCAGGCACTCGACCGGGCGGAAGAATTGCTCAATGATGTGCATTTCTGGAGGAACCAGTCTGACGGACTGGCCCTCTTCCTTCATGGATCCAGCTTTTACCATTACGCCCTTCCCCTTCATTTTAAATCACAAGTCTATGTTTCAGATCATTTCTTTCTCCTACCGCTTATCCCTTTTTTTAATGATGACGGTAAATTCTACATGCTGGTCCTGAGTCAGCAGCGCGTTGATCTTTTTGAATGTTCCCGGCACTTTGTTACCGAGATTTATATCGAGGACCTGACTCCGGATCGACTGGAAGATGTGGTGGGGTATGACTACAGGGAGAGCTCGCTGCAACACAGAAGCGGGCAGGGAGGTGTGGCAGGAGCCATGTTTCACGGGCACGGTGCGGGAAAAGATGATAAAAAGATGGAGACCGAGAAGTTTTTCCGGGCGGTGGATGCGGGTCTGATGAAACTGCTGCACAATGAGGATGCACCACTGGTTCTGGCGTGTGTGGATCATTATTATCCGGTTTACAGGGAGATTACCGGTTACAGGCACCTGTTCGATAAACACATCGGGGGAAATCCGGATCATGAAGATCCGCTGCGGTTGCACGAGGAAGCCTGGTTACTGGTGGAAGACCATTTCCGGGGCGAACGAATGGTCAGGAAAAAGCAGATACAGGATCTATCTGCCGGAGGCAGGACATCCGCGGCAATCGGAGATATCGTGCCGGCATCTGTTGAAGGAAGGGTGGATACGCTCTTTATTCAGGAGGGGAAGGACCGGGTCGGGATCTATGACCGGACCAGGAGGTCCGTGGTTTTGGATGAGGATGCGGGTGACAGATCATGCCGGGTTTCTCTTTTCAACATGGCTGCGGTGCATACCCTTCAATACGGGGGGCGGGTTTTTCTTTCCCCGGCGGACCAGATGCCTTTGAAAGGCACTGAAATACAGGCCCTGATGAGATATTGACAGGTCAATCCTTTTTATCCACGGGCATCTGGGCTTCCAGCCATTCTTTTTTTCCGCCCGCATAATAGGATACATCCCGGAAGCCCATCTCTTCGAGTTTCTCCGCTGCCATTCTGCTGATGGGGCATTCATAGTCAATGCTGTAGGTTATGACCGGTGTGGTGGGGTCGACCTGGTCCCGGATCTTTTCTTCCAGGTGTTCCATGGGTATGTTTATGGCTCCCTTCAGGTGGACTTTTGCATAAGATTCCGGATCCAGCACGTCAATTAATACAACACTCTGTTCTCCAAGCCTTTTTAGGACACTGGACATTTTGATTTTTCGTACCATTTCATTTGTTTCTGTGATTTCTGATGGATGTAATTGGATCCATGGTGGGTGGCTCAATTTCGGTACCAGATAATGAAGAAATTCCCGAAGTGAAGCCTCGGCAGAATGAAAATGCTGATATACAGAGATGTGAAGTTAGCGGGCAATGAGGGTGATCAGGTATGTTGAAGCTGTCCTGCTGTGGAAAAGATGGGCAGGGTGTTGCATTTGATCAACACACCGGGCCAAGGGTGTTTTTCTTGCTGACTTCACAAGCCTGCTTTTCAGGGTGCGGGTCTGCTGAAATTCCATCGGAATGAATAATGTGCATATCAAAAGACAGTCTGGCATGGTTTTTCCTGCATTGATAGCAGGACGCTGTTTACAGGGACACGTAATATGAATATTCCTAAATAACTGTACATATGAATATATTGATTACAGGGACCAGCTCGGGTATCGGGAACTCCCTGGCCCGCGAATACCTGGAAAAGGGAGACAGGGTCTTCGGGATCAGCAGGAATTTCAGTGACAGTTTGAAAAAGTATGCGGATTACCACCATCTTTCTCATGATCTTTCGGTACACGCAGAACTGGAACAGAGGCTGAGGCAATTGCTGAACGGTACCAACGCACTGGACCGGGTTATTCTGAGTGCCGGCGTTTTACCCGCGATCAATGATATGCGGGATACATCCATGGAAGAGATCCGCCGGGTGATGGATGTGAATGTATGGGCCAACAAGATGTTGCTTGATGCCCTTTTCAAATTGATCCCCCAAATTCACCAGGTGGTGGCCATTTCCTCGGGTGCATCCCGCAGCGGGGCGCGCGGGTGGAACGTATATGCCATCTCCAAGGCGGCTTTGAACAGCCTGGTCAGGCTTTATGCAGATGAGATCCCGGAAACCCATTTTTCTGCCATGGCACCGGGTGTGGTGGAGACCGGGATGCAGGATTATATCTTTTCCCTGCCTGATGATGAGCGGTTCCCGGTGGTTAACCGGCTGAAGGAAATGAAGAGAAAAAAACAGATGAAAGATCCGCGGGAGGCGGCTGCGGATCTGATCGGGGCAATGGAAATCGCCATGCAGCGTGAAAGCGGATCCTATATAGATGTCAGGGAGCTATGAGTCCTGTATCCCTGTGATTATCTGTATGTTTTCCGGTATGATTTTACATGAAATCTGGCTGTGGGGACCGAGTGGTTCTCCGTCCACCTGCAACTCCTGGGGCGGGATCACAGTGATATCCACTTTCCTGCACCGGATGATCCTGCTGAAGCTTCTCTGGCCGATCTTTCTGGTGAATAATGAAAGGAACATATAAAGCAGGAACCAGAACGGATAAGACCGGATCGCAACGACCTCAAACCATCCGTCATCAAGCTCCCCTTCCGGCGAAATACTGGCGCCGGTCCCATAATAGGATCCATTGGCCAGGACAACCATGACTGCTTTGGACGAGCGGATGCGGTCATCAGTCCTGATGGTATAGCGAAATTTACTTCGCATGCCCAATTCACGGAAATATTGCCGCGCATAGCCATAAAATCCCTTCGCGTCCGCGTCATCATACCGCCTGATCACCCTGGCATTCATTCCCAGGTCACTCATGTGGAGGCACAGGTGTCTATCGTTGACCCGGAGCATGTCGATCTTTCGGCTGTTCCCGGTTGTGACCAGGTGCAGTGCTTCCATGGGATCAGCTGGAATTTTCAATTGATAGGCCAGTCCGTTTGCAGAGCCCAGTGGAATGATTCCCAGCTTTATTTCCCTGTTCATCAGGCTGTGTGCGACAAGATTGACGGTGCCGTCTCCTCCGGCTGCCACTGCGATGGAAGGGTTAAGGTCGTCAAGCAGTTGCCCGATCTGTTCAGGGCTGTCATCCGTGGAAAGCTCATGGACCGGGCAGTCCATTCCTTCCCGGTCTGACAGTTCTCCGATGGCTGATCTCAATTCCGGCGGAATTCCCGATCCTGCGCCCGGGTTCAGGAAAAAGAGGATTTTTTCCATTCAGGTGTTATTTAATTCTATTTTTATTGCTGCAACCTCTTTGGTCTGCATTTTGAACTTCTGAGCAAAAATAATGCGATTATGGGAATCATTTTCGGGAAAATCCGGAATCCAGTCAAAGTTCTCAAGATTGCCGTGAAAAGAAAGCTGGGCTGGCTGGGTATCCCGCTGATTGTGCCTTACACCGCATACGGCAACAGGGAAAAGATCCTGATTACGGGTGCGGTAATCGAGGACAAGGGTCTGGCGGAACCGGAGGAAGGGCAGAAGCTGTGGAAAAATATCCTCACCATGGTGAAAAGATACGCAGGTGACGAGCTTTCCGGGGTGCGTGTGAAAATCGAATACATGGGCCACGTAGAAAAGGTCCGGACCAACGAGAGCGGATTGTTCCATACCATTCTGCCGGCCGGCGCAACGCCGGCCTCCAAAGATAGCTGGCAGCCTGTCAGGTTTGCGCTTCTTGACGATCAAAACAACGGGAAGGAACCGGTGGTGGCTGAGAGTGAAGTGCATATCGCCAATCCGGATGCCGATTACATGGTGATCTCGGATATCGATGACACCATCCTGATCTCCCATTCCACCCGGGTGCTGAAAAAGCTGAGACTGATGCTTTTTAAAAATGCCATGACCCGGTCGCCCTTTGAAGGTGTGGCCGCTTTTTACAGGGCGCTTCACGAGGCGGGTGAAAATGGAAAAAGGTCGATCTTCTACGTCTCAAGCAGTGAATGGAATCTCTATGACCTTATTGTGAATTTCCTTGAATTTAAGAAGATCCCCAGGGGTACACTGCTGCTGAGCGATGCCAGGCTGAAATTGTTCAGGTTGTTTCGTTCAGGCAGGGAGCATCAGCATAAATATATCCAGATCAGGAGCCTGTTCGAACTGTATTATGAACAGGATTTTATCCTGATCGGGGACAGCGGGCAGAAGGATCCCGAGATTTATATAAAAATTGCGGAAATGTATCCCTCGCGGGTCAGGGCCATCTACATTCGCTGCGTCGGTAAAAAGCGCAAGAACAAACGGCTTGGCAGGCTGATCCAGGACGCTGCACTGCTGGGTACGGAGATGATCCCGGTGCATACCACCACCGAAGCCGCCATGCATGCGGTCAGTAAAAATCTCATCCGGGCGGATCAGGTTGCGGAAATCCGCATCGAAAAAGAGCGGGAATTACAGGAACCGGCCTGATTGATCCGGCAAGATCAGTCAGCGTGAACCATGTAATGCAGAAATTTGCTTACCTGGTCCACATCCTTCAGTTGATAATTTGCCGCGGAAGGCAGGCTGTGCGTGCCCACCAGGATCCCGATCCCGTCGTCCGCGATGGTCCGGAAGGCATCCTCATCCGTGACATCGTCACCGATGTATACAGGTATGTATTTTCTTTGATCCGAGAGCCCCAGCTTTTGCATGATCCATTCAACAGCTTTTCCCTTGTGCCACTCCAGGGAAGGCCTTATCTCCAGGATCTTTTTTCCTCTTCCTCTTTTGAATTCCCTTTGTTTGCCGATCAGTTGATCCGCTTCTTTCTTAATGCGCTCCAGGGATCCGGGTGGGGCGTTCCTGTAATGCACCGCGATGGCAAAGTACTTTCTTTCCACCTCCACTCCGTCGATCTCTTTTTCCACAGTTTCCCTGAGATGCTTTTCAAACTGATCCAGCTTTGTCAGAAGGGTCCTGGCTTCTGCGTGTTCCATATACAGACCATCGGGACCGGAAATCCGGAAACCGTGACTGCCGGCATAGATGATCCGGTCCAGGCTGACGAACTGCATGATGTCGTCCATATCCCTTCCGCTTACCACCGCCACGGTATACCTGTTTGAAAGTCCCCTGAGCAGGTCCCGGGTATGATCGGGCAGAAACGCGCTGGCAGGGTCCCTGACGATGGGTGCAAGGGTCCCGTCATAATCCAGGAAGAAAACGGGCTGCCTGTCCCGGAACGGAGTCTCGAATTTGTTCAGGTCGGTGAACACATTGGGCAGGTGCTGTGTGAAACTGCATGCCGATTCATCCTTTCCCTTATACACCGAAACATTTTCCAGCCGTTCGAGTACCAGATGCGCTCCTTTTTCGTAGAGTTTGCTTTTGCCCTGTGTCTCACCACTGATCCCGATGACCATGGCCAGTCCCAGTCTTTTTGCCGCGGAAATGAAAAAGAGATCTTCGGATACCAAGACCACCCTTTTGGCCGGTACCTGGAGATGATGAATGACCGACATCAGGCGCTCTTTGATTTTAACGGACTTTCGGCCGGCTGTTTTTTCTGCGGTTTCCCTGTCGGGGTGAATAATTTCTTTGCCGGTATGGCAATTTTTCCAGTGCGCAAGATGTTCCCCGGAAAGGTTCTCTTTTCCAGGGACCAGGATTACCGTGTCAATGCCGAATAATTTTATTGAACTTTTGTTCATTGCATCGGGGTTATTCTATATTAACCGGTCAGCAATAGATCTGTTCATGACGGCTAAACAGTCATGCACCTGATGCGAAAAGTGGCTGTCTTCCCGCTCAGTAGAGCCAGAAATGGCTGTCAGGCCAGGTCAGCTTCTCAATTTCCTCATTCGATTCCCTGATCTTTTTCAGGATCTCAATTTGATGCTTGTAGTTGGCGATCACTCTCTTGAGCTGCTCAATATCCTGATCCTCATTATTTCCGTGCGAGCGGATCTTTTCACTGCCCATGATTGAAATAATAACGGATGAATATTCAGTCAAATTACGGCAACCTGTTTCAGCAATCAAGGAATATCTTCAGATGTTACTAACAGGCCCGGACCTGAAAGGTTGATAAAATACAGGGACAAGCTGCCCGGAATTCATCAAAAGCCGAAAGCCGCCAGCTGTGCTCTGGGAGAAAAAAAGGGGGTGCCCTTCTGGGACACCCCCTGATCGATCAAATTACAGATGCTTATTGTTTAATAAAGACGCTGTTGGTGACGACCTGTGATTCGAACTGAACGGACACGATGTACACCCCGCGATCGAGTGTACTGATATCGATGCTCGTCACAGCCCTGTTCACGGGCACATTCAGTACAGACTGGCCAACCAGGTTTGTAATGCTCACAGAGCGGATCTCCGACCTGCTGAAGATGTGTAATGCATCTTTGGCCGGGTTGGGGTAGATCTGCAAATGGGAGGCTTCATCCTGCTCAACGCTCTCTATCCAGGGTGAATAGTCACCATCATTGAATACCACATTCACGATGTTTTCTCCCTCGACCACCGTATAGGTCCTGTTGGGCCCGCCACCCGGGAATTCGGAAATGGGATCCCACTGTCCGTTTACCCGGAATTTAAACTGCATCTCAGTCCCGAATTCCTGCTCGGCAATCACGATGGTGTAAATACCATCCGAATCGTCGTCGGTCGCATTCATCACGGGATCGCCCCAGTTGTTGAATGAACCTGCAAGATCCACGTTGTCCGTCGCGGGATCGAATATTTCCGCGGCAATCATGCCATTCATATCCACATTGAAGGTAACATCCGCAGTTGTTATCTCTTCCACGGGCGTTCCGAAGATCGTGCCATTGGGCATCAATTGAACCTCACCCAGGTAGCTTGCGTTGTGCCAGCCTTCGTCAGCCAGCTGGTTCCAGGACAACTTGGCATCCAATTGCCCGGCGCCATCGTTATCCCCGATCTTCGCATCCCAGCCAATGATCATGTTCTCGTTCAGTGTGACCCCGATCCTGTGGAACGGAACGACAAGTTCCAGCAGGTAGCTGGTCCCTGTATCAATCACCTCCACAAAATCAACACCCCACTTCAGGGTATCTTTATTGATCGCCAGGCCAAGAGGAATATCCCCTTCCACGCTCCATATCTTCTCCAGCATGAACTGGACGGAGTCCATGGGTTCGGCCTTATCATCCAACAGATCCCCATCCTGCTTGATGTTGTTGATGTCAAAATAGACGCTCCAGTGATCCCGTTCCCAGGCGTTGTTTGCCTGCGTTTCTAGAATATCATCCTTCACTTCCAGCAGCACATAGAAATTGTCCGGATCCCACAATGCCTTGACCGTTCCACTGAAGTCAGCCGCATTGTCCACATTCTGATAGAGGTTTTGCCTTTCGAGCGGCATCGTGATGGCATGGGTCCAGTCACCGTCCTTCACACCATCAACCTCAACCTGGGCCGGTGCTTTAGAAAGCGGGCCCAGATCAAAGAATGCAGGATCAATGCTCATGTTGCCCAGGTAGGCGGCATTGTGCCAGCCTTCATCTGCACTCTGGTGCCAGGATAACTTGGCATCCAGTTGACCGTCGCCGTCATTGTCCCCGATCTTGGTATCATAACCGATCACCATGTCATCGGTCAGTGTCACGCCAATTCTGGAGAAAGGAACAGCTATTTCCACCATGTAATGGCTTCCCGAATCAATCACCTCTGCAAAATCCACACCCCATTTCAGGGTGTCCTTATTGATCGCCAGGCCAAGGTCTATATCACCTTCCACGCTCCAGACCTTTTCCAGCATGAACTGGACGGAGTCCATGGGCTCAGCCTTATCATCCAATAGAGCCCCGTTCTGCTTGATGTTGGAAATGTCGAAATAGACGCTCCAGTGATCCCGTTCCCATGCCTGGTTGGATTGGGTATCCAGGGTGTCATCCTTCACATCCAGAAGAACGTAGATATTGTCATAATCGTGCATCACCCTGAAAGAACCGCTGAAATCGGCAGCGTTGTCCACAAAGTCCTCCAAATAGAGGTTTTCAACGGTAAGGTTGTAACTCTTTGCGTTGTACCAGGCGGGATCCCACACACCGTCAATTACCGGTGTTTGTTCCACCCTTGACAGGGAGCCGTCGGCCTCGAGCATCGCTGTTCCGATGTAACTCATATTATGCCAGCCCTCATCCGCTGTCTGGTAAAGTGCAAGTTTGCCGTCGAGCTGGCCGTCGCCGTCATTGTCCCCTACTTTGGCATCAAAGCCAATGGTCATGCCTTCTGCCAGGGTAACCCCAATATCGCTGAACGGAACGGCGATTTCAAGCAGGTAGCTGGTCCCCGAATCAATGGTCTCCACAAAATCCACACCCCATTTCAGGGTGTCCCTGTTGATCGCGAGACCGAGATTAATGTCCCCTTCCACACTCCATACTTTTTCCAGCATGAACTGGACGGAGTCCATGGGTTCGGCCTTATCATCCAACAGATCCCCGTTCTGTTTCAGATTGGACATGTCAAAATAAATGCTCCAGTGGTCTCTTTCCCATGCCTGGTTCGACTGCGTGTCAAGGGTATCATCTTTAACTTCCAGCAGGCAGTAGACGGCATCCGTACCCCAAATGGTCTTGATGGTTGCGCTGAAGTCATCCGCTCCATCAATAAAATCTGAGAGGTAGAGGTTTTGCCTCAAAAGGTCCCATGCCGGCACAGTAGCCCATACCGCATCGCTTCCATCCCCGTCAATGACCGGGGGTGTGGCAACCTGTCCCAATAAAACCGGACTGATTAAGCCTGTAATTAAGGCCAAAATTGAGAGTTTTTTCATAGTTTTTTTCATAGAATTAGTTTAAGAGTTGAAGATTGTCTGGTGAAAATTAATAAATAATTACATACAATTGTTCAATGTGATCATTTAAAATCAACATTCTGTTTTTAACACCCCTGTAAAAACACACCATTGACAACCGGTCCAAATGCAAAAACCACCGCTGCTTTCGCAACGGTGGCTTGATTTTGTCGGGGTGATCCGACTCGAACGGACGACCCCTTGCACCCCATGCAAGTGCGCTAGCCAACTGCGCCACACCCCGATCAATGTGTGTGCAAATGTATGAATTCATTTCATATTCTCAAAAGCGGGAAAAAACAAAATGCGGGGTAAGGAAGCCTGCCATCCCGTCATCATTTTTGGCTATTTTCGAAAGGTTGAATGAAAGAATGTCCGGAAACGGACCGGTTCCTGTGCCTTCAGTTCATTTGGTCCCGAATTTGACGGGGAAAGTAATTTGATCGTATATTCATGCTAAATTCTCATCAAAACAGAAAATATGGACCTTTTCAAACCCATGGGCACTCAGCCCGGACAATCTGTTGATAAAAAGAAAGAGCCCGAGGTGTCAGAACGCGTGAAGTGCCTGATCCTGGGATCGGGACCGGCAGGATACACAGCCGCCATTTATGCGGCCCGTGCGAATCTGCAACCGGTTCTGTATACCGGTATGCAGCTGGGGGGTCAGCTGACCACCACCACGGAAGTGGAGAATTACCCCGGATACCCGGAAGGGGTGGATGGACCCGCTATGATGGAGGACCTGAAAAAGCAGGCGGAGCGATTCGGAACCCAGGTGCGGTTTGGAATGGCCACCCGGGTGGATTTCAGCGGCAGGGTAAAAAAGGTGGAAATCGATGATACAAAATGGATTGAAGCTGATGCCGTGATCCTGGCAACGGGAGCCACCGCCAGGTACCTGGGCCTGGAATCGGAGGAGAAGTTCAAGGGATCCGGCGTATCCGCGTGTGCCACCTGTGACGGTTTTTTTTACAGGGACAAGGTGGTGGCGGTGGTGGGCGGCGGCGACACAGCAGCCGAGGAGGCCACCTACCTGGCAGGTCTCTGCAGGAAAGTCTATTTGATCGTTCGCAGGGATGAGCTGAGGGCTTCCAAGGCGATGCAGAAAAGGGTCTTCCATACAAAGAATATCGAGATCCTCTGGAAGCACCAGACAAAGGAACTGGTGGGCGACAAAGTGGTGACCGGAGTAGAGCTGTATAAAAACAAGGGGGAAGCGGGGGAGGAGATCGTTCACCTGGATATCGACGGATTTTTCCTTGCCATCGGACATACCCCCAATTCAGAGGTTTTCAGGGAATTTGTAAAAACGGATGAAACCGGCTATGTGATCACGGTGCCCGGGACCACAAAGACCAATGTTCCCGGTGTATTTGCCTGCGGCGACCTGCAGGATAAGGTTTACCGGCAGGCGGTCACCGCTGCGGGAACCGGCTGTATGGCCGCCATTGACGCGGAAAGATACCTGCAATGAACAGGTGTACATCTTTTATTTGCCTGCTTGTATCATGGAGTGTGGCCATCGCACAAACGCCGGCCACAGATCCACACTGGCGACTTGTCTTCGATGAACCGTTTGATTCCATCGATCCCGCCGTCTGGAAAGTGGCCCACCATTTTGATCACTACGGGGAACCCCAGGTTTACACCGGCAGGGAGTCAAACGTTTCTGCGAAAGACGGGGAACTTGTGCTCCGGGTCAGTAAGGAGCGTTACCGGTATAAAGAACTGTCCGCCGGGGAATCGCACAAAAGGGTTTATGATTATACCTCCGGATGGGTTGAGACCCGGGAGGATTATTATATCCGGTACGGTTATCTCGAGTCGCGCATCAGGTTGCCCCACGGGAGAGGATTCTGGCCCGCTTTCTGGACTTTCGTGGGTGATCATCCAGACAGACACAATGCCGCAGAGATCGATATTTTTGAAATGCTGGGGAACCAGCCGCCCACGGTCATGGGCACCAATCTGCATATCGGGTACTGCAACTGCGGGGAAAACGATTGCAACTGTGAATACCTGAATGACCGGATGTGTCCCGAAGTGAACCCGGATATTTTATGCCACCAGCTTGACGTGAAGATCCCCGATTACACGGCAGGCTATTATACTTACGCGGTGGAGTGGAGCCCTTCCAAGATCATCTGGTACGTAAACGGAAACATGGTCAGGAATTCGGCCAATCCGGGGATCATCGATCCGGTGAGGATCATCCTGAACCTGGCCATTACCCCCTGGACCATGCCCGACAGGACCACCCCGTTTCCCTCAACAATGCATGTGGATTACGTGAAGCTCTACCGGCTGGAATTCGATACGACCCGGATTGAAACCTGCCAGTACGACTTTTCACAGTCCGTGGCGACAGTGAAAAAGGCCATTTTCATAGGCGGCGACAGTTGTACGAACCTGATACCGCCTTTTACGGACGTGACACTCCGGGCCACAGAAGGGATTGAGATCAGTGGTGACTTCCAGGTTCCTTTGGGAGCGCAGCTGTATATGGATGTGAATAAGGAAGAGTGATCCGCTCCGGAGTAAAGTCCATTGGATAAAAATATATACATAACATGAAACAGATGAGATCCATACAAATCGTTTCAGCCTGGTTGCTGCTCTGCATCTCTCAGCCGGTTGCTTCGCAGCTGAAAGTCAAACCGGATGGTAATGTGGGTATCGGGACCAACAACCCGGTCGCCAGGTTGCACGTGCATGGGGAAGGGCTGGTGGATTCCCATACGTCACCCTGGGGAAGGGCCTTCTGGACCCGTGTTCATCACAGGGATGCGGGATCCTATTATTTGTGGAACAGCGTCTACGGAAGGGATGTATTCTTTGTCAACGGCAGGGGCTGGCTTTGGGCCATGCAGGGAGCCTTTACGGGCTCCGACAGTACCATGATGGAGGATGTGGCCCCCATCGAATCACCCCTTGACGCAGTCCGGCAGCTCCAGGGAATTCGTTTCAGGTACGGCAAGGAGAACGGCGGAGATAAAACGGACGGGTATCGGCTGGGACTGGTGGCGCAACAAGTGGAAAGGGTGGTTCCCGAAGCGGTGAAGATCATGCAGGACAGTACGAAAGCCATCGCCTATGACGACCTGGTCCCCCTGCTGGTTGAGGCTGTGAAAGAGCAGCAACAACAAATCGATGCCCTCATGGCATTTATCGCTTACCAGCAGGAGGAGATCGGCAGGTTAAAGAAAAGGCGTAACCCCTAACTCCTCATAGCACTAATATCCTGAAATGTTTCCGTTCTGTATGTGCCCGCTTCGAGTTTGGAGCGGCATTTGTTGAATGCTTCAATGGTCTCGCTGACATCATCCAGGGTATGCATGGAGGTGGGGATGAGACGCAGCAGGATGTCTCCCTTGGGTACCACCGGGTAAATCACCATGGAACAGAAGATGTTGAAATTCTCCCGAAGGTCCAGGATCAGGTTGGTGGCCTCGATGAGCCCTCCGTGCATGTAGACGGGGGTTACCGGCGATTCGGTCTTCCCGATGTCGAAACCGGATTGCTTCAGTCCCGATTGAAGCGCGCTGACCACCTTCCAGAGGTTTTGCCTCAGTTCAGGCCTTGTCTGCAGCAATTCCAGCCGCTTCAGCGCACCGATCACCATGGGCATGGGCAGTGATTTGGCATAGGTCTGAGACCGCATATTGTACCGCAGATAATCCACCACGTCCTTCTTGCTGGCCACAAACGCGCCGATCCCTGCCATGGCCTTGGCGAAAGTGGAAAAATAGAGGTCGATCTTGTCCTGGACCCCGTAATGCTCACCGGTTCCCATTCCTGACGCGCCCATGGTCCCGAATCCGTGTGCATCATCCACCAGCAGTCTGAAATCAAACCGGTCCTTCAGTTCGGCGATGGCCCTCAGGTTCCCCAGGTCGCCCGCCATGCCGAAAACCCCTTCGGTGATGAGCAGTACGCCGCCTCCCTGTTCGGCAGCTCGTTTTACGGCCCGGCCCAACTGGGTCTCCAGGTTTTTCATGTCATTGTGCGGAAATACAAAACGTTTGGCCAGCGACATTCTCATTCCATCCAGGATACATGCATGTGCTTCAGAATCGTACACGATCACATCGTTGCGGGAAGTGACGGCATCGATGATCGAAGCCATTCCCTGGTATCCGTAATTCAACAGGAAGGCATCTTCCTTCCGGACGAACGCAGCCAGTTTCTGTTCCAGCTCTTCGTGCTTGCGGGTCTGGCCCGACATCATCCTGGCTCCCATGGGGTAGGCCATTCCATACTCGGCTGCGCCTGCTGCATCGGCTTTCCTTACTTCGGGGTGATTCCCGAGCCCCAGGTAGTTATTCAGGCTCCAGTTCAGTACTTCTTTCCCCCGGAATTTCATACGCGGTGAGAGTTCCCCTTCAAGTTTGGGGAAGGTAAAGTAACCATGGCCGGCTGTCTGGTATTGTCCGATCGGGCCCCTGTTCCTGGTGATTCTTTCAAAAATATCCACGGATTTAAGTTTTAGTGATTATTGACGGCTGCAAATTTAATCTTTTTTTTATCGGTCCACAAAGAATTACCCCGGGTGCGATTTATGTCCTGCACAACACATTAATCACCGGGACGGATTCACCCGTTACAGTACAATAAATTGAATTGCTTTTTGTTTCATATGTAAATCTTTAATTGTATTTTTGCGCCATGTTAAAAAACGGGGTAATACGGGGAACAGGGATCCTGGTTGTGCTGACGGTCATTTTACTCGGCGGATGCGGGGAATATGAAAAATTGCTCAAAAGCAGGGATATCCAGCTGAAGTATGAAAAAGGTGTCGCGTATTATGAAGCAGGCGAGTACGTGCGGGCAGCCACCCTGTTCGACCAGATAGCCAATATTTACAGGGGAACCATCAGGGCGGACACAGTCAAATTCTACCAGGCACAGAGCTATTACGGACAGCGGGACTACATGATGGCAGGCCACTATTTCAGCGAGCTGTCCACCACCTACCCGAGCAGTGCTTTTCTGGAAGAGGCCGATTTCATGACCGCATACTGCTATTATAAACTTTCCCCGCGTCCGGAACTTGATCAGGAATACACGCACAAGGCAATTACGGCCATGCAGATGTTCATGGTCAAATACCCCGGCTCGGACAGGCTGGAAGAATGCCGGCAGATCATTACCGAGATGAGTGACAAGCTGGTGGAAAAATCTTACATCAGCGCCCGTTTGTATTATGATCTGGGTTATTATAAATCAGCCATTCTGGCATTGCGCAACAGCCTGATCCAGTATCCGGATACCAAGTACCGGGAAGAACTGATGTTCCTTATTCTCAAATCTTCCTACCTGCTGGCTGACAACAGTGTACCCGGTAAACAGCGGGAGCGTTTCCAGGCAGCGGTGGATGAATATTTCAGCTTCATAGGAGAGTTCCCGGACGGGCCATACGCCAAAGAAGCCCAACGGATCTATGAAACGGCCAATGAATTTCTGGCAAATAACAATAACGAATCATAATCGATGGATTATAAAAAGACGAAAGCACCGTTAACCACGGTTACGCGGGACCTGAATGAACTGGATGTTTCGACAGACAACATCTATCAGACGGTGGTGGTTGCCGCAAAAAGAGCCAACCAGATCAGTGTGGAAATGAAACAGGAGCTGAACAGGAAGCTGGAAGAGTTCGCATCCTATACAGACAATCTCGAGGAAGTTTTTGAGAACCCGGAGCAGATCGAAATCTCCAAATTTTTCGAACGGTTGCCCAAGCCTGCGCTTATTTCCCTGCAGGAGATGACCGAGGATCAGATCTACTTCAGGATCAACGAAACACCTGAGATCGAACAATAGCCATAATCATCCTTCCTGATGGACCTCGCAGGAAAAAAAATCATTCTGGGAGTAACCGGAAGCATTGCCGTCTACAAGGCGGTTCACCTGCTTCGTCTCATGGTCAGGGAAGGAGCCGACGTTCAGGTGGTTATGACCCCTGCCGCATTGCAGTTTGTCGCACCGGTGACTTTTTCAGCCATATCCGGGAAGCCCGCCCTGTCTGAATTTTTCCGCGCGGAGGGCGGGGACTGGAACAGCCATGTGGAGATGGGAATAGCCGCGGATCTGATGCTGGTGGCGCCCGTTACCGCAACCACACTGGGGAAGATGGCCCATGGCATTGCCGACAACCTGCTCGTGGCCACCTACCTGTCAGCCCGTTGCCCGGTCATACTCGCACCGGCCATGGACACGGACATGTACCTGCACCCCTCCACCCGGGAAAACGTGAGGATCCTGACCGGATACGGGAACCATATCCTTGAACCTGCAGAAGGTGCGCTTGCCAGCGGACTGGAAGGCAGGGGAAGGATGCAGGAACCCGAAGAGATTGTCCGGCACATCATGGAATTTGGGGAAGCATCCTCAAAAAAAAAACTCCTGAATAAAAAGGTCCTGGTCACGGCAGGTCCCACGCACGAAAGCATCGATCCGGTCCGTTATATTGGAAACCATTCCACCGGCAGGATGGGTTATGCCCTTGCCGGGGCTTTTGCTTCCGCCGGTGCGGAGGTGATCCTGGTATCCGGACCGGTTGCACTGGAGATCCGGCACCCGGGAGTCAGCCTCATCCGCGTGACCTCTGCAGCGGAGATGTACGATGCCTGCAGGGAGGTGATCGGGGAAATGGATGTGGCCGTTTTCAATGCGGCGGTTTCCGACTATACGCCTGCGGAAAGATCTCCGTCCAAGGTGAAGCGGGGAGAGGAGGAATGGAATATCCGGCTCAGGCCAACCGTGGATATCGCCGCTTCCCTGGGAAACCAAAAAAAGGAGGGGCAGTTTTTTGCCGGGTTTGCGCTGGAGACCGATGATGAAATGAAGCATGCAGCGGAAAAACTCAGGCGGAAGAACATGGATCTCATCGTGCTCAATTCCCTGCGGCACGAGGGTGCGGGATTCGGTACAGAAACCAACCGGGTCACCACCATCGACAGGGCGGGGAATGTGATCGACTTCGGACTGAAGCCAAAACAACAGGTGGCGGCTGACCTTGTGGAACATATAACAAAGATGATCGATGATGCGTAAGACGGGAATTGCCTTTTTGATGTTGCTTTCTTCCTGTCTGCTTTCCGGCCAGGAGTTGCGGTGCAATGTGCAGATCGTGAGCCAGCAGATCCAGGGGACCAACAAGCAGGTGTTCCAGACCCTGCAGAATGCCATTTACGAGTTTATGAACAACCGGGTGTGGACCAACCATGTATACAGCATGGAAGAGCGGATCGAATGCAACCTGATGTTCAACATCACCGAACAGCTGTCCGCCGATGAGTTCAGGGGGACCCTGCAGGTACAGGTACGGAGACCTGTCTTCAATTCCAATTACAGCACCACCACGTTAAACTTCGTGGACAATGACATTCATTTCAGGTATGTGGAATTCTCGCCCCTGGAATTCGACCTCAATTCCCATACATCGAGCCTCACCTCCCTGCTGGCTTTCTATGCATATTTCATCCTGGGGCTTGATTACGACACCTTCTCCCTTTTCGGGGGAACACCCTACTTCACCAATGCGGAAAGGATCGTCATGAATGCGCAGAGTGCCAACGCACCCGAGGCGGGGTGGAAACCCATGGATGATCTGGCCCATAAAAGCAGGTACTGGATCGTGAAGGATATGCTGGACGCCGAATATGAACCGGTGCGGGAGTTCAACTACAGGTACCACCGCCTGGGCCTGGATGTGATGGATGAGAAAGTGGCCGAGGGAAGGGCGGAGATCACGAACAGCCTGGAATTGATTCAGCGGGTTTTCAGGAAACGTCCGGATCCTTATATGTACCTGCTCCGGTTGGTTTTTGATGCAAAAGCCGATGAACTGGTGAACGTGTACACAGAGTCCTATCCCGAGGAACGCAACCGGGCCCATGCCATCCTGACGGAGGTGGACAAGACCAATGCAAATAAATACAACGCCATCCTGGAGCAAACCACCCAGGTAAACTGATGATCCGATCGATCTACATAAAGAACTATTTGCTGATCGATGAACTGGAGATCCGTTTTTCTGATGGCTTCACAACCATTACCGGGGAAACGGGCGCGGGGAAGTCCATCCTCATGGGAGCCCTTTCACTGATCCTTGGCCAGCGGGCGGATACATCCCTGCTGAAGCTGAAGGATGCAAAATGTATTGTGGAGGGAGAATTTGTCCTGGATGATACGGACCGGGGCCTGCTTGAGGAGCAGGACCTGGATTTTGAAAAGCTGACCACCATCCGCAGGGAGATCTCGCCCGGGGGGAAGTCCCGGGCATTTGTGAACGATTCCCCCGTGAACCTGCCTCTTTTAAAGGAACTGGGCCAGCGGCTGGTGGATATCCATTCGCAGCATCAGAACCTGCAGTTGCATGACCATCTGTATCAGCTGGAAGTGATCGATTACCTTGCGGACTCAAAAAAGGATCTGGTGGCATATCAATCCGATTACGCAGCGTACAGGAACGTTTCCAGGGAGCTGGAACGTGTCAGGGGTGAGATCCTGCGCTTGAAAGCGGACCTGGACTTCATGCAGTTCCAGTACAATGAGCTGTCATCGGCCCATCTGAAGGAAGGAGAACTGGAGGTCCTGGAAACCGACCTCCAGCATGCGGAACACGCCGAGGAGATCCGCACATCCCTGCAGCTGTCCGCCCGCCTTTTCGACGAGGAAGGAACTGGCGTGCTGGACCAGCTGAAGGAAGTGTTGCTGCAGCTCAACCGGATCTCGAAATTCTTCACACCCGCAGGGGAACTCTCCTACCGCCTGGAATCAGCCTATATTGAACTGAAGGACCTTTTTTCCGTACTGGAGGGCCATGCGGAAAAAGCAGGGATGGAACCGGGAAGGCTGGAACAGCTGCAGGAACGCATCGACCTGCTTTACGGACTGATGCAGAAGCACAGGGTGAAGCAACCGGAGGAGCTGATCACCATCAGGGACCGGCTGGAAGAGAAGATCAGCGATCTGACTTTCTCTGACGATAAGATCGGGAAGCTGGAAAAGGAGCAATCCGGATTGCTGGAGGGAATGGCAGGCTTGTCGGAGGTGTTACACCGCAAGAGAGTGAAAGCAGGGGAGGAGATGCAGAAAAAGGTGCAGGCTCAGCTGCGCCAGCTGGGGATCCCCAACGCCAGGTTCCGGGTGGACGTTCTGAAAACTGCGGAGTATGACTTTCACGGGTGTGATGAGATCAGGTTCCTTTTTTCAGCCAACAAGCAGATGGAACTGGAGGAGATATCCAGGGTGGCGTCGGGCGGTGAGATTTCCAGGCTCATGCTCTGTATCAAATCCCTGGTATCGGACCGCAAAGGAATGCCCACGCTGATCTTCGATGAGATCGATGCAGGGGTGAGCGGTGAAATTGCGGACAGGGTGGGCGGGATCATGGTCCGGCTCGCAGGAGGCAGGCAGGTAATCGCCATCACCCACCTGCCGCAGGTGGCGTCACGCGGAAACGATCATTTCGTCGTTTTCAAGGAGGATACCAGGGAAGCCACCTACACCAGGATCAGAAAGCTGGGTCCCTCCGAACGAATCGCCGAGATCGCAAAAATGCTGTCAGGCGAAAAGGTCACGGAAGCAGCGCTTTCCAATGCACGCGTGCTGCTGGGTGTGTGACCCCGGGATCGCACAATCGGAACATTCATTTGTTATCAGGGCAGAACCCAACCAATCAAATCCGAATCATATGGCGTATCATCTACTCAAAGGTAAAAAAGGGATCATTTTCGGAGCGCTGAATTCCATGTCCATTGCATGGAAAGTGGCAGAAAGAGCCCATGAGGAAGGAGCTGAAATCGTACTGACCAACGCACCCATTGCCCTCCGGATGGGCAGTATCAACGAACTCGCGGAGAAAATCGGGGCGGAGGTGATCGCAGCAGATGCCACCAGCCTCGAGGATCTAGAAAACCTGATGAAAAGATCCATGGAGATCCTGGGAGGAAAAATGGATTTCATGCTCCATTCCATCGGAATGTCCCCCAATGTGCGAAAGGGGATCGAATACGATGCAATCAATTACGATTATTATCACAAGACCCTGGACGTATCGGCCTTCTCCCTGCATAAGATCCTGAGCACTGCCAGGAAGCTGGACGCGATCAATGAATGGGGTTCTGTCGTGGCGCTGTCTTATGTGGCCGCCCAGCGCACCTTTGCCAGGTATAACGACATGGCGGATGCAAAAGCGATCCTGGAATCCATTGCCAGGAGTTTCGGCTACATATACGGAAGGGAGAAGCGGATCCGGATCAACACCATTTCCCAGTCCCCCACGCCGACTACCGCCGGAAGCGGGGTCAGCGGCTTTGACAAGCTGGAGGATTTTGCAGACCGGATGTCGCCCCTGGGGAATGCCACCGCCGAGGATTGTGCCGATTACTGCGTCACACTTTTCTCGGACCTCACGCGGAAGGTGACCATGCAGACGCTGTATCATGACGGCGGATTTTCCAGCATGGGCATGAGCCAGCGGGCCATCGACCAGTATGAGAAGAGCTTTGAAGATTGCCCCTGAGACGCATTCGGGAGAAATTATTATCTTCGGCACTTCATTCAAATCAGCCATCATGGGTGCACTCGTGATTCTCATTTATTTCCTGTTTCCTGCCTTTATCCTTTACCTGGCAACCCGGCTCTCCATCATTAACAAGATCGGGATCGTGGTCATCTGTTACATATTCGGCCTCATCATCGGAAACATCCACATGATCCCCGAATCCATTTCGGGGCTTCAGGGCGATCTGATGGGGGTGACCATCCTGCTGGGGATCCCGCTGGTTTTGTTTTCCGAAAATGTGATCAAATGGGCAAGACTGGCCCGCTACACCTTTCTCTCCCTGTTGCTGGGCGTGGTTTCCGTGGTGATCTTTGTCATTGTAGGATTTTTCATTTTCAGGGAGCGGATCCCTGAAATATGGAAGATCTCGGGGATGATGATCGGGGTGTATACGGGTGGTACGCCCAACCTGGCTGCCATCGCCCGGGGACTGAATGTGAATGAAGAACTGTATATCCTCACCCACACGGTGGAACTTGCCGTAGGCGCGCTGGTCCTGTTGTTCCTCCTCACAGGAGCGAAACCTTTGTTCTCGCTTTTCATGAAACCCTATCAAAGGGACGGTCAGTTCAACGAGAAGGAAGCGGCACTGAAAGTGAGCGATTTTGAATCCTATGCAGGCTTTTTTAGGCGTGCCAATCTGCCCGGGCTTCTGAAAGCACTGGGAATCACCCTGGTCATTTTTGGCGCGGGATACGGACTTTCCTTGCTTTTTGAAGGGGATGCCGGGGATACGGCTGCCATCCTGACCGTAACCACCCTGGGTATCCTGGCCTCCCTGGTGCCGGGGATTAACCGGATCAAGAAATCCTTCCAGCTGGGCATGTATTTCATCTATATGTTCTGCGTGATCGTGGCCTCCAAAGCGGATCTGAGGGCCCTGTTCCAGCCCGATTCCATCGAGCTGCTCTTAAACATTTTCTTTTATATCCTTTTGGTGATCACCGGGTCGCTTGTGCTCCATTCCCTGCTTTCATGGATCTTCGGGATCACCGTGGATGATTATATCATGACCTCCACGGCGCTCTCCAATTCCCCCCCGTTCGTCCCTGTCGTGGCAGCCGCCCTGCGCAACAAGGAGGTGGTGATCCCGGGGATGATCATCGGCGTGATCGGTTACGCCATTGGAAATTACCTCGGGGTGGCGGTTGCGTACCTGCTCCGATGATTTTTCCTATCTTCGTGACATGAGACTGGTCCTGACCCATATTGCCCGGTTGCTGATGGTGGAATATGAATCACGGGAGCTGGTGGCCGGAGCGGATATGGAAAAAATGCATGTACGCGAGAATGCCTGGCTGACGATCGAGGACGGCTTGATCACTGGCTTCGGTGAAGGGGAAGTCGCATTGCTGATGGATGATGAGGTGCTTGATTGCAGCGGGGGAATGGTCATCCCCGCTTTCTGTGATTCCCATACCCACCTGGTCTACGCGGGAAGCAGGGAGAAAGAGTACGAAGATAAGATCAGGGGTCTGAGCTACGAGGAGATTGCCGCAAGGGGAGGCGGTATCCTGAATTCGGCCGCCCTGCTTTCATCCATCTCCGAACAACAACTCTTTGAGCAATCTTTGCCCAGGGCCCTGGAGATCATCCAATCCGGCACAGGAGCGGTGGAGATCAAAAGCGGGTACGGACTGAATACAAAAGATGAGGTAAAAATGCTCCGGGTGATCAGACGCCTGGGGGAGGAGACGCCCCTTGCCGTGAGGTCCACCTTCCTGGGTGCGCATGCTTTCCCCGCCGCTTACCGGCCGGATCCGGACCGTTACGTGAAACTGGTCGTGGAGGATATGATCCCGGCAGTGGCCTCCGAAAAGCTTGCAGATTACATCGATGTGTTCTGTGACCGCGGTTTCTTCACCGTGGAACAGACCCGGACCATCCTGGAAGCCGGGGCCAAATACGGACTGGTCCCCAAGATCCACGCCAACGAGCTGGATTTTTCGGGAGGTGTCCAGGTGGGGGTGGCAAACGGGGCGCGGTCAGTGGACCACCTGGAGTTCGTTGCTGAAGAAGAGATCGGGGTGCTGAAAAAGAGCCGCACCATGCCGACACTGCTGCCCGGGGCCTCCCTTTTCCTGGGGATGCGTTATGCCCCGGCCCGGAAGATGATCGACGCAGGATTGCCGGTGGCGCTGGCATCGGATTACAATCCCGGTTCTTCCCCTTCGGGCAATATGGAGCTGGTCATGTCCCTGGGTATCATGCAGCTCAGGATGCTTCCATACGAGGTGCTCAATGCGGTGACTTTGAACGGGGCCTATGCCATGGGTCTGGAAAAGACGCACGGTTCGGTGGCCGTGGGAAAAACGGCCAGCCTGATCATCACAAAACCGATGCCCAGTTTCGGATTCATGCCTTATGCATACGGGTCAAGCCAGATTGACAGGATTATTTTGAACGGAAAAATCGTACAAGATGTATGAGTCAGATCATTGAATGCGTCCCCAATTTCAGCGAGGGACGGGATATGGGGATCATCCGGCAGATCACAGACCGGATCGAATCGGTGGAAGGTGTGAAACTGCTGGATGTGGATCCCGGTAAAGCGACGCACCGGACGGTGGTCACGTTTGTGGGTGAACCCGGACCTGTGATCGAGGCCGCAGTAAGGGCGGTCAAAAAGGCTGCCGAACTGATCGATATGACCAAGCACAGGGGGGAACACCCCCGGTTCGGGGCTACGGATGTCTGCCCGCTCGTGCCCGTCTCCGGTATTTCCATGGAGGAGACGGTGGATTATGCGAGAAAACTGGCAGCGCGGATCGGTAAGGAAGTGAAGATACCGGTCTACTGTTACGAGAACGCGGCCTTCTCCCCCGAGCGTAAAAACCTGGCCGCTGTCAGGGCCGGTGAATATGAAGGACTGAAGGATAAATTGCAGACAGCAAAGGGGAAACCCGACTTCGGCCCCGCTGAATTTGTTCCCCGCACCGGTGCCATCGCCGTGGGGGCCAGGGACTTTCTGGTTGCCTACAATGTGAACCTGAATACAACTTCCACCCGCAGGGCCAACGCCGTTGCTTTTGATGTGCGTGAAAGGGGCCGTGTAAAACGAAAAGGGGATCCGCTGACCGGGGAGATTGTCAGGGATCCTGACGGAAATCCCGTCATGATACCGGGTACATTAAAAGCAGTGAAAGCCATCGGCTGGTTCATCGAGGAATACGGGGTGGCCCAGATATCCATGAACCTGACCAACATTTCCATTACCCCTGTCCACATTGCATTCGATGAAGTGTGCAGAAAAGCCGGGGAAAGGGGGATCCGGGTCACCGGTTCGGAACTGGTGGGACTGGTCCCGCTCAGTTCCATGCTGGAAGCAGGCAGGTATTTTCTCAGAAAACAGCAGCGATCCACAGGGGTTTCGGACAGCGAACTGATCAAAATTGCCGTGAAGTCCATGGGGCTGGACGAGCTGCATCCCTTTGATCCCGGCGAAAAGATCATTGAATACAGCATGCGGGACCGGGATGAAAAAAGACTGGCGGACCTGACCGTGAAGGGATTCATGGAAGAGACCGCATCCGAGTCTCCCGCTCCCGGCGGCGGATCGGTAAGCGCCTGCATGGGTGCGCTGGGTGCTGCGCTGGCCACCATGGTGGCCAATCTCAGTGCACACAAGCGGGGCTGGGACGACCGCTGGGAAGAATTTTCGGACTGGGCTGAAAAAGGGAAATCGATCCAGGAAAAACTGCTGCTCCTGGTGGATGAAGACACGCGTGCATTCAACGCGATCCTTGCAGCTTTCAGGATGCCGAAAGGCACCCACGAAGAAAAAGAACAACGGAAATCTGCCATCCAGAAGGCTACCATCCATGCCATCAGGGTGCCATACGAAGTGATGAACACTGCATTTCAGGGTTACGAAGTGGCGGAGGCGATGGTCAGGAACGGGAATCCGGGCAGCGTGACCGATGCGGGAGTTGGAGCACTTGCCCTGCATGCCGGGATCGAAGGGTCATGGCTGAATGTCCGGATCAATGCGGCAGAGGTGAAACAACTGTTGGAGGTGCAGGAGATACTCGCTTCCGGTGAGGATCTGCTGAAAAGGTCCCAGGAAATGAAAACACGCGTCATGGATCTGATCCGGATCGCGTAACCTGATAATATTTACCCGGATGAAACGTCTGATCTTGCTGGTTGTACTGACGGGATGGTTTGCAGGGGCGGTTGCGCAGGAGCGGCTGACCGGGAAGGAATCGGTCGACCGGCGGCGCATGATCAATCTGTCCCTCCAGCCCGATCCCCAGAAGACAGGGGCGGAGAATTTCGCTGCGGCGTCTGGTTTCCCCATCCGGCGAATCTATCCGGATGGCAGGGTGGTTGAGATCAGGAGGCGCAACCGGAACGGGATGCCGGAATACCTTACCACCCATAACCTGAATGCGGCAAGAACCCTTTCCACCGACAGGGTCTGGGACGGGGGTGAGGCGGGGTACGGACTTGCGGGCGAGGGCATTGTGGTTGGTTTCTGGGATGGGGGTGTCTTCCGGGACTCGCACGTGGAATTTGAAGGACGGGCGACGATCATTGATGTCCTTGCCGATACCATCGGGCATGCCACCCATGTGGCGGGCACGGTGGGCGCTGCGGGTATGGATGCCAGGGCGAAGGGGATGGCTGCAGGCACCCTTCTCGAGGCATACGACTGGGACAACGACATCCGGGAGATGGACGTTGCGGCGGAAGCAGGGCTCCTGCTTTCGAACCATTCCTACGGATACATTACGGGATGGGATTATAACAGCGATAAAGAAAGGTGGGAATGGTACGGGGATGTAAGTGTGAGCAGGGAAGAGGATTACCTGTTCGGATTTTATCACAGGGAAACCCTGGAATATGACAGGGTCGCCCATGAGAATCCCTATTACCTGATCGTCAAATCGGCAGGGAATGACAGGGGGGAGGGACCAGCACCGGGAGCAGAGCACTATGTCTTTGAAAACGGCAAATGGGTCGCTTCCACAGCGATCCGGCAAAAGGACGGAGGGAATGAAGGCTTTGATTCCATGGGGCCGGTGGGCAATGCAAAGAATATCCTGGTGGTGGGAGCCATTCAGGACCTTCCTGACGGTTATATCGGCAGGGATCATGTGGTGATCACCGATTTTTCCACCTTCGGGCCGACGGACGACGGAAGGATCAAGCCCGATATCGTAGGGAACGGGATCACGCTCTTCTCTGCCTGGTCGGGCAGTGACAGGGACTACAGGTACAGCAGCGGCACTTCCATGTCCGCACCGGGGATCACCGGATCACTGGCCGGCCTGCAGGAGTTCCATCACAGGCTGGAGGGTACCTACCTCACGTCAGCCACACTGAAAGCACTCATCATGCACACCGCCGACGATGCGGGAAATCAAGGCCCTGATTACAGGTCCGGCTGGGGCGTCATGAATACCCTCACTGCGGCAGAACTGATCTCGGATTCGACATTTGATCATATCCGTGAAGTTACCCTGAGGGAGGATGAAACATACTCTGTCCGGCTATACGCAGAAGGCACTGAACCGGTGAGGGCGACCATCTGCTGGACGGATCCGCCGGGGACCTATTCCGCACCGGCTCTGGACCCCGTGAAGAGAATCCTGGTCAACGACCTTGACCTGCGGCTCGTCAGGGAAGCGGACGGCCGGGAATTCAAACCCTTCATACTGGATCCGCTGTACCCGGAGGAGCCTGCCACCACCGGGGATAACCGGCTGGACAATGTGGAACAGATACAGCTTGAAAACCCGGAAAAAGGATTTTATACCATTGAAGTCACGCACAAAGAATCTCTGGACGGGGGCATGCAGGATTTCGGGCTGATTCTTTCAGGAATGGACGGGGATTATTATGCTTCAGGTGTAATGGAACTGACAGGGAATAACGGGGAGTTCATACTCACCTCTGCCGGTGAGTACCTGCCCGGAATGAATGCAGGATGGATGATTTCCCCGGAGAACGACCTGCCTGTCAGGCTTTACTTCGATTATTTCTCCACTGAACCGGGTGCAGACCTGTTGTTTGTATATGACGGCGTGGACCACAAAGCGCCCTTGCTGGCAACGATCGATGGGACCCCGGATGTTGCAACCACCGAAGTGGTATCATCATCGGGCTCACTGTTCGTACGTTTCATCTCCGACGGGCAGAACCAGGATACTGGTTTCCGGGCGCTTTACTGCACCATCCCGCCTGAAGAAATCCCGCAGATACTGGGAGAAGCGTACCCGTGTGCGGGCAGTAACGATCTTTATCTGGCCACTGGTGTGCCAGGGGCCTATTTCATCTGGGAACCCCCTTCCGGATGGACATACAGACAGCATGGAGGGCAGGGGATCGAACTGTCCATCGGGACCGGTTCCGGATCGCTGGCAGTAAGGCCGGTGAACAGGTGCGGAACAGGGCAGGATGCAAGAGTGACACTGATACCCCTCGTTACGGTGCCATTTCTGGATACTTATCTTGCCGACACGGTTCCCTGCGCCGGAAAGGCTACATCTGCCCTGGTGGATGATCTGCCGGGTGCGGAGTATAAGTGGAAATTACCCGGTGACTGGCTGGGCAGCAGCGAGGTTAGCAGGCTGGACTATATTCCCGGCAGGGACTCCGGCATCATTGCGGTCAGTGCGAAAAATGCATGTGGAACGGGAGATACGCTTCATATCCCCATATTCGTCCGGGATGTACCTGCAGAGACCCGGATTTTTACTTCCAGGGAAAGTCCCTGTGCCATGTCCGAGCAGGAGTTCTTTGTCCGCGCCGAACCGGGAAATTCTTACCGTTGGGAGGCGGACGGGGGATGGCCTGTTCTCGGTGAACCGGAAGGGGATACGGTGCTCGTGGCAGTGGGTGCGGAGCCCGGGCACCTTTCTGTGGAGGCAACCAATAAGTGCGGGTCGACAAGATCCAGCAAGCTTTTCCTTGTTTCTCCCAGGCCAGAGGATCCGCTGATACAGGTGGAAAAAAGCGACATCGAAGGATACAAACTTCTTTCCGTCAGCAATGCTTCCCGGTTCACAGGCTTCCAGTGGTACCTGGACGACAGGCTGATCCTCAGTCCCAGCGCCACCTCACCGGAATACATTGCCTATCTCCCTGGTACCTATACCGTAGCGGTGACCAACAGTGCGGGCTGCGAGCGCAGGCAGGAACAGGGAGAAGGGGTGCGTGTTGTACAACACAACCAGCTTTACACCGCCTACCAGGGTCCTGATGGAAAGATCGTAGTCATTAACGCCACCAATTTCTCGGCCACGGCCAACATTTACCATTACTCGGGCATACTGGTCAAAATTGCCGCCATCTCTCCCGGATACAACGAATTCTATTTCGGAAGGGAAGGGGCTTATATCATTTCCATTACAGGGCCTCAGAACCGGCATACACTGAGGTTGTTCACGCATTAATAAGGTTTTCTTATACTGCTGTGCAGGATCGGTTTTTTTAACTTTTGTTCACATTTAGATTTTTTTTGTAGATTTGGCATTCGTAATAATAATAATATACACAGGAAGACTTACAATCTATTTATTAAACCTAAAACACTAATCTATGAAAAGATTAACGATTCTGTTGACACTCCTCGTATCCTTAAGTCTCGGACTTCAGGCACAGGGGCTTCAGATCACTGGTAGTGTGATCAGTGCTGAGGACGGCGCACCTTTACCGGGTGTATCTGTAGTGGTGAAAGGTACTACTGTGGGTACTGTAACCGATTTTGAAGGCAATTACAGCATTACGGTTCCCGCGCGGGCCAATACGCTGGTCTTTTCATTTGTCGGGATGCAGACCCAGGAGATCGCCATCGGTGAATCTGCGATCATTGATGTGGTCATGGAGGTCGACGCGGTCAGAATGGACGAAGTAGTGGTGATCGGATACGGAACATCCACCCGTGAAGCCAGCACCGGTTCTGTAGGCGTTGTTAATAGTGATGATATTCAGGATATTCCTGAAATCAGCTTTGACAAGATGCTGGCCGGTAAGGTGGCGGGCGTTCTCGTAACTTCGTCATCCGGGCAGCCCGGTGCGGCTTCAACGATGCGTATCCGCGGAGCCAGCTCCCTCTATGCCGGTAATGAACCGCTTTATATTGTGGATGGGATCCCGGTGTTGGCGGGAAGACTTGGTGGCGGTAATGAGTTTACTAATACCAGTAATGCCCTGGCCAGTATCAATCCCAATGATATTGAGTCCATTTCCGTTCTGAAGGATGCCGCCGCGGCTTCCATCTACGGATCACGCGCCGCCAACGGGGTGGTGATCATTACCACCAAAAGCGGTGCCGCGGGAAAATCAAGGGTGAACTTCAGTGCATCTTACGGTGTTTCTTCCCTGACCAATGACAACAACATCGATATCCTCACACCGGAGCAGCTCGTGGATTACAAGCGTGCCGCCGTGGTCAATTCAGGGCTTGATCCTGACGATCCGAGCAGTGCGTACTACACCCCGATGAGCATCCTGGAACAGCCCATGAACAACTGGTTGAAAGCATCAACCCGCCTGGGCAATCTCCAGAATTACGAGCTCTCCGTATCCGGGGGGGACGAAAAGACAAAACATTATACATCGGCTGCATACGGCACCACTGAAGGTGTGTTCTACGGGGTTGATTATACGAAATACCAGCTGCGATCCAATATCGACCATGCCATCAGTGATAAGCTGAATATGGGCGTCAAGCTGAATGCATTCCATTCAAAACAGAATGACGTTCCCATGCAGAGCCTCTATTATGTGAACCCCATATTTGCAGCCTGCGGGATACTGCCATGGACGCCCATTAAAAATGAGGATGGCACCTATAACCTGACCATCCCCGAGTGGGCCAACAGCAACCCGCTTGCCACGGCGGAATATGATGACCAGTGGGAATACCAGAACAACCTGATGGGAACAGTATTTGTGGAATGGGAACCCATCCCGGGACTGAAGTTTAAGACCAACAACTCCATCAAGTACGTAGATACTGAAGGGCGCAGGTACTGGTCAGCCGAAGCCGATTATTCCGGGACCACAACACTGCAGACTACAAGACGCAAGCACAGATCAATCACAACCTCCAATACGGTTTCTTATACCAAGTATTTCAGCAGCCACAACCTGAATGTCCTGGGGGGATTTGAAGCCCATGATTACCTGGAAAACGATTACTACATCTCCTCCAGGAATGTGGATCCGAACATTCCCTTCCCCAATACCTCCACGGCTGCGGACGATGAGGGAGACTACGGAGAAGAAATGATTGCGCTGGCCTCATTCTTCGGTATCCTGGACTATAACTACGACAGCCGGTATTACCTGAGGGCCAGCCTGCGTACGGACGGAAGTTCCCGTTTCGGGGAAAACAACCGATGGGGTACCTTCTACTCCGTGGGGGTAAGCTGGAACATGCACAACGAGACATTCCTTGATAATGTGAATGCCGTCAACCTCCTGAAGTTCCGTGCCAGTTACGGCATCAGCGGTAACGACAGGATCGGGGCTTATGAACAATTCGGGGTTTACAGTTCCAGGGAATACAATTCAGTATCGGGGATGGCACCTGACCGTCCCGCCAATCCGGACCTGACATGGGAATTGAATACATCCTACAATGCGGGGATCGATTTTGGACTGCTGAATCGCATTTCCGGAACCATTGAGTACTATTACAGGCTGACAAGCGATATGCTGCTGGATGTTCCCCTGTCATACACCTCCGGCTTTGCCAGCCTGAGACAGAACGTGGGAGAGCTGCAGAACACCGGCCTTGAGGCACTGGTCAATGTGAATATTTCGAGTGGAACCGTGAACTGGAACGTGGGCGCCAACATTGGAGCCAACCGCAGTAAGATCCTGGATCTGGCCGACCAGGAAGAAATCATCAGTGGCCGTTTCATTCACAGGGTGGGAGAAAACTATCTCAATTATTATCTCTATGATTTCGCAGGGGTGAATCCTGTGAACGGGGAAGCCCTCTGGTATAAACACCCGAATCCCGATGATATGGATGAAAAGGTGCTGACCAACCTCTATTCAGAAGCGACCAAGATCATTGCAGGTTCGCCGGAACCCAGGTATCTGGGTGGGATCAACACCGATGTGTCCTGGAACGGACTGAGCCTTTCGGTTAACCTGGAATATAAATGGGGAAACAAGGTGAGTGTGGAAGAATTGCACTACCTGGCCTCCGATGGTTACTGGTGGGGCAATAACCAGATGAATACCGTGCTGGACTACTGGAAGGAGCCCGGTGACCTTACCAAAACACCGAAACCCCTTGTGTATAACACAACCAATTCCAACGCGTATTATAACACCAGGTATATGTATGATGGCTCTTATTTGCGAATTAAGAACGTCACGCTCTCTTACTCTCTGCCGGCCAACCTTGTCAGCAAGATCAAACTGGCAAACCTGAGAATTTACGCAAGTGCACTGAATGCATACACGTTCCATTCGGTGGACTTCTGGGATCCTGAAAGGGGTGAAAGCGGACTTGAATTCGGAATGCATCCCATGACGAAGAGTTTCGTGATTGGTCTGGATCTCACATTTTAACGGTTAAAACAAGATATAATGATGAAAACACGAAATATGATACTTGTCGGGACATTAGCACTCCTGGTCTTTCTGACCGCGTGTGAGGATTTCTTATACCGGGAGCCCCGATTGAGTCAGACCACAGAATTGACCCTGTCGACGTTTGATGGATTGGAGTCAGGTGTTATTGCTGCATATGGACCTCTTTATGATACCTGGTGGTATGGACGGGACTTCGTGGTGTTTGCCGACCTGAAAGGCGGGAACGCGAAGATCGGGCCCATCAGTTCGGGTCGGTACTACACCGAATACCTCTGGAACAATACACCCGCCGCCACCGCCTGGTTGTGGCAGGATGCATATATTACGATAGCCAGGGCCAACAATGTCCTGGAGGTGATCGAGGAAGGGTTTGAAGAACCGGGTGTGGAGCAGGAGGATCTGGATGTGCTTGCTGCTGAAGCCAAATTTTTGCGCGGACTGGCCTATTTCGATCTGGCCAGGTTTTTCTGCCAACCCATTGCACAGGGGGGAGGGGCTTCCCAACTGGGCGTTCCGGTTTTACTGAGGACCGAGATTGGCCTTCCGGCAAGGAACACGCTGGGTGAAGTGTACGACCAGGTGGTGCAGGATCTGCTCGATGCAGAAGCCGATCTGCCGCTCGCATCCAACCGTGGAGGTACCGATGCGAAGGCCTGGGCCACCAAATACGCCGCCCAGGCTTTGCTGGCCAGGGTTTACCTCTACATGGAACGCTGGCAGGATGC
>Ga0209205_1000025_pt1 | contig 64535 bp, 59 predicted proteins | sample ZodSprso05mmetaG_FD_184133 | JGI IMG/M metagenome (GOLD analysis project Ga0209205, IMG submission 184133) | Hot spring sediment microbial communities from Zodletone spring, Oklahoma to study Microbial Dark Matter (Phase II) - Zodletone Spring... ... | reverse complement strand
TTGGCAGAACCGGTCAGCCCTCCTGACCAACTCGTAAAACTGTACCCGGCCGAAGGCACTGGAGTTAGCGTAACCGTCGTACCAGAAATGTATGGACCCGCAGGATCAACCGTTACACTCCCGCCACCTGTTGGATTGACATTGACCGTCAGATCGTACTCCTCTGCCGTAAAGTTCGCCGTAACAGTCATGTCCCCATTTATCGTGACAATACCCGGATTGGCAGAACCGGTCAGCCCTCCTGACCAACTCGTAAAACTGTACCCGGCCGAAGGCACTGGAGTTAGCGTAACCGTCGTACCAGAAATGTATGGACCCGCAGGATCAACCGTTACACTCCCGCCACTCTCCGGATTTATACTTACCGTTAATTCATAGGTCTGCGCACTCAGAACTGTTGAAACCAACAGACCAGTGAATAATATTAATCTTATATTTAAGAGTGCCTTTCTCATATTGATGATGGACACTTTATGTTTTTTGTTACTACCAATCTACCCAATATATGAAGCACATCGCAGATCCATCCCATTATTGCGCATATTTTTTTTGAGGTTATATATCTTCCAAATCTTTGAAATCAAATCATTCCAAGTAAATATTAGCAATTCGGAATCCCCACGTAATTTCCTCATTTAAAATAATAAATGAAAAGAAACCACCAAGATAACCTCATCAAATAGCCATAGATCAACCTACTCACAAGTTAATTCAGATTGTTCAATATCACAAATCGGCTGGAATTCCGGAGGAAGGATCAATATGTTATTCAATATGGGATAGCTGCAGCACCCTCAGAGAGCCCTAACAATGTGAAAGATATAGCACACTGTCAAATTCCACCGCAGGGAAGACTTTCTTATCCAAGCAAAATCTCCGGGTCAATATCCAGTTTGCGGTACATTTGCCTGGCCACCTTAAGAGTGGGTTCTGATTTACCGTTCAGGTATTCGCTGATGCGGGGCGGGCTCACTCCCAGCAGCTCGGCCAGGTCTTTCTGGGACAGTTTCATCTCAGACATGCGCTCGCGCACCATCTCGATCAGGGTAGGTAGCTCAATGGGGTGATATTTTTCTTCGTATTCAGCGACAAGCAATGAAATAATCTCCAGTTCCACCATATTTTTGTCCGTCAGCGGTGTGGCATCATCGACCACTTTCAGCAATTCCTCAATACGCTCACAGAGTTTTTCGTTTTTAAAACTCATCCGGACCACCCCTCACGGTCCAGGTTGCGGTAATTGACCGCCTCGGCCACATGTGAAGCCATGATGTTTTCGGTTTCTTCCAGGTCGGCAATGGTGCGGGCCACTTTCAGAATCCGGTCATAAGCCCGGGCGGAGAGTCCGAGCCTTTCCATGGCCATCCGGATGATCGACTGTCCGGCTTTGTCCAGCATACAGTACTTCCTCCTTAAATCGGGCCCCATACGGGCATTGATTGAAACTCCTTCGATCCCGGAAAAACGTTCTTTCTGGACTTTTCTGGCCGCAATGACCCTTCCACGGATGGACTCGCTACTCTCTCCGACGGAATGTGCGGAAAGATCCCTGAATGGCACAGGGACCACCTCCATGTGTATATCGATCCTGTCAAGCAGGGGACCGGATACCCTTGAAAGATAATGCCTGATGAGGCCCGGACCGCAATTGCATTCTTTCTCTGGATGGTTATAATAACCGCAGGGACAGGGATTCATGGCGGCCACCAGCATGAAGTCCGAAGGGTAAACCACCCTGTAATTTGCCCTGCTCACATGGATCTCCCGATCTTCCAGCGGCTGCCGCAGTACCTCCAGCACATGTCTCCTGAACTCCGGAAGTTCATCCAGGAACAGTACCCCGTTATGAGCCAGGGAAATCTCACCGGGCTTGGGACTGCTGCCACCTCCTACCAGAGCGATTTGTGAACTGGAGTGATGTGGTGACCTGAAGGGCCGTGAACGGATCAGTCCCTCGTCGGGTCCAACCCTTCCTGCCACAGAATGAATGATGGTGGTTTGAAGCGATTCATCCAGTGACATCGGGGGCATGATCGTGGGAAGCCTCCCTGCCATCATGCTCTTTCCCGAGCCAGGGCTCCCAATGAGAAGCAGGTGATGCCCGCCAGCCGCAGCGATCAGCATGGCACGTTTCGCCGCTTCCTGCCCCCTGACATCGGAAAAATCAACGCTGTGTTGAACCTGACGCTCTGTGAAACCTGTGCCGGGATCACCCATGGCAGGGGTTCCTATTTGTTCCCCGTTCAAGAAAGCCACCACGCAGGAAAGATCCTCAACAGGAACAACTTCAATGCCATCCACCACGGATGCTTCACCCAGGTTCTTTTTCGGAACGATCACTCCTTTGAATCCCTCTTTCCTTGCCATCAGGACCATCGGCAGGACACCCTTTACGGGAAGCACGCTTCCATCCAGGGAAAGTTCTCCAAGTGCCAGGTAATCCTCAAGCCGGTCTGCGCTTACCTGACGGGTAGCCGCCAGTATCCCGATGGAAAGCGGAAGGTCATAGTGGGTCCCCTCTTTACGCATATCCGCAGGTGCCAGGTTAATGACCACCCGGTAATGGGGCCATTGGAATCCGTTGTTGGCAAGTGCCGATTCGATCCGCTGCTGGCTCTCCCGGATGGCATTATCGGCCAATCCCACGATGAAAAAACGGATCCCCTGGGTCACATTCACTTCAATGGAGATCCTGACGGCTTCAATCCCCCGGACCGCACAGCTGTATGTTTTTACCAGCATAAAATCTCATAAATACAATGCTGCAATTCTGTGTAACCATTAATGTGTTTTAGTGATTACATATCGCATCAAATACTGAATACATAGGATGAAGTGTGGTTTCTTTCGTGATTTTCTCGATTTAAATCGAATCTTTCATATGATTTCTGCGATTCAAATCGAGATAAGATGATACCCAGGATACCTTAAGTGGATATTCTTTACTTTTTTTACTCCCACGTAATTTATAGTCATTCTACTATATTTATAGTTGACTTACGTAATATTTAGTTGTATATTTGCGTTAGATCATTAAAGCTAGCCGGATGATGAAAAGACTCACAAAGGCGGAAGAAGAGATCATGCTGGTCCTGTGGAAACTCAGGGAGGCTACCATCAGGGATATGATACAGGAACTTCGTGACCCGGACACTCCCTACACGACCGTATCCACCGTGGTCAGGGTGCTGGAAAAGAAAGGGATCGTGCGACACAAAGCGGTGGGGACCACCTACCTCTACCGTCCCATCCTTCAGAAGAAAGAGTACCTGAAGGGTTATCTTTCGGGAATTGTCACCAGATATTTTGACGGATCTTTTTCAAACATGGCTGCGTTTTTCGCCAGGGAAAACGACCTGGACCTGTCGGAACTCCGGGAGGTGGTCAGTGACATTGAAAGCGAACTGAAAGAAAACGGGAACCATGAATGAGACAATCCTATATCTTCTGAAGGTTTCGGCAGGACTGGGGATCATTTTTATTCCCTACTATTTCCTGATCAGGAACGATCCGGACCTCCTGCTCAAACGTTTCTACCTACTTGCAGGACTTTTGGCTGCATGGATCTTTCCGCTAATCACCTTCCGGAAGCCGGAACTGTTTTCCGGTCTGAACCCCACCGTCTTCATGGATCCTTCCACCCCTTCTTCCGTTCCGGATTTAACGGGTTCGCGACCAACCGGCCTGCAGGGTGTTGATGCAACCGCCCGTCTGTCCATAAACTGGGTCCAGCTGCTTGCCGTGATATATCTGGCCGGACTGCTACTCCTGCTTGCGAGGAACATCTGGCTCCTTCTTAAATGGAACCGTACATGGAAACGTTCCAAGAACGGTGATGGCACCGCACTCGCAAATAATGACCAGGTTTTCAGTCTGTTTACCAGGATATTCATCCCTGCTTCCCTCCGGGATCATGCAGATTTTGAAACCGTACTTCTCCATGAAAGAGCACACATCCGGCAGCTCCATTTCATCGATCTGATGCTGATGGAGTTCACGTTGCTGCTCACATGGTTCAATCCCTTCTCATGGCTTATTTCCAGGATGATTAAAGAGAATCACGAACATCTGGCCGACAGGCAGGTTCTTTCGGCCGGTGTTAACCCTGCCCGTTACAGGGCCCAGTTGTTGAACCTAACACTGGGTGTGCCTGTATTCAGGCTGGGCAATCAGTTTAATCATTCCTTAACCTTTAAAAGATTCAACATGATGAAAAAACCAAAATCGTCCCTGAAGGGAATTGTTAAGATTGCACTGCTGATCCCGGCTGTACTGCTGATACTGGGGCTTGCCACCGGTATGTCACCGCAGGAAAAGGGAATCAAAGGCAAGGTGATTTTTTCCGGTACGGATGAGCCTGCTCCCGGAGCCTCGGTAGTCATTGCGGGCACCACTATGGGAACGGTCACCGGTACCGATGGCACGTTCCGGCTCAATGTGGAAGGTGACCCGGAAATTGTGATCTCTTTTGTCGGATTCCAGACCCTGAAATTAAGGGCATCAGAGATCGGCCGCAAGCCTTTGGCGCTGGAACCGAAGGTCTATACCCTTGACCTGGAAGATTTACCTGTGCAGGAATCAAAGAAAAGCGCGGAATCCATTAAAATCCCGGAAGAAAAGCATACAGAGAAAGAAATATTTTTTCTCGTGGAAGACATGCCTTCCTTCCCGGGAGGGAACGCTGCGTTGAAAGATTACATCTATTCAAATCTGGAGTACCCCGAAAACGCAAGGAGTGGGGGCATCACGGGTGAAGTTCTGGTACAATTCCTGGTCACTGCCTCGGGCAAACTACAGGATATCCGTGTGGCCCGGAGTTCCTATGCCGGATTTGACCGGCCTGCGCTGGAAGTTTTTGAAGGTATGCCCGACTGGAAACCGGGACGCCAGCGCGGGAAACCGGTTGCGGTAAACGTCATTGTTCCGGTCCGGTTCAATCCCGGAACGGAATGATCCTGGATAAATAAGCCAATTCAGTGCAGGAGGGTGTCTCGTCAAAGGCACCCTCTTTTACAGGATGCCTGGCAGCACCAAGTTCCCAGCCTCATAAAACCATGTGTTTTACCTACCACAAAATTTCCTCTGATATTCTTTGAGTTGTAGGCTGCACCCGGGATTTAGTCTGCCCGCTCCTGTTTCCCATGCGGATGGTGTCGATATGGGCAAACATCGTTTCGCACATAGACCTATTTTATCCGTGTATTAACTGTTTTGATGTTGTTTTTGGATATTAAATGTCTGTTAAGGGATATTTTTTATCCGTTTATGCACCTAAAAAGTATAATAACCGGATATTTTATATCCCTATGACATTAAATTAAGCAGTTTTCAAGTAGAAATGGGTTCATTGTACATTTCAGGATGTGGCAATGGAATTTCCGGAGAGGAACCCTGTGTAACTGGCCAGGATACCCGCAGGGATGGTCGAGGAACCCTGTGTAACTGGCCAGGATACCCGCAGGGATGGTCGAGGAAGGCAATTCTTCTCTATGAGCTGTAATGTAATGAGATAGAAAGTCCCTCATTTTGTGTAATGATGCAAATTCTGGTAGATATTTTAAAGCTGTGTGCCATACGATAAGTTGTGCCATACGACAAGCTGTGCCATACGATAAGTTGTGCGCCACACGATAAGCTGTGCCACACGATAAGTTGTGCGCCACACGATAAGCTGTGCCACACGATGTCGTTTGTACAGTTTCGGATAAAATTTCGGGGTAAGTCCGGACCAGGTTCCTTTGAAAAAATTTGTAGTTTTGTATATCAGACCCTCACGTATAATCCTCTTCTTGCAGATCGCTCATTAAAAAACTACATTTATTTGACCAGGCAGTACTACCTTCCGGAAGAGATCAGGTACCAGTTACGGCTCATTACAGGTATCAGCCTCGGGATTTTCCTGTTCCTGCTGTTCTTTCTGCCATTTGAACACAGGGAACTGGAGTACAATGAGAACCTGCTTTTTGTAATCGGGCTGGCTGTTATTTCATTTATCGTCATGGGTATTTTCAGGATCCTGCTTCCCTCTTTCCTGAACAGGACCATCAGACTCGAAACCTATAAGATCAGCAATGAGGTGATCATCATCCTGCTCATCTGGATTTTCATTGCGTTGGGCAATATTTTTTATCTCCGGTATGTGGGACTGTTGAAGCTTTCACTGTTTACAGGCTTTAAGATCATCCTTTTTTCAAGCTTTCCTTCGGTTATTCTGAAGATTGCAGACGTAAACAAATCACTGCGAGACCAGTTGAAGCACATGGTTGAAAAGAATATCAGGATGGAAAGGCAGGCCACTGAAGAGGAGCACGGGCCCAGCACGCCGGAATTGATCTTTTCAGACACCCAGTCAGACAAAATCTCGCTCCGTCCGGATGACATCATGCTGGTAAGGTCTGCCGACAACTATGTGCAGATCTTCTACAGGAAGGATGAGAAAGTTCAGCAGAAAATGCTCCGGAAGACCATCACGAACATGTATGCCCAGATCAGGAAATATCCCGGGTTTATAAGATGCCACCGGACCTGCATTGTCAATTCCAGGTATATCGTATCGCTGAAGAACAACTACAGGGGATATAGCCTGGAATTGTTGGATTATGAGGAAGAAATCCCTGTATCCAGACAGTATATCCTTGCCGTAAAAGAGTACCTGGACTCCGAGTGAAGTTCTCCGGGTCACAGCCCGTTCATTTCATTTGCTACCGCTGCATCCATTGCATTTCATTGGCAGCCGATACATCCCGTTCGTTTCAGTGGCATCGGGTGAATCCCGTTCACCCCGTGCGAATGCCATCTGCCACAGGCTATCTGTGTTTCACCACTTTTCATTGCTGCCCACCACAATAATTTCCTCCATACTGACCCACCCGGTACATTTGTTACCAGTTATTTAAAACAAATAGATATGAATGCAATTGTGGATATGTATGCAGAACTGCCCAGGCCCATCAGAAGACCCTTATGGCAGCTCTGGCATAAAGTGATGATCAGGTATGACAGCGACATTAAGGCCAACTTTATGAATTACGGGTACCAGGGACTGAATGGAGAACCATTTTTAAAACTCCGGCAGGAAGATGAAAATGACCGGTACTGCATCCAGCTGTATGATCACGTGGCGAATCGTGTGGACCTTTCCGGCAGGGACGTACTCGAGGTCGGATCGGGCAGGGGCGGCGGAGCCTCTTACCTCTCCCGGTATCATCATCCCAGATCCTATACCGGTCTTGACATCTCCGGAAACATTATCGATTTCTGCAATTCCTATTATGATGTGGAAGGACTGTCATTCAAAAAAGGGTTCGCCGAAAAGCTCCCGTTTGATCCGGAATCGTTTGATTCCGTTGTGAATGTGGAATCAGCCAGGTGTTACAGCAGCCTGAAAACTTTCTTTCAGCAGGTTTACCGGGTGTTGAGAAAAGACGGACATTTCCTGTTTGCAGATATGATCAGGCCCCGTGAGTTTGAAAAAATGAAACGTACACTGCAGGAGTGTGGTTTTAAGATCCTCCATGAGACCGAGATCACTCCGAACGTGGTGGAGGCCCTGGACAGGGATGACCGGCGGAGGAGGACGCTGATCCGGAAGAAGGTGCCTGGATTCCTGGTCAAATCATTTGACACCTTTGCCGGGACCAAGGGGAGTGCACGGTACAAGGCTTTTACCAACCGGACCTATGTCTACTGGAGTTTTGTGCTGGGGAAGGAAGACGGACCCTGGCTTAACTGATGGGTAATTTCCCCTGATGGGTAACATCCCCTAAAATGTCTGCAGGAAAGCTGACAATCCCTTTCCACCGGGCAGACCGAGCTTTTCACCCAGTTCACGCCTGGCCTTTTTGACACTGTCGGTCGTTGTGTGCGTAATGCGTGCGATCTGCCTGGTGTTCATACCCATCCGGATGAGAATGCACAAACGGATCTCCCGGGGTGTCAGGTCCTTGACGACTGTTCCAAGGGAGACCAGGAACCCGGGGTACAAACGCTCAAAATGGGAAAGCAGTGCGCTCCAGTCCTCATCCGACCCTTCCTCGCGTGACATCTTTGCCAGCAGCTCCTGCAGACCCTCCGAGTCTTCGGTATTTCCGTTCCTGCTGCCTTTGGCCAGATCCCGGAACCTGCTGATCTGCATATGCCTGCGCTGCATCAGTTTTTTGTTCCTGGTAAATACATAAACCATCCACCCCACCACGAAAACAAGCAGCACAATCATAGCGACATAGAAGATCATCATGGCATCCTGGTTGTTCATGGTCCATATATTGTTTTTTCGATCAGTCCCACCAGAATATGCAGGATCTTGATATGCATCTCCTGGATCCGGTCCGAATACCTTCCCCCCTTCACACGAATTTCCTGATCCGCCAGTCCCGCCAGTTGTCCCCCTGTTTTCCCGGTCAGCGCCACGACCTTCATCCCCTTTTTCCTGGCCGCCTCAGCCGCCCGGATCACATTCTCTGAATTCCCGCTGGTGCTGATGGCGACCAGTACATCCCCAACCTGACCCAGTCCCTCGATATATCTGGAAAAGATACTTTCAAACCCGTAATCGTTGGCAGCACAGGTGATATGGGATGGGTCGGAGATGCTCACCGCGGGAATGGCAGGCCGCTGCTCCCGGAACACACCGGAAAGCTCCTCGGCAAAATGCATGGCATCGGTCATGGATCCCCCGTTCCCGCAGGAGATGATCTTGTTTCCGCCTTGGACTGCTTCAATCAGGATCTTTGCGGTGTTTTCAATGGCCGCAATGTTCCCGGGCTCACCGATGAACCGGTCCAGCGTCTCCCTGGCTTCGGCCAGGTTCTCTTTGATAAAAGGCTTCATAATCATGAATGATCACATCAAAAGTATGAAAAGTTCGCATACATCCCGCTATGTTCTTCATCCAGAATCACAAGCCCATCGCGCCCGAAAGAATCCGACTCCCCCACTCCCTACTTCAGACTTTAAACTCCCGACATCAGACTTTCAACTCCCGACATGAGACTTTTGACTCCCTACTTCAGACTTTAAACTCCCGACATGAGACTTTTGACTCCCGACTATCGACTATCGACTAATTTCCCTAACTTTACCGCCTAAAATTAAATGTATGGGAATTCCCAGATTCATCAAGCTGACGCAGAATAAAAGGTTCAGTTATTCACCGCGTTACTGGGACCCGGAAAAAGAGGAGCTGGAAAACCGGATCAGGCAGATCAAACACGAAATGGGCATTGACATTCCGTCGGATCCCAACAGGTCCACCATCACAAGGGGTTCCTTCAGACAATCCAGGCAAAAAATAAAAGCGAAAGCCAGCCGGAGCTCCAATATCAGGTTGCTGATCATCCTCGCAGTCCTGCTTTTACTCGCATATCTATTATTTTACGCTTAGATGTCAGATCTCATCCACGTGCTGAACGATGCGGTTGCCAACCAGATTGCTGCGGGGGAGGTGATCCAGCGACCCGCCTCTGTGGTCAAGGAGCTGATGGAGAACGCGGTGGATGCAGGGGCCACCGCCATCACGGTAGTGGTGAAAGATGCCGGGAAGTCCTTGATCCAGGTGGTGGACAACGGACAGGGGATGTCGCCCGGCGACGCCAGGGTGTGTTTTGAGCGGCATGCCACCTCCAAAATCTCAGCGGCTGAGGATCTGTTTGCTATACAGACCATGGGATTCAGGGGCGAAGCGCTGGCTTCCGTGGCAGCGGTGGCTGAAGTAACCCTGAAAACCCGCAGGAAGGGAGACGAGGTGGGGACACAGGTCCGTGTGAGTGGTTCCAAAATACAGTCACAGGAGCCGGTCAGCACCCCGGAGGGCACCAATTTCATGGTGAAAAATCTATTTTTCAATGTCCCGGCCAGGAGAAAATTCCTGAAAAGCGACCAGACCGAACTGCGCCATATCATCAACGAATTCAACCATGTGGCGCTCACCCGCCAGGAGATCGAATGCAACCTGATCCACAACGACACGGATATTTTCAGGCTGCGGCCGGGTAACCTGAGGCAACGGATCACGGGTGTGTTCGGAAAAGCGGCGAACGCCTACCTGTTGCCTTTGAAGACGGAGACCTCCCTGGTCAGCATCACCGGCTACATCGGGAAACCGGAACATGCCAGGAAAACCTACGGGGAGCAATTCTTTTTCGTGAACAACCGCTACATCAGGCATCCTTACTTCCACAAAGCAGTGATGGGCGCCTATGCCCAGATCCTGGCCCCCGACCATATCCCCGCCTACTTCATCTTCTTCGAAACCGATCCCTCGCGGATCGATGTGAACAGGCATCCTTCCAAGACCGAGATCAAATTTGAGGAGGAAAAAGCCATCTGGCAGATCCTGCTCTCCTCGGTGAAGGAGGCCATCGGCAGGAACAGCCTCTCCCCTTCCCTGGATTTCGATAAGGAAGGGATCATTGATATACCGGTGCTGTCCAGAGAACAGGAGGTCCGTCCACCGCAGATCGAGACCAACCCGGATTACAATCCTTTCGAAGAGGAACAGGTCTACCGCCGGGAGAAGATCAGGTTCGGGGAGAAGGGCTTCCCGGAGAAGGGCTTCCCAGAGAAGGGCTTCCCGGAGAAGGGCTTCCCAGAGAAGGGCTTCCCGGAGAAAGGCTATCCGGGGAAGGATTACGGAAAAGCGGATCGCCTGGAGGGGTGGGAAAAACTGTTCGAACCCGCGGAAACCCTGGCATTCCCGGGGAATAAATACCTGCATATCAAGAACAAATATGTCCTTTCACCTGTTAAATCAGGGTTGATGGTCATCGACCAGCGAAGGGCCCGTGAACGGATCCTGTATGACCGGATGATTGACGCCGCGGAAAGGCACCGGCCCGTGGCGCAGCAGTCCATGTTCCCGGAGACCATCCGGTTGAATGCGGCAGATTACCAGGTATGCCTGGAAATGATGGATCAACTTGAAAAGCTGGGATTCGATATCAGGGATTTCGGCAACCAGAGCATCGTGATACACGGGATCCCTGCGGATATGGATCCCGGTCGGACGGAAGAAAAGCTTGAATGGATGATCGAACAGTATAAAAACCTGCAGGATGAACCGGTTACGGGAGAGGTGGAACGAATCGCCCGTGCAGCCTCCGCTGCTGCGGCGATCGGATATGGTAAAACGCTCACCGGGATCGAAATGCAGGAGCTGGTCGATCAGCTCTTTGCCTGCAGCAACCCGAATTACACACCGTCCGGTAAACCCATCGTGAAGATCCTGGAGATGGAAGAACTGGACAAACTTTTTAAAGCATAGGAAAATGAGTCGTTTTTATTCTGGAAGAACAAGCAGTACGCCTCCTGTTGTTAAAAACCTGATCATCATCAATGTGGCGATGCTGCTGGCGATGTATCTTTTTCTGTATCTGTTCCGGGTCGATCTCAACCGTGTATTCGGACTGTTCTATTTTCAGTCCCCGCTCTTCAAACCCTGGCAGATCATCACCCACATGTTCATGCACGGGGGATTGTTCCACATCTTTTTCAACATGTGGGCCCTGTGGATCTTCGGTAAGACACTGGAAAGTGTGTGGGGCAGCAAACGCTTTCTGATCTATTTCCTGGTGACCGGTCTCGGTGCGGCATTCTTCCACTCCCTGGTACAGTATATCCAGTTCTCATCAGATATTGCCACACTGAAGGAGGCTTATTCGGTGGACAGGATCAATATGGCCCTTCTGAATGAGATCCTTCAGCCTGGGAACCGGTTCCAATCCATTGGCAGAAGCCTTGTCATCCCCACGGTGGGTGCATCAGGAGCTGTATACGGCGTACTGCTCGCCTTCGGGATGCTGTTCCCCAACACCCCGCTCTTCATTATTCCCTTTCCTTTCCCCATCAAGGCCAAATGGCTGGTAATCGGATTCGTGGTGCTGGAACTTTACCTGGGGTTCAGTCAGCCCGGCAGCAACGTGGCGCACTTTGCCCACCTGGGTGGTATGATTTTTGGGTTTATTTTAATCAAATACTGGAACAAGTATACACGGAATTTCTATTAACAGGTTGACTTTATGAGTATTATGAGTGAAATAAAGGAGTCATTCCGCAACGGGAATGCACTTCACAAGCTCATCTATCTGAACATCGGGCTTTTTCTGGCAGTACAAATTGTCAGGATCATCCTGTTCCTTTCCAATTCCTATGAACGGTTCGACGGATTCCTGAACTACCTGGCAATCCCCTCGAACCTAGAGGTACTTGCCAGGAGGCCCTGGACCGTATTTACCTATATGTTCCTGCATGTGGACTTCCTGCACATCCTCTTCAACCTGCTCTGGCTTTACTGGTTCGGAATGGTGTTTATCCAGGAGATGGGGCTCAAAAAGCTGTTGAGCACGTATCTGCTCGGGGGACTGGTCGGCGGTTTGCTGTACGTGGCGTTCTATAACCTCTTCCCGGTATTTGAGCCGGTTGTGGAGACCTCCATTGCACTGGGAGCCTCCGCATCGGTCATGGCCGTGGTCATCGCAGCAGCCACCTACCGGCCCGACCGAAGGATGCACCTGGTCCTGATCGGTCCCGTGCGGATCATCTATATTGCCCTGGTGATGTTTATTCTTACCTCCATGGTCGATTTTTCGGTGAATACGGGAGGAAAGATCGCGCATATCGGCGGGGCGCTTACCGGTTTCATCTTTGCTTATTATTACAGGAAGGGGCAGGATCTCACCCGGGGATTTGACCGGATGATGGACGGAATCGCGAGCTGGTTTAAACCCGGAAAGCAGCATATGAAAGTGACCTATAAACGTGCCGCGGACGATCACGCTTACAAGAAAGAGAAGGTGGAAGAACAGCTTGAGATCGATAAGATCCTGGACAAGATCTCCAAAGGGGGTTATGACAGTTTGACCGCCAAGGAGAAGGAAACGCTGTTTAAAATGAGTGACAGGAAATAATGCTTTTTTCTTCCGCAGTGGGAAAGCTAATCCAGAGGATCATCACCATCCTGAATATGACAGCAGCCCTGTTGCTGCTTCTCGCTTACCTGGCCCCGCTGGTCAACCCATCCAAATTCTTTCTTCCGGCCCTGTTCGGTCTGATCTATCCTTACCTGCTCCTGGCAAACCTGATCTTTCTGGTGTACTGGCTGATCCGGCTCAGAAAAGAACTTCTGATCTCCCTGCTGGTCATCCTGCTGGGATGGAACCACCTGAATCACATGTTGCCGCTGAACTTTTCACATAAAAGTATTCCGGAAAGCATTCCCAGGTCAAGGCTCATGAAAGTCATGTCCTACAATGTACGGGGCTTCAACATTTACGAGTGGACCAGGGATCCGGATGTGAAACCGGAGATATATGGTTTTGTCGCCCGGGAAGAACCGGATATTATCTGTTTTCAGGAGTACTTTACGACACCCTGGAAAGGCAAGACACACGACGATATTGCCAGGCAGCTTTCCTCCCTGCCTTACAATGAGGTGTATTACACGACCGACCCGTCAAACAGGAGAGGATCAGGAATCGCCACCTTCAGCAGGTACCCGATCATCAAGAGAAGCCGGATCCCTTTCAATACCCCGGGAAACGGCGCCATGTACACCGATATTCTGTTCCGTTCCGATACCATCAGGGTGTTCAATGTCCACCTGCAATCCATCCGGTTCAGCCAGCAGGATTATGCGTTCATGGATACGGTAAGGCTGAAATACAGCAACGAGCAGATGCGGGAAATCAGGAATATCGGGTCCCAGCTCAAAATCGCTTTTTCTCTGAGGGCCAGGCAGGCGGATATGATCTCAAGCTACATCAGTAATTCTCCCCATCCGGTGGTGGTGATGGGCGATTTTAACGATACGCCCCACTCATTCGCTTACAGGAAGATCAAGAAAGGGCTGAAAGACGCATTCAGCAAGGCAGGTCACGGATTCGGAAATACCTATGCAGGTGAACTGCCCTCTTTCCGCATCGATTACATTCTTTACAGCAATCCGTTCAGGGCATACCAGTTTGAACGGTTCAAAGCCGATTACTCCGACCACTTCCCCATTACAACCTGGCTTCAGATGCCCGAAGCAACCGATCCGGAATGAGCACCGCTGTTGCCCTGAATCTTTAAACGGCCAGCACGGGAAAGTCCGGATGATAAAATGTGTCCAGAATGGAACGGGCCAGGTCGACGATGCGTCCCTCATAGTGATCAATGATGGCCGAATCCGAGGTACAGATGGCATCACTGGCTGTATGTTTCAGCATGTGGTCCGGGGAGTTCACCGTGAAGGCTTCTCCGTCGATGTCCATCTCAACCATGTCTTTGGAAAGTTCGATGGACAGCCGGCCGCTGAAGGAAACCGGCTCATCCAGGTAAAGCGTGACCTTCGCGTTTTTCCATGCTTTCATCACATCCAGCAGCAGGTTGACCCCCCTGTTGAACACGGGTTTGTTGGTGATCCTGCCCCGCATCTCCCCCGCATCCCTGAGAAAACCGTCATTACTGATAAATACAGGTCTGCCCAGCAGGTAATTGTTGATTGTGAAAAGCACATTATAGGTATCCACCAGCACCACATCCCCTTCCCTGACAAAGCCCAGTTTCTTTTTTCTGGCTTCCGCCTGCTCCCTTGCGCAGATTCCCCGGTAAAGGACCTGACGGTATTTCCCCGGCAGGCTGAACCTGTCCCCGACCAGCTTGAGGGCCGATTTCTGGGGATAGCCGCGGGAAAGCATCCACTCATAATGTCCGGCAGCCCGCATCAGTTCATCCGTAAATCTGTCATTCATCGGGATGTGGATTGATGGGTCCTGTGGAACAGTCAGGCCCGTCCTTTAACCAAAGGTACAAAAAGGTCCTGTATTAAATTGGTTCATAACCTTGTTTTGAATCAACCAATTATCCTTATCTTTGAACCTGTAGGAACCAAAAAACAAAGAGATGAAAAAAATCGCCGGCTTTATCATACTTGCTATGATCGTCACCTCATGCAACCTGTTTCAGAAACCTTCCATGTCCCAGGAACAGATCGATGCCATGGTTGCGGAGAACCAGGCACTCAAATCCCAGCTGGCTGAGCGCAATGATCTTCAGGATCAGCTTGCCATGGCCAGGATGCAGGTCGATGAAGCGATGCTGAAACTTGCCAATTGCGAAGAAGCGAATAAGGGCAGGTACCACATCATCGTGGGCGCATTCAAAACCGCATCCTATGCCACCGACTATTCCACAGTCATGAAAAGCAAGGGTTACGAAGGAAAGATCCTCAAGGGGCCCTACAATTTTGACCTGGTCACTTCCAAATCCTATGAATCATTGCGGTCAGCCCTCAACGACCTGAACGATGTCCGCGCGGCCGTGATCGAGACCGCCTGGATCTATATTGAATAGCTTTCGACTACCGACTATCACGTGCCGCTCATGATAAACAGCGGCTGGAACTCAAAGCTCTTGAAATAGGGCCTTAACCGTTCCGTGTTGTAGTGTTTTTTCACATCCACCAGCTTTTTCGTACTGGTCACCACATCAAGGGGTGCATTGTCGTACCTGCCGTTGCGGAGGACCACCAGGCGTCCGTGGATCCCTTTTAAAACCAGGTCCAGTGCAAGGTTCCCATATGCCATGGGAACGATGGAATCGATGGCGTCCGGGTCTCCGCCCCTGACCATATAACCCAGGTGCTGGTTGATGGTGTTGATGATTTTGCCTTTGTTGAATTGTGCCGACTCTGTTTTGATCATTTCAGACACCGCATTACCGATGCCTCCCAGTTTGGCATGACCGTAAGCATCCTTTTCACCGTCTCTGAACATCATCTCCTTCATCCCCTTGAAGGTGGCACCTTCGGAAACCAGCACCACCGAATATTTGCTGGGGTTCTGGAACCTGTCCTCCACCAGCAGTTCGGTCAGGTGTTGAATGTCGAACTGGTGTTCCGGAATAACGCAGCGGTTGGCGGCTCCCGCCATGGTGGGCAGCATGGCGGTAAACCCGGCATACCTCCCGAATACTTCCATCACCAGGATCCGCTCATGTGAACCGGCTGAAGTCCGCAGGGTATTCGTCATCTGGATGGTCCGCGTGACACAGGTGCTGAATCCGATGCAGTAATCCGTTCCCGGCACATCGTTATCCATGGTTTTGGGAATGGCAATGACCTTGAAGCCTTCCTGGTACAACCTGACCGCATAGCTCAGGGTATCATCTCCGCCGATGGGGATCAGGAAATCGATCCCGAGAAAAGCCAGGTTCTTCAATACTTCCGGAGTCAGGTCATTGACTTCCTTCTTATACTGGTCCTGCAGGTGAACGGGAAGATTTTCTTTCTTCATCTTGCTGGGATTGACCCTGGATGTGTGCAGAAAGGTGCCCCCGGTCCTTCCGGCTTTGTTCACGATCTGCTCGGTGAGGACCATAAAATGTTCACTGTTATCCGCATCCTTATCTCTCCTGATTTCCGTGATCCCCTCCCATCCCCTGCGGAGACCGATCACCTGGTAACCTTCTCTGAGTGCACGGATGGTAACGGCACGGATGGCCGGGTTCAGACCGGGTACATCACCGCCTCCGGTTAAGATTCCAATGGTTCCTGTTTTCTTGCTACCCTGTGCCATATTTTTTTCTTTTAAAATTAAGGCAATATTTAAAACAAATCAATTCCGGGGAGATTTGCTTCACTCATCCCACTTGAGGATCCTGAAGAAATCATATTCCTCCGGGGCCTTCACGTATTTCTTTGCGGCCCTGTAATCCGCCTTGGTAATGTAATGCAGGTTGTTCCTGAATATGAGCTGTACCTGTTCCGATTCGATGTTCACCAGCCTGGGTTTTACTTTTCCATTTTCATCTTCCACATCCTTCAGATGGAGCGGGGATATGTTCCCTCCCCGGTCAATGGTTACCATGCATCCCGTCTCCCCTTTCTTGTACAGGTAAAAGACTCCCAATCCGAGCCGGGTGGCATAGGAAAGGTCGTAGGCAATGGGACGGCAGCACCTGAGTTCATACCCGATTTCTTCCGGGCGACTTTTTACGTTGATGCGAATGGATTTCAGATGCTGCTGGGTAAGCATGTTAAAAATGTGTGATTTGCTCACATTCCCCAGTTCAGGGTGACCGTGGTCGTCGTAAGTGAAATTGATCCCGGTATCGATGATCTCTTCATCACTCATGAAATGAAAAACCCCCTCGCTGATCATGGCCACACCGTAATCGATCCCCAGGATCCTGCGCTTGACCATGGAAGAAACCACCAGCCGGACAATTTTATCGAAGGTGATCTTGGTCTTGTTGAACATTTCAGGGATCACGATCATCGGATAGTGGCATGCGGTACCGATCCCGAAGGCAAGGTGACCCGCTTCGCGCCCCATGGCACTTACCACGAACCAGTTCCCGCTTGTGCGGGCATCCTCGTAGATGGTGGATGAGAGGCGTACCCCTTCTTCCTTCGCGGAATGGTATCCGAAGGTGGGAGTTCCTTCCGGCAGCGGCAGGTCGTTGTCAATGGTCTTGGGCACATGGATGTTCTTCACATCCAGCTTCTGCCCGGCCAGGTATTTGGTCAGCCGGTTCGCCGTGGAGGCGGTGTCGTCCCCACCGATGGTGACCAGCAGCTTAACGTTGTTCTTTCTGAAAAAATCCACCTTGAACTCTTCGTCCCTTGGCTTATAACGGCTCATTTTCAGGGCCGAGCCTCCCCGGCTGTAGATCTGGTCGGCATAGTCGAAATCCAGGTATTCGAAAGCGGGCTCATCGGAAAAGAGGCTTTTGTAGCCCCCGTTGATCCCGAGTACATTGAAACCGTTGTTATTGAATATTTTGGTGACGGAACTGATAACTGTATTGATCCCGGGCGCCGGTCCACCCGCGCACAAAATTGCCACTGCATCCTTCATGTGAGTATCAAATTAAAACAACAAGGCGCCAAATTAAACAAAAATGAAATGAAATCCAGTGAAGAAAAGGTCTAAATTAGTCTGGTTTAATTGTTAATTTTACACCAGTTTACAAGCAGATGGCAGGGTATTTGAGTCCAATGGAACGCATCAACGATTTCTTTCTGATCCGGTGGATCAGGCAGTTGTTCACGGTCCTTCTGATCGTTCCCATCAAGTTATACCAGTGGGTCATTTCGCCTGTGCTCCCGAAAACCTGCCGCTACCAGCCCACATGCTCTGAATACGCCATTGAATCTCTGCGCGTTCACGGGCCTGTCCGCGGACTCTTCCTGGGAACAAAAAGGATCCTCAGCTGTCATCCATGGGGCGGACACGGATATGATCCCGTTCCCCCGAAGGGCGCACCGATTTTTACCATCAAACGAAAAAAAACAAAATGAGAAACTGGATCATAGCCGGATTTTGCCTGGCACTGCTGGGTTCATGCAGTCCGGGAGCCGAGGAATCGGACAAGCCTGTCATCAGTGTGACCATCCTTCCACAGCAATATTTTGTGGAGAAGATCGGAGGCGATTTGTTCCGTGTGAATGTGATGATACCGCCCGGTGCCAGTCCGGCCACCTATGAACCCACCATCTCCCAGTTAAGCGAACTGGACCGGTCGGATCTCTATATGAAAATAGGTTACCTGGGGTTTGAGCTGAGCTGGATGGAAAAGATCATGGCCACCAATCCCGCCATGAAGCTGGTCAGTCTTTCCGATAACATTGACCTGATCCGCGAAGAGAATCCGGCGCACCTGCACGGACACAACCACGGGGGGATCGACCCCCATATCTGGATGTCTCCCCTGAATGCAAAGATCATCGCCACAACCGTATACAGGGAATTACTGCTGCTCATGCCTGAAGAAAAAGTGTTCCTGGAAGAACGGCACGAAACTTTCCAGGCAGAACTGGATTCGCTTCATGCCACGATCACTTCCATGCTTTCCAGCCTGGAGGACCGCAGCTTTATGACCTACCATCCGTCGCTTTCCTATTATGCCCGCGATTATGACCTTGAGCAGATCCCGCTCGAGATCGGCGGTAAATCCCCCTCGCCCACCCACATGAAATGGATGACCGATGTGGGAAGAGAAAAAGGCATCTCACTGATATTCCTGCAGATGCAGCTGGATCAGAAGGATGCGGAAACACTGGCAAAAGAGATCGGGGCCGAGATCATTCAGATCAATCCGCTTGACCCGGACTGGTACAGTCAGATGTTATTTATTACCGGTAAATTAGTCTCAGATTAATCATGGATCGACCACTCATTCAGATGAAGCATATCGATGCTTCCTACCGCGATAAGGTCGTGCTCAGCAACGTCTCCCTGTCCATCTATGAACGCGACTTTATCGGGATCATCGGTCCCAACGGAGGCGGCAAAACCACATTGCTGAAGATCATCCTGGGATTCCTGAAACCGGTGAGGGGCAAGATTGCGTACACCTTCGACAGATCAGAGATCGGCTACCTGCCCCAGGGGAACCAGATCGATGACCGTTTTCCCATCACTGTAAGGGAGGTGGTGGCATCCGGACTTGAAAAGGGATTGAAGATCCAGAAAAAGTTCAGTGCCCGGGAGAAGCAGCGGATCAATGAAGTGCTGGAGAAAGTCGGTCTGACAAAACTCCACAGAAGGCCCATCGGCGAGCTTTCCGGAGGCGAGTTGCAGCGGACGTTGCTGGGCCGGGCCATCGCGTCTTCTCCCAGGATGCTGATACTCGATGAACCCGACACCCACGTGGATAACAAATTTGAAATGGAACTTTACAGGCTGCTGAGAGAGCTCAATGAAACCATGACCATCCTCCTGGTTTCCCACGATCTCGGCACCATCTCCCCCTATATTAAATCCATCGCCTGTGTCAATCGCAGCCTGCACTATCATCCGTCCAACGAGATCAATGAAGAACAGCTGAAAGTGTACAATTGTCCCATTGAACTCATCACGCACGGTCCGGTCCCCCACCGTGTCATGAAAACACATAATCCATAGCCCCATGGAGATACTGCGATTGCTGGAATACGGCTTTATTCAGAATGCCTTTGCCGCGGCCCTGCTCATGTCGATCACCTGCGGGATCATCGGGACCTATATTGTTTCCAGGAGAATGGTGTTCATCAGCGGCGGCATTACGCATGCTTCCTTCGGCGGGGTAGGTATCGGCTATTTCCTGGGTTTCCCGCCGCTGGCAGGTGCTGCAGTATTTGCCGTGCTGGCTGCACTGACTACAGAAAACCTTACCAGGAAGAAGGTGCTCAGGAACGATTCCATCATTGCCATCATGTGGTCCCTGGGCATGGCCCTGGGGATCATCTTCGTGTACCTCACCCCCGGTTACGCCCCCAACCTGATGAGCTTCCTTTTCGGAAGCATCATCACAGTTACTTCCACCGACCTCTGGTTCATGTTCTCACTGACCGTCACCGTCCTGCTTTTCTTCATTACCCTGTTCAAACCGATCCTCTACATCTCCTTTGATGAGCAGTTTGCAAGGACCCGGGGGATCCCGGTCATGCTGATGAATTATCTGCTGATTGTCCTGGTTGCGCTGACCATTGTGCTGAGCATACGGATCGCAGGGATTATCCTGGTACTGTCCATCCTCACCATCCCCCAGAACATTGCCAATATTTTTACGAACCGGTTCGGCGTGATCATGGTCGCTTCGGTGATCCTCGGATTTGTGGCGTCGATGATCGGACTGGCGGTCTCCTATTACCTGGATATCCCTTCAGGGGCCACCATAATTTTTTCTCTTGTGATCATGTACCTGGCAGCAAGAGTCGTTAAAGTTCTTACTTTTGGGAAGAAATATCCATCCGGAAAAGAGACAGTCCATGAACCTGCAGAATATCATTGAAGAAGCCTGGGATCAGCGGGACATGCTTACCCGGGATGAAGTAAAAGAGGCCATATTCCATGTGGTGGACATGCTCGACCGGGGAGAAGTGCGTGTGGCTGAAAAAAGCAGCGAAGGCTGGATCGTGAACGACTGGATCAAAAAAGCGGTGATCCTCTACTTCCCCATCAGGAAAATGGAATCCATCGAACTGCCGCCATTTGAGTTCCATGACAAGATCCCCCTGAAAACCGGATACAAAGCGCGGGGGATCAGGGTAGTGCCCCACGCCATTGCCAGGTATGGTGCGTATATCTCCGGAGGAGTGATCATGATGCCCTCCTATGTGAATATCGGCGCCTACGTGGATGAAGGGACCATGATCGACACCTGGGCCACGGTGGGATCCTGTGCCCAGATCGGGAAACACGTCCATCTGAGCGGCGGAGTGGGCATCGGCGGTGTGCTTGAGCCGGTGCAGGCCGCCCCTGTGATCATCGAGGACAACTGCTTCATCGGTTCCCGCAGTATCGTGGTGGAGGGCGTCAGGGTGGAGCGTGAGGCGGTACTGGGTGCCAATGTGGTCATTACCAATTCCACACGGATCATCGATGTGACCGGTAACGAGCCGGTCGAGATGAAAGGGGTGGTGCCTCCCCGCTCGGTGGTCATCCCCGGGTCTTACACCCGGTCCTTCCCCGCAGGGGAGTTCCAGGTGGCATGTGCCCTGATCATAGGCAGGAGAAAGGCTTCCACCGATCTGAAAACATCGCTGAATGATGCATTGAGGGAATATAACGTCGCTGTATAATGCGGATCGGATTTGATGCAAAACGGGCTTTTAATAACTATAGTGGTCTGGGCAACTATAGCAGGTACATTATTGCCAACATCTGCCGCTTCTATCCCGAGAATGAATGCCTGCTGTACACCCCCAGCATTGCCGACGAGGAACTGTTTCCCCAGCCGGATGGCACCATTATCAAAAAACCCGGGACCAGCTTTGGAAAATTCTGGAGCTCCTACTGGAGAAGTTTCCGGCTGGTTCACTGGCTCGGTGAGGATGAAGTGGATATTTACCACGGACTGAGCAATGAACTTCCCTATGGGATCCACCATACCCGGATCCGGTCCGTTATTACCATCCATGACCTGATCTTCCTGCAAATGCCCGGCCTGTACCAGCGGTTCGACCGTTATGTGTACACAAAGAAGGTACAGTACGGCACCAGGGTAGCCACCCGGGTCATCGCGGTGAGCGAGCAGACCAAAAATGACATTATCCGGTTCCTGAATGTGGAAGAATCCCGGATCCGCGTCATTTACCAGGGATGTCACAGACAGTTCTATCACCGGGTCAGCAAAGAGATCCTTGCATACACCAGGAATCAATTTGCGCTTCCGCAGGAATACCTGCTTTATGTGGGCACCATCGAGGAGCGGAAAAACCTTTTGAAAATCGTGGAAGCCATGGACCACGGGGGTATCGACTTTCCCCTGGTGGTGGTCGGCAGAAAAACTCCGTATTATCACCTGGTGAAGAATTACATTGAGAAGCACCGGATGAAAAACATCCAGTTCCTCGACCAGGTCCAGGTCACTGACCTTCCTGCCATCTACCAGGGGGCGAGGGGGTTCATCTATCCTTCCTCCTATGAAGGGTTCGGCATTCCCATCCTGGAAGCGCTGAATTCAGGGGTGCCGGTCATCACCTCGGCAACCGGCTGTCTTGCAGAAACGGCAGGAAAAGGGGGATTGCTGATTGATCCCCATAACCGGGAGGAAATGATCCATGCCATTACCCAGGTTCTGGAAGATTCGGCCCTGAGAGACCGGCTGATCCGGGAGGGAGGGGTTCATGCGCTCAAATTCAGGGAAGAACAGACAATTCCCGCACTGTATAGGGTTTACCTGGAATGCCTGAATGATGAATGAGGAAGTAAGGAGGACGGCCCGGTATTTGAAGAAGGGTCTGGTTATTCTTTATCCCACCGATACAATCTGGGGCATCGGGTGTGATGCATCCAATGCGGAGGCTGTATCCAGGGTCTACCGGATCAAACGCCGCACCGACCGGAAAAGTATGCTGGTGCTGGTCGATCAGTTCTCCAGGCTTTCATCCCATATCGATATCATCCCTGAACGGGTCAGGAATTTGATAGACCGGGAAGAAAAGCCGGTCACGATCATCTACCCGGGAGCAAAAAACCTGGCAGAGAACCTGATCGCGGAAGATGGGTCCGTCGGGATCCGCATCACTTCGGATCCTTTCTGCCAGCAGCTGGTCAGGCGCATCGGAAAACCCATTGTATCCACATCGGCCAATTATTCCGGGGGAAAAGCTCCCTCCTCATTCGCCGAGATCGACCCGGAGCTATTCAAAGAGGTGGACTATGTGGTGAACTGGCGCCGCGAGGAGATTGCCGAAAGCGCACCCTCCACCATCGTAAAATTGGAACCTGACGGAAAACTGACCACTTTACGTCCCTGAAGATCAGCATGCTTCCCACCAGCCGCAACGGCAGGACAGCAGTTGGATCTGTATATGTTACAGGGTGGTCAATCCTTCGGGCAGGTCGAAAAGGATGGTCCTTTTCCTGTGGTTCACCTTCAGAATGATCTCACCGGCTGCCGGCACCATTAACTCCTTTCCCCCGTGGTCCACCAGCAGGACAGGATTCCGGTCATGTTCCAGCATTCCGGTGACGGTCCCCAGGTATCCGAGCACCCGGTCATGGGCCGCGTATCCCGATAGATCCTGATGCTCTTCACTGCGGGCGGAAGGAGCCTCCTGCGCTTTGTCCGGGTCAAGATAAACATCGCGTCCGGCAACCGACCTGGCAGATCCCAGATCGTCGATAAATTCAAATTTCACAATGACCTGGTCACTGGAAACTTCTGTCAGCTCCTCCACAAAATATGGAACCCGCTGACCATCCATCTGGATGAAAAGCGGGTCGCCTTCCTGAATGCGTTGACCGGCTACCGGATCGAGTATGATATGTACACTTCCCTGAAGTCCGTAGGGCTTGGAAATTCTTCCCGCTTTTGCACCTCCCGGAGATTCCATCGAAGTGGTTCCTGACACCTATTTCTTCTCTTCCTGATCCTCCTCGCCGGGTTCTTCTTCAGCCTCGGGGGCTTCTTCAGCCTCGGGTTCTTCTTCAGCTTCGGGGGCTTCCTCTGCTTCGGGCTTTTCCTCAGCTTCGGGGGTTTCTTCAGCTTCGGGCTCTGCTGCTGCTTCGGGCTGCTCTTCAGCCTCGGGGGCTTCTTCAGCCTCGGTTTTTGCCTCGGCTACGGGCTCTTCTGTTTTGGGAACACTACTTTCAGGCACTTCAGCTTCGGGCACTTCGGCATCGGGAGTTGTTTCTTCCGCGGCCTCAACCGGGGCCTCGGATTCCATCAATTCGGACCGCTTTTTCTCAATTTCCAGGGCCCTCGCCTCCTTGATCCTGGCTTCCTCTTCCAGCTTGGTTTGCTCCAGGGAGCTTTTGGCATTCTTGATCCGGTCACGTTTGGCCTGGATCTTTTGTTCCTTTTCGGTCATCCAGGACTGGAAGCGCTTGTCCGCTTCAGCCTCATCGAATGCACCCTTTTTCACACCCTCCAGTAAATGTTTCTTGTACAGGACTCCTTTGTAGGACAGGATAGCTCTACATGTATCTGTAGGTTGAGCGCCTTTCTGCAGCCATTCTAAGGCTCTGTCAAAATCCAGAACAATGGTAGCAGGATTGGTATTGGGATTATACTGACCCAAAGATTCAATGAATTTACCATCTCGTGGCGCCCTGCTATCAGCAACTACAATAGCGTAGATCGAAGTAAACTTTCGACCCTGTCTTTGTAATCTGATCTTTACAGGCATACTCTTATACGAATTAAATTAAACCTACATTTTAAGCGCCTGCAAAGGTAGCATTAATCACTCAATATGCAAACAAATTAATTTATTAACAGGACTGGATCCAAGCGCAAATTCTGATAACTTTGATCCCTGCAGTATGTTTTTAATTTTCGATACCGAAACCACCGGTCTTCCGCTCAGAGACAATGCACCCATCACCGAAATCGACAACTGGCCCAGGGTGGTGCAGATTGCATGGCAGTTACACAACGATACGGGGGAACTGACTTCACATCACAACCTTCTGATCAAACCGGATGGATTTGAAATTCCTTACTCCGCAGAGAAAGTCCATGGCATATCGACAGAAAAAGCCACCCGTTACGGCGTACCCCTGGAGGAAGGACTTGCCTTTTTCAATGAATCGGTTTCCAAAGCCCTGTTCCTGGTAGGACATAACATCAGTTTTGACGTGAATGCACTCGGTGTGGAATTCATCCGCACGGGGATCCAGTCCACTTTCCTGGAAAAGAAACAGGTGTGCACCATGTGGTCCAGCACGGATTATCTGAAGCTCCCGGGAGGAAGGGGAGGGAAATTCAAGCCTCCCAGGCTGATGGAACTGTACAGGAATCTTTTTGAGGAAGATTTCCCGGAAGCGCATAATGCTTCGGCCGACGTGGAAGCCACGGCAAGGTGCTTTTTTGAATTGCTCCGGCGAAAGATCATCGCTCCCGAGGCCATCAATTTTTCTCCTGCGCTTTTCTCCCGATTCATTGCGCAACATCAAAACAGGATCGGAAACTACGGGATTGTCCATACCCAGCCGTGGGAATTGCAATCCGCGGATGCGGCGCAATCCGGAGAGTCAGCCGGACCGGAGGAGGCCGCAGAGATACTCCCGGCGGGGTTTGCGGCGGATCCTGGCGGGGACGGAGCTGCATTCTGTCACCTGCACGTGCATTCCCAGTATAGCATCCTGGACGGGGCAGCCAGTATCCAGGAACTGCTGAAGAAAGCCGTGGATGACGGTATGGGAGCCGTGGCCCTGACCGATCATGGCAACATGTTTGGCATCAAAGAGTTTCACGAAGAAGCAACCCGCCGGGGCATCAAGCCGATCCTGGGATGTGAAGCGTACATTGCCCGCCGCTCCAGGCTTACCAGGGAGGATAAAAATCTGGATGCCTTCTACCATATTGTACTGCTGGCAAAGAACCTGACTGGCTACAGGAACCTGATCACCATAGTCTCCCTGGGATGGACCGAGGGATTCTATTATAAGCCCCGCATTGACAGGGAACTGCTGTTGAAGTACCACGAAGGGATCATCTGTCTTTCAGCCTGCCTGGGCGGAGAGATCCCCCAGTCCATCATGAATCAATCCGTGGAAGATGCTGAGAAGATCATCCTTGAATACAGGAAGATCTTCGGAGAAGATTTCTACCTGGAACTTCAGCGGCATCAGACCAATGATCCGGGTATGGACAAACTGGTGTTCGATGACCAGGTATTTGTGAATCAGACCCTGCTGGAACTGGGCAAAAAACACGGGATCAAATGCGTGGCAACCAATGATGTGCATTTTGTGAACAATGAGGATGCGGAAGCCCATGACCACCTGATCTGCCTCAATACGGGCAGGGACCTGGATGATCCGACCCGCCTCAGGTACACGAGACAGGAATGGTTCAAGACCCAGGAAGAAATGAAGGAGGTCTTCTCGGATCTTCCCGAGGTACTGAACAACACGCTCGAGGTCGCCGATAAGGTAGAAATGTACGAATTGAATTCCAAACCGGTGATGCCGCATTTTCCCCTGCCGGAAGGATTCCAGAATGAGGACGAATATTTAAAATACCTTTCCTATGAAGGGGCGAGAAGCAGGTATGGGGAGATCACACCCGATCTGAAGGAACGGCTCGATTTTGAGCTGGAAACTATCCTGCGAATGGGTTTTCCCGGGTACTTTCTGATCGTCCAGGATTTTATCAATGCCGCCAGGAAGATGGAGGTTTCCGTCGGTCCCGGCCGCGGTTCGGCAGCCGGTTCCGCAGTGGCATACTGCCTGGGGATTACGGACATTGATCCCATCAAATACGATCTGCTGTTCGAGCGATTCCTGAATCCTGACCGTATCTCGATGCCTGACATCGATATTGATTTCGACGAGGATGGAAGGGATGAGGTGCTTCACTGGGTTGTCAGCAAATACGGGCACGACCGGGTCGCCCATATCATTACCTTCGGGACGATGGCTGCGAAGATGGCCATCAGGGACGTGGCCAGGATCCAGAAACTCCCGCTGCCCGAAGCCGACCGCCTGGCCAAGCTGGTGCCGGAACGGCCGGGCATTACACTGGAAAAGGCATACCAGGAAGTACCGGAGCTGAGCAAGGAACGGAATTCTCCCAATCCACTCATTGCCAACACACTTCGTATCGCACAACGGCTGGAGGGTTCAGTCAGGCAAACGGGGCTGCATGCCTGCGGTGTGATCATCGGACGGAACAGGCTCACCGATCATCTGCCGGTTTGCTTCTCAAAAGAATCGGACCTGCTGGTCACACAGTATGACGGTCACCATGTGGAGGATGTGGGTATGCTGAAAATGGACTTCCTGGGTCTGAAAACGCTCTCCATCATCAAGGATGCAATCATGAATATCCGGGAATCGAGGGGGATTGATATCGATATTGAAAAGATCCCCATGGATGACGAAGCAACCTTCGCACTTTATTCCCGGGGAGATACCACCGGTCTGTTCCAGTTCGAATCGCCCGGGATGAAAAAGTACCTGCGGGAACTCCTTCCCAACCGCTTTGAGGATCTGATCGCTATGAACGCCCTGTATCGTCCGGGGCCCATGGAATATATTCCGAGATTCATCAACAGGAAGCACGGCAGGGAAAAGATCGAATATGACCTGCCCGAAATGGAGGAATACCTGAAGGATACCTACGGGATCACCGTGTACCAGGAACAGGTGATGCTGCTGTCAAGAAAACTGGCCGGTTTTAGCCGGGGGCAGGCCGATTCCCTGAGGAAGGCCATGGGCAAGAAGATCAAGAAGATGATGGATGAGCTCAAGGTGAAGTTCGAGCAGGGGTGCCAGCAAAACGGAATTCCCGGTAAAAAGATAGAAAAGATCTGGACCGACTGGGAAGCATTCGCGCAGTATGCCTTTAACAAATCCCACTCCACCTGCTATGCGTATGTGTCCTACCAGACCGCATACCTCAAGGCAAATTACCCCGCGGAATTCATGGCAGCGGTCCTGAGCAGGAACATCACCGATATTAAAAAGATCGGCCTCTTCATGGATGAATGCAGGAGGATGGGAATATCCGTACTCGGTCCAGATGTGAACGAGAGCAATGTGAGATTCACCGTCAACGACAACGGGGATATCCGGTTCGGACTCGGGGCCATCAAGGGGGTGGGTGAAAATGCCGTGAAAAGCATCATCGAGGAACGGAGACGCAGTGGTCCTTTCAGGGACATCTATGATTTTGTGGAACGGAATGACCTGCGCCAGGTGAACCGCAAGAACCTGGAAGGGCTGGTGATCGCGGGAGCACTTGATTGTTTCAAAGACATTTCCAGGAGCCAGTATATCGATACCGTGGAGGAAGCAGAACCCACCTTCATTGAGCAGTTGATCAAATATGGCAACAAGATCCAGTATGAAAGGGATACACCGCAACAGAACCTTTTCGGCGAAATAAGCGCCATCAGTATTTCCAGGCCCGAGCCTCCGGCAGTGGACGAATGGCATCTGCTTGACAAGATCACCCGGGAAAAGGAGTTGATCGGGATTTACCTCACCGCCCATCCCCTGGACCGCTTCAAGCTGGAAATCGATTCATTCTGCAATATCACACTCCATGAACTGGATGACCTGCAGCAGCACAGGGGCAGGGATCTGGTATTCTGCGGGATCGTGAAGACCGTCAGGGAAGGCGTGGACCAGTGGAGGAACAAACCCTACCTGCTGGCACTGCTGGAAGACTATACCGATACCTACAACATCCGCCTGAAGAATGACGACTATGTGAACTTCAGACAGTATTTCAGTCCGGGTGTGGCCCTGATGATCCGTGCGGCTGTCAACGAATGGAGCCCCCGCGATGAGCCCCAGAGAAAAATTTTTTCCCTAAAATTCAAAATGGTGCACATGCTGGCCGATGTCCGCGAAAAGCTTGTCAGATCTGTGGACATTACCCTGGACATTCAACAGATCACCCGTGACCTGATCGATCAACTGGAAAGATATACCGTTCATGAAAACGGGAAGAACCTGAAATTACACATATTCGATCCGCAGACCGGTCTGAATGTCAATCTGTTTTCCAGGAACAAACAGGTGGATCTTTCAGATGATTTTATGGATTATCTGAAAAACCAGTCCGGGTTCGAATTCCGCCTGTCATGAATGATTTTTTTACTATTTTTGCCCCATCAAATTGATTCTCCTCACAGCTGAGTTGCGAGGAATCATCGATTAATTTTTTATTTTTGTTGTGCTCGCGCAATTCACCTCATATAAATCTTGAACAATGGCATTAGAAGCAACTGACAGCAATTTTGATGAACTGGTGTTAAAGTCCGACAAACCGGTGATCGTTGATTTCTGGGCTGAATGGTGCGGTCCCTGCCGGATGGTCGGACCCATTGTGGAAGAAGTCGGAGCCGATTACGACGGCAGGGTTGTGGTAGCCAAACTGGATGTGGACAACAATCCCGCTGTCACTGCCAGATACGGGATCAGGAACATCCCTACCATCCTTTTCTTCAAAGACGGTAATGTGGCTGATAAACAGGTTGGCGCGGTCCCGAAAAGTATGATCGTGAATAAACTGGAAGGATTGCTATAAAGCCTTTTTATTTCGGGATAAAAAAGAAGGTCCCGTTTTCATCTTCCAGCCCGGCGATCCTGCCAAACTGAGGTTCCTGTTGCCTGTTATTCACCACTGCCGTGGTTACCTTCTGGACAATCTTTTCAATGGGTATGCAGTCACCCGGGCTGTGGGTCAGCACATTTGCAAAGGTCCGTGTAAACTGGCTGTTGTCCGCTGCACGTTCATAACCCGCAGAAGAAAATACCTGGGAGGATTTTAGCCGGGCGTCTTCCCAGTTATCACAATCCCGCTCCTGCAGCCCCGATCGCATGGCCTGATAGAAGGCAGGTCCCGATTCACAGGCATCGGTGATAACCAGGGTGTGACTCAAACAATCGGGGTAGGATTGCATGGATGCTTTCAGCGCATTGATGCTGAAAAATGAGAACTCATCATTCCAGTTTGCATCCACCGGGATCCAGTATCCTGTTTCATTGATATATTTCCCGTGACCGGCGTACCATACCATCAGGGAATTCACCCGGTTGCTCCGGATCAGATCCCTGAGTTCAATGGCGAAGAAACGTTCCAGTTCCTGTTTGGACATGTCCTTCTTATGGATGAGATTGTGGATCTGGTATTTATCCAGTGCAGCTTTCATCAAAGTGATATCCCTGGCAGGACCTTCGAGCCTTGCGTAGGATTCATAATTGGAATTCTCGATAAATATGGCCCAGGTCTTGCCCATGGGATTGTTGTCGAATGAACGGGTGTTCCTGTTCAGGGTGAATGATGTTTCCGACCGGTTCCCGTATACATCTTCTGCCAGCACGGTGATCCTGCTTCTGTTGCCCACGTTGACCATGGCCGAAAAGGAAGGGTTGATATCGCTCGGGATATAACTGGCTGACACACTGTCGATGTAAATGCTGCGGATCCGGCTTTCATCTGCGATCCTTCCCTCGATATACATGTTGGGATCCTCGCTGTCCAGGCACAGCACGTTGTTTTCGGTTCCGTAAGGTGCGATAATCTGCACCGAGGGCGGGTCCACCTCGGTCCGCCTGAGCGCGTAGATGGCAGTTTCTGCATTGTCGTAAACATCCGACACCTGGACAATGATCTGGTCTGTTTCCTTTACATTCACACTGGTCAGGAACCGGTATCCCTTTTCAGTTTTCTCCACGGGAACAGCGAAGTTATTTACCTGCAATGATTTGATATTGCTTTCATCCTTGATGAGCCCCGTGAGGGCGATCACCTCGGCACCCCTGGGGACATCCACACTGCCGTCCATTCCCGATTCCGGTTCGGTCAGTTCAACCTGTGGCTTGACATCTTCCCTGTTCAATTCAAAGATCCGTCCCCTGACCTCAGCAGACAGCTCCCGGGCTACTCTGTCCTGCCCCGACATGACCAGCAGCTTTTCATAGTCCGCCAGCGCATTTGAATGGTCCCTGATCGCTTCGTAGGCAGCCGCCCGTTTGTAATAGGCCTCGGCCATTTCCGGGACCAGCTCAATCACTTTCGTGTAGTCGATCACAGCATATGGGGCCTGGTTCATCAGCGCATAATGGTCTCCGCGGATCAGGTAGATCCTGGGATCATCCGGATGTTCAATGGAAGCCAGGGAAAGCACCTCGATGGCCCCTTGATAGTTCTGCAGTGAAGACAGGATCCTGCTCTGAAGGAGCATACCCTCCAGGTTCTGCGGATCCAGTTCAAGCATCTTACCAACGGTTTCAAGGGCTTCACTGTTTTTCTCTCTTTTGTGCAGCAATCCGGCCAGTGCAAAATGGGTTTCTGCCACCTGATCATTTTCCCGGAGGGAGTTGCGGTATGCATCTTCTGCCTCCCTGTACATCTCAAGCCGGTCATATACCTGCGCCAGATTATAGTAACCCAGCGCGTCCTCTTTGAGCCTGAGGCATATCCTGCAATCCTCCAGGGCTTCCTGATATCGTTGAAGCTTGAAATAAACCATGGATCTGACCTGGTAGGCCTCCAGGTAATTCCGCTTCATATCAATGGCCTTTTCCAGCCTTGTCAGCGCATCGCCAAGCCGACCCTGCTGATGGTGTGCATATCCGGAAAGGTAATAGAGTTCGGCGTCTTTCTCATTGAAAACGATGGCCCTGTCATAATCGGCCGCTGCATGTTCATAATCGTTCAGCCTGGCATAAGCGTTGGCGCGCTGGATATAGGCCCTGTCATAACCGGGATCCATTTCCACCGCTCTGGTGAACTGTTCAATGGCATCCCGGAAATTCATTTTTTCAAAAAATTCCTCCCCCGCCCTGAAATACTGTCTGGCCGACTGGGCAAACATGAACTGGGCCCCCATCATCGGCAATAAAAACAGTATGCATGCCAAACGTTTTTTCATTATTCAAATGTCATCAAATCCCCATCTGTTCCAGCGATAAGCCGCGGCTGGTTTCAAGGAGAGTACATAATTAATAAATTTCAATGAACAGGATCCATCCCGCGCCGGAAAAAGTCCAGTGCAATATCGTTGAAAAAGATGGTTTCCACCGGAGGATCCCCTATTTCCGGGGCACTTACCCCCTTTCCGAAAGTTCGGTTGCCGGTGAATACCCTGGCCTCATCCCAAAGTCCCGAATCCAGAAACGCACTGATCAGGATTGCTCCTCCTTCCACAAGCACTGACAGGATCTTCTGGTCCGCCAGTGCTTCAAGCATGTCCCTCAGTTCGTAGGAGGAATCCACGGGTATCCTGCGGATCTTTCCTGAATATTTTCCGCCTGCATCTGTGAAGACAATGGTTTCCTGGGAACCATCCAGTATATAAGAACTATCAAAAATCCTGCCATTCCTGTCCATGGTGATCCTGACCGGAGCATCCCCGGTCCATTTTCTCACATTCAGCCGCGGATTATCCGTCACCACGGTATTGGTCCCCACCATGATCCCGGCTTCCTCCGATCGCCATTTATGGACCAGGGTCCTGCAGACTTCATCCGTGATCCAGTTTGGCCCGATGGGATTATCGCGTCTCCGCTCAAGATCAATAAAACCATCCCGGGTCTGCGCCCACTTCAGGATCACATAGGGACGTTTTTCCTGCTGGTACACGAAGAACCGCCGGTTCAGGTGATACCCTTCCTGTTCCATACAGCCCGTCTCAACGTCCACTCCCTTTTCCCTGAGATAACCGATGCCGCGTCCGCTTACAATGGGAAAAGGATCGATGTTGGAGACCACCACCCTCCGGATCCCTTTTTGTTGAATAAGCAAGGAACAGGGTGGCGTCTTCCCATGATGAGAGCAGGGCTCCAGGTTTGCATAAAGGGTAGCTTCGGGCAGCAGGGAGTGATCTTTTACCGATCGGATTGCATGGACCTCGGCATGGGGACCCCCGAACTCATGATGGTACCCCTCACCGATGATACGCCCGTTGTGTACGATTACACAACCCACCATGGGATTGGTGTGTGTCAGTCCCAGTCCCTTCCGGGCCAGTTCGAGGCATCGGCGCATGTATATTTCATCCATCTCATTCAACAGGTATCTGCTTTATTGCTAATTTTAAACCATGCTGCAGCCGGATGCAACACTGAAACAGACCGAGAGTTATCTCCGCCGGGAACTCCGCATGATCTATCCCGAAGGTGAATCGGCCTCACTCATTCGGATAATCCTGGAGCACCTGGGATACGCCCCCCTGGTGCCGGTCAGGGACCCGGACCTGAATCCAGGTCCCGCTGCCATTGCACAAATTAATGAAATTGTATCCGAAATTCATACACGAAAACCGATTCAGTACATCCTGGGATATACCTTTTTCTGTGATCTGAGGATCCGTCTGAATGAACATGTGCTGATTCCCAGGCCCGAAACTGAAGAGATGGTCTGCAGGATCACAGAACAAACCGGGGACCCTCCCGGACGCGTGCTGGACCTGGGCACCGGTTCGGGCTGTGTGGCCCTGGCTCTGAAAAAACATTTTCCCGGTTCGGATGTATTCGGACTGGATTTCAGCAGAGAGGCACTGAAAGTAGCCGAAGAGAACTCCGCTCAGACCGGGCTTGAGGTTCGCTGGCTCGAAGGGGATATGATGGGGGAACTGCCGGAAGAGATCCAAACAGAATTTGACCTGATCGTGAGCAATCCGCCCTATGTACTGGAAAGCCAGCGGAAATTGATGGATGCCAATGTGCTGCAGTTTGAACCGGAACGGGCATTGTTTGCGGATGCAGATCATCCGCTGGTGCTCTATGAACGCATTGCCGCATTCGCATCCCGGCATCTGCGTCCCCGCGGAAGTGTATGGGTGGAGATCAATGAAAAGCTGGGCAGTGAAACCGCCCGGATCTTTCAGAATGCCTCCTTCAGCCATGTGACCGTCATGAGGGACATCCATGAAAAAGACCGTTTCATTCAAGTAATCCGCCTGTGACATGAAATTCAAAGAAGCCCTGGAACGTGCTGCCGCACTCTGCAGCGGTCAGGAAAGGAACACCCGTGAGATGCTTCGTAAACTTTCTGAATGGGGGGTGGGCGAAGAGGATTCTGAAAAGATCATTCAGCGGCTGAAAGCGGAAAGGTTCCTGGATGACCGGAGGTATGCTTCGTCCTATGTGAAGGATAAATTCAGGTTCAACCGATGGGGCCGGATGAAGATCCGGTTCGCCTTGAGGCAGAAGGGCATCCCGGAAGACATGATTGAAGAGGCCCTGGACCAGATCGACCAGGAAGAATATTTCCAGGTCTGCAGGGACCTGCTCGGTCAGAAATCAGCTACCCTGAAGGAGAAAGATCCATATGCAAGAAAAGCCAGGTTGTTGAGATTCGCATCCCAGCGCGGTTTTGAATCTGACCTGATCTACCGGATCCTGCAATCTGATGAATAGCCTGCCGGCTTGCCAATCCGCCGGGTCCGGATTTCTTTGTATCTTTGCATGAAAGTATCGCATAATGATCACAACCGACCAGATCAAAGATCTGAATGAGCGCCTGGATGCGTTAAGGAGGCATCTTTGACGTGGATGGAAAAACCATCCTGATAGAGGAAGAGGAACAGAAAACACACGAGCCCGATTTCTGGGATGATCCCAAATCTGCCGAAGAACAGCTCCGCAAAGTTGCCAGGCTGAAAGCCTGGGTGAACGGGTATGAAAAGGTCAAGACCGCCGTGGAGGACCTGAATGTGCTTTTCGAGTTCCTGGAAGCCGGCGAAGCATCCGCTGAGGAAGTGGATACCCAGTATCGAAGGGCCCTAACACTTACAGAAGAGCTGGAATCCAGGAATATGCTACGTAACGAGGAAGACAGCCTGGGCGCCATACTCAAGATCAATTCCGGGGCCGGTGGCACAGAAAGCCAGGACTGGGCCGAAATGCTCATGCGAATGTATATCCGGTACGGGGAGAAGCACGATTATCAGGTGCGGGAGCTGCACAGTGTTCAGGGCGACGACGCCGGGATCAAGTCGGTCACCCTTGAATTTTCGGGAGAATATGCCTATGGCTTTTTGAAAAGTGAATCAGGCGTTCACCGGCTGGTGAGGATCTCTCCGTTCGATTCCAACAAACGGCGGCACACTTCCTTTGCCTCCGTGTTTGTCACGCCCATCGTGGACGATTCCATTGAAGTGGTGATCAATGCTGCCGACCTGGAATGGGATACTTTCCGTTCCGGCGGCGCCGGAGGCCAGAATGTGAACAAGGTGGAAACCGGGGTACGGGTGAAACATCTTCCCACCGGGATTACCGTTGACAATACAGAAACCCGGTCCCAGCTCAAGAACAGGGAGAATGCCATGCGGATCCTCAAATCACACCTCTACGAAATGGAACTCCGGAAAAAACGGGAGAAGCAGGCCGAGATCGAAGGCAATAAGATGAAGATCGAATGGGGATCCCAGATCCGGAACTATGTCCTTCACCCCTACAAGCTGGTAAAGGACCTGCGCACCAATTACGAAACCGGCAATGTCCAGGCCGTACTGGACGGTGAACTGGACGGCTTCATCAAGGAATTCCTGATGGAGTACGGCGGCAGTGTCACTTCAGCCTGAACCGGTTCCGTCAGGAACTCATACTGCGGAAGGCACGGCCATCGGGGTTCGACAGCCGGAGGAATCTCCGATAAGCTGCCTACAATTATTTTCGCAGAAAAGAATTTCAGCAGCGGTTGGAGATGCCTCCGGGAGCAACGACCTGACGCAGATGCGGTCATCGCTGCGTAAGGTACAACCACCAGCTAATGAACGAATCACAGGTTGGATACACCGCAACCTAAGATACTGACCCACCTGACAAGGGATTTACCCTGATCGGAACCGGGAATGAGCCGCCTGACGGGCCGGACCGAAGGGAGGTTCGTAGCGGCGGTTACCGGTTCCGTCAGGAACTCATGCTGCGGAAGGCACGGGCTCGTTGGCAGGACCGGGTTCAGGTAAAGATGATCTGCGTATTTTCTCCCCCGCACATGGCGTAAAATTCCCCCACGGTCAGCACGTCCTTCACTTCTTCCCACAGATCCTTCTTCTCCAGCTTGAACATATCCATGGCCATCTTGCAGGCATATATCTCTCCGCCACCTGCCGTGATCATTTCCAGGAACTCATCCACCGGCGGAACGTCAAGCTTTTCCATCTGGCTTTTCATCATTGCTGATACGCCAGCTTCCACACCAGGGAGTATCCCCAGGATTGTCGGAAACGGCAGGCCTCCGGGTGCCCTCATGGCCGGGTTCCCCACGGTGGCGGTTTTTAGCCGGTTCATCTGTTTCTTGGTGATCGCATCCAGTCCGAAGAAGGTGAAGAACACCTTTGCCTCAATTCCCTCCATAACTGCCCCGTTTGCCATGATCAGTGTGGCATACACATCCTCAATGGTCCCCTTGGAACAGATGATGCACACTTTCTTCAACGGTTTTTCCGTATTTGTTGTCATCGTTTCCTGATTTTATTTCATTAAACACCCATGGTTCGGTTCCCTGAATCAGACCCGGTTTTTACAGACCGTTGTTGCTTACACACAGCTTGCCGGTTTCGGGATCCCCGCATATTTGGACGAAAACTTCAGCGGTCCCCCGGGGAAAAGCTGGTACAATCCCTTGATATCCACGATCCCTGATTTTCCGACCTTCCTGATGGTCAGCGTTTCTCCTTTTGAATGGCTGGCCCTTAAAAATTCAAGCACTTCATAATGCTTGTCCGTAAGCACAATACCGTCCTCGCCGGCCATTTCAGCCGCGATCTCCCGGGTCCACTGTGAAGGATCCACCATGTAACCCTCATCGTTCAGTTCGATCGTCTTTCCTGCAATTGTTTTCTGTGTCATTATATTTGTTGTTTATAGGTTATGAATGTCTCTCGTCCCTGCTCAGGTTTCTCATGAACGTGACCAGGAAACCCAGCGCTTTTTTCATTTCAGGTTTGTTCATTTCCCGCATCACCCTGAAAAGGGAATACTGCGGTATGTCCTCCGTCTCCATGCTGGCAAACACCTTCACCGCATTGTCCACCGATTTCAGCACTTCTGGCTGGGTGAGGTTTTTCACGGTATCCATGATCGTAACCACATTGTCGGCCAGCAGGCGTACATCTTCCACACTGTAATGGGTGATGATGTTGTCGATGATCTGTCCGAATTCTTTGATGAACGCGAAATACCCCTTCTGTTCAAACGCATGCAGCTTCGTCGTGGCATCAATGATCATCTCGTTGGCGATGGGACCAGCATCCCGCATCAGGTCAAGGACACTGCCCAGCGTATCCAGTATGGAACTGAAATTCCCGATATTCTGTGCGAGCCTGATCCCCAGTTCCCGCAACCGGTCCGGGTCGATCACCACTTCATGCTCATCCAGCGCTTTCACAGTGGAATCATACACGTCCTTCCCGACGATGGAAACATCGGCTATCAGATCGTCCAGGGACTGGGATTTCAGTCGCTGCTGGTTCACATACTCCAGGATCGTGTCGACCTTCTCGTTCAGCGCGGCGATCTGTTGTGTTGTATTGTCGGCCATATTTCTGTCCAGTTAATCGATATCATTTTTCTTCCCGGCCATGGTCATATGCGCCTCGATGGGCATCTCCCTGCCCCTTAACAGGATATGCCAGTAGATCCACCGGAACAGCATTTTACCGTAGTGGTTGATCTTGGTGTTCTTCAGCAAACCGAACGGGCCGATCCCCGGGAGGGGGAATGTCCCCGGCAACGGTTCCGTGTCATAATTAAAATCGATCAGCGCTCCCTTTCCGTAACCGGTCTCGATGTAACAGTTGGCATGACCGTCGAATTTTGCGGTAAGCGGTCTGCGCTCCATGGCATTCATCAGGTTCTCGAACAGGATTTCCGCGGCAAAATGGGCCACCGAGCCGGCCTTGGATGTGGGCAGGTTGGCTGCATCTCCCAGCACGAATATGTTCTCGTATTTCTTTGACCGGAGGGTTTCGCTGTCGGTATCCACAAAGTTCAAATCATCGCCCAGTCCGCTTCTTGCGATCATCTCGGACCCCATGTTCACGGGAACGACGGTGAGCACGTCAAACGGGATCTCCTGCTCGTCGTAGGACCTGATCACTTTCTTTTCGTTGTCCACGCTTTCCAGGTAGAAATCAGGTACCACTTTGATGTTCTTTTCTTCCAGAAGCTGGCTCAGCATCTTTGTGGCGATCGGCTTCGTGAAAGCCCCGGAGAGGGGAGTCACGTAAGTAATATCCACCCTGTCACGCATCCCTTTTTCAGTGAAATAGGCTTCGGCGAGACTGACAAACTCGATGGGTGCAACGGGACATTTAAAGGGCAGTTCGGCAATGCACATCACCAGCCTTCCTCCTTCCCAGGATTTGAAGAACCGATGCAATGCCACAGCTCCTTCCAGGGTATAGAAGTCGAAGATCTGCTTATACCACAACTCCCCGGTGAGCCCGGGTGTTTCCTCCGGCCGGGTCTGCGCACCGGTTGCAATGATCAAAAAATCATACCTGAGACAGGTCCCGTCCATGAGGTACACCCTGCTCTGATCGCCATCCACCCTGTCGATTTCCTGGTAGAGGACTTTTACACCGGAGGGGAAGAAATCCCCCTTGGGCTTGATCACATCCTGCTTCTGATAGATGCCGAACGGAATGAACAGGAAACCCGGCTGGTAGTAATGGGTCTTGTTCTGGTCCACCAGGGTGATCTCCCATTCCTGCCGGTCCAGTGCCCTGATAAGCTTGTTGGCCATCATGGTACCCGCGGTACCTCCTCCCAGGATTAGAATTTTTTTCATTATTATTGTTGCTTATTGATTCAAACATTCTTCTGAAATTTCCGTTACAAAGGTATCCGCGCTGTTTCAGTGTGATTTGAATAACGATATGATACTTGTCATTGTATGATATGTATCATTTTGAAAACTGTTGATCAACATTTCCTATGGACCCGGGCTGCACCTGCGAATTATGTGAACTGAAAGGGCTCTTCGTTGAAAAACTGGAGGGCGAACACCTGGATATCGTTTGTTCGGGGAGGGTGGAGAAATCGTTTGGCAAGAGCGAACCCATTATCAGGGAGGGTGCCCTCATCAGGGATTTCGTCTATTTGAAAAGCGGCCTGGTGAAGTTATTCCGCACCGACGAAGCAGGGAAAGAACAGATCATCACCATTGCCAAACCATTTGATTACATCAGCCTGCTGAGTGTTTTCTCCAATGACCGGTACCAGTATTCTGTCACCGCCCTGGAAGATTCGGTCACCTGCAACCTGGCCATGGATGATGTGAAAAAAATGGTCCGCGAAAACGGAATCCTGGCCCTCAACCTGCTGAAACACATGAGCCGGGTTGCCGATAAGATCATTCTCGATTCGCTGGAGATCAGGAAGAAACACCTGAGAGGACGCGTGGCTTATCTCCTGATCTTCTTTTCGCAGCATGTATATTTCTCCCCGGAATACGACCTTCCCCTGAGCAGGAAAGAAATGGCTGAATATGTGGGCATGACCACCGAAAATGTGATACGGTCCCTCAGCGAGCTCAGAAGGGACGGGATCCTGAAGATCTACGGAAAAACAATCCACATCATGAAACTGGATATCCTGCAATCCATTGCCGAATTTGGCTGAGCCATCCTCTTTTCGCATATCCTGACTTCCCATTTCACACCTCAGGGCATTACCATATTTTACTATTTAGCATTATTTTATCTTTTTTGCTATTAAATTAACATTATAATGTGTGTTTTTGATTATAATTTCATATATTTGAAACGTTTTATGTTTTAATCAGTAATTAAACGGTTTCGATATGTGCGGATTTTCAGTTTATACCGGGAATGATAAAATGCTGCGGATCAGCGCGGCCGGTGAATTCAGGAAGATCAAATACCGGGGACCCGAAAATACCATCATGACCGACCTCGGGGAACAGGGCTGGATGGGTTTTCACAGGCTGAAGATCATGGATACTTCCGATGACGGGAACCAGCCCATGGTCCATCAACACATCCACCTGGTGGCCAACGGGGAAGTATACAATTACAGGGCCCTGAAGGAAGCATACAGGGACAGGTATCCGTTCCGGTCTGAAAGTGACTGCGAGGTGATCATCCCCATGTTCCTGGAACTGGGCATGCTGGAAACCGCCAGGAGACTGGATGCGGAATTTGTTTGCGTGATCCATGATTCAAAAGCGGACAAATATTTTGCCGCCAGGGACCCGGTGGGGATCCGGCCCATGTTTTACGGGTATACTCCTGAAGGCAGCATCATGTTCGCCAGTGAAATGAAAGCCCTGAGCAACCTGTGCGGGGTGGTGGAGCCTTTCCCTCCCGGTCATATCTACGATGGGGAGAAATTCGTTTGTTACAGGAATATTGCCAGGGTTGAGCAGTACACGGACGATCCCATGGAGGAAGTATTGCTGAAGATCAACCGGCTGCTCACCCGGGCCGTGGAGAAAAGGCTCCAGGCGGATGTGCCGGTGGGGTTTCTCTGCAGCGGGGGACTCGATTCCAGCCTGGTGTGCGCCATCGCGGCCAGGATCATGGACCGGCCGGTCCGTACCTTTGCCGTGGGGATCAATATCGATCCCATCGACACCAGGTATGCCCGGATTGTGGCCGATTACCTGGGGGCTGACCACACCGAGGTGCTCTTCACCCGGCAGGATATCTTTGATACGCTGAGCACGCTGATCTACAATCTGGAGACCTATGATATCACCACCATCCGGGCCTCCATGGGAATGTACCTGGTCAGCAAGTACATCTCGGAAAATACCGACATCAGGGTGCTGATGACCGGCGAGATCAGTGACGAGATCTTCGGGTATAAGTATACCGATTTTGCACCCACCCCGCATGCATTCCAGAAAGAAGCCGAGAAAAGGCTGCGGGAGATTTTCATGTACGATGTGCTTCGGGCCGACCGGAGCATCTCCTCCAACGGCCTGGAAGCGAGGGTGCCTTTCGGTGACCTGGATTTTGTGGAATATGTGATGCGGATCCCTCCCGAAAAGAAAATGAACTTCACGGGGATCGGAAAATATTTGCTGAGGAAGGCATTCGAAGGGGATTACCTTCCCCGTGAAATACTGTACCGGGAAAAGGCAGCCTTCTCGGATGCGGTGGGGCACAGCGTTACGGACAGCCTGAAAGCCTATGCGGAGGAGATTTACAGCGATGCAGACCTGCTGGAAGCCCGGCGCCGCTACAGGCATGCCACACCCATCTCGAAGGAGTCGCTCATGTACCGGGATATATTCGAATCCCACTTCCCGGGACGCTCCGAAACGGTGGTGGATTTCTGGATGCCCAACCGGGAATGGGAGAACTGCGACGTGAGCGATCCCAGCGCGCGGGTGCTGCCCAACTACGGGAAAAGCGGGGAGTAATTATTGCATTATCGGGCGACTGCCGTGAAGCTCCCGCTAACCGTCACTTTTTCCTCAAACTGAACCTCTTCAACCGGACTTACGATAGTACGGTAAAGATCAATCGAAAAGCCATCGACCCTGACATAACTGCTTGCTACCTCAGCTCTGATAGACTGGGTTCCACCGGAAAGCGACTCATCAAATGAATATAATCTGGCGTTGATCTCTGCGGATGTCCCGACCGCGTGGTCACTTGTTGATAACGTAGCGGCGCCGACTCGTACCTCACCGGGCAGCGCGCCCCCAGTACTCACAATCAGTGTCAACCCGCCAACAGGATCTTCAGGTTTGTTGTCTTCTTCAGGTCCCAGTACGATGGTCCCGGCAAACTGTGAACCTTCCCCGCCGGAAACGACCCAGTTCGTGAACTTGCCGGAATACGACTTTCCTCCAGTCTCCTCAATATAAAACTGATATTCACCTTCACCGGGCCCGGAGCCCTCCTCAGAGCAGGCTACAAGTAATATGGCTGCAGCAAACAATGCAAATCTTTTCATGTCATCAGGTATGGGGTTAATGAATCAATTTTGTTCGTGGTCCTTATGCTCCGGTCTGATAACACCGATCCGGGACGAAGGTTGCCTGAGTAAATCATAAAAGAACTGTTAAAAATTCGGGGATCCCGGTCAGATTTTTACGATTTTTCTTGACAGAGGCTGATTTTTGTTGTAATATTGTACGAAATATGTATCATTATACGTTTTTCGTATATCAATGAATATATCGTCCAATTCAAAAACAGCGCATCCAAAAAGGGAACAGCTCCTGAAGACGGGCCGGGAACTCTTCTGGAAATTCGGGTTCAGAAGGGTCACCGTAGAGGAGATCTGCAAAGAAGCCGGGGTCAGTAAAATGACCTTCTACAAATTTTTCAGCAATAAAATCGACCTGGTAAAGACCATCATGAGTGATATGGTGGATGAATCACTGGTCAAATACAGGTCTTTCATGGAAAGCGATTTGCCGTACACCGAAAAGGTATTCAGAATGATCCAGATGAAACGGGAGGGAACCGAAGCCATGAGCAATGAGTTTTTCCGGGATTATACCAGTCTGGATGATCCGGAAATGATGAAATACCTGGAAGAAATGGCTTCCACAAGCATACAGATATTCCAGGAAGACCTTTTGAAAGCGCAGAAAAAAGGGGATATCAGGGAAGATGTGAAGGTGGAATTCATTCTTTATTTCGTGAACCACATGTCTGAAATGATCCAGGATGAAAAACTGCAGGGCCTTTACAACACCCCGCAGGAGCTCGTCCTGGAGGTCATCAATTTCATGTTTTACGGTCTGCTCAGCAGAGAGAAAAAATAATGCGCCGGTCTGCAAAACCATATGGGATCTTCCTTGGCACCATGGTGCTGTCTGTGCTAATTCACAACAGGGCGGATGCACAATCCCCTGCATTCAGCGGTCAGGCCATCGGGTGGACGGTCATGAACCCTGAAAGGCCTTTCCAGGTACAGGGGGGACTGCGATACATCCCAGAGATTTCATTCACCCTTCCGGCTGGTAATTTCAACGTGGACGGGGAGTTTTCCGCCAATCTGTGGGGAAGTGCCACCACCTGGGCGGGGGACAGCATCGCCACGGACGGGAAGATCTCTCCCTACCGCATGTGGCTCAGCTTTTACGGGAACCGGTTCGAGATCAGGGCGGGACTGCAGAAGATCAATTTCGGATCGGCTGCTCTCTTCCGGCCGCTCATGTGGTTCGACCGGATCGACCCGCGAGACCCGCTGCAGCTGACCGACGGGGTATACGGACTGCTGGGGCGGTATTACTTCCTCAACAATGTCAATATTTGGGCCTGGGGATTGTACGGAGATGACAAAACAAAAGGATGGGAGGTGTTCCCTTCCCGGAAGAACAGCATCGAGTTCGGCGGCCGTGTCCAGTTGCCCGTATATACCGGTGAGGTGGCTGCGACTTACCATCACCGCAAGGCCGATCCACACGGGGTGATCCCCGATTCATTGATCCGGAATCCTTTTTTCCCGGAGAACAGGATCGGCCTGGATGCCAAATTCGACCTGGGAGTGGGGATCTGGGTGGAGGGAGCTGTCATTCACCAGGACCTGGAATATACGGACCTGAAATATAAGTCCCTGCTGAATGCGGGAATGGATTATACGTTCAGCCTGGGCAACGGGCTGACCCTGATGACGGAAACTTTCGGTTATCTCCAGGGCAAACACCTGCTGGGCAGCGACGAGCATGTTTTCTTCGGACTGCTTTCGGCCTCTTATCCCCTGACCATCATACACAACCTGAGTGCCATGGTGTTTTATGATTTTACGCACGGGGACCTGTACCGTTTCGTGAACTGGTCCCTTACTTTCGACAGGTGGAGCTTTTACGTGATGGGGTTCTGGAACCCCGAAACCTATCAGTTATACAATTTTGATGCGCAAACAACCTTATACAGCGGCTGGGGATTCCAGCTGATGGCAGTATTCAATCATTAGAAAACCTGATACAATGAAAAACGGCACCATCATCACCATCGAGAACCTGGCCAAACATTATCCCATGGGTGGAGGAAAATTTACCGCCCTGAGTGATATCAACCTTACCTTCAGCAAGGGAGAATTCACGGGAATTGTAGGCCCCAGCGGTTCCGGGAAAACAACCATGCTAAACATCATCGGGTCGCTGGACACTCCTTCGGAGGGGGCGACCAACGTGCTGGGAACAACCTCCAGGGAAATGACCCCCAAAGTGGCCGCTACCCTTCGAAAGAAGCACATCGGTTTCATCTTCCAGACCTATAACCTGATGTCGGTGTACACGGTTTATGAGAACGTGGAATTCCCCCTGCTGCTGCTGAAAAAATCCGTATCGGAAAGAAAAAAAGCCGTCATGGATGCCATTCAGTGGGTGGGACTTACCGACAAGATCAAATCCAAACCGCCCCAGCTTTCAGGGGGGGAAAGCCAGCGCGTGGCCATTGCGCGGGCCATGGTGAAAAGACCGGAACTGGTCCTCGCCGACGAGCCCACGGCCAACCTGGATGCGAAAAACTCCCATCACATCCTCCGGACCATGGAGCAACTGAACAGGGAGCTTCAGACAACCTTTATTTTCGCCACCCATGACGACAAGGTGATCCAGTACCTCCGGAGGATCATTACACTTGAAGACGGAACGGTAGCTTCCGATGAAATCGCAAAACAATAAATCCAGAGCCATGATCGCATTTAAACTCGCATACAGAAATCTTGTAGGGGCAGGTCTGCGCACCTTTCTGATCGTTTTTGTGCTTTCCGTCGCCTATGTGCTGATCATATTCATGAACGGTTTATATCAGGGTTGGGAACGGGAAGGAAAATTCGAAATGATCAGGTGGGAAGTGGGACAGGGACAATACTGGGAGGAGGACTACGATCCCTACGATCCCATTACCCTCACCGATGCACATGCACCGCTGCCGGTTTCGCTTGCAAAGGCAACGGATAATGGTTCAGCCGCTGCCATCCTGATCACCCAGGCCACCGTCTACCCCGAAGGGCGCATGCTGGGCATCATGCTGAAGGGCATCAGTGCCGGGCAGCAGGTGCTTGCGATCCCGACGGAACAGTTTGCCTCCCGCGAAGATGAGATCCCGGCGCTGATCGGTACCCGCTTTGCACAGAGCGCCAACCTGAACGTGGGAGACCGTATGCTGGTGCGGTGGAGGGATGTGAACGGGACCTTTGATGCCACCGAACTTACCATCGCGGGAATTTTCAACAGCTCCGTCCCCGCGGTTGATAACGGCCAGATCTGGATCTCGCTGGAGAAGTTGCAGCAAATGACCGGTATGCCGGGAGAGGCCACCTTGCTGGTCATGGGAGAGCATGCTGACATGCCGGCAGAGGTGGCCGGCTGGGAATTCAAGGGACATGATGTTCTCTTCGCGGAACTTGATCAGATGATCAAGACCAAATCCATCGGAGGATCAGTGTTTTATCTTATCCTGCTTGCCCTTGCCCTGCTGGCCGTTTTTGATACCCAGGTGCTTTCCATATTCCGCAGGCAGCGGGAGATCGGCACCTATATTTCCATGGGCATGACCCGAAGCCAGGTGGTGGGATTGTTTACCACGGAAGGGGCCATGCATGCCATTCTGGCTCTGTTGCTGGGAGCCGTTTACGGAACCCCTCTGCTCCTCTATATTGGCTCCAAAGGCCTGGGAATGCCTGAAGGGACAGACTCATTCGGGCTGGCGGCTGCACAGCGCATCATGCCCTATTATAGCGCAGCCCTTGTGATCGGCACGATAATCCTTGTCATCGTTGCCACCACCATTGTCAGCTACATGCCCTCCAGGAAGATCGCGAAAATGAATCCCACCGAGGCCATCAGGGGAAGAATACAATGATAAAAAAATGAAAAAACCATGCTAAAATTTTATCTCAAAGGACTGTTCAGGGACCGCGCCAGAAGTCTGCTGCCTGTCATCGTGGTAACCATTGGAGTGACCCTCGTGGTGCTGGCAAATTCTTGGGTTACCGGAGTACTGGAAGATATGGTTGTCTTTAATGCCCGTTTCGCAACCGGCCATGTGAAGATCATGAGCCAGGCCTATTACGAGAACAGGGGCCAGCAACCCAATGATCTTGCCCTGGTCGGCACATCATCATTCATGGATTCCCTCGAATCGCAATACCCGGAAATGGAATGGGTTGAGCGGATCCAGTTCGGGGGCCTGGTAGACGCACCGGATGAAAATGGTGAAACCAGAGCCCAGGGCCCTGGCGGAGGAATGGCCGTGGACCTGCTTTCGGAAGACAGCGGGGAAATAGAGCGACTGAACCTGGAAAAAGCGATGGTAAGGGGCAGAATTCCGCAGTCTCCTTTCGAAATCATCCTCAGCGAACAATTTGCAGATAAACTGGAAGTGGAACCGGGGGACCAGGTGACCCTGATCAGTTCTACCATGTACGGGGCCATGTCCATCACCAATTTTACGGTATCGGGGACCATTACATTCGGGACAGCTGCGCTGGACCGGGGAGGCATGGTGGCCGATATCAGCGGGATCCGGCAGGCGCTGGACATGACGGATGCCACCGGGGAGATCCTGGGATACTTTCCTTCCGGGGAATACGATGACCCGGAAGCTGCATCCTTTGCCGCTGCATTCAATGAAAAATACAGTAATCCGCAGGATGAGTTTTCCCCTGTTATGGCCACACTGCGTGAACAGAGCAACATGGCCGGATTCCTGGACCTGATCGATTACTTCAAGGGGATCATTGTGACCATTTTCGTAGTGGCCATGTCCATCGTACTCTGGAATTCAGGATTGCTAGGGGCGCTCAGACGGTATGGTGAGATGGGACTGCGGATGGCCATTGGCGAAGAGAAGGGACATATTTACAGGAGCCTGATCATTGAAGCAGTCTTCATCGGGCTGGCAGGCTCAGTGATTGGCACACTGTTTGGACTCTTCTTTTCATCCCTGATGGCCAGGGGGATCGATATCAGCGGCATGATGCAGAATTCTACCATGATGATGCAAGGTGTGATGAAAGCAAAAATAACCCCGCTGGCTTACTATATAGGCTTTTTCCCCGGACTCATCGCCACGGTGCTTGGAACCGCCCTGGCCGGGTTCGGGATCTATAAACGACAAACCGCAAAACTCTTTAAAGAATTACAGGCATGACACACACGATACGAATTGCGGCGGGACTCCTGCTGATCTCATTTTCAGCAGCCGCCCAGCCTTCAGGGGAAGAGATCCTGGAGCGGATCGACCGGAATATGTCTTCCGAATCCAGTTACGTGAAATCCAGAATGATCATCCATGGTCCCCGCACCTCCCGCACCATTGAATCGGAAACCTGGGCGCAAGGGAAATCGGCATTCACCGAATACCTGGCCCCCGCAAGGGAACGGGGGACTAAAATGCTTAAGCTGGAGGACCAGCTGTGGATCTTCTCCCCTTCCTCCGACAGGACCATCCAGTTATCGGGACATTTGCTGAGGCAGTCGGTGATGGGATCGGACCTGTCCTACGAGGACATGATGGAAAATCCGGACCTGGCCAGCAAATACGATGCGGTGGTGGTGGGATCCGAAACGGTGGATGACAGGGAATGCTGGGTCGTGGAGATGCATGCGAAAACCGAGGATGTGGCCTACCAGAAAAGAAAAATCTGGGTGGACCGGCAGCGGTATGTCCCCCTGAGAGAAGAACTCTATGCCAAAAGCGGCGAACTGTTGAAACAGACCGAACTGACTGATATACAGCAGCACGGTTCACGCTGGTACCCCGGAAAGATTGTCTTCAAGGACATGCTGAAGACCGGCGCCGGCACGGAATTTATCGTGGACGAAATATCCTTTGACGTGGATATCCCTGATTACCTGTTCAGCAAGGCAGCTTTGCGGTAAATGGTTACAGTGCGATGATCGCGCTCTGGATGGTCAGGGACTGATTCTTTAAATTATTCACATCACCCCGCAGCAGTTCGAGCCTGGAACGAAGCTGGGGCAGTGTTTCAATCAGCCGCTGCTTGTCCGAACTCAGGGTCATCATCTCAGCTTCCAGCTCCTGGGTCTTCAGGGCATCGGTTTCACCGGCAAGTTTTTTACCGGTTTTCTCGATTTTCTTTTCCAGTCTTTTTACCTGTTTTTCTCCCTTGGCCAGTTCCTTGTTCAGGGTTTTTATTTCCTGCGTTGCCGTTTCTATGCGTTCCGAATAGGACCGTTCATAATGGTAAGACATAAATTCCTTTGCATAGTTACGCAGGTTGGTCATCTCCTGGTTCCACTGCTCGCTGTTCAGATAAACGTCATATCCCAGTTGGAATGCAATGCCCAGTGTGTTATAACTTTCCAGCGGGAACCCATGACCGATCAAATCCCCGTTCTTGGTGGCAATTGCCGGGATTGAGACATCCTCTGCGGTGAGTGTGTTTCCTTTGCTCTTCATTTTGATCTTACTGCGCTCTTTGGCATAGTCCTGCAGGTGATCCAGCGCCCCGTCGATCTCACCCTCCACAGGGAAAACCCACGCTGTTCCGGTGCTATTTCCAATGACGATTTCCCTCTCTTCGAGAAACAGGGACTGCTGGGCGATCAGCGGGACAGCCAGCAACAGCAGCGTACACAGTATGGAAAAATTTCTTTTCATGAGGTTTAAGTTTAAGTGGTTTTTTTCAATCTGATTGATGCAAATAAGTTAATCAAAAATTGAACACCAAAAAATAGTTATTTTTATAAGATGAAAAGAAAATCTGCAGCCATCGCTGTGCTGATCAGCACGCTGTCCGTCCAGTCACAGGTGAAAGCGCCGGTCCTCACCGGGGCCGAAAAACTGAACATGTATGTCTCTCATGAACAGATGCGGGAAGTTTCCGCGTACGGGGACCTGCACTGGCAATATCTGGGCCCCGTCAACATCAGCGGGAGATGCACCGATGTGGAGGCGGTGGGACCGAAAGGCAAAAGCTACACCATCTGGGTGGCCTCCGCTTCCTCTGGGGTCTGGAAAAGTGTGAACGAAGGAGTGACCTTCGAGCCTGTATTTGAACACAAGGGGACCTCCACCATCGGCGACCTGGCCGTTTGTCCCGCCGATCCCGACGTGGTCTGGGTGGGTACGGGTGAAGCCAACATCTTCAGGTCTTCCAATGCGGGATGCGGGGTTTGGAAGACCACCGACGGCGGCAAGACCTGGACCCACATGGGACTGGAAGAGACCTTCACGGTTTCCAGGATCCTGATCCACCCGGAAGACCCCGATATCGTATATGTGGCCTCTCCGGGACATGAATGGACCCGGAACAAAGAACGGGGATTGTTCAAAACCACAGACGGTGGAAACCACTGGGAAAAGATCCTTTACAAAGGGCCGGAAAGCGGTGTGAACGACATGGTCATGGATCCGCGTGATCCGGATGTGCTCTACGCCTCCACCTGGCAGCGGACACGGCTGAAATGGAACGATCCGCGCACTTATGAACATCATAAAAACAACGGTATCTGGAAAACCGTGGACGGTGGGAAGAGCTGGAAACAACTCACGCGGGGATTGCCGCCTTCGCAATACATGGGCCGAACGGGCATTGACATTGCACGTTCCGACCCGGCTGTGGTCTATGCTTTCGTGGATGATTACGAAATTGCGTACAAGGCCGAAGAAGGAGAACTGGATTCCTACGGCCGTCCCAAACAGGATGTGATCAAGGGGGCCACCCTGTACCGATCGGACGATGCAGGTGAATCCTGGCGGCAGGTGAGCGGACTGACAGAGGAGAGCAAGAAATACATGTCGGGGCATTCGGGGACCTATGGCTGGGTATTCGGACAGATGCGGGTGGATCCCAGCGATGCGGACAGGGTCTATACCCTTGGGCTCTATATCAATGTATCTACCGACGGGGGAGCCACCTTCGGGCCCATCGGGAAAAGCATCCATGTGGACCAGCACGGAATGTGGATCGATCCGGACAACTCCGGCTATATCCTGGCGGCGCATGACGGAGGGATCAGCGTTTCCTACGACAGGGGAGCGAACTGGCGCAGTTTTATCCCGGAGCTTCCCCTGGCGCAGTTCTACAACGTTGAATATGATATGAGCGAACCTTTCCGGGTCTTCGGTTCCGTCCAGGACCATCACAGTTTCTATACCGAAGTGGACCTCTCCCGGGGAAGGGATAAGATCCGGCCCACGGAATGGGAGTATACCCTGGGTGCGGAAGGAAGCACCCATCAGATTGATCCCAGGGATAACAGCACCATTTTCGCATCCCTGTTCTACGGGAAACTGGCCAGGGCCACCGTGGAGGAATACCCGGATGACAGGGAGTGGCTGCTTCCGGAGAATTTTCCGGAAGAACCGGAGGCCAGGGGACAGTGGATGGCCCCCACCCTACTTTCTTCACACAATCCCGATATTGTATATCATGGTCTTCAGTATGTACTGAAATCCACCGACGGAGGGGGGACCTGGAAGAAGATCAGTCCCGACCTCACCTTCAATGATCCTGAAAAAATAGGGGATATCAGCTACCAGACCATCAGCGCCCTGGATGAATCCATCTTCAATTCGGACCTGCTTTATGCGGGGACCGACGACGGCCGCCTCTGGCGTACGAAGAACGGGGGCGAACGCTGGGAGGAGATCTGGAAGGATCCCATGCCGGTGCGGTGGATCTCCCGCATCGTGGCCTCGCAGCATGACTTCGGGACGGTTTATGTAACACAGACCGGCCGGAGGGACGACGATGCGCAGGTCTATGTGTGGCGGTCCCAAGATTTCGGGAACTCCTGGGAGGACATTGCATCCAATGTCCCGACAGGACCGGTCAATGTGATCCGGGAGGACCCGGGGGCGGACAGCATCCTGTACCTGGGCACCGATGTGGGAGTGTATGTTTCCACCGACAGGGGACAAGAGTGGCAGGTGCTCGGCGATCTGCCGTGCACCTACGTGCATGACCTGGCCATCCATCCCCGCGACAACATGCTCATTGTCGCCACCCACGGACGCGGCATGTTCGTCCTGGATGCCGACCCGGTCAACTGCGAAAACAAAAAAGAAGATTCCGGGCAGACCAAAAACGGCGACTTTCTTTAGCGATATATGTTCCAAACATTCAAAGCGATGAAGTACAAATTGACAAATCCCGTTAGATTGGCCATCCTGGTTCTTGCCTCAGGATGTTGCCTTTATTCCTGTAAATGTAATGAAGAACCACTGATCACTTCCTTCGTTTTCAATGAACTCTCTCCCCCTGCAACAGGGGAAATCAGCCATGAGGACGGGACCATCCTGGTGGAGGTCCCTGCACTGACCGATGTAACGAATTTATCTCCCACCATTGATGTGGGCAACCCAAATTGCCATACCCTCTCTCCTCTATCCGGTATACCCCGGGATTTCAGCAGTCCCGTCATCTATGAAGTAACCAATGAGGTCGAGGATACCAGGCAATATGAAGTCTCCGTGACATTTGATAACCCGGTTGCATCGCTGGGCATAACCTGGGAGTCAAAAGCACCGTTGCCGGCCCTGGTGGGATGGATGCCGGCCGTGGAGCTTGACGGTAAGATCTATGTGATCGGAGGAGGACTGAATGCAACAGATGTGACCGATAAAATGTATGTATATGACCCAGCTACAGATACATGGGATGATACCAGGGCAAGTCTCCCCAAAGGCCGATTTGCACACGCAGCTGAAGCAGTGAACGGAAAGCTCTATGTGATGGGGGGAGTTACTGGTGCGATTTCAAATGCACTGGATGATATCCAGGTATATGATCCTCTGACAGATACATGGCAATCAGCAGGCAGCATGCCCATCAGAAGGGCCGCCTTCGGATCCTGTGTGATCGATGATCAGATCTACCTGGTCGGAGGCGAACTAGAAGAACCCACAACAAACGTATTAGATGATGTTTCTGTGTACGATCCTGCAACCGGGAACTGGACCACCCTGGCCCCTCTTCCGACCGCCCGCTGCTATCTCACCGCGGAGGCCGTCAATGGGAAAATATATGCTGCCGGCGGTACCACGGAGAGTCCCTGGCAGGGATCAGATATCCATGAAATATATGATCCCGCATCTGATACCTGGATTGAAGCGGCCCCCATGACAAAGGGCCTTTGGGCGCTGGGATCCTGTGTGATCGATGATAACATTATTTTCGGAGGCGGCACTCCCGTACCCATGACCGCGGGCTCGTCAGAAATCCAGATATATTCGGTTACCCAGGAAAAATGGTACAAGGGCACCAATCTGGAATTCCCCCGGCTTGCCTCACCCATATGCGAACTGGAGGGAAGAATTTATGTCATCGGCGGTGCGGTCTCAGCCGCTCCATGGGCTACCAATACTAATGATCTGACGGTAGGATTGCCCGATTTTTGATGCACTGCAAATTGATTATCAGGAAGCCAGGTCTTATCTTTGGGACCTAATCTTCCTTGCATGGTCACTGTATATCACAATCCGCGCTGCAAAAAGAGCCGGGCCGGGCTTCAGCATGTTATTGACAAAAACATGGAGCACAGGGTGAGGGAATACCTCAGGCAACCGCTCACTGCAATAGAACTGGACAAACTGGTCATGAAGCTCAATATAAAACCCTTCGAGCTGGTCCGCACGCAAGAAGCGTATTACAGGAAAGAACTGAAAAAATTGAAGCTTAACGACGATGAATGGATCAAGATCCTGGTCGAAAACCCGAAGCTGATCCGGCGGCCCATCGTGGAAGGCAGGTACAGAGCTGTAATCGGGGATCCGGTGGAAAACATTGATTCGCTTTGATCCGTTGACATCAGGCGCTTTTTTTCCAGATGAACCTGAGCTGACCTCTGATCACCAGACACGCATTTTCAGGCAACCTTTTTGGTCCGATTCCGTATGAATTGGAAAAGCGCAAGGCCATGAGAATGAAATACATGCTTTTGCTGTTGATGGTCCCTTTGCTGCTTCCTTCCTGTGAAAAGGACGAAGGAGGCTTCACCCAGATCAAGGGCATTGAAAATTTGATCTACCAGGCCATCAAGATCTACAGGACAGATAACAGCATGTCCGATCCGTTCGTGCTTCAGTTCATCATTGTCAAAGAGGCCCAGATCTATTCTTACAAAATGGCCAATGATGTGGAACCCCTGGGTACACAGGGCCTCGGGGAACACTGGAATGCCATCCATGAAAAGATCGGGGGCACCAATGACAGGGGACTGGTGCTGCGGACCACTTCCACTAACGAAGATGATATTCTCACCGAAATACTGAAATTGCCGGATGCCGAAGAAATCCTGCTCTCCGATGTCACCCAGTGCGGCGTGGGTGTGGAAACCGATACGGCCGGATATAATTATGTCACCGTGATGATGCTGAAGGTGGCGTCCTGAAGCCTGTTTTCTTTTCAACAACATCCGGGATTTTTCGTTTTGTGCTTCCCGATTCTGTATATTTAAATCAAAACTCAACGACCATGAAAACCAGGATCGAGAAGGATACCATGGGTGAGGTGAAAGTACCCGCCGACAAGTACTGGGGCGCACAAACCCAGCGTTCAAAAGATAATTTCCGGATCGGCGAAGGGAGGATGCCTGTTGAGATTATCCGGGCATTCGGTTATTTGAAAAAAGCCGCCGCAGCTGCCAACCTGGAGCTGGGAGTGCTTCCTAAGGAAAAGGCCGATTTGATCATGCAGGTCTGCGATGAGATCATCGAGGGGAAGCTGGATGACCAGTTCCCGCTGGTGGTCTGGCAGACCGGCTCGGGGACCCAGTCCAACATGAACGTGAACGAGGTGGTGGCCAACCGGGCCCATGTGCTCCTCGGGAACAAGCTGGGCGAGGGGACCCGCCTGATCCATCCCAATGACGATGTGAACAAATCCCAATCCTCCAACGATACCTTCCCCACAGCCATGCATATCGCAGCATACCGGGTGCTTACCGGGGTAACCATCCCGGGTGTGAAGGACCTGCGTGACACGCTCAATGAAAAATCCCTGGATTTTATGGATGTGGTGAAGATCGGACGGACCCACCTGATGGATGCCACCCCGCTTACACTCGGACAGGAATTCAGCGGGTATGTGTCACAGCTGGATCACGGGCTGAAAGCCCTGGTGAACAGCCTGGATCACATGGCCGAACTTGCCCTGGGGGGGACTGCCGTGGGGACCGGGATCAATACTCCGGGGGGATATGACAGCCTGGTGGCGGAATACATCGCAAAATTTACCGGGCTCCCCTTTGTCACGGGATCCAATAAATTCGAGGGACTGGCCGCACATGACGCCATCGTGGAAACCCATGGTGCACTGAAAACCCTGGCGGTGAGCCTGATGAAAATCGGGAATGACATCAGAATGCTGGCGTCGGGGCCACGGTCCGGCATCGGCGAGATCGTGATCCCTGCCAATGAACCCGGATCATCCATCATGCCCGGCAAGGTAAATCCCACGCAGGCAGAAGCACTTACCATGGTATGTGCCCAGGTGCTGGGAAATGACGTGGCGATCAATGTGGGCGGCAGCAACGGTCATTTTGAGCTGAATGTGTTCAAGCCCATGATGATCCGCAATTTTCTTGAATCAGCACGACTGATCGGGGATGCATGCCGTTCCTTCAATGAGCACTGTGCCGCCGGAATCGAGCCCAATCCCGATAGGATCCGCCAGCATCTGAACAACTCGCTGATGCTGGTCACAGCCCTGAATCCCCATATCGGATATGAAAAAGCGGCCGAGATCGCCAAGAAGGCACACGGGGAAGGGACCACCCTGAAGGAGGCGGCCCTGAGCCTGGGCTATCTGACAGAAGCGGAATTTGACCAGTGGGTGGATCCATCGAAGATGACCGGACTGCTCTGAACCAGCCTGCTCTGAACCGGCCTGAATCAATCCCTTCGGATAAATATAAAATCCCCCCCTTCATCACCCACATTCTGGATGGTGCCGTACTGGGGTATGTTAGGGCTGTTGTTGATGACCGCCTCCCGCATGCTTGAGAACAGCTGCTCGGATGAGAGATATTTGCGGTTATTTTCTTCCAGGCGTTTGATCAGGTATTGAATAAACACGCTCTTATCGGGCACCTCGTTCAGTGTCCCGCTGGTCATCGCTTTCCTGCTGACCAGTTTGTAGAGTTTCTCGACCGACAGGATGTTGTTGAAGGCAGCCCTGGTTTTGAAGATCCCCCCGCTGAAGCAGGCATCGGCAATGAGCAGCGTATGCTTGGTCTTCAGCACGTTCAAATAATTGGTCAGGTCCGTGTTGGGAAGCCAGTTCACCGGATTATCCCGGCTGGCATCACTGGGAAGCCAGTAACCGGTCTTCATCTCCTCGTCCCAGATACCATGTCCTGCATAATAGATCAGCAGGTTATCCTCCGGTGTAACCTGGGTCCGCATCTGGTGCAGCGTGCCGATGATTACAGACTTGGATGGATTTTTCAGGAACTGAATATTTTCACTGTCAAAGGTATAATTCGTACTGATCAGGTTCATGAATTTGGTGGCATCCTTTACGGGTTCATCCAAATCACTGATGACCGGGTCATTGTAATTTTCAACCGCAATGATCAATGCATAGAATTTTGCACTGGAAATATCGTACACCACTTCCACATTGCTCTCTATCTTTTTTCCCGTAACAGAAACAGCCTCCACTTTCAGGTTGTTGCTGCCCAGCTGCAGGTCCATGGGTTCATCGATCAGCATCTGTCTGATGGTGGGCACCGGCGGAATGATATTCCTGACAAATTGCCCGTTCCTGAACAGGTTGATGAAACGTATGTTTTCATCCGAATTAACCGTGGCCTGCAACCGGTAAGTACTCTCGGATGTGACCACGCTGCTGGAAGAAGGTGATATCCAAGTGAATCCGCTCATCACCCGGTCTCGCAGATCAACTGGTGTTTGCTGCCTCATGGGTATTTCCAGGGGCTGGGACCTTCCTTCGGCGGTGGATCTTTGCTTCCTGAGGTTCAGTTCCACCACCCCGCTGGACCGTTCCGTTACCTGGGCCCCTGTCCGGACACAGAGGCAGGCCAGGATCAGCAGGGAAAACAGGTAAAATTTTCTTTTCATGTCCTTCATCTTAAAGTACGACTCCGATTCCGAATACAAAATCCGCATAATAACCCGGATATTCCATCCCGACAGTGACTGTCAGCCTGTTAAAAAACACATTGGTGATTCCTGCCTCCAGATCGAACCGGTTAAAATAATCACCGATCCCGGCCCCAAGATACCCGTGCATGCGGTACTTACCTGCAGAGAAAAAGTGTTTGGTCATTCCCGCTGTGACAGAGCCGGAAAGAAGTTCAAGTGCCTGATCGTAGCGTCCAATCCGCACACTGCCGTATAAACCCCAGTTCCCCAACGTACCCGCGGTAAACCCGATCAAGTTGTAAGTACTGGCCCGGTAGGAAAGCAGGAACCTGTTGTTATATGGATCCGGTTCCCCGGATTCTTTTGTTTCATCGGGCTTTTCCACTTTAAATCCCTGATCGGATTCCTCCACCTGTCTTTTGACAGATTCTTCGTGCATTTTCTTTGGCCGGACCTCGATAGGGGTCACCGGAGCCGTCATGTCCTCCATCATCTCCACTTTCACAAAGAATTCCGCACTTCCCACATCATCCACATCTTCAAATACATCCCACACAATGGTATAATAGCTTTTCCCACCCCGAATATTCATCCCCACATCCCCGATAACCGCTTTGGGTTCAAACCTGTCACCCCCGTCCAGGGAGCAGGTAAGTGTGACCCTGTAAAGCTGGGCTTCTGTGGATCCGCCGATGCGGTAATGGATCTTGATTTTTTCTCCTTCTGTCTCCACCCTTATATTCTCAACAGTCTGTGCAAAAGAAATATAACTTATCAGTAAAACCGGGAGTAACAGCAGGGACCTCAACATTGATCTGGGTATTTGTGGATTCTCTTATTACAATATTATGATAATTCTGCGCATCCTGCAAGCATCCTTCCAGGTTCTGTGCACTGGATCGGGCCTGTAAAGCCCAATTATGTTCAAAATCATTGATTAGCTGGTGTCAAAGTACTTTCTTTGTACTCCAAATCATCAAAGCATGAAAGATTCAGCATTCAAGCAGCTGTTCGAAGAATTTCCGGAGATTTCCGCCGGAGCGTGGGAAGAAAGGATCAGGGCGGACCTGAAAGGAGCGGACTTTCAGAAGAAACTGATCTGGAAGACAGAGGAAGGAATTGACGTAAAACCTTATTACCGGGAAGAGGACCTGCAATTTTTGCAATACCTTCAAAATGCAGGATCTTTGCGGAAACCGGGTTCTGCCCCCAACAGCTGGCTGATCTGTCAGGATATCGATCTGAAAGGTGGTTCAGAGGAGGCCAATCTCAGGATCAGAGAAGCTTTGAAGGGAGGAGCCCAGGCCATCCGGATCCTGCTGAAGGCAGATTGGAAACCTGACCCCGAACAGATACATGGCCTGCTTGAGGGAATTCCCCTGGGAGAGACCGAAATCTCCTTCAGGGGTACCATGCAGGCAGATCTGCTGTTTGATAACCTGGTAAAGCTGACTGCCCGAAGGGGTATCGACCCAACCTGCCTGAGCGGCTGCCTGGGTGCGGACCCGCTGGGGGTAATGGCCGAAACGGGCATACCCGTTGCCAGCCTGGAGAATCTTGGATTGCTGGTGAAAAAGGTCCTCACAAGATCACCCTCCCTGCGGGTGATCCCCGTGAACGGAGCCCTGCTGCAGAATGCAGGGGCCACATTGACCGAAGAACTTGGATTTGCGCTGTCCATGGCCAATGAATACATGGCGCTGCTAACATCGGAAGGGATCGAACCGGCCGATGCGGCTGCGTCCATGCAGCTGGATCTTTGCACGGGAACCAACTACTTCATGGAGATCGCGAAGATCAGGGCCGCACGGATCCTTTGGGGGCGCATCTGTGAGGGATACGGGCTCAAACCCGGCCAGGGAAGGATCCATATACATGCTGCTTCCTCCCTGTGGAACATGACCCTGTATGATCCGCATGTGAACCTGCTCAGGGGGACCACCGAGGCGATGGCCGCTGTGACAGGAGGTGCGGATTGGGTCAGTATACTTCCCTTCGAACTTCCTTCGGGCAAAAGCTCACTTTTCTCCGACCGCATGGCCAGGAATACCCAGATCATTCTGCGGGAGGAAGCGTATTTCGACCGGGTGGCGGATCCGGCTTCGGGTTCCTATTACCTGGAGAACCTGACGGATGCCCTGGCCGGGAAGGCATGGGAACTGTTCCTTGCCACCGAGTCCGGAGGAGGATTCAGGGAAGCATTTGAGTCGGGATGGGTTCAGGAGGTGGTTGATGCTTCGCTGCAGAGGAAAAAGGAAAAAGCCGCACAGGGCAGGCTCCGGCTTCTGGGCACCAACGCATATCCTGCTTTCAATGAGCTTGTACTGGCAACTTCAGACGAATTTCCTTTTCCGGCCAACCGGGAAAGCCAGACGGAACTGAACGGCACACTCCTGAAACCCATCAGACCCTTCAGGCTTTCTTCCCTGTTTGAGGAGGTCAGGTTGCAGACCGAGAAAAGCGGGAAGCGGCCCAGGGTGTTTCTGTTCAAATACGGTGATCCACACTGGGTTACGGCCCGCGCTATGTTCTCGGGGAACTTCTTTGCCTGTGCCGGTTATGAGATCCCGGACCAGCCGGTTTTCAAATCGATCCGGGCAGGGATCAAAGCTGCACGGGACTCGGCGGCCGACCTGGTGGTGCTGTGCAGTTCCGATGACGCCTATGCCGGGCTGGCTCCGAAAGTGCATGATGCACTCGGTGAAAAATCACTGATTGTGGTTGCCGGGTACCCGGAAGATTCCGTGGATGAGTTGCGCAAAACAGGAATTACGCATTTCATTCATGTGAAGACCAATATGCTGGAATCACTGCAAGAATTCAACAGTATCCTGCTCAAAACCTGATAAACTATCAACTTTAGACCTTCGACTACCATGCGGCCAGACTTCAGCAAAATCAATTTCCGGGACATTGAAACAACACGGGAGGACCATCACTCCGGGCAGCCCTGGGAAACTCCCGAGCACATCACCATCAAACCTTCTTACAGCAGGGAGGATCTTGAACAGATGGAGCACCTGCACTATGCGGCCGGATTGCCCCCGTTTTTGAGGGGCCCCTACTCCACCATGTTTGTCACCCGGCCCTGGACCATCAGGCAGTATGCCGGATTTTCCACGGCCGAAGAGTCCAATGCATTCTACCGCCGGAACCTGGCGGCCGGACAGAAAGGGCTCTCGGTGGCCTTTGACCTGGCCACGCACCGGGGATACGATTCGGACCACGAGCGCGTGGTGGGTGACGTGGGAAAAGCAGGGGTGGCCGTGGATTCCATCCTGGACATGAAGATCCTGTTCGACCAGATCCCGCTCAATGAAATGTCCGTTTCCATGACCATGAACGGTGCGGTGTTGCCAATCATGGCTTTCTATATCGTGGCGGGACTGGAGCAGGGCGCTTCCCTGAATGAACTGAGCGGAACGATCCAGAACGATATCCTCAAAGAATTCATGGTCCGCAACACCTATATCTATCCCCCCGAAATGTCCATGCGGATCATCGCTGATATTTTTAGGTACACCTCCCACCACATGCCCAGGTTCAACAGCATCAGCATTTCGGGATACCATATGCAGGAAGCGGGGGCCACGGCCGATCTCGAACTGGCCTATACGCTTGCAGACGGACTGGAATACCTGCGTACCGGAGTTGGGGCGGGGATCGACATTGATGCGTTTGCCCCCAGGATCTCATTTTTCTGGGCCATCGGGATGAACCATTTCATGGAGATCGCCAAAATGCGGGCTGCCAGGATGCTGTGGGCCAAGATCGTGAAGCGGTTCGATCCAAAGAATCCCAAATCCATGGCACTCCGGACGCATTGCCAGACCTCAGGCTGGAGCCTCACTGAACAGGATCCTTTCAACAATGTGGCCAGGACCTGCATCGAGGCCATGGCCGCTGCGCTGGGACATACCCAGTCGCTGCATACCAACGCTCTGGACGAAGCCATTGCACTGCCTACGGATTTTTCGGCACGGATTGCCAGGAATACCCAGCTGTTCCTGCAGGAAGAGACTGAAATCTGCAGGTCTGTGGATCCCTGGGCCGGTTCCTTTTACTTGGAATCACTCACCCATGAGATTGCCCACAGGGCCTGGGAACTGATCGAAGAGATCGAGGAACTGGGCGGCATGGCCCGGGCCATCGAGACAGGCCTTCCCAAGATGCGCATCGAAGAGGCCGCGGCCAGAAAGCAGGCCAGGATCGACAGCGGGAAGGATATCATCGTGGGGGTGAATATGTACCGGCTGGACAGGGAAGATCCCATGGATATTCTCACGGTGGACAACTCGGCTGTCCGGAAGTCCCAGATCAACCGGCTCAGGAAACTGAAAAGGGAGCGGGACCAGGAGAAGGTGCACGCATCCCTGGAAGCCATCACCCGCTGCGCGGAAAGCGGCGAAGGGAACCTGCTTGAGCTCTCGGTGGAAGCGGCCAGGAGCAGAGCCACCCTGGGAGAGATATCCGGCGCCATTGAGAAGGTTTCGGGAAGATACAAGGCTGTGATCCGTTCCATCTCCGGGGTTTATTCCTCTGAATCGGGGGAGGACCAGTCATTCCGGGAAGCGGTTGCCCTGGCGCGCGAGTTTGCCTCCAGGGAGGGAAGGCAGCCCCGCATCATGATCGCCAAAATGGGACAGGACGGACACGACCGGGGTGCCAAGGTGGTCAGCACCGGTTATGCAGATATCGGTTTCGATGTGGACATCGGTCCCCTTTTCCAGACCCCGGCGGAAGCTGCCAAGCAGGCCGTGGAGAACGACGTGCATATCCTGGGTGTTTCTTCCCTGGCCGGGGGACATAAAACCCTGATTCCGCAGGTCATCGAACACCTGAAAAAACTGGGGAGAGAAGATATCATGGTGATTGCGGGCGGTGTCATTCCACCCCAGGATTATGAATTCCTTTACAAAGCGGGCGTGGCAGCCATATTCGGTCCCGGCACCCGGGTTTCCGTGGCCGGGAAAAAGATCCTGGAAGTACTGCTGGAAAGTACCAGTTAACCGGGCTGCGGATAAATCAGGCGCGGCCTGACCGGGTCATGGAAAAGGACCAGTTCGCATGGATGATCCAGCCCTCCCAGGAAATCCACCTTCTCTTTTCTGGCCAGCTCCGGGTCCAGGTCGTAACCGCTGCAGGCATCCGGATCCAGGAATATTTCCATGGGGATCAGGTCAGACACATAATGGATCTCTCCTTCCCCGGTCCGTATCCTGGGAACCACCATTCCCCTGGTGTGCCCGTTATATACCCGGAAATCCATCCAGTCACCCGTCCACTCCTCCAGCCACCGGATCCGATCCACATACCGGAAAAACAGGGTGATAAAATAACTGGATTCTTTTTTATTGCGGTCTGAAGCATACCCGAAATGCTCTCTGAGCACATGATAATCCGCCTGCGGGAACCGTTTCACGATCTTCCCAGGCACCCTTTTGAAAGCGCCGCTTCCGTGGTCAAAATGCAGGTGGGTGAAGATCACATCCGTCACCTGTTCCGGTTGGTATCCTGCCTGCTGGAGAATTTCTTCAAGGGAATATTCCTGTTCAAGTCCGTATTCCTCCTTCAGCCTGGAGGGAAGGAAATCCGCCGTTCCGGGATCGAACAACACCACCTGTTCACCGGTATCCGCCAGCAGCATGTTCATGGAGATGCGCATATACCCTGAAGGATCCACCTCATAGAAGCCGGCGATCCTTTCAGCGGAAAGGGAATGGATCATTTCATCCGCCTTCACCCTGAGTGTTCCGAATGATAATATACTTATTTGCATGGATTTCAAAAATACCAAACAATCCGCTCATTTCCTTATACGGATCCGGACGGGACCCGGAGGCCGTTGATAAAATTCAATAAAACTACAGGAAATCGCTTTTATAAACACTTAATTTTAGGATGAAACCATCTGGGATGATCCTGAAAACCACGGCATGAACATACATTTTATTGCTATCGGAGGAGCTGTGATGCACAACCTGGCCATTGCACTCCATAATAAAGGATGCGTTGTAAGCGGTTCTGACGATGAGATCTTTGAGCCTTCCCGTTCCAGGCTGGACGCACACGGATTGCTTCCTGAAAAAAACGGCTGGGACCCGGACCGGATCCATCCGGGAATTGACGCGGTGATCCTCGGTATGCACGCACGCAAGTCCAATCCCGAGTTAAAAAAGGCACAGGAGCTGGGGATCCAGGTCTATTCCTTCCCCGAATACCTGTACGAACAGAGCCAGAACAAGAAACGGGTGGTGATCGGAGGAAGTCATGGCAAAACGACCATCACGGCAATGGTCATGCACGTACTGCGCGATCAGCAAATGGATTTCGATTATTTGGTGGGATCCGGCATTCAAGGGTTTGAGACCATGGTCAAAATCACCGAGGATGCCCCCCTGATCATCATCGAAGGGGATGAATACCTTTCTTCCGCCATTGATCCGCGCCCCAAATTTCACCTCTACTATCCCCATGTGGTCCTGCTATCGGGGATCGCCTGGGACCATATGAATGTGTTTCCCACCTTCGAGGAATACAAAAAGCAATTCCGGAAGTTCCTGGAGATCATCACGGGCGGCGGTAAGGTTTTTTATTACGACGGAGACCCCGTACTGGCGGAAGTAATTGACGCCAGTCACTGGTGCCTGCTGAAGATCCCGTACAGGGAACATCCTTACAGGGTGGACAGCGGCAGGTTCGTCCTTCATACAAAATACGGCGAGGTACCCCTCACCCTGTTCGGCAGGCACAACATGCAGAATATCCAGGGTGCCCGCCTGATCTGCAACGACCTGGGGGTGGAGGATCATGATTTTTACGATTCCATCCAGACCTTCAGGGGGGCCGAACGGCGGCAGCAACTCCTTGCCAACGGGAACAACCGTGCCGTATACCTGGATTTTGCCCATGCCCCTTCCAAGGTGAAGGCGACGGTCAGTGCCTTCAGGGAGATGTACGGGGAACAGCAACTGGTAGCCTGCCTGGAGCTGCACACCTACAGCAGCCTGAACATGGAGTTCATTCCCCAGTACAATGGGACCCTGGATGAAGCGGACCTTGCCATGGTCTATTATAATCCGGCCGTGGTCAAACACAAGAAACTCCCTCCCCTTTCCCCGGAAGAGGTGAAAAAGCAATTCGGCAGGAAGGATCTTCACCTATACAACGATGCCGCCACACTTGAACATGACCTGAAAGCCCTCCGGGAAAACAGCTGTGTGCTCCTGATCATGACCTCCGGCAACTTCTCGGGGATAGACCTGGAAACCCTTGCCAGGGAAGTGGTTGGAGAATAACCGGTAACGGTGCAATGGGGACCTGCCCAAGAAAAAGTATGCGATAATGAAGATTTATTTTGTAAATCTGATTTTAGGAATTATTTTTGCACTCCGATTTATGCCCTTCGGGGCGAGTTCTGAACAATACGGTCCGTTCGTCTAGGGGTTAGGACGCCAGGTTTTCATCCTGGTAACAGGGGTTCGATTCCCCTACGGACTGCCTTTAAAATCAGCAAACCGCTGTTTCACAACATGATGAAGCAGCGGTTTTTCTTTTGGGGGATAGATAGGGGGATAGTTAATTGACGTTTCTTGGAACTTATAATTCATGGTTAACTAGATTAAACGTTATTGTGTCTCGGCTGTATTGGATAATTCCATATCTAAGACTGAATAGAATTGGTTGCCCACTTATAAATGAATGACTTTCCATTGTAATTACTCCTTCATAAGTAAATCCGCAAAGCTCAATTCTATTCTTTTGTGATATGCTAAAGTCTGATTCATAAAAGACATTATGATTATCAGCCCGGATTAGGATAATCCTCACAGTTGTATCGGGTGATACTTGTACAAGAAAACGTGGTATACTATAGCAAGAGTCTTTTGCCAATTTGTAAGATTTCGAATAATAATAATCCTGATACCCACAAAATCCTCCCCACTCAAAAATAGATAGTCCTGTATCCCTATCACAAATCACAAACATCTCTTGAATTTCTGTAAGTGTATCTTGGAAAAAAATACTGTCGTAATTATCATAATAATTTATTGCCCCATCAGGAAAGTAATAATATCCTTCTTCTTCATTACAACATGAAATCAGGCAAATAAAGTAAATAGATACTAAAACACTTTTATTCAATATATGAATATAATGTTTGCTATTCACTTGTTGGACAAATGTTAGAATAAGTGCTATTAGCCGCATTTCAGTACCAGTATATAATTGCACACCTGTTTTGCATACTCTGCAGGATGTCCTGTTTGACTGCAATCCCCAACAAACAGGTAGGATTTTAGTTTTTTCCTTCATTACAAAATAACATTCCTTTTTTTGATTGTGGAAATAAATCTCTTTACCTCTCCTTTTGAGTTCAAGAAAAACCAGATTTTCCAACAATCGACCATTGTCCTCTGTATGATGAAATGCAAGCGTTCTAAGCAAACCCAAATCTATAAGGTATCCTTTCTTCGCATTCTGCATTTGTTTCTTCAATGATACATCGTACTTATTTATCATAAATCACTAGTGTCCGATTAATCCCAGCTGATTTTCAGCTGTTTATCATATAGTTCTTTGACATCTTTGTAATTCTGATTTGTAAGAAGCTCATTTATAGGCGTTTTGTCGAGTAGAGAGA
>Ga0209205_1000023_pt1 | contig 72373 bp, 52 predicted proteins | sample ZodSprso05mmetaG_FD_184133 | JGI IMG/M metagenome (GOLD analysis project Ga0209205, IMG submission 184133) | Hot spring sediment microbial communities from Zodletone spring, Oklahoma to study Microbial Dark Matter (Phase II) - Zodletone Spring... ... | reverse complement strand
AGCTAATATAAAATATGTATATAAAAAGTGTAAACCATCTGCCCGGAATGAACTGTAAAGGATGTGCCCGGAATATACCAATCAAATGGAGGGGGTAGGATTCGAACCTACGAAGGCTTCGCCGACAGATTTACAGTCTGTTCCCTTTGGCCACTCGGGAACCCCTCCATAAATTTCTTCCGGACCAGAAGACCGGTTCAAAGTTCAGCAAATATACGATTTTACCAGCTTCTAGCAAGCGGATTTTGAACCGCCTGAATAATAATATCAAAGCCGGCGAAGGGACTCGAACCCCCGACTGGCTGATTACAAATCAGCTACTCTACCAGCTGAGTTACGCCGGCCTGACTCGTTAAATTAGTTTCCAACCCCCCATTGTCAAGCTCTTTAATTCTATTATCTGAACTTTTTACGCAACCTTCAGTCCGGCATTTGATACACATAATATTTTTTTTGGAACCAAAAATTCCATTATTCAGTAAAATTTCTTAATAAAAAAATGCTTGATTTTTTGGTCAGGTTTTATACAATTACAATTTCATGTTATGATAGAAGTACGAAATCTGACAAAATATTACGGGCCCGAGCTGGCGGTAAACGATATCTCCTTCACCGTCGAAAAGGGGCAGGTGGTCGGTTTCCTGGGTCCCAACGGCGCAGGGAAATCGACGACGGTCAAGATCATAACCTGCTACCTGGCCCCGACCCGCGGTACATGCGTGGTCAACGGCTACGATATCTTCGAGGATTCTCTCGAGGTCCGCAAGCAGATCGGCTATCTTCCCGAAAATACACCGCTTTATTCCGATATGAATGTCTTCGATTACCTCAAGTTTTGTGTGGATATGCGCAAGGACGGATTAAGGCGCACAAAGCGTGTGGGCGAGGTAATCGAAATTTGCGGCTTGAAGGATGTGCTCCAGAAAGATATCGGGGAATTATCCAAGGGCTTCCGTCAAAGAGTGGGTCTGGCGCAGGCCATGATTCATGATCCCCAGATTCTTATTCTGGATGAGCCCACAGTCGGGCTTGATCCGAACCAGATTGTGGAAATACGGAATCTGATCAAGGACCTCGGACGCGAGAAGACAGTCATTCTCTGCTCTCATATTCTGCCCGAGGTGGAGGCGACCTGCAACCGTGTTTTGATTATAAACAAGGGGGAAATCGTTGCCGATGGCACCGCCGATGAGCTGGGGGCCTCGGCCAAAGGCAAGGGACGCCTTGTTCTGAAGCTGAAGGATGCCCCATTAGAGAAGATAGAAAATATTTTTAATGTCTCAGGGATCGACAGGGTGGCCGAGGTTTCTGCGGCCGAGCCTGGTGTTTCCACTGTTGTGCTGGAGGTGCTCAAAGGCGCCGATCCCAGGGAGAATATTTTCAGATATTGTGTCGAACATGATCTGATTTTGCTGGAGATGAGCAGGGAAAGGGTTTCACTTGAATCCGTATTCCGTCAACTGACCAGCGGGGAGGGAGTATAAGTTGACTGCTGTCTGGGTACTGACAAAAAAAGAACTTAGATCATACTTCAGCTCTCCCATTGCATATATCGTAGCTGTTCTGTTTCTGGGAATTCTGGGCTTTTTCTACTCCAACAGCATATTCATGAGCAAGAGCGCCGATCTCCGGGCTCTCTTTTCAATTGCACATATCATCTATCTGGTTTTCATACCGGCGATTTCCATGAGACTGATTTCGGAGGAAAAAAGATCGGGGACCATTGAGGTGCTCGGCACCATGCCACTCACCGACTGGCAGCTGGTGCTGGGAAAATTCATTCCGGCTTTCATTCTGATGTTGATAACGCTCCTGTTCACCCTGATAAACTATTTCACCGTCTCGTTTCTGGGAGATCCGGATACGGGAGTGGTGCTTGGCGGCTATCTGGGCCTGGTTCTGCTGGCTGCGGCCTACCTTTCCATAGGTATCTTCACATCAAGCCTGACAAGCAACCAGATCGTGGCATTCATAACGTCATTTACAGTGATTCTGCTGTTCTTCGTGCTGAATCAATTGAAGTTCTATGTGGGCGGATTTCTGGCCTCGATACTGGAATTTATTTCCAGCGATTATCATTTCCAGTCCATACAGCGCGGCGTCATCGACAGCCGTAACGTGATATTTTATGTCACTATAACTTTCCTGTTCATCTTTCTGACAGTACAGGTATTACAAAGCAGGAAGTGGCGATAATGGCAAAAGCGGTTAAGACAAAATCGGCGGCAGTTGTTAATATATTGATAGTGGTTCTGATTCTGGTGGTGGTCAATCTGCTCTCGATTAATATCTTCGCCAGGTGGGACCTGACCGAGGAGAATATTTACTCTATCTCGGAACCATCAAAAAAAATCATCTCCAGCCTTGATGACAGGCTTACGGTCAAGGTTTTTTTCACCGAAGATCTGCCGGCGCCGCATAATACCGACAGGAGATACCTGAAAGATCTGCTGGATGATTTCAGGGCCTATTCCAACGGCAATATGGTCTATGAGTTTGTGGAAGATCCCCTGACCGAAAACAGGCAGGAAGCCTCAAGTTACAACCTCCAGCCGGTGCAGTTCAATGTCATGGGCTCCACCACCGCCGAACAGAAACTGGGATATAAAGCGCTGGTGCTTATTTACGGCGGGGAAAATGAGAAGATTCCTTTCATAAACAATATGGAGATGTTCGAGTACGACTTCATTCGGCTCGTGAAGAACCTCAGCGAACGTGGAAAGACTCGTGTGGGATTCACCTTCGGACACGGGGAGCTTCCTCTCGACGGTCAGCTTACCATCGCCAAACAGATCCTTCAGGAGGATTTCGAGGTAGTTCCGATTGATTTGAGGAAGGTGCCGGAGATTCCCGGCGATGTCGAGGCTCTCTTTATAGTGGCGCCCTCGGAGCGGTTTTCCGACCGTGCCCTGTATGTCCTGGATCAGTATATAATGCGTGGCGGAAAAGTCGGATTCTTTCTCAATCGCTTTAAGATGAATCAAAATATGGGCACGATTGACAGAGTCGATACCGGGCTGGACTCCCTGCTGCGTGCCTATGGGGTCGGGGTAAAACAGAATTTCGCGATTGATCAGAACTGTTACACATATATGGATTTGAGACGAGTCGAGGGCGGATTTATGCCGGTCAATGTCAAGGTGCCGTTCTTTATCAACATCAATAATTTCAATGAAGAGAACCTGGTCACCAAATATCAGAAGACTATGAGCCTGATAGGTGCAAGTACTCTGGATACATCGGTACAAATCCCTGAGGGTGTGGAGCGGGAAATACTTTTTACCACCTCGGAGAAATCGGGGACGATCAGCGAAAACATTCAAGCCCGGCTCCAGCAGATAGATGATTTGGATTATGATCAGTTCTATCTCCCTCTGGCGGCAGTCTTAAGCGGTCAATTTGAATCCTATTTTGCCGATAAATTTGTGCCCGCAGCGGATTCGGCCGACACAGCTTTTGTACCGCCTGCCCAGGAAAAGCTCAACCGGGCCATAGAAAATTCCCGTCTGCTGGTAGTGGGAAGCGGCAATTTCTTTGACGATCAGGCAGCCCGCGACCGCAGCCGGAGATTCCAGCAGAATTTTGTATTCTTCCGCAATATCGCCGACTGGCTGGCCCAGGACGATGAGCTGATTACAATCCGTTCCAAGGGCAACATCTACAGTCCCTTCACAAGGGTCATCGACAGGGATATCGAGACAACAGTCAAGTTGATCAATATATTCGCTATGCCGGTGGTGATAATAATTTTCGGACTGATCAGGTGGCAGGTTAAACGTTCAGCCAAAAGGAGCAGAGCGGTATGAGGCGGATACTTCTACCTCTGGTTATTCTTTTAGTCCTTATCGCAGCATACCTGTATGTGCAGAATCGTGAAACCGAGTCGATCGCACCCGAAAAAATAGAGGAATATATAAGCTTCGACATGGAAAATGTGGACAGCGTCGTGGTGGAGAAGCCCCAGGATACACTGAAGTTCTACAGGCTCGATGACAGATGGCGCATAGTCGTCGATTCCAGACCTCGCCCCGCAGACACTACCCAGGTCAAACAGGTTGTCGAGATGATTTCGAGCATAGATGTCGGAAGTCTTGTATCTCAGAATCCCGAAAAGCAGCATCTTTACCGAGTCGATTCCCTAAACGGCACTCTGATAAGCGTTTACGGGCAGGATCAGGAGCTGGCCCGCTTCTATCTTGGCAAGAATGCATCAAATTATAATTATTCTTACATTCGCAAGGCTGGATCGACGGATGTCTATATGGCAGAAGATGTTATGAGTTACCGTTTTGATAAGGCCGCCGAGGACTGGAGAGATAAATCAATAATCCAGGTCGATACTGCCACCCTTGTATCGATTGTCTTCCAGTATTCTGATCAGGAGTTCTCGCTGGAAAGGCGCGACAGTCTCTGGTTTATAAGCGGGGACGGGGTCTCAGGTGAAGTCAAGGCATCCGCCGATACGGTTGAATTGTTAAAAAGGCTGGTGGCCAATTTGAGAGCTGAAGATTTCTACCAGCCCGCCGACTCGTCCTTTGTCGACCTTGAAAATCCGGAACTGAGGCTGACCTTCAACCATATTGATGGCACCCGGGATGTCTTGCATGTATTGGGTGGCAACGACTCAAACACCCGTTATTACGTGCGTTTGCCGGAGCAGGAAGAGCCGTATGTGGTGCTGTTTGCCAAATATTCGGGCCTTACCCGGAAGCCAAATAATTTCATCACAACCGAAAAAAATGGTTGACAAAAATAGACCTGTTATATATTAATGAATTGCCCTTCATACACAGCCCTCTTATCAGGCGGTCGGCTTGGCATCTGACTGGTGCTGTAATTCCGACCGCTTTTTTTATTTCCCCGGATATCTGCGATGCGGTTTGCGGGCAACTATATGATTCTAATCTGCTTGACTTTACTGGCCAATAGTCTATAATTAAACATTCAACATTCAAAAAACTTAGTTATTTGGAATATTTGATATGAGAGCATTCAAGCCCGTGGCAACTGAGCCATCTTTCTTTATTACAATTATTTTGATCATGAGCCTGATCATTGCCTGTTCATCCGATGAAACGGAGGAGAGGGGGGAGATATCCGAGGGCGAGAGCCAACAGGCGCTAGAACAGCAGAGACCGAAGTTCACGGATGCGGGACTTGCTGATCCCGGTTATGAAGGCTGGAAGCAGTATTTTGATGAATTCGTGATCGTCTATTTTCCTCCCGATTCCGCTCTCCAGGAACGCGTCCCGGCGATCGCAACGACAATCAAACGGGTCGTGATGGAGAACGCCTACCGGCTGCATGTCCGGCCCCCGACGCCGTTTGTCTTCTATTTATATAATAACACCACCGAGGTCGAGCAGCTTACGGATTGCAGCAATACGTGTGTGCGCGGCAATGTGATCCACTATATGACTCTCACACCTCTGGGCCAGCCTATCATGATAAGGCTGCTTCCGGAGTTTGATCCGGACGGCACGCCGTATAAATTTGTCTATGAGGGCATAGTGACCCTGCTCGACTACTCCCGCAGGAATTATGTCCAGAGGGCCTATATTGACCTTTACAACGGCGAGTTGCCGTCGATGGCGACTCTTCTGGAAAATGATGAATACATGGCAGTCGATTCCGCCACCCGTGTCCAGGCTGCGGCCTCCTTTCTGCAATATCTGACCCAACCGCCCTGGGCGCCCGACAGTGTTCTCTCGCTTTATAAGAGCGATAAAGCGCCGGATCAGGCATTGCTGGACATATTCGGGCGCACCCCTCAGGACCTGGAAGAGGGCTGGCATGAATATTTGAGAGAAAACAGCGGATTAGATGTGGAGTATTGATATGGCAGAAGAAAGCTGGAAAACAAGTATTACCGATATCGGCCCGGGCAAAATCCGGGTGCGCGGTTTTGATGTTCCCGATTTGATGGAGAACGCATCCTTTGCAGAGGTCGTGTTCCTTGTTCTGAAAGGTGAACTGCCTTCCGAGCCCGAAGCGCGCATGATGGAAGCGATTTTGGTATCATCGGTGGATCACGGCGCCTCACCCCCCTCGGTTCTGGCAACCCGCACAATAATGTCCGCGGGAAATCCGTTGAATGCTTCGGTGGCCGCGGGCGTGATGGCCATCGGCGATGTGCATGGCGGCGCGATCGAGCAGGCTGCAAAGCATTTCCAGGAATGGTCGGCCAGAGAAGGCGATATCAGTGTAAATGCAGGAAAACTCATTGATGACATGAAAGCACAGGGGCAACGCTTGCCGGGATTCGGCCATCGTCTGCATACAACCGATCCGCGCACATTAAAACTGTTTGAAATAGCCGAAAAGCTCAATTTCTCGGGAAAAAATATCGAATTCTGCAAAGCCGTGGAAAAGGCCCTGGAGCAGAAGACGCGCCGAAGGTTGCCTATCAATGTCGATGGCGCTATTGCGGCGGTAATATCCGATATGGGATTTGACTGGAGACTCGGCAAGGGTTTCTTCATGATCTCGCGTCTGCCGGGACTTATTGCGCATGCCTACGAGGAGAAGACCACCCAGCGGCCGATGAGGAAGCTGGGCAACACAAACTATGAATATGACGGCCCGGCCGAAAGGAAATATCCCTCGAAATAGTTCTAATTTAAATGGAGTACAAAAACTGACGACTGTGCAGAGAAACCCATTCTAATCGTCATTCTGAGGGAACGAAGTGACCGAAGAATCTCTTATTTGTCTATTAGATTCTTCGCTGCGCTCAGAATGACCATTGTCCCGAAAGCATTAACTGCAAGTCCATAAAGGGCAGGTATGGCATGGATGATCTTTTAAAAGGAAAATCTGACCAGGCGATCGAAATCCTGCAGAAACAGGAAACCGATCTCTGGATAATCGCCGCCCGCGAATCGGCGGCCTCGCCGGATCCGTGTATGGATCTGGTGGTGGGCGGGGATGTGGTCTGGACCTCATTCTTCCTTTTTTCGGCCACAGGCAGAAAAATAGCTCTGGTAGGAAATTTCGACGCGCCGATGTTCGAGAAGCTGGGGCATTTTGATGAGGTCAGGGGTTACTCGAAAGGCGTGCGGGATGACCTGCTCTCGGTATTGCACAAGCTCAAGCCAAAAAAGATAGCGCTAAACTATTCCACCGATTATCATATGGCCGATGGACTCAAGCACGGGCTGTATATATATATCCTCAGGCTTCTGAGCGGCACACCCTACGAGGGTATGCTGATCTCATCGGAAAACCTTCTGGGCGAACTGCGCGCTGTCAAGCTGCCCGAGGAACTGGATCGGATCAAAGAAGCCTGTAAGATAACCGAAAAGCTATTCGGCTCGATTAAAAGAAAGCTCCAGCCGGGGATGAGCGGAATAGAGGTATATGAATTTCTTGAAAAGAAAGTCAAAGCGCGCGGCCTGGAATTCTCCTTCGAACCCTCCATCAGCATTGGAACCAAATCCCCCCTGGGACATACAATCCGCACGGATGACATGCTCGACAAAGGGGAACTCTTCCATATAGATTTTGGCGTGATTTACAAAAATTACTGCTCCGACATACAGCGCGTGATATACCTTCTGCGCAAGGGTGAATCCGAACCGCCCGAGGAAGTCCAGACCGCCTTCGATACGGTCTCCGGCATAATAAAAGAATGCGCCCGTGAGGCCAAACCGGGCACGCCCGGCTTTGCAGTCGATGCTATAGCGCGTGATATGCTCAGGGAGAGGGGCTTCCCGGAATATCAGCATGCCCTCGGTCATCAGGTCGGCCGCTTCGTCCATGACGGGGGTGTGATCCTGGGGCCTAAATGGGAGCGCTACGGCAAAAGCCCGTATGGTCATCTGCAGGAAGGCAATGTCTTTACGCTGGAGCTGGAAATCGTGGTCAAAGATGTCGGTGTGGTCGGGCTGGAGGAGAATGTCGTCATCACCCCCAAAGGCGCCAAATTTCTGTCCAAACCTCAAAGGAGATTAGCCTGTGTTTAGGTTAGCCAAGTATGTTGCACCAGCGTTGCTGCTTCTTTTGTTGTTAACAATAATCTTCTGCGCGCCTGCAAGGAAAAAGCCCGTGCCTGAAGGTATAGTGGCCCCTTCCGATCTGAAGGTGGAAACCGGTGACCGGAGCATGACCCTGTCATGGCGCACCAACCGTACCGAGGATATGATTATATCCGGTTATAATATTTATATCTCCGCCGAGCCGCTTGCGGATCCCGCGGATAACGGTTACCTGAGAGAAGACATAGAGCCATTCAATCCGGTTACATATCCGGGGGACGCCGACCCGCAGATCAGCTATGAAACCTATGAGGCTGCCGGCCTGATGAACGGCGTTCAATATTATGTCGCAGTAACCACCGTCTATCCCGGCGGCATTGAGTCGCTCCCGTCAAATATTGTAACCGCAACCTGCTACCCTCAGGGGACAGTCACTATAAAGGATCGCAGCATGGGCGATCCGGATGGATTCTCGTTCAGCACGCGGGAGTATGTGCAATATAATTCCCTTGACAATGATCTGTATTTCATCGCCCGCGATATCGGCAACATGCTCGGTTCTCCCGACCGCAATGAGGGCGTGCTCAAGCATACCGAATTTGCCGAATTGAAGGCGGAGAACAGCCTGACCAATCGGCACGATTACAGGAATCTCAATTACAAAGACAGAACTTTTGTCGCCGAAGGTAATGTCTATATGGTGAGACTCAATGATGGTTCCACAGCCAAAATCCGCATCAAGCAGGTGGACAGTTCCGCCTATAAAAAGCAGGTAACATTCGATTATATATATTTCGGGCAGTAAGCCCCGGGTGATATGCCCCATTTTTATGAAAGGTATTTTTCCCTGGACCTCAAGAAGAGCGCCGATTTCGGGCCCTCTAAAGAGGTCTATACATTGAAGTGCCGCCTCGTATCCTACGGTGCTGTCAAGGACACACGGAACCTTCTTCTTACTCCCGGCGTCACCGAGAGAAAGAACTTCACCCAGTGGGCCTCTTTGAATGAAATGCTGCAGGACGCCAATGTTCTGATCTTCTCTTTTGATGACCTGCGCGCTTTCTTTCCCGCTCCTGATCTGGAAAGCCTGGTGGAGTCAATCAAAAAACGGAGCGTCGAGCTGAAGAAAATCTGCCAGCTTTTTATTTCCAGCAGGGATTTCTACTCCATCGAGGAACTCGATTTATGGCTCGATAATGTCCTGAATCTGAAACCGTCTGAAGAACAGCTTACAGCCGAGAGGGTTCTGGAGAAGCTCGGAAGGCTGGTGATCGGTTTTGATCCGGGTCTGAGGAAATCGATTGTCAGCCTGCTGTCACCGGTTTATCCCCGGATCGCGGACTGGCTCGACAGCTTAAAAGAGAAAAAGCGCGAGCTGCCGCAGAAACTGGCAGATGAATTCCCGCTGCATTTTCTCAAGTTCAAAGAGGATAATCCCATAGAAAATGACCCCGATCCGGTCGAGCAGATATTTGCCGATGGCGGCAGGCTGGCAGGGCTTATTGAAGATTACGAGTATCGGCCGGAGCAGGCCAAAATGGCGCGGATGTTCATGCGCGCCATCAAAAACGACGAGTTCTTTGTGGCCGAGGCCGGCACCGGCACCGGGAAGTCGCTGGCCTATCTTGTGCCGGCAATCTTATATGCATCTTCAAAGGGACATAAAGTAGTCGCGGCCACATATACAAAAACGCTTCAATCCCAGTTGCTTTTCAATGACCTTCCGCTGGCGGCTGGAGCCTGCGGACGGCAGCTGACTGCGGCATTGCTCAAGGGACGCAATAATTACCTGTGTCTATTGAAAAAGGCTATACTGAAATCCCGCGCCTCATCCGAGGTCTTACAGGAGGATTATTTCAGCCTTGCCAGGGTCGAGATCTGGGAGTCGCTCACCAAAAGCGGCGACCTGGCCGAGCTGGGGCTCGATAATCCAGTCGTCCTACGGGATATATATGCCGACGCCAATTTCTGCCTCAAGCAGGCCTGCCAGTTTTATAATAAATGCTATTTTTTCAAGGCCCGCAAACAGGCTTCCAGGGCCATGCTGACAATAGTCAACCAGGCTCTGTTTTTTACCGATGTCCTGGCAGAAGGGTCCATAATCGGCAACCGCAACCTGGCCATCTTCGATGAGGCCCATCGGCTCGAGAAAACCGCCACCTCGCATCTGGGCGGTGAGCTCGACCGTTTCTATCCGCTTTCGGTAATGAATGAACTCTATCTCCAGCGGGAAAAAGAGCAGTCCATATTGTTCAGGGTGCAGAATATGGTGGAGAGAATTGTAAAAGAAGAGGAAGATTTCCCCTTTTACTTATTCAAGCAGCTCCGGGAGGGAGCCGAGGGCGCGCGCAGCGATCTGGATGAACTTTTCAGAGACATAAAGAACTTCCGTCAGGAAAAGGGTTTCCGGGCCGAAACATTCAGTTTCAAAAAGATCTTCAAGGCCCGGGGGCAGTTTCACAGCCGAATCCTTCAGCCGCTGGAAGAGCTGCGGGTCTCCATGCAGAAGCTGGTCTCCGGCCTGGGAGATCTTTATAACGCGGTCAGCTCGCTGGAACTGGAACAGAATTCGCAGATAATCGCCGAGGAGTTGAATCGTGTCAGCGGCCAGCTTACGGAAATCTACCGGCATGTTGACACTATTTACGATTGCGACAGCGAGCATTATGTCTTCTGGCTGGAAATCTCCGAGCGGGGATTCAGCAAGATAGCCTATGCTCCTCTTGATGTCGGCCCGCAACTGGAGGCGATGATATATAAACGGTATTCATCAATACTGTTTACCTCCGCCAGCCTGAGTGTCGAGGGTTATTTCGATTTCTTCGAAAGATCGGTGGGGCTGAATCTTCTTCCCGAGGGGAAGGTGATCCGTAAATCTTTCGGCTCATCCTTCGATTTCTTTTCGCAAATAGACTTCTTCTGCCCGGTCTATCTGCCCTCTCCGAAAACCGATTACTACTCGCGCTCGTTGGCCTCATTTATCAGCAAGATACTCCCGGCCATAAGAAAGAAATCGCTTGTACTGTGCACATCAATTCAGCTCCTGGCCGATCTCTACCATCATACCGGCAACAACTTGCGCTCCTCGGGATTCGAGGTTTTGGGACAGTCGATCTCGGGCAACCCGGAATATGTGCTGTCCACATTCAAGAAATCTCCGCTGGGGGTAATCTTCGGCACCGACTCGTTCTGGGAGGGGATCGATCTGCCCGGCACACAACTGGAGGTGTTGCTGATCACCCGGTTGCCGTTTGCCACTCCCACCGATCCGATCGAGGCGGCCAGGATGGAGCAGATTCAGAAGGCCGGCAAAGATTCATTTGTAACTTATTCCATTCCCAATGCTGTCCTCAAATTTAAGCAGGGTTTTGGTCGGCTGATCCGGCAGAAAACGGATACCGGTATAATCATAGTCACCGACAACAGGCTTATCAAAAGCAATTATGGCCAGATCTTTCTAAATTCCCTCCCGACCGAACTCAATGTCATCTACAGCCAGGATGAATTCCTGGACCGCCTGCGATCAATTCAGGCCTGAGGCAAACGCAATTTCTGCGAGAATTTTATAAGGGTAAAAAGCCAATAATTTTAACTTGCATTATCTTAAGCATCTAATAATTTAGGTTTTTTTCGGAAACAAACTCTCCTGGAGTGTATTATCTATAATGGCTGGCGGCATTTCATGAGCTCCGGGGGCGCTTCAGATTTGCTTGAGATTTAAACGATTAACGTTTTCAGGCGTCAATTAATGGGAATATTAGCCATTCCTGTTTGTATAATGTCTGGAGGAAATAGAATGGTTGATATAAACAAATGGCTGGGATACTTTTCTATCTCCATAGTGATGATAGTGGGTATCCTGATCGTAACAGGAATGGTTGGAGACTTCGATTGGAATATACGTCTGCCGGTCGGGATTCTGGTCTTCACGTATGTTATTTTGCGGATACTGTTTATGCGCAGGAGCCACAGAAAACCTAAGACTTTTAGGGGTTTAGGAGTACGAAGAGATTATGAAAAGCTGGACGAAAGCAAACCAAATAATACTTGACATTCAGCATGTAAAACATATTTTAAAGGATTATTTTTATGAATGGTAAGCGATTAAAATACAAAGGATTCAGGATGCAAAAGCTGGCGATTCTTGTCATCCCGCTCTTATTATTTTTCGGTGTGGAAATGGTTGTTGCGGAGGTTCCCTCCGACATACAGCAAGCCTACGATAGCAAAAATTACGATGACGCTATTCAGAAAATCGAGCAGGCCTTGAAGCGTGATAAACGCAATGAACAACTTTATTATATACTGGGCCTGAGTTATCTTGGAAAGCACGATACTACAAGCGCCATGGAAGCGATCGATAATGCGGTGCGGTTCGACAGCAAGTTTCATAATGCCCGCTACCTTCTGGGTAAGCTCTATCTCGAAACCGGAAAGCTGGATAAAGCCAGGAATGCATTCGAGGATGGCCTGGACAAGGCCAAGGATAAGAAAGATAAGGCCCTGTTTGAAGATGGGCTTGGTTTATATTATCTGCAATCAGGTGATACTACCAGGGCGGATATAGAAGTTAGAAAGGCTCAAATAGACGATCCCGATAACATGACATATATCATGCATCAGGGCGATATAGCCTTTGCACAGGGAATTTATTCAGTGGCCTTGAATGCCTACAAAAAGGCCCTGGCCTCCGACTCGCTCAATCCGGAAGTGCACTTTCGAATTGCCAAATCTTATCTGAATCAGAGGCAGTTCCGCGAGGCCCTGAGCTCCATTGAAAGAGCGCTTGAGCTGGATTCATCCTACCTCGAGGGCTACATCATCGGCGGCGACATCTATACATTATATGGCGTACAGCAGGCCGATAATCCCGAGGCCCAGCAGTCGCTGATGTCGAATGCGATCTTTTATTACACCAAGTATCTGGAGATGAGCGGCGATTCCGGACGCGCCAACTACTATCGCGGCAAGGCCTACTTCACCTTCAATGATTTCGAAAAAGCGCTTGCTGATTTCGAAACCGCTCTGGAGCAGGGCTACGAAAAGGAAGATATTTTTTCCTTGATCGGGCGTTCATATTCCGGTCTGAAGCAGTATAATAAGGCGATTGAATTCCTGGATCAATACGAGAAATCGATCCTGCAGGCCGATCCGAATTATGAATGGACCGCCAGCGATGTTTCTCTCTTTCTCGAGAGAGCCAAGGCCAAGGCCGGAATCGGCGACAGCGCTTCGCGCCTGGAGGCCCGTCAGGATTTCGAAAAAGCGATCGAGCTGGATTCGACCGATGCCATGTCCTATTACTGGGCCGGTTTGAACGAATATTATCTTAAGGCTTACGAGAGAGCCGTGGATTATCTCAAGAAACACCTCGAACTCTATCCCGAGAATCTCAGCGCTTATATTAATATTGCCTATGCTTATCTGGCGCTTCAGGACTGGAATAATGCTTTGCTCTACCTGAATGAGGTTATCGAACGCGACTCGACATTTGTTGATACTTACAAGCTCAAGGCTAATGTCTTCTTCCAGAAGGAGGAATACGACAGCGCAATCGTGTATTACAAGAAATGGAAGGAGATGGAACCGGAGCTGTGCGAACCCGACCGCTGGATCGGCTTGATATACCTGATAAAGAATGACGCCGATCCGCAGAGCTGCATCAGGCATCTTAAGCAGTATCAGAACTGCCTGCGCGCCAAGGGCGAAAATGTCTGTTCCGATAATGATGTCAATGTCTGGATCATGAAGGCCTATCAGATGGCCAATGATGCCAATAATGCCTTTGAATGGGCCGGGAAATGTCTGAAGTGCGACCCCGCTAATGAGGAATGTCAGAAAGCTCGAGAAGAGCTTGAATTTGAAATCGACTTATAATTTTGAATATCTCTTCTAAAGGTGAATTGATGGCCAAAGAAAAAACAAAGAAGAAAAAGGAAGAAACTGAGGAGAATCTGGAGGAATCAAAGCCCTTAGACGAAACCACGCGTTTCAGGTATATCGGCTTTGATGTTTTCGGGAAGAAGTCCAAAGATTTTTTCAAATCGGAGGAAGAGCAAAAGGAGTACGAAAAATCGGTAGAGCAATACCGCTCCGGCCATATTTCAACATTTCGTGAATTCACTGCAGTGAATCAGGATGTGCTTCCGATGCTTGATAAAATTGTCCTGACGATTTCCTCGCTGGTCCTGGTTATTTCCGGTTTCCTGCCCTGGCTGAGATTCGAATCAAACTGGACCAGTATGTCGTTCAGGGGTCTGACCGGGTATTTTCAGGTCTCCCAGTTTAGTGATGTTATCAGCCTGTTTAATCCAAATCTGATGATTTACGTTTATATTCCAACTCTTATGGCAGTTCTTGCGTTTATATTTGGAATAATTACGCTGGTATTTTTATGGCTGCCGGCCAAAACATTCGAGGCTTACCTGAAGCGGTTAAAACGTTTTATGAGCCTGGGCTGGTATGTACTGGCTGTCTGGCTGGCGTTCTTTATTGTCTCCGTGGTCGGTATAAGCCTGCCCTTCGGGGAGTGGATGGCCGAGAATTACGGCGTCAGGGGCGTCGGATCAAGTGTAAATATTGTGTCCTTTGCAACTCTCTCGGGCCTTGGTGTGTGGATGTCGATCGCAGCCTTTATCCTGAATTCCGTGAAGGCCAATGATCTTTAAATTTGAGTATACCTGAAAAAATTGTTTAATCTAATATTGTTTAGGAGGAATAAGAGGTGAAGCAATCTGTATTTGTAACCCTGAACCTTATAATCTCGCTGGCGATCGGATTTTTCATCTGGACACGCCTTCCAGCATACCTGCAGGAGGGTGGACCGCTGGTGGCAGTCCTGATTGCGCTTTTGGTCATGCTGATTGCATTTATTATTGAAAGACTGCTTTCCCTGAACAAGGCCAAGGGCAAAGGGTCGCCGCAATCGTTTTTCAAAAAAATCGTGATGATGATCCAGGCCAACGATTTCAAGGGCGCCCTGGCCGCCTGCGACAAGCAGAGAGGTTCTCTGGCCAATGTGTTGAGGGCCGGCATCGAGCATTATAACTCGATCAAAGACAGCGACATGAATTCCGAAAAGCGTCTCGAGGAAACTCAGCGCGCGATCGAAGAGGCCAATGCTCTGGAAGTTCCGCTTCTTGAAAGAAACCTGATTGCACTTTCCACTATTGCTTCTATTGCAACCATGGTGGGACTTCTGGGTACAACTATTGGAATGATTCGTGCGTTTAACGCCACCGGTCATGCCTCCGGCGGTGTTATTGACGCTACCCAGCTGGCTATCGGTATTTCCGAGGCGCTGGTGAATACCGCAGGCGGATTGACCTCCGCTATCGTCGGTATTGTGGCATACAACTTTTTCGTCAACAAGGTTGACTCGTTTAACTATACAATTGATGAGGCATCCTATGAGGTATTGCAGCTCATCAAGAATAAGGAAGCCAAGAAGTCATGAAGATTAAGAAGAAAAGAAGAGTAAACATTGTGCTCGACATGACGCCTATGGTGGATATTGCTTTCTTGCTTCTGATTTTCTATATGGCTACAACGCAGTTTAAACCACCGGAGAAGAAGGAAGTGAGTCTGCCTTCATCCGGTTCGCAGATTAATCTGCCCGAACGAAACGTGTTCATGATTACCGTTCCCCCGGAAGATTCGGTTTTTATCGACTATGTCTCCAAGCGGAAGGTGACCCTGGAAGACGGGACGGTTACCGAGAGGACCTTCAGGAATATTACCGCTATTCCTTTCGAGGAAGTCACCAGCACTGGTAAGGCGGTGCAGAATATGAGGGCAATTGAGTTGCGCAATGTCAACGACCTTTATCCGGGGGAGGCCAATAAGGAGATACGGAATTCCGCTAAAAAGGATGTTCTGGAAAGCCTTGTGGTGGTCAAGGGGGATAAAGAAGTTGAATATGGTATCATGGAACAGTTGATGAATTCTCTTCGCGATGAAGGTATTAACAGTTTCCAGGTAATAACCGAGCTTGAGCAGGAAGAGTAGGAAAGGTGGTGATTTAGATGGGCGCAGTTGATGTTCCCGAAGCTGGCGGCGGTGGAAAAGGCGGAAAAAAGAAAAAACGGCGAATAGCGATCCGTCTCGATATGACACCGATGGTGGATATTGCCTTTCTGCTCCTGATTTTTTACATGGTTACCACCGTGTTTGCGGCTCCACAGGCTATGGATATTAATCTGCCCAAGGAGACGGACGAGTCGGAGGAGATGGACGTGAAAAAGTCCAACCTGGCGGTCATCAGGGTTGATAGCACAGATACGTACTGGTGGAGTATCGGCGATGAAAAAGGATCCAGTCGTCCTATAGATGATAAGAACCTTTTGGACTCTTTACTTGTTAATAATAGACAGAACTACTTCTTGTCAACGCTGGTGAAAATTCACCCCAAGGCCGATTTCGAGGCTTATGTTGATATCCTGGATGATTTTGCGCGTGTAGAAAACGCCTTCCAGAAGGATAGAGAGTTCGTTGAAGAGTATATAGCCGAGAATAGAAGGGTTCTGGGAGAGGACAGGTTTACCGATACTACCTATAGTTATCGGTATACTACCGCACCCTGGAGCGATAGAAGAGATACAAGAATGCTTGAATTCTCACTGGATTCAATGCGAGCCAGAGGAGAGAGATTACCATGAGTAATGGACAACAGTTCGCTCAGGCGCCCTACGGTGCATTTGAGCTGAAAAGATCCTACCAGAAGCATATGCTGATGGGAACTCTGATCTCATGTGCGCTGCCATTACTGGTCATGGCCGTAATCCTGCTGGTCGGATATATCAAGCAGATGGGTAGGGAAGAGGTGGCAGTGAACGCCGATGCGGCGCCTGTTTATGTCGATTTGACCCAGCTCCCTCCTCCCACTATCCAGAAGACGGTGAAGAAGCCGGAAATTCACAAGGAGAAAATCGAGCTGCCCAAGATCGGTATTCCTAATCCCGTTGCCGATGAAGAGGTTATGGAAGTCCAGGTGCTGGCCACCAATCTCCAGAAGGTCGAGCTCTCCGCAGCTGATCTGGGAGAAGGCGGAGGCACCGATCTTTACGGCGACAATACAGTTGTTGATATTCTGGATGACATCCTTCCTCAACCGGATGAATTTGTCGCTTTTGATGAAGAGCCTCAGCTTCTGGTGGCTCCCGAACCGACATATCCTGAGATGGCCAAGAAGGCCGGTGTCACCGGGACGGTCTGGATTAAGGTGCTGGTGGACACGGAAGGTAATGTGCGCGATGCCCTTATTGTCAAAGAATCCGGTGTAAATGCCGGTTTCGAGGAAGCGGCTCTGGATGCGGCCTGGGAAAGGAAATACCGTCCGGCCATGCAGAACAACCAGCCGGTAGCTGTATGGGTGGCGTATAAGGTCAGGTTTACGCTCAAGAATTAGTTGAGCGGAAAGAATTTGCAGAAATAAGCAAATCCTCCTTGTTGGCGTCAAATGGTTGAACGTCAACCAGGAGGATTTTTTATACCCATCTGTATGAAGGCTGCTGTAAAACGGGTCGAGTTTCGTCATCTGGAGGAGCGAGAGCTCTTGAGCTTGAGCGACGTAATGATCTCTGCGGCTGTTCTTAAAGGAACGCGGAGATTCCCACTGTTGTCCTCGCCTTCGGCCGGACTTTTTCGGAATGGCGTTTCGCCACTTTTTTCGATTTCTGGATTTTTCAAAATGCCCGTACGCTTTTAGCAGGCTGACAGCATATCAAAGCTCAAATAAAGTACACGGTTTGATCACATTCGGTTCAGGCCATAACTCAAGATTACCCCTTTCAATTTCCGATTTTAATATTAGACGCGGGAAGTGGCAGGAGTTTTCAAAGGGCTTAGTATGAGTAATCCAAAGAACAGTTACGCCCGGGCAATACCCCGGGCGGCGGGAGCCTGCGATTACCGAGATACCAGAAAGACACCCGGGGATTCGAATCCGACGAAGTATATGACATTTGTGCTGCTGGCGATTTTTCTGGTCTTCTGGACGCAGGATCTGATTTCCGAGCCGCTGGAGAATAAACCGGTGGCGTATGTGGAGGAAAGCTCTGGCCAGGCGGATTCTGATAAGTCGCTGCCCGGTCCTGAGGACCCGGTGGCTGTTGACCGCCCCCCGGAACTGATAGAGGCCCCTGCTCCCGGTTATCCGCTCGATGCCCTGAAGGTCGGTAAATCCGGTACAGTCCGGGTGAAAGCACTGGTGGATACGAAAGGCAGGGTGAGGAAAGCAATCATAGAAAAACCATCTGGAGAAGAAATCGGCTTCGAGGAGGCTGCCCTCGAAGCTGCATTCAAGAGAATATACCGGCCGGCGGAATTCGAAAACAAACCGGTAGCGGTCTGGGTATCCTATGAGGTCAGCTTTGAGCTGAAAAACGAATGACCGGCAAAATTCGCTAATTTCCGCGCCTGATTGAACACTCTCCCGTGTTCAGCCGTCATATAGACAAGACGGCAGACACGGGAGTTTTTTTAGCTTCGCCCCGATATCACCGCTTGAGGCTTTTAGTTTGACCGCGAATGCGGCCGGAATTGCACAACACCTGAACCAGCAGCAGACCGAGAGAGTACGAGACGAATTCGATTGTTCTCAAGACAATTGGCCGCAAGGAATTAACGGAAAGGAGCTGATGACATGGCGGGCGTAAATACAGACTCGCCTGGTAAGGAGGCCGGGAAGGGTAAGAAGGGGCCGAAAGGAAGGCTCAGGGTGTGGCTGGATATGACGCCGATGGTGGATATTGCGTTCCTGCTGCTGATATTCTATATGGTCACAACCGTATTCGCTGCGCCCCGGGCTATGGAGATAAATCTTCCGGCGGAAACGGGGCCGATCGATATGCCCCGTTCCAATATCCTTGTGATCAGGGTGGACAGCAGCGGGACATATTGGTGGAGCATGGGGGATGCCGGGGAGAATCTATACAAAATTGAGAAGAAGAACCTTAGCGATTCACTCGTATCCGCGAATCGACACAATATGCTCCTTTCAACTCTCGTAAAGATCCACCCCCGAGCCGAGTTTTCGGATTATGTCAATATTATCGACGAAATTGCGCGAACGGAGTCTATCCTGCAAAACGATCGGGAATATATTGAGGATTATCTTGTAAAGAATACGGAAGCGCTGGGTCCGGAGAAATTTACTGATACCGCCTTCAGCTATAGATATACTCTGGATAGCTGGCATCCCGCAAAGGATGACATAACGATACAGCAGGCGATAAAAAGCAGGCAGGCCTTAAAAGAAAGGAGGAGGCCATGACGCATACACAAGCTTTTGCCCAGGGACCCTACGGCGCTTTTGAGCTGAAAAGATGCTACCAGAAAAATATGTTCACCGGGACAGTAATTTCTGCATTGATTCCAATTGTGATATTTTTGATTCTGGCATTTATCAGTTATCTGACTCCCGCCCCTGTGACCGAGGTTGTCAAAGCGCCACCGGGTGGAGTCTATGATGATATTCCGCCGCCGATCGGTCTGAATGTGCCCCGGTCGGAAACGAGACTTAATGTCGACATAGGCAAATTCAAACCGGGTGCTATTCCCAATCCTGTCGATGCGACCGAAACATTCGAAACGGCCATGATTCCGACAAATCTTCAGAAAGTCGATATCGTGACTGCTCAGGCGAATCAACAGGCCGGCGGAATGGCGGGAGGGATATACGACGTGGAAGATATTGAAAGAAATATCATTCCCGATCCCGGGACATTCATATACCGTACAGATGAGCCTTTCCTCCTGGATGCACCGGTGCCTGACTATCCTGGGATGGCGCGCGAGGCAGGTATTGAGGGCCAGGTCTGGATGCAGATATTTGTTGATAAAGAGGGTGAGGTCGCTGATGTCAGGGTGCTCAAATCCTCGAATACAAGTGCCGGTTTTGAAGAGGCCGCAGCCGCCGCAGCATGGGGGAGAAGATACCGTCCCGCCATGCAGAACGATCAGCCGGTGGGGGTCTGGATTTCGTACAAGGTGAGCTTCAAGCTGAAATAACGGCTCTATTTCATTTGATCAATAATGTTCTCACTTAGCACGACCGGTGCGAATCCAAATGCGATATTTTTCAGCGCGGCCACATGCAGGTCCTCATTTGCCGTAGCTGTAGCATCGCAGACAAACTGTACCCGGTAATCCTTATTGAAGGCATACCGAGCAGTGGTCTCGCAGCATAGATTTGTCATCACTCCTGTTACGACAAGATCTTTTACGCCCAAAGTGCGCAGGGTGATTTCAAGATCGGTTCCCTCGAAGGCCGAGTAGCGGTGTTTATGTATCAGCTTCTCGCCTTTTGCCGGTTTTATCGGCTCGAATATTTCAGCATCAGCCGAACCCTCCTTGCAGTATTCCGCCCACCACCAGGTCAGGTTTCCGCCGTCAAATTCCGGGGATTTGTGCACATGGGAAGTGAAAATAATGGGGAGATTTTTTGCCCGAAACGCCTTCTGCAATTTCTGAATGTTCTTTATCGTGTATTGCGAATCCGGCAAATATGCCGGGCCGGTTTCATGCACGAAAAAATTCTGCATGTCAATAATCAGGAGCGCCGTATGTTCCCGGTCGAGTTCAAATGAATGTGTGTTGTAGGCCTCGATTTCCCGCAGCCATACCGCCGCTTTTGCATCTATGGCAGACATAAAAATCTCCTTATCCAGTTCTTACCGAATTATCATTTTTTCCAATAACCTCTTCAAGAGATGGAATAATGTACCATAATTAATCCCCTGCCGCAACCCCAAAATCATTTTGACTGCTTTAAGATAATGACTTTAGTCATTGAATAGCAACATGATATGAATCGCTCCGGGAGCCTTGAGATATTTTTTCCAGATCCGATAATAAAAACTGCTTGACACCTGCACAAATGTGCAGTATATTGGATTTGCTTCAAAAAAAGACAAGGAACGGAAATTATGAAAACTTCAATTTTGAAAATCCAGGCAGGAAATCTCGTCTCTGAATTGCGGATTAACAGTGAGAAGAAACATCTCTATTTCTCCTGTCCCGATTGTGGATGCCGTCTGGTGCCGTCCTCGGGATGTGCCTACTGTCCCTGTTGCGGGTGGTCAGTTTGTTCTTGAGAGGACTTGATGCGTATTGCTGAACTTGAAATATACGGTATTCCAAGGCTTCTGATAAAAAGCTGGCAGGAGAATGTAGGCTCAGAGCTTCTGCCGATGCAGGAAATTGCTGTCAGGGAGCATGGACTCCTGGAGAGGGGCAACCTGATCGTTTCAGCGCCCACCTCGTCGGGCAAGACCTTCTGCGCCGAGATCGCCATGGCACGGGCATTGCTGAATGGCCAGAAGGCGGTCTGCCTGGTCCCGCTCAAGGCGCTGGCCGAGGAACGATATCGGGAATTCAGCAGGAAATATGAACCGCTCGGTCTCAAGACGATTATTTCCACCAGCGACCGTAAAGAATTCGACAGATGCTTCAGCAAGGGCGATTTCAACCTGGCGATTGTCATCTTCGAGAAAATGAACCAGATGCTGAGCAGCAATCTCGATCTTCTCTCTTATATCGATTTGATCGTAATCGATGAACTGCAGATGATTGCTGATCAATCGCGCGGCGCAGTTCTGGAAATGTCCCTTTTAAAGATTATGCATTCAAAATACAAATGCCGCCTGCTGGGTCTCTCGGCCGTTTTATCGGGAGCAAAGAAGCTGGCCGCATGGCTTGATGCAGAGCTGTTTATTTACGGACATCGCCCGGTCGACCTGTACCAGGGAATTTTGTGGCGCGGTGAATACGCATACAGGAAGAAGAACAGCGGTGAACGCGGAAGCGAGCGCCTTCTCGATGATGAATCTCTTCTGCCCGAGGAACAGCTATTGGGGGTTGTCGATGAATTAGTCAGGCGGGGTGAGAAAGTGCTTGTTTTTCTCAAGAGCAAAGCGGCCTGCCGCCATTATGCCGGTCAGCTCTCGGAGAGAGTCGATTTACCGCCCGCCGAAAACGCCATTCAGAATCTCGGATTATGCAGTCAAACAGCCCTGAGCGGAGCGCTGGATGAACTTTTGCAGAGGGGAATAGCATTCCATCATGCCGACCTCTCCTTCGAACAGAGAAAAGAGATCGAGGAGGGATATCGAAATGATGAAATAAAGGTGCTGTTTGCCACCACAACACTCTCTATGGGATTGAATCTGCCTGCCACCACTGTTCTGCTGGAGCCGTTTAAATTTGCGGGGGGCTGTTACAATCCCCGCGCTCTCCCTCAGCATCTAAGCTGGCCGGAGTACGAAAACATGTGCGGGCGGGCCGGGCGATTGAGATATGTCAGCAATCCGGGTAAGGCCATGATACTGGTGAACTCGGAGTTCGAAAAAGAGGTAATCTGGTCGAAATTTATCGAGGGGCGCCCACCTGGCCTTGAGGGGCAACTGCATACCCGTGAGGTACTTGATATAGTGCTTGACCTGGTTTGCTCCGGATGTTGCCGCAGCGTAAATGATTTGAAAAATGTCCTGGCGCGAAGTTTCAGCGGAGATGAATATCTTGCGGGCAAAGTCGAGACTGCGGTAGTTGTCTGTCGCGATCATAAATGGATCGAATCTGAAGATGAGATCCTCGCGGGAACCGCGCTTGGATGTGTCATCTCTACTTTCGGGATCACTGCCAAATCCGCAGAAAAAGCAATTTCACTTTTGAGATCGGAACCGCCTATGGAGAGTATCTTGTGGCTATTTGAATTTGCTAATTCAGCCGAGGTTAACAGAAATTCATCCTCGATGCAGGGCAGAATCAATTCCGGCGCCATTTCAGAGCTAATAGGTGATTTTGAGCTAAAGGAATATCCGCAGTTCCGATTGAGCAAGATTATTTCGAATCCCGAGCTCCTGGATCATGCGGCCATGACCAGAATTGCACAGACATTGGCTTTGGCGGAATGGTGCAATGGGACTGCTGTATGTGAAATCGAGAACTGTTATCAGATATCAGCGGGCAGCCTCATGAGCCTTGCGGAAACCTGCGCCTGGCTCTCAGAGAGCACAGCAGCTATGGCACGCGTGTTTAATCTGCCGCGAAATATCCGGCTGTTTTTCAAGAGGCTTGCGTTCATGCTTCGCCATGGCCTGCGCTTTGAGCTGCGTTCAATCTGGAAGCTGGGCCACGAAATCCTGGGACGTGAAGATTATCCCAGGCTTAGCGCGCAAGGGATAAGGAATGCGAATGATCTGGTATCCGCAAATCCCGACACACTTGAAAAAATTTTGGGTGCGATGAAAGCGGGGAAAATCCGCAAGAAGATTCAGGTCGCAAAAAATAAAAATAAGGAGGACAAAATGAATGGTGAACTGGCATGTAAACTGGTTTTGGAGGGCAGGTCAAACCGTGACCGTCTGACCGTCAGGTTCTTCGGGCGGGAACTTCCCCTGACCCTCAAAAGCTTTAAATATTTAGCCAAGCTGGCATGTGCAAAATACCTGGATGCGCAAAACAACGGCTGGCTTCACAAAGATCAGCTTGAGCCGGGCTTCAACCAGGCGCGTTATATCTATAATCTCAAGAAGGAATTGGGCTTAAGCAAGGATCAGGGCCTCCTGGAGAATAATCGCGGCGGTTATTACCGCCTTAATCTAAATCCGGATGAGATTCGACTCAATCTTGAAAACCTCAAACGGATCCAGGATTATGAGCTGAAGTCGATCGCAGAACGATATGAAAATCTTCAGGTTAGCTGATGGAGAATTCTGATGACGGCCGGAGCGGCAGATAATTGTCATTTTATGAAATTAATGCTGTTAAGATCGTGAACAGTACCGATACATGTTATAAATGGCAATTTTTCAGTTAAGTCAAAAACATCTCGAGGTCGTATGAGAAAAACTGCCGAGGGGAAAGCATATCCCGTTCTGCCTCTGCGGACAACTCTGATCTATCCTAAATGTGTCGGTACCATACAGATCAACCGCCGCAGGTCCCTTAATCTTCTGCTCGACAACAAGGAATCTTCTGATGAGTTTATTCTGGCGCTCCTGAAAAGGCCCAACAGTAGCGAGGATTCCAGACCCGACAGTTTCTGCGACATCGTGGTCGCCGCCAAAATTATACAGGAAACAAAATTATCGTCAGATATCATTTCGGTCACCTTTGAGGGTCTGCGCCGAATGCGTCTCGGAAGGTTCGTAATGGAGGAGCCGTATTTCATGGCCTATGCCGAGGATGTGGAAGAAACCTGTGATGTCAAAATTCCGCGCCAGGCCTTTATCGAAATAATTAAGTCTCTTAAAGAGATTACTTTAGAGGATAATTCGTATTCATCCGAGCTTTTGAATATTGCCGAGAAATCTATCAATGATCCCTCTTATTTTAGCGACTCTATCGCCGCCCACCTGCACCTTCCGCTTCTGACCCGGCAACGCATCCTGGAATCACTCGACATTCCTGAACGGTTGACAGTTTTGAAACAGGCTATCGATGATGAGCTCAAACAGAATGAAATTCAATCCGAACTTGATTTGAAAGTAAGCCAGTCCATTCAGCGCAATAAAAAGGAAATCTACCTTCGGGAACAGCTCAAGCAGATATACAAGGAACTGGGTGAGGAGGATCCCACCGAGCGCCTGATCAAACATTTCAAGGACCAGGTGGCGGTCTCGGCGCACATTCCCGCCTATGTTAAGGATCGCCTCAATCTTGAGATCGAGAGATTGAAGCTTCTGTCGGTTGCCTCAGCCGAGTACGGTGCAACGAAAAACTATATCGAGCTTCTGCTGGAGCTGCCCTGGTCCAGGTACACCGAAGATGAAACTGATTTAAAAGAGATTGAGAAGACGATTGAGGGCGAATATTATGGTCCCGGGCGGATCAAGGAACGCATCCTTGAATATCTGGTGATCCGCAAACTCACAGCCGAGATCAGAAGTCCAATTTTATGCCTGGCGGGACCGCCCGGAACCGGGAAGAGCTCGCTGGCGGCGGCTATTGCCCGGGCCCTGGGACGCCAGTTGATCAATATCAACGCGGCCGGTCTTTCGATTGTGGAAGAACTCAAGGGCGACATGCGTAATTTCCCGGGAGCGGTGCCGGGAAGAATCATGCGCGCACTGGCGGAAAAACAGTCTGCCAATCCGGTTGTGGTTATTGACGACTTGGACAAGATGTCCATGTATACCAGCAACATGTCCCTGCCCCTGGCCATGCTGGAGGTTCTCGACCCCAAGCAGAATAAGTCCTATATCGATACCTATGTGGGAATTCCCTTCGATCTCTCCAAAGCGATCTTTATCACCACCGTGGAATCGCTGGAAGAGGTGCCTCCGCCCCTGACCGAGAGGATGGAGGTGATTGAGTTTACGGGCTATATTGACTCGGAGAAAATCGAGATCGGTCAGAAATTTATCATCCCCAAGATCCGCAAAGCCCACAAGCTGACAGAGAAACAATTGAGCTTCACGGTTGGGGCGCTTCGTAAAATCATCCGGAATTATACCCTGGAGTCGGGACTGATCAATTTCAAGCGTGAAATCGAATTGATCTGCCGCAAAGCATCGCGTATGCTGGCAACTCAAAAGAGCAGGAAGAGCGTAAAGATCACCGAAAGAAATCTGGAGTCATTTTTGGGGCCGCAGGTATATATTCCAGAGCTTGTCGAAACTTCTTCCGAAATCGGGATTGCCAACGGACTGGCATGGACGGGTTCCGGAGGCGATATCATGCTCATAGAGGGCATCAAAATGCGCGGCGGCGGGAATGTCATTTACACCGGCTCTCTCGGGGATGTAATGAAGGAATCCATCCAGGCCTCGCATTCTTATGTGCGCGCGAAAGCGGATATGTTGGGGATCGACTATGATGATTTTATAAACTATGATATCCATATCCATTTCCCGTCCGGGGCCATTCCCAAAGACGGTCCCTCGGCCGGGGTTACCATATCCACTGTCATCGCCTCATTAATGTCCGACCGCCCGATAGCCAGCGATATTGCCCTCACAGGGGAAGTCTCTTTGAGGGGCAAAGTATTGCAGGTGTCCGGCGTGAAGGAGAAGATTGCCGCCGCCCACAGGGCCGGAATCTTCAGGGTTATTCTTCCCAGGGATAACCAGAAGGATATAAAAGAGATGCCCCCGCAGATCATAGAGGATATGGAGTTCATATTTGTGGAGAGCCTGGATGAAGTTTTTGCCCGCGCTCTTCTCGATTTTGAACCCCGGGAGTACGGTCTCGAAGCCATGCTCAAGCAGGAAATTGAGAAACTTAAGAATGAGGACAACAGGCCCCGGAGAGAGCGGCTGGTGGCCAAGAAAAAGAAGAAAAACAATACCCGCCGCCGCAAAAAATGAAGCTCCTATTGGAGTTGCTCGGCTTCCCAACATACAAAAATCTCCCGACCTTGCCTCACTTAAAGTAATGCTTTAAATCCTCGCTCAAATTCTTCTAATTTTAAGCCGGCCAGAATAATCTTGACAAATATGCGAGCAGATATTTAATTCTAAATGGACCTTATACTGTCTTTACAATATACAGTGGACATTTCTTTCCTGAAAGGTAAACCTTAGGATTTACTTCGATAACATGGAAAGTTTATAAAATTGGGAGGTGTTGAATGTATCGGAAAGCTCTGTTTCTTTTATTCCTGATTATTTCTTTCAATGCGCCCCTTGTGGGGCAATTCGTGGATCCCGGCATCCCGGATACGATAAGAGTTGACTCGGTTCAGATAGATCCCGGGCCAGCGCCGGTGACGTTCAGTGTGGAGGTAACGCTTTTCAATGATGAGGAACTAGCGGCTGCCTCTCTTGGATTTTATTATGATTCTGATGATATTGAGATCGACTCGATATCTCTTATAGGGGGAGCGGCTGAGCATCTTCCCAATCTGTCATTTGCCTCGCAGGATTCCAACCTGGCAGCGGTTGGATTCTATTGGCCGGGTCCCTTCTTTGATTACGTTTCTACCGGGGACAGCCTGCTGGCAACCTTATGGTTTACGCTGGCAGCAAATGCTGTCGACCAGACAATAAATATAGACTCAGGGTACTTCGCTCCCGCTGGTGATTTCATCCTAACTCCGACCACCGGAATAAGTCTGAAGCCCCAGTTTAAACCAGGCAAAGTCGTAATCGGGGAGGGAACTCCGCCACAGCCCGAGATCGGGCTCAACCCGACCTCTTTCAACTTCTATGCGGAGGTCGGAGGCTCCAATCCCACCCCAAAAGTCTTGAATATCGTTAATGTCGGGGATGGGACCCTGAACTGGACCGCATCATGGAGCTCATCCTGGTTAACCGTTTCGCCGTCAAGCGGGACAGCGCCCTCAAATCCGTCGGTCAGTATTAATATTTTTGGTATGACGGCGGGCACTTATGAGGATACCATTACGATTGCCGATCCCAATGCGGTCAATTCTCCTCAATACGCGCCGGTTACACTTCAATTAGTAAATCCCCCTCCGGAGATACAGCTGGTTCCGGACAATTTCTCTTTCATAGCTGTGCAGGACGGCGCCAATCCGCCCAACCAGCAGATGACAATCAACGATGTCGGGGGAGGCACGCTTTCGTGGACAGCCTCGAATTCCAGCACATGGCTCACGCTCTCCAGCTACGCAGGCGGGCCCGGAGAGACTATCGATTTGATTATAGATATAACCGGGCTTACTTACGGCCTCTACTATGATACGATTGTGGTAAGCGATCCGGAAGCATCCAACTCGCCCCAACTGGCAGAGGTGGTGCTCGAGCTGGTAAGTTCATTCCCGGTTCTTGAGGTTCTGCCGGATTCGTTCGTGGTTGCGGGATCGGTCAGCGAGGATCCATACGATCATGTATTGAAAGTCATCAACGGCGGCGGGGGTACAATGAACTTTGAACTGACTGCCGATCAGCCCTGGATCAGCTTCAATCCGCAGACAGGTTCTACAACTGATACTGCCGAGGTTCTGGTGACCTTCCATTCTGCCGGGCTGCCGTTAGGATTTCAGTATGCTACCATAACGGTTTCCTCTGACAATGCCTCTGAATCGCCTCAAGAAGTAGGTGTGCAGTTGTGGGTCATGGAGGATCCGCCGGCCCTGGGAGTTTCTACCAACACTCTCAGTTTTAGCGGATTTCCGTGCCAGAACATCCCGCCTATCGCGGGTCAATCATTTGAGATCACCAATCCCAGCCCGAATGATCTGGTCTGGTCAGCAGAATGGGATGCGTCATGGTTAAGCCTTTCTCCTGCTTCTGGTTATAGCGAGACAACCGTTAATGTTTTTGTGGATGAATTCGGTCTGGAACCCGGCACCTATGTGGATACGGTTAAGATTGATGCTGTCTGGTCCAGTACTCCGGACGAGTATATCGAGGTATCATTCACATTGGTTGAAAACCCCAGCCCGCCGGAATTGGTTTTGAGTACTGATTTTGTTGAGTTCATATTCCTGGCAGGCTATGTGGGGGCTTCCTCGGCCAGTAAATTGTATATTGATAATGCGATAAGCGGATGCATGGACTGGTATATAACAGACCCTTACCCGTGGCTCAATTTCGACAAGAATTCAGGTGTAGCTCCGGACAGCGTAATCAGTGCGGTCAATGGCGGTGGGCTGCCGCTGGGCATCACGCCGGGACAATTTACAGTTCACGCTCCGGGTTCATCCAACGATTCAATTGTTGTGAATTTCAATGTCTACATCGCGCAGCTGGGAGATGCCAACTGTAACGGCCAGATTAATATGTCCGATGTGGTATACATAGTAAATTATATTTTCGTGAGCGGTCCCACGCCTATTCCCAGAATGTGGGCGGGAGACGTGAACTGCGATTTCAGGGCCAACATCGAAGATGCGGTATTGCTCGTCTCGTACATATTCGGTCTCGGGCTGGATATTTGCCAGTACAATCCGATAGTTAATCCGAATCCTGACAAGTAAATAACCTTCTATAGAACTTCTTGTTTCGGCGGTGACAGGGCATAACCGGTCACCGCCTTTTTTAATTGCCGGCACATTTCATAACACTAAAGCAAAGTAGTAATTCCCCCGAACTTAAATAATGGAAACAAGTATAACTTTAGCAATGTTATAGGGTTAGAAAAACGCGATCTGATGCTGGTCAAGAGAGAATCAAATTGACTTTTGGGGCTTTTCAGGTATATTGTATCTGATCCGGCGGCAATTGAACAGAGCCATTTGATTCCGCCCGTACTGGCTAAGAATCCGCCATAAAGGTCTTTTTTTAAATCTATGAATACTCAGCTTTTTTTGTGAATGAATGGAGGTCCCTGTGAAATCAATTTACATCCTGGCTATAATTGCATCATTGCTTCTTGGGATTTCGACTGCTTCCGCTGATGGGCCGGAGGAAGCTCGGGCTTTTTTTGAAAAAATAAATGATAATGATTTGATCATCGAGGATATCTCCAGGCTCACACCTGAAGAATTGGATGAGATGATTGAAACTACTCATGATTTCTGCCGTTACGGCAAAGCGCTGCGCCTGCAGGCTTATCGGGATATGGCCGATCAGGGGTTGATCAAAAGTGCAACTGCAGCTCAGAACGATTGGGATGCTTTATATTATGAACTGAATTTTGGAATCGATTTCGGTACAGAAATTATAGATGGCTATGTTGGCCTTCAGGCGGCAAGCCTGGTGCCCTCGCTTTCTTTCATCGAACTTGATTTTCTTGATAACATGATCGTTGATTCTGTCATCAAGGATGGCTCCCCGCTTACTTTTTCACATGCCGACAACCTGATAACAATTACTCTGGACAACACCTACGACAGCTCCGAGACATTTAATTTAAAGGTTTATTATAACGGGCATCCTACCGAGGGCGGCTTCCAGGCCTTCGAATTTGGGTACCATGGTGCAACTCCGATAGTCTCAACTCTTTCCGAACCATATTTTGCGCGTTCATGGTGGCCATGCAAGGATTATCCCCATGATAAAGCCGATTCGGTGGATATAATCATCACTCATCCCGATGAATATATCTGTGCCTCCAACGGTCTGGTACAGTCGATTGTTGATAATGGCGATGGTACCAAGACGACGCACTGGAAGCACAATTATCCTATCACCACCTATCTGGTCGCCATCGGCGTTACCAATTATATAGAATTTGGTGACTGGTATGTTTCCGAACCGGGCGACAGCATGCCGGTCAATTTCTATGTCTACCCGGAAAATTATTCGCAGGCGGTTTCATCTTTCCCGATCACTGTTGATATGATCGATACACTTTCGGCGATATTCGGAGAGTATCCCTTTATTGACGAGAAATATGGAATGTTGCATTTTGGCTGGGGCGGCGCCATGGAGCATCAAACCAATACTTCCATAAGTTCCAGCGCCTATTATCAGAGCATCATAGTCCATGAACTCGCTCATCAATGGTGGGGAGATATGATCACATGCGAGAACTGGCATGAGATCTGGATGAATGAGGGTTTTGCAACTTATTCCGAGGCTCTCTGGTTCGAGGCTACCCAGGGTGATTCATTTTATCATGTCTATATGGACGACATGGCTTATACAGCGGGTGGTACAATCTGGTGTCAGGACACCACCTCGGTCTGGTCGATATTCACCTCGCGTGTTTACGACAAGGGCGCCTGGGTCCTGCATATGCTGCGGAACTGGGTGGGCGACAGCACTTTCTTTGAAATTCTGACGACCTATTATGATGATCCCAGATACAAATGGAAGACCATAAATACCGAGCAGTTTCGTGATCTCTGTATCGAGGTCTCCGGGGACTCCCGCCTGACGGAGTTTTTTGAGGACTGGATTTTTGGCGAGTATTATCCCCAGTACAGGTTTTCGTATATTTTTGAGGAATATCAGCCCGGGGATTACATCGTTTATCTCCATCTGCGCCAGACCCAGGCCACCAATCCCCAGGTTTTTGACATGCCCATCGAGTTGAGTTTCTTTGACGGTACTAACTATCATGAGACCACGATTTACAACGACCAGAGGGAGCAGGACTTCATAGTTTATCTGGATGATCTGGCGAATGACCCATATCTTTTATGGCTGGACCCGGACAACTGGATCCTGAAGAACTCCGCCATGGAGGCCTATGGCCTGAATTTAATTGATTCTCCTCTCGATACCGCCTACCAGTATCAGGACTATCAGGATTCTGTAATAGCGCGGGGCGGCACATCTCCGCTTACTTACTACCAGGTGGGCGGGAGCCTTCCCAGCGGTGTGGCCCTGTACCCGAATGGAAAAGTGCTTGGCACTCCGCTTTCATATGGGAGTTTCGATTTCAAGGTCAGGGTCGAGGATTCCGGTTATCCGACCAAAGTCGATACGCTGACTCAGAGTTTAACCGTTCTCGAGTTTGTGCCCCTTGTTGGTGATGCCAATTTCGACGGCCTGGTTAACGTTTCCGATGCCGTGCACATTATCAATTATGTTTTTATCGGCGGTGATCCGCCTCAGCCGATTTTGGAAGTGGGGGATGTAAACTGCGATTCCACCGTGAATATCTCTGACGCGGTCTGGATTATAAATTACGTCTTCGTTGGCGGGCCTGCGCCGGGGGATTGCTGATTTCGGTATTATGACGAATCGATATTTAAGGGGTCTTCAAAGGCCCCTTTGCTTTTGTAGTTTTCCCGCATTTCCGGGCACCAAAAGAGCAATTTTTGAGTTGCCCACCAAATAAAACATCATATCTTGAACGTATGTTTTTCGGCAATTTAATTCTGCTGATCGGGATTGTATTTTTGCTCAGAAACCTGGGCGTGATTCACGGTAATTTCTGGGGCTGGTTTATATCATTTGCTTTGATTCTGATTGGTATAAGCATGATTTTAAAACAGTTTAGAAAACAGAAATAAAAATATAACAGGTTTTTACCCGGATAGTAATAAGAGTTTACTCGCATTTGACTTCCTCCCGGGATTTGAAATGGAAAAGAAAAAGTTTTACCTCGAGACATATGGTTGTCAGATGAATGAATATGATTCTCATCTAGTGGAATCACTTTTGACGGCCGCCGGTTTTGAAAAGACCGAAAGCGAAAGCAGGGCCGATATCGTCATTTTGAATACCTGTTCGGTTCGTCAGCATGCCGAAGAGCGTGCGCTGGGACGGATCAGGAGCGTCAGTGCCGCCCGCAAGCCGCGTGAAATAGCTGTTATCGGATGTATGGCCCAGCGCATGGGGGATGAGCTCCTGGCTGTTAACAAGGGTGTCAAGTATGTCCTGGGTACCGACAGTTTCTATAAGATTGCCGAAATCCTGAAATCCGGCAATGGCAATCAGGTGGTCGATATCTCCTGCCGGGATGAGCCCTTTGATTATGAAGCCAGGCCATCCGGCAAAAGCCTGTCCGATTATGTTACCATAATGCGAGGCTGTGATAATTATTGTTCCTACTGCATCGTCCCTTATGTGCGGGGACGGGAGCGCTGCCGTCCCCCCGAACGAATTGTGGAAGAGATAAACAGGCTGGAACAAAACGGCTCCCGGGAAATCTGGCTGCTGGGACAGAACGTAAATTCATACAGATACAATTCCATGGATTTCCCGATTCTCCTCGAATATGTGCTCGAGAATACGGAAATTCCCCGGATCAGGTTCCTGACCTCGCATCCCAAAGATTTTTCGGAAGAGCTGATTTCTGCCATGGCCTCCGATGACAGGATTTGCAGTGGCATACATCTGCCCATTCAATCCGGATCGGATAAGGTTCTGAAGAAAATGAATCGCAAATATACATCGGGTCAATACCTGGAGAAAATACTGGAGCTGCGGGAGGCTGTTCCCGGGGTCGTTATAACCACCGACATAATTGTCGGATTCCCCGGTGAAAGCGAGGATGATTTCAAACGTACCCTTGAAATGGTGGAAAAAATCGAATATGATTCTGCCTTCATGTTCAGGTATTCGGTGCGCACAGGGACGAAGGCCGAGAAATTCGGCGATGATGTTCCGGAAGAGGTTAAGCTTTCGAGGCTGGACAGGTTAATACAGTTACAAAAGAAAATATCCGAGAGAAAAATGGCCTCGCAGGTTGGTGCAATTCAGACTGTGCTGCTGGAGGAGGCGGCCAAACATTCGAAAGATGATGCGCGCGGCAAAAATGACGGCGGTATAAATGTCGTAGCCAGAGGCGGCGCCGAACATATAGGTAAATTTGTTGATGTAAAGATTATCTCATCGAGCTATTCGACGCTGGTGGGGGAAATCATTAATCGGCAGGAATAGATTATGAGTACAGCATATTTGATTATCGAGATGTCTATCGCAGCGGCATTTGCTGTGTTGACTCTGGTATTTTCGGAGCGTTTTTTGGTGGCCGGTTTCAGGAGATGGGGCTGGCTGCTGGCCGGCTTTATATTAATCATAATCGGCGGAACAGTCGAAGCCGCTATTTCTGTTAAATCATTTGCCCAGCTCTTTGTGCCGGCGGTCAAAATTTATGCTGACGGATTTGCTCATGCGCTGCGGCTGCTGGGTTTTGCCTTCATACTTGTAACCTTACTGATTTCCGTACTGAACCTGTACAGGCAGAGAATTCATGAGCAGAAGAAGCAGGATAGGTTCAAACTGCTGGATATCATCAGGGAGACCGCCAGCCAGTCTCTGTCTCTGATCGAACTTGTAAATTTTTCTGTCCGGGAACTGGTACGCGGCACCGATTCCAACGCGGGATGCATATTCATATATAACCCTAAACGTAAGCAGCTTGTGCTGGCCGCTCACCGCGATCTTCCGCGGCGGCTCGAGAAGAAGCTGGAGAGCCTCATGGACGATGGCTCAATATTTTTCAGGTCCCAGAAGAGCAGCCGCCCGCATGTTATCGGCAATATCTCCAACGCCGACAGCGCCACCTCGTCCTTGCTTTCCGATTCCGATTATAAGTCCGCGGTTGCGGTGCCGCTGGTGGGAAGAAACGGATCTTTCGGGGTGGCAGCGTTGTTATCCGAGGATGCATATTTCTATTCCACTGAAATAACCCAGTTGATAAACTCCGCCGCCAATATCCTCGGTCCGGCCGTGGCTTCCCTGAGACTTGAACGCGAACTGCGGGAGGCCTCTCTGGTAACCAGACAGTCAAGAAAGTCCCAGCAGTTTATCTCCGGCCTTCTGGATATATGCGGACGTACCGGCAGTCCTGAAGCGCTGATTAAATCGTTGATCAGGTATTCTTCCGAATATCTCGGAATTCATAATGCTGAGATTTATCGTCTCGCAGGCAGCAAACTGGTTCCGGTCTATCCCGTCTCCGGCCCGATGCAGCAATCCACGCAGATAAGGGAGCATCTCCGCCGTGCGGTTGAGGAAAACAAGTCGCTTCTGGTGAGAACTGAATCGAATGGAGACATAGAGCGGACTTTAATCATGCCGCTCAGGCGGCAGGACGGAAGATTTGCATGCCTGTTCGAGATAGATCCCAGGCGGCCCGATTTGAAGCAGGATGATCTGGATAAGATCAAAGCCCTGTCGAAGGCTATTTCCATGCAACTGGGTATCCATGATGAGAAGAAGGCCCGGGCGGCAGGCGGTAGAGTCTCGGGTCTCAAGCTCGATGAACTCAACAACCTGAATAATATCCTGACCGGAATTCTGGGGAATGCGCAGCTTGTTGATGTCAGCCTGAAGCGGGAATCTTTTTCGGGACGAGAGCAGGTACTGGAGAATCTCAAAAGGGTAATCGACGAGACTTACGATGCCGGGCGCATGATAAAGGGTTTGCAGGAAAAACTCCAAGCGGTAAATCCTCCGGCGGTGGAAGACAATACGTTGGAAAGCGCGATCAAATCAATTGCTTATCCCGAGGGCGGTCCGGATAAAAATATCTATCGCTTGAAGCAGAACCCCTCTCTCCGGTTCGATCTTGCGGCTGCGCGCAATGGCGCCTTGGATCTCTCAACCGATCAGGTGGCGAAAATACTTACTCAGGTATTATCATGGATCGAAAAGGAATGGCGTCCCGATTCTGCTCTTTCCATGCGCCTGGTGAATACCGCTGAGGGTGTGAACCTGGTAGTCTCGGATTTTCCGCTCAGGGATAAAGAGCTCGATCTGGGCAGTATCGATTTAATGCCTCTCGAGCTCTTCCCGGAAGTTTCGATCGCCGATCTCAATTCAGACCTGGTGGATATAGATTATTATTATGAGGACAGCGAGCAGGGTAGAGTCCTGATACTCAGATTTCCATCCTCCACGCCCACCGGCGGCATGATCCGCGGGCAGGAGCCTAAAAAGCCGAGGATACTGGCCATTGACGATCAGGAGATGATCAGGGAACTTTTGGCGAGTATGCTCGCCGAACTCAGATATCCGCACAAAATCTGCGCTGACGGCCATGAGGGTGTGCGGGCCTTCAAAGAGGATCATTATGATATACTCATCACTGATCTGGGCCTGCCGGACATAGACGGATGGGAAGTTGCCAGGCGCGCCAGAAGCATCAATCCCAACCTGCCCGTTATCGTAATAACCGGGTGGGGAGTCAAGAATGACCAGGTGAGAGATAATCGCGACCTGGCCGATTATGTTCTGGCCAAGCCTTTCAGGATGGAACAGCTTGAGGAGCTGATCAGGAAAGCCTCGGCTGTTAAGGCTTCAGGGTAGCTGCCCGACAGCCATAAAACTATCCCGGCGCTTCAAATAATGGTTCACATTCTTTTCTGACCTGCCGAAATCTCTTCGTGTCAATTTTTGAACCGTATCTGCCGATAAGCCAATAAGAAATAGAGGGAGATGAATAGAAGACCCATGTCCAGGATTGATATTTTAGCTAAATTAGACCAGGCGGATGAGATATTTTCATTGCCGGAAACACTGCTGGAAGTTCTCCAGGAAGTTGAAAGTGATGATTGGTCGTCCAAATCCATGGCCGCCATAATAAACAGAGATAGCGGTCTGGCGGCAGGAGTACTGAGAATGGCCAATTCCAGTTACTACAACAGGGGAAGTCGGATTTCCACTGTCAACCGCGCTGTGGTCGTACTGGGTGCGTCGATGGTCAAATGCCTGGCGCTCTCGGCGGCAATTTTCAATCCGATTGACGAGATCAAAAGGAAACTGAATTTTGATATAAGGTCACTCTATACACATTATTTGAGCACCGCTGTCGCCGCCAGACAGCTGGCTGAGAAGTGCGGTTTTGCCAGGACCGAAGAGGCCTTTACCGCGGGACTGATGCATGATCTCGGTATGATGTATATAATTAGAGTGGCGCCCGAGGAATATGTCGATCTTTTGGGGAGATATGAAGCCGGAGAAGATCTGGTCAAGATGGAGCGCGAATTATTCGACACCGATCATGCTGAAGTCGGATATCTTATCAGCCGCAGATGGAAACTTCCCGCCGGAATTCAGAACGCCATTGGAAATCACCATCGCCTGACAAGCTATGACAATTTCGGCACTCACGAAAAACTGGATCAGATTGTGGCTCTTGCCAATCTGATTAACAGGCATATTTTTTCTTCTTCGGGCTGTTATGTCGAGGAAAATATCCAGCAAGTCGCGAACCTGCGCCGGGTCCTTGATCTCGACCAGGATGCCATCACGGAAATCAATGATAAGAACCTGCAGGAAACCTTCAGGGCCGCCGAGCAGATCGGCATGGAAATTGGCGACCCGATGACGCTTCTGGAGAAAGCCAATCGCCAGATTATGAGATCATATCAAACTGTCGAGTCACTTTTCAAGGAGCGCCAGGAACTTTCCCGGCAGATCATCGAGGAAGGGCATAAGCTGGGAGCGATGGAATCCAAGAATATTGCAGTGGCGACACTCTCTCACTATATCAATAATGCTGCATCTGCTATCTCCGGACGTATTCAGATAGTGGAAATGCTCTTGAAGAATGATATGATCGTCGATAAGCAGGGCAAGCTGACCCCGGCCCTTGAGGTTATCGATACCTCACTGAAGAAAATCCTGGCGGTGCTGGCAGAACTGAAGTCATTGACTTCTCTCGACGGTGTAAAGTTCCACAATGGCTCGAGCACCATCAATATCGATGAGAATATCTCACAGCGCATCAAGACGATGAAAAAAGTCATCTGTTAAGAACCCCTGATTTATCAGATCCTCCCGTAATTGGTCAACCGTTATTATAAGGGCTGCTGGGATACGATTATGGCCTTTGCCGATATCCTCGCAGAAGAGGGGTACAATGAATCCCGCTCTCGCTTCTTGCCAAATTTCCTCGCAGGTATTATTATACTATATTAAGATTTACTTGAGAAACCAGTATGGAGGCTAAATGAAGTTCAATTCACAGATTACAAAAATTTCACAAGTCAGCGCCGACTGCCTTGCAGTTCCTGTCTACCAATCCAGATTTGCCGATAACCCGCATCTCAAGCTCTTTCCCAAAGCGCTTAAAGATCATATTCAGGCTCTGTTCAAGGGCGATGTTATCACCGGCAGGGAGGGGGACGGGTATCTTCTCAGGGTCGGAGGAACGCATGGATTTGAATATTTATATCTAGCCGGCATCGGAAAAAAAGAGGATCTGGAGCATGATAGCATAAGAAGATTCGGCGGCAATCTGGCCTCCAGCTTAAAGGGCAAGAAATTCAAAGAGTTGGCCATCTGTGTTCCCGAATCATTCCAGCTGGATGATGATTGTTCGCTGGTCTCCCAGATGGCTGTGGAGGGGCTCCTGCTCGGCTCCTATGAACTGCTTAAATACAAGTCCGAGCCGTCAAAAAAAGCGATGCCTGCCAGGGTCAGTTTCATTCTGCCGGACAGCTGGGATAAGCGCAGATTCAATGCCGGTTTGAAAATCGGCGAGATAATGGCCTGGGGTCAAAATCTTTCCCGCGATCTGATCGGGCATCCCTCCAATTACCTGACACCCGTGGAATTGGCAAATACCGCCAGATCTATGGCACGTACATATGGCTTTAAGTGTGAGGTACTGAATAAGGCCCGGATGAAGAAGCTGCGAATGAATTGCATCCTGGCGGTCAATTCCGGATCCAAAGAGCCGCCACAATTCATTATTATGCACTACAAGGGAGTGGGCTCGAAAAAGGACCCTGTCTGCCTAGTCGGGAAGGGGATAACATTTGATTCCGGCGGGATCTCGCTGAAGAAAGCGCAGGATATGGATCAGATGAAGGGCGATATGGGCGGGGCCGCCTGCGTGCTCGCGTCTGTAGCGGTTGCAGCCCGCTTGAAACTTCCCGTAAATCTGGTCGGCCTGATACCCGCCACCGAGAATCTCCCCTCCGGTTCGGCCTACAAGCCGGGGGATATCCTGACAGCGATGAACGGCAAGACGATCGAGGTGCTGAATACCGATGCTGAGGGGCGGCTGGTTCTGGCCGATGCGCTTTCATATTCGCAGCGCCTTAAGCCGGCGGCCATCATCGATGTGGCCACACTGACCGGGGCTTCGATGGTAGCTCTGGGATATGTCAGCTCGGCCATGTTTACCAATGATGACAAACTGCGCAAGCTGATTATGTCTGGCTCACAGAAATCGAGCGAGAAGACCTGGGAGATGCCCTTGTGGAAGGAGTATCAGGAGCAGATCAAATCCTCGATTGCGGATATCAAAAATACCGGCGGACGTCCGGCTGGTTCATGCACCGCGGCGGCATTCTTAAATAATTTTACCGCCGATTATCCCTGGGCTCACCTGGATATTGCCGCAGTTGACGTCGTTTTCGAAAAAGGTCCCTACAATCCCAAAGGTGCGAGCGGCTATGGAGTGAGGTTGATAAGCGAATTCCTGCGCGAATGGAAATAGAGACTCGAGAATAAAAAAAACCGCCCACTGCCGGGCGGTTTTTTTATGCTCATATATTCAATCCGCTATTTTGTCCAGGTTGGATTGGAGTCGTTACCGGGACCGGAAATTCGTATCATTCCTGAACCATCCAGATTAACCGTATATATTGCACCATTGGATGTGCCGAAAGCGATTTTATTGCCGTCCGGCGACCACGAGGCCATACCGGTTATCCACAGACCCTCTTCCGGCTTGCAGACCAGTTTTTCTCCGCTCAGGTCGGCATTGGCGGTATAGACTCCTTCGCTTTGCAGGAAGAGAATCTTGGTTCCATCAGGCGACCAGTCCGGAGAACTTCCGTCGGGATTGTTTGATGCGGTCTCGACCAGAACGTCAGTTGCGGGAAGTTCCCCCTCAAGCGGAAGCACAACCAGACCCAGCTTCTTCATTCCCGAGGACTGCAGTTCTCCCAGAACAAAACAGACCTTACTGCCATCCGGCGAAATGGACGGCATAAGAGGGAATAGCTGTTTTTCATCCTGGGGCATCTCCATATGGCTGAATGTCTCCGTCTCGGGATCATAAAAGCCGATAGAATATTCCGGCACGCTTGCGTCCACAACATTTCCCATTCTATCGTATGTGAAGCAGATTGTTTTGCCATTATCGGACCAGTCGGGCGATTGTGACCCGAGAGTATTGGTGAAGCCCATCCAGAAATTCTTCCTTTCCGGAAGGCTGTCCGGGAAGGCATAAAAAAGATCATATAAATAATGATATCCGCCGCCGCCTTCAGGAAATTTAATGTCAACTTTGCCCTGGCGGCTGAAGGCCAGCCGGCCGTTATCAGGCGCCCAGGACATACGGCCCTTGGCGTTGGAAATTCCCACCACGAAGGCCCTCTGGTCTGAGCCGTCCGGATTCATGAGCCAGACATCGCCGTTACGTATAAAGGCTATCTGTTCCCCCATCGATTCGGATTCTGAACCCTGAGCATGAGAGGATCCGGCTAAATAAATAGAGGTCATTAATGTAAATACAAAAAACAAGGTTAATAAACTGAATCTCTTCATTTGCAGTCCTTTCGTTTCCCGTTTATACACTCATTCAGTCTCCCCGTTGCGCATTTTTTGGATTAAATCCGAGCTTTTAGATTCCTGTCGATTCCCAGCTAACTCATTGCAGTATAATCAAAAGGCAGCCATTATGACTGCCTTTTTGTTATCGGAAATATAATCAAGAACCTTATTCGCTTCCATTTCCGCTCATGCTGTAATCCATTGCGGCCATCTGCCTGTAAATGTTCCACCTGCGATTTGCATCCTGCTGTGCCAGCTTCATCAGTTTTGCAGCTCTCTCGGGATCGGAGACCTTCAGTGTTCTCCATCTGTTCTCGCGGTAAGCGTACTCCTCGTATGGAATAGAGGGCTCTTTGGAATCCAGTTGCAGCGGGTTTTTTCCCTGGTCGATCAGGGCCGGATTGTATCTGTAAAGAATCCAGTGTCCCGATTTAACCGCATTGGTCATCTCATCCAGACCGTTGGACATATTGAATCCGTGAGCTATACAGGTTGAGTAGGCGATGATTATCGAGGGTCCCGGGTAGGCTTCCGCCTCCATGAATGCCCTGACGGTCTGGTTATGGCTGGCGCCCATCGCCACCTGGGCGACGTAGACGTTGCCATATGCCATCAACATCATTCCCAGATCCTTCTTGGGGCCGGGACGGCCCGCGGCAGCAAACTGAGCGGTGGCGCCGCGCGGCGTGGCCTTCGACATCTGACCGCCGGTATTGGAATATACCTCTGTATCCAGAACCAGGACGTTGATGTCGCGGCCGGAAGCCATGACATGATCCAGGCCGCCGTAGCCGATATCGTAAGCCCAGCCGTCCCCTCCGACCGCCCAGACCGACTTCTTGACCAGGTAATCGGCAATAGAATCCAAAATCATGGCGTGCTCGGAATCCATGCCCTTGAGTTTCTTTTTCAGGGTTTCAATACGCTCTCTCTGTTTTTCGATCGCCACAGGATCGCTCTGGTCAGCATTGGCAATTTCCTCATACATATCCGGCACAACCTTCTGGAGAAGCTCACGGGCAAATTCCGACATCTTGTCGGCATTCAAGCGCATTCCGAATGCGAACTCGGCGTTGTCCTCGAAAAGCGAGTTCGACCATGATGGTCCTCTGCCGTCAGCACGTTTGGTATAAGGTGTGGTCGGCAGGTTGCCGCCATAGATCGAGGAACACCCGGTAGCGTTCCCGATCAGGGCCCGATCCCCGAAAAGCTGTGAGAGCAGTTTGACATACGGTGTCTCACCGCAGCCGGAGCATGCTCCCGAGAACTCGAACAGTGGTTTCACGAACTGGCTGCCCTTGACAGTTTTGATCTTGTATGTTGAGGGGTCGGTTTCCGGCAGAGTCAGGAAGAAATCCCAGTTCTCGGCTTCCTGTTTGCGCAGGGGAGCCTGGAGCGCCATGTTGATTGCCTGCTTGTCGGTTTTCTTGCCGTCGATCTTTTCAAAAGCGGGACAGACCTTGACACACAGCTCGCATCCGGTGCAATCCTCCGGCGCAACCTGCAGGGTATAAACCTCGCCGTTCTTGTAGCCTTTGGCCTCGATCGATTTGAATGTATCCGGGGCATTTTCCAGATACTTGGGATCGTAAACCTTGGGACGGATCGTGCCGTGCGGACAAACGATTGCGCAGATATTACACTGTATGCAGATATCCGGCTCCCAGACCGGGATATCGACCGCAATATTACGCTTCTCGTACTGCGTGGTTCCGGTCATATAGGCGCCGTCAAACGGGAAGGCTGAAACCGGAAGCTCATGGCCCTTGCCCTTTATAATCTCAGCAGTAACATTCTTAACAAAATCCGGAGCATTTTCAGGTACCGTCGGGGGCATGCTGATTTCGCTGGTGACCTCTTTCGGATAATCGACCTTATGATAATTCTTGAGCGCCGCATCGACCGCATCATAATTCATCTGTACGACCTTCTCGCCCTTGCGGCCGTAGGTCTTTTTGATAGCGTCTTTGATGGCCTTGACCGCCTGATCTTTGGGGAGAATCTCGGTGATTGCAAAGAAAGCTGTCTGCATGATCATATTGATTCTCGCACCCAGTCCGAGCTCCTTGGCCAGGCCGATACCATCGATAACATAGAATTCCAGATTCTTGTCTATTATCTGTTTCTGCACTTCTTTGGGAATCTTGTTCCAGACCTCGTCCGGGCCGTACATGCTGTTTAACAGAAATGTCCCACCCTCGATAATATTCTCGAGCATATCGATTTTCTCGAGAAATGTAAAATTGTGACAGGCGATGAAGTTGGCCTTGGAAATCAGGTACGGACGCTGGATTTCACGCGGTCCGAAACGCACATGCGAGATAGTGATCGCGCCGGCCTTTTTGGAGTCATATACAAAATAGCCCTGGGCGTAGTTATCAGTGTTCTCGCCAATAATTTTAATCGAGTTCTTGTTCGCGCCCACCGTACCATCGGCGCCCAGGCCATAGAACATACCACGAAAGACATCTTCACCCTCGATGTCGAAGTCGCGATCAAAATCGAGACTGGTCATGGTGACGTCATCTTTAATACCGGCTGTGAAATGATCCTTGGGATCATCCTGTTTCAGGTTATCCAGCACGGACCTGGCCATAGCCGGATTAAACTCAGCCGAACCCAGACCGTAGCGGCCGCCCACAATGACCGGCTTCTCTTTGAATTTAGTCCAGCCCTTGTGCATAGCTTCCACCACGCCGGTCTGGACATCGGTATAAAGCGGCTCACCTACAGAGCCGGGCTCCTTGGTTCTGTCCAGTACCGCTATTTTCTTTACTGTCGCGGGCAGGGCCTCAGCCATGGCCTTGACCGAGAATGGCCGATAGAGCCTGACCTTGATCAGGCCGACTTTCTCGCCCTGCTGATTGAGATAATCAACTGTCTCATGCATAGTTTCCGCGCCGGTACCCATTATAAAGACCACTCGCTCCGCTTCCGGATCTCCGAAGTAGTCGAACAGCTTGTACTTCCGTCCCACTATCTTCGCGAATTTGTCCATCTCTTTCTGGACGATTTCAGGGGCGACATCATAATATTTGTTTACGGTTTCACGTGAGGTGAAGAATACATCGGGATTCTGGGAGGTGCCCTTCAGCACCGGATGTTCCGGATTCATGGCCCTGTCCCTGTGCCGTTTTACAATCTCATAGGGAAGCATGGCGCGCATGTCGTCGAATGCGATTTCCTGCACTTTGGCCACCTCATGAGAGGTTCGGAATCCGTCGAAGAAATGCACGAACGGTACCAGGCTCCTGAGTGACGCGGCCTGGGTGATGAGCGCCAGGTCCATGACTTCTTGCACCGAGCCGGACGCCATCAGGCCAAACCCGGTGGTACGGGTGGCCATAACATCGGAATGATCTCCAAATATTGAGAGAGCGTGTGTCGCTACTGCACGTGCCGAAACATGAAACACAACCGGTGTCAGTTCGCCGGCTATCTTGAACATATTCGGTATCATCAGAAGAAGGCCCTGGGAGGCGGTAAAGGTGGTTGTAAGCGCGCCGGTCGTGATAGCGCCGTGCACGGCGCCCGAGGCTCCGCCCTCGGACTGCATTTCAACCACAGTCGGTATCGTTCCCCAGATATTCCTTTCGCCTGCAGCAGATTTGGCATCGGCAAGCTCACCCATATTCGAAGAGGGAGTAATCGGATATATAGCAATTACCTCGTTTGTCGCATGCGCCACATAGGCGGCGGCAGTGTTGCCGTCTATCGTGACCATCCTGCGCTTCTTGTCGGAAGACATCGCTTGCTCCAATTCTTTTTCTTTTGTTTCTGTACCCATATATCTGCTCTTTTCTGTTTATTTTATCTTTAATTAATGCCCTTCATCTGGCTTGTCAACTATATACGTGAGATTAAAGTCGCGGAAGGGTAATATTTAACTGTTTCTGGTATTTTCCCTTTTTATCTTTATATGACGTCTCGCATTCCTCGTCTGCTTCGAGGAAAATTATCTGCGCGATTCCCTCGTTGGCATATATCTTTGCGGGGAGGGGGGTGGTGTTCGAGATCTCCAGAGTGGCATGACCCTCCCATTCCGGCTCGAAAGGTGTAACATTAACTATGATTCCGCAGCGGGCGTAAGTGGATTTTCCCAGGCAGATGGTCAGGATATTGCGTGGAATCTTGAAATACTCGACGGTGCGCGCCAGCGCAAATGAGTTGGGCGGCACCAGAATCGATTTGGCTTTGACGCTTTTCAGCATGTTGTTGGTAAATTTCTTGGGATCGACTATGTCCGAATTGACATTGGTGAAGATCAAAAACTCATCCGATACTCTGATATCATATCCATATGAAGAGAGACCGTAAGATATCCGATTGTCACGAACCTGCTTGTTCGAGAATGGTCTGATCATCTCTGCCTTTCTGGCCATCTTCCTGATCCATCTGTCAGATTTAATCGGCATATTCCTCCTATCGATATTTTCTGGTGGTTGTGATCCTGTGTCCTGAGGATGATATTATTTTGTATCTGCTATCAATTCAGGATTTTTCTTCCACTCCAGCATATCGGCCAGAGTGTATTTCTGAAAATGATCCAGGATTAAGGAGAGCGTCATGGTCAAAAGGTGCCTTACCGGGCAGTTTTCGCTTTTGTCACACTCTCTGTGATCGTGAACGCATTTAGCCAGGAAATATGGACCCTGAATTGTTTCCACCAGTTCTCTTACGGTGATCTCCTCGGGCGGCCTGGCAAGGGTGAATCCACCCTTAACACCTCGATGCGATTTTACTATGCCGGCCTTGGAGAGAGACTGGAAAATCTTTGCCAGGAATTTCTCCGGAACATCTTGTTCTCTGGATACCTCAGATAACGGCACCACCCGGCCGTCTTCCTGTTCGGCCAGGTAGAGGACTCCGTACAAACCGTAATCTTCAGCTTTTGTAAATCTCATAAGTTCCCCTAATTCAGTCAGCTGTCCTAACAGCTCGTTGTCAAAAATTTAATTCAAAAAAGTACGAATCGTACTTGCAATATCATTGAGCAAAACTATATTCCACTCAGCTTACGCTAAATAAAGAATATATATTTTGACTTGTTTTGTGTCAAGCAAATGTTTGATAATTCTTTCACAAACATTTCCATGTACTTTGTTGAAATTGTATCAGTTAACGATATTTCATAAATTTAATTCATATATTATACGTATTCCTTGTAATGAAACGCAGAATCATAAATCAGCTTGCATCGATTATCGGGTCCGGCAATATCCTGACTTCCACTGCCGAGCTGGAGGCCTATGCCTCCGATGCCTCCATTTACAAGGCCTATCCCCGGGCCGTACTCATTCCGACAACTTACAGACAGCTCAGAAACGCCGTAAACGTGCTCAGGAAACACGGTCTGGCATTTACCCCGCGCGGGGGAGGTTCGGGGCTTGCGGGGGGTGCTGTATCCGACAGCGTCTTAATAGATTTCTCCAGGATGAATCGCGTGCTCTCCTGCGACCTTCACGCCCGGACTGTCGACGTCGAGTGTGGAATTGTCTATGACCGTCTGAACCGCTATCTTCTGGGCAAGGGGCTTTTCTTTCCGCCCGATCCCTCTTCAGGCGATACCTGCCAGATAGGGGGCATGCTGGGCAATAACTCCTCGGGTGCAAGATCTGTAAAATATGGTACTACTCGAAAGTATGTGCAGGAACTCCATATACTTCTCCCCGATGGACGCGAGCTGATCGCACGCGATTTCAAAATCGGTTCAAAAGAAATAGAGCAGCTGTTTTTGGAGTATCCGCAGCTTGGGAATATTTATCGCCTGATATCCGGGAATAGAGATGAGATTCTGAAAGCCTATCCCAGGCTCAGGAAAAATGTCTGCGGGTATGACCTGAGGACGATGGTGGAGAAACTGGACCAGGGCATATTCGCTCTGCCTCAGTTGTTTATTGGCTCAGAGGGGACCCTGGGATTATTCGTATCGGCAAAGTTGAGATTGCTGCCTCTTCCCGGAGAGAAGCTTACTTCCTTGATTCTATTTGAGAAACTGGATCAGGTTGGCGATGCCGCCCTGGATTTCCTCAGGCTCGAACCGGCCGGGCTGGAGCTGATCGACGGCAATACGCTTGACCTGATCGGTCGGGAGCGTTTTGATCTGCCGCCCTCGGCCGAGGCGATGCTGATTGTCGAATTCGATGATCCGCCGTTTGATGAAAAGGTTTCCGCGCTGAAAGATTATCTCAAGAAATATAGTTTATCGAGCGAACCGGTGTTCGAGACCGACCCGAAGAAACAGGCAGCATTATGGGGGGCCCGCAAGGCGATTGTGCCGACTTTATACCGGCTCGACAAAAACGCGCGTCCATGGGGCTTTATCGAGGATGCCGCCATTCCCTCAGAAAAAATGCCTGAATTTATCCGGTTTCTAAATCGGATTTTTAACGAAAACGGCCTCACATGCGGTATATTCGGTCATATCGGTGATGGCAACCTGCATGTCCGCCCGGCCATCAATCTCGCCTCAGAGGGGGGCCAGAGGCTCGCCAGGAGCCTTTTTGACCGGGTTTATGACAGAATTTTCGAGCTGGGCGGGTCAGCCACCGCCGAACACGGGGATGGCCATCTGCGGGCGGAAGTTATCCCCAGAATGTATGGCGATAAGATCTACAATCTCTTTCTCCGGATTAAGGAGCAGCTCGATCCCCAATACAGGTCGAATCCAGAGGTTTTATTGTCTAAACGCAATTTCCTAGAAAATATAGATTTTGAAAAAGTCGTGCGTGAATGCGCCGCCTGCGGAAAATGTAATAATTACTGCCCCAGTTTTGAAGTCCACAAAAGTGAGAATATGGCCGCCCGGGGATGGGTGCGGGTCATGCTTGCGGAGAACTTCAGCCGCAGGGACGCAAAAAAGGAGCTGGCGGGGTGCTTGAACTGCAAATCCTGTTTGATCGTCTGCCCCGCGGGGGTTGATGTCTCGCGGTATATTATTCAGCGGCGCAGTGAACATCCCGGCTTCTGGGGCAAGCAGATTTTCGGCCTGATGCGAAATCAAAAACGATTTGAGGAGATCGCCGGATTCAGCGGCGGGCTTCTACGGTTGTTTGATAATAGAGCCATGCGGCCGTTGCTGGAATTGGCCTCGATGCCCTTTGCAAGAATTGACAGAGAAAGAATCCTGCCCTCGTTTACAAAGAAAACGCTGCGGCAAAAATACCCTCAGCTTGCAAGTGATAACGGGGGAGATGTCGCCTATTTCTATGGTTGCGCAGATAATCTGCTCGATTCAAATACTGGACCATCTCTGATAAATGTGCTTCAGAAGCATGGCTTCTCGCTTTCATTGCCCGAGCAGAAATGCTGCGGCATGCCCCAGCAGACTTATGGATTTTTTGATTATGAAAAAGAAAATGCGGTATATAATCTGGAATCACTCGATCGCTACAAGTATATCGTCTTCAGCTGCGCCACCTGTCTGGGTCAGGTGCTTTCATATCCGCACCTGTTCAAGGAGGGCGAGCGTTATTATGATACAGCTAAGTCGGTGGCATCGAAATGCTATGATATCTCGGAATTCATCCTCAGATTTGTCGATTTGAAATTGAACTCGAACAGTCAGCCGCTTAAAAGAATCACCTTCCATCAGCCCTGCCATCTGCGTGAAGCCGGCCGTCAGGAGCAAGCTGAAGAGCTCCTACAGAACCTTCCGGGTACAAGATATGTGCAGATGGAGGATGCCGATTTCTGCTGTGGATCGGCAGGGACATACAATATTTTTCACTATGAAGACTCAATGAAAATATTTGAGCGTAAAAAGCGGGCGGTGAAAAAGATCAATCCCGATCTGATCCTCAGCAACTGCCCCACCTGCATTATGCAGTTTCAGGATGGTCTCAAGTCCCGGGAGATTGCGTGTCACTCGGTGGAACTGATAAATCATCTCTGTGTTCTGGATGAGTAAGTAAGAGGAGGATTGATGAGCGAGGAGAAACAGGAAACCAGGGGACTGGTGATCGTTTACACCGGTCATGGGAAAGGCAAGACTACGGCTGCCCTGGGTATGTGCATACGCGCCGCCGGTTACAAGAAGAAAATCAAAATAATCCAGTTCATCAAGGGTACCTGGAAGTACGGTGAGATGGACGGTATCAAGCTGCTCGAGCCTTACGTGGAGATGGAGCAGCGCGGCAGGGGATTTGTAGGCATAGTCGATGACAAAGAGGATATCTCCACGCATATCCGCGCCGCCGGGGAGGCGCTGGAATATTCCCGGGAGGCCATGAATTCCGGCAAATACGATCATCTCATTTTGGATGAGATCAATGTCGCCATAAATCTGAAACTGATCAAGGTTGAAGATGTTGTTCAGATGATAAAAGAAAAGCCGGAGAAGCTGCATTTGATTTTGACCGGGCGGGATGCTCCTCAGGAAATCATAGATATCGCTGATCTGGTTACGGAGATGCGCGAGATAAAGCATCCCTTCCGGAAGGGAATACTGGCTCAACAGGGAGTTGACTATTGATTTTGGAACTTGAGAGTGTATATTTAGCCAGGAAATATTGAGAAAGCAAAAGGAGATGGTTTGATGAGTGTTGATTACGACATTATCATAATCGGCGGAGGTCCCGGCGGGCTGACTGCGGGTCTCTATGCCGCACGCGCCAATATGAGGGCGATACTGCTCGAAAAAGCATTACCGGGGGGTCAAATTGCGAATACACACGAGGTCGAGGATTATCCCGGCTTCGAACATATAGGCGGGCCTGAGCTGGCCTCACGGATGGAGAACCATGCCAGGAAATTCGGCCTCGAGGTAGTAACCACAGGGGCCGAGGAAGTATGGTGCGAGGGGGATGAGCGAGTGGTCAGGACCTCAGACGGGAAGGAACTGCGCGCCTACGCCATAATTCTGGCCACCGGTGGCTCGCCCAATCTCCTGCATGTCCCGGGCGAAAATGAGCTTTCCGGGCTGGGGGTGTCGTATTGTGCGATTTGCGACGGCGCCTTTTTCAAGGACCAGATTATAGTGGTTGTGGGCGGAGGCGATGCCGCGGTTGAAGAAGGTATCTTCCTGACCAGGTTCGGTTCCAGGGTAATCATAATCCATCGGCGTGATGAGCTGCGTGCTGCCAAAATCATTCAAAAGCGCGCGTTCGCTAATCCTAAAATTGAATTCGTTTGGGACTCGGTTGTTGAGAAAATCAACGGTGATCAGAAAGTCACATCGGTCTCCGTGAAGAATGTAAAGACAGGCCAGAAGTCCCTGATCGAATGCGGGGCAGTATTTATCTTCATAGGCTTCAAGCCCAACAGCGATCTCGTGCGCGAGGAAATGGAAAAAGATGCGGGTGGTTATATTATCACCAACGAGAGAATGGAAACATCGGTCCCGGGTATTTACGCCTGCGGAGACGTCCGTCATCAACTGGTAAAACAGATTACCAATGCGGTGGGTGACGCTACCACCGCGGCCGTGGCCGCCGAGAAATATATCGAGGCCATCCATGATAAGGAACTCATCAATCAATAAGCGAATTTAATATTTTAGATAATAGTTGCGCCGGAAGATGACTCCGGCGTATATTTTTGCGAGACAGGTTTTAGAAAAATATGCCCCGGAAGATCGAAAAAGACAATATAAGGAAGCCGGAATGGTTCAAGATAAAAGCCCCTCTCGGTACAAATTACCGCGAGGTGCGCAGCCTCATGGAGTCATATGGGCTGCACACTGTCTGCCAGGAAGCCAATTGCCCCAATCGGGCCGAGTGCTACGGTGCCAGAACCGCAACTTTTCTAATTCTGGGTGATATATGTACGCGCGGCTGCACATTTTGCAACGTCAGAAGGGGCAGACCCCGGGAGGTTCTTCAGAATGAACCTGAACGAGTGGCCGAGGCGGCCGGGAAACTCGGATTGAAATATGTCGTGGTGACCTCGGTAACGCGGGATGACCTGCCCGATGGAGGGGCTTCTCTCTTTGCGGATACTATCGAGGCTGTAAGGGCGGTCAATCGGGGATGCAGGGTCGAGGTCCTGATTCCTGATTTCCGGGGAAATTTCGAGGCGCTGAAAACCGTGCTGGACGCGAAGCCGGATGTTTTGAATCACAATATCGAGACTATAGAACGTCTCTATCCCGCCGTCAGAAAGGGCGCTGACTATAAACGCTCGCTGGAACTAATTTCGCGGGTAAGGTCATACTCACCGGGGATTCCGACTAAATCAGGATTGATGGTAGGATTAGGCGAAATGTTCGATGAGATCAGAAAGGCCCTTGAAGATTTACATCAAGCGGGTTGCAGGCTGCTGACGATCGGCCAGTATCTCTCACCCTCAAAAAAACATCATCCCGTAATTGCTTACTATTCTCCCGAGGAATTTGATGAGCTCAAAAAAATGGCGCTTGAGATTGGATTCGACGGCGTGGTCTCCGGCCCCCTGATAAGATCATCTTACCGGGCCTCGATGATGTATAGTAATTCCGGGTCAAAACACTGATCCTGCTATTTGAATTCCTTCAGGCTCTTCCTGTAGAAATCTATTTCACCTTTTAAGAATCTGATGCGGTGCTGAAACGCAAGCCGTTCCCCTTTGGACATATCTTGCGTTCCGGTTTCCTTGGCGCGGAAATCGTTCTGGACCGCCTCCAGGCGGCTTTTTAGAAAAGCGATTCTATTTTCGATCATTGCCTTAACCTGTTTCCCGGAGATTTCCAGGCGCCGGGCGAGCCCTATGATCAGGTCAAAGGGAAAAAACTGCTCGCCTGAGATGAGCTCATTATCATCCTGGAGCCCGTCCAGCAGCTTGAGCGCCTGATCGGTCAGAGAGTAAATTTTCTGAGCCGGTTTTGATTTAACCGACTTAATCTCCACTGAAACAAGACCGTTTTCTTTCAGCCTCCTGAGCGAATAATATATGTGCGGGATAGAATACTGAATCCACGAATCCACTTTGTCTTCTTTCAATTTATCGGACAACTTATAGACATGCATAGGGGCGCTTTTAAGATAGGCCATTATTATGTAATCGGTTGGATTCAGTTTCATACTACCCAATTATAGCTGTTTTATAAGTATGTCAAGCAGTGTTTGTAGGGCGCTTTTATGTTCAAAAATCACACATAACAAAAGCCTGAAGTGTGCCGAAAACTACCTAAAGACGGGCGTTCGTAAACACAAAAAGTTTGCTCTGACAGAAGATAGAATTATAATGGATTCAGATAATAAAGCATCGGAAAAATATAATCTCGTCGTTGTCGACGACGAGAAATTTATTTGTGAGATCGTGAAGGAAGTTCTCTCCGACGATGACAGATACTCAGCACGTTATTTCTCGTCCCCCTCCCGGGCCTTAAATTACATCAACACCCATCCGGTCGATCTGGTCCTGACTGATTTCTTCATGGGCCAGCACAGCGGAATGGATATTCTCGAGGCCACGCGCAAACGTCATCCGGAAGCCATTGTGATCATGATGACCGGCCACCCCACGATCGAAAATGTGATCTCTGTCCTGAAGCTGGGAGCTTATGATTACATCGTAAAACCATTCAAGCTGGATACGCTTAAGCTCACGGTTGAGAGGGGCCTTAAGGCTCAGCGGCTGGCCAAGGAGAATATGCACCTGAAAAGCCTGATTTCGCTCTATCAGATCTCCGAGGCGATGGGCTCTACGATTCATCTTGACTCCCTCCTCAACCTGGTGCTTCAGTCTATAGTCAATGAATTCAATGCCGACCTGGTCTCGATCTCTCTCTGGGATCCGCATCGGGACTGCCTGGCGCTGGAGGCCTTTTATGGCGATGCGGAACAGATTAAACAGAATCCGCTCCTGTCCGGCAAGTCGGAAATAAACTACAAAGTCTTGAAGGACGCCAAACCGCAGGTGCTGAATGAACTTGAGGATTCGCAGGAGAGCGAGGGCACATCCTACACCTCCCTGGTCTGCCATCCGCTGCTGGTGCAGGGCAAAGTCATCGGGACTTTGAATCTCCTGCGGAACGGGCAGTTCGATATCTTCGGGCTGGGCGATATTCATATGCTCTGGATCCTGGCTTCCAAGGCGGCCACAGCCATCGAGCACTCCCGCCTCTACAGTGAGCTGGAGCAGGCCTATATCGGCACTATAAGAGCCTTTGCAAATGCGGTCGAGGCCCGTGACAACTACACCCGCGGTCATACCGAGAGGGTCTACAGGATCGCCTCAATGATCGTCCGGGCGCTGGGCTGGTCCGAGGAACAGATGAAGAATCTCTACATGGGCTGCATACTTCACGATATCGGTAAAATCGGTGTGCCCGATTCAATCCTCAATAAGCCGGGACGTCTCAATGACGAAGAACGCAGTATCATGCAGATGCATCCCGAGACGGGAGTGAAGATGCTGGAGGGCATTCCCATGCTGGAACCGGCCTTGCCCTATATCCTCTATCATCATGAGCAGTACGACGGCAGCGGCTACCCGCTGGGGCTCAAGGGCGGCAATATTCCTATCGAGGGGAGAATCCTGGCCATAGCCGATACTGTCGATGCCATCCTGACCAATCGTCCCTATCGCAGAGGCGCTTCACTCGAGAAGGTTTCCCGGGAACTTATCGAGTGCAGTTCCGGGCAATTCGATCCGGAATTGGTCAAGATTTTCCTGAATGTGCTCGGGGAACATAAGGATGAACTTACCGCGATTTACGGCACCCTGCAGGAGCACGAAAACAATATTCTAACACCCCAGTCCGCCGCCCAGTAAATCCCGCGTTCACTGAACTATCACAAACTTCAAGGGAATCGGAATGAAGGTCAAGATGAACAGCGCGATCGAGACCCAGCCCAGGATTACTCGCTTCTGATCCAGCTCGACCTCGTCGTTCATGGTGGGCGGATGCTTCAATTTTATAATGACCACAGCCAAAAAGCCCCACACAAACCAGCCCGGCCAGAAGAAGCCCATAACCACCAAACCTGCTACGATAATCCAGGCCAGGTAAAACTGCAGCTTCCTCCCGAAAAGGGCGTAGGTTATGTGACCGCCGTCGAGCTGTCCCACCGGCATTAGGTTTATCATGGTCACGAACAGCCCCACCCATCCGGCAAATATGGTGGGGGACATGATGAGCGTATAGCCCTCGGGTATGGGGGGCACTATCAATATTTTCAGGAAATAATAGACCAGCGACTGACCCATCAGGAGATGCCCCGTTCCGAGGGGCTGGTCGCCGATGTTGATGATCTGCGCATTGGAAAAACCAATCGCCAGGATTATCACCGCCGGTACGAAACCGGCCAATGGTCCGGCCGCGCCCACATCAAAAAGCTCGCGCCGGGTCTTGAAGGGAGAGCGGGATTTAATGATCGCCCCCAGGGTGCCGATCAGGGTCGGGGCGGGGATAAAATAGGGCAGGCTGACATCAGCCTTGTTTCTGCGCGCAGCCAGGTAATGACCGAACTCATGGAAGAGCAGGATGGGCATCAGGGCGAGCGCAAACTTGATTCCCTCCGCCATAAGGCCGAAATCCCGGAAGATCTCGGATTCGTATTTGATATAACCGTAGGCGATTATCATGGAGGCCAGGGTCAGGACGAAGAGCAGGATGTTGAGCCAGGGTATTTTGGTGCCCTGGGGCCGGATATCTTTGGCCACGATCAGGAGCGAATCGCCGTCCTGAAAAAATGCCAGGTAAAAACCGGCTTCGAAGGCCTGTTTGGAGAGCTTGTCCTGGAAATCCTCCAGGGGCACTTTAGGAACGGTTTTGAAGATAAGGTCCTCGCCGCGGTGATAGATTGCTTCCACGGCCACATATTCTCTGAAGATGGGGTAGAGCAGCTTGCCCGCTTTGCGGAGTTCTTCGTTATTGTCCGGCATAGAGGTATCGGTTCCAGGTTAAAAAATCAAATCTAAGCAAAAAAAAAGGGAAAGCAAGCAAAACTTGCTTTCCCTGAATCTATCAGAATCGATGAATTACCTGACAACCCAGTCGCCCATCGGCAGCGGACCGCCCATGAACAGATAGTTGAACAGATAATCAACGTCTAATTGATCGACAGCGCCGTCAGCATTGACATCGCCCAGATACAGGAACGGATGCGGGTAGCAGCCGCAGCCTGCAACATAGCAGTTCAGCACGCAGAGGTCGAGGATGTTAATGACATTGTCGTCATTGACATCGCCGCGGCCAAAGCCTGCGAACTTGTTGGCGAAGTTCATGACTGCGCCTATGTCAGCGCCGGGTGCGGTGGCATCGTTAAATCCGAAGACCACAATACCGCCCTTAAGCACGGCGTCGCCATCAACGAACTGCTTGTCCGCAACCAGAATGCCTGACATATCCTGACCGGGATTGACACCCACTTCGGTGCCAGGATAGTAGCAGTCTGTATACGGCGGGCAGTCGTCGATGAAATTGAAGAATGAGTCGGTAATTATGCCGTCATAGACCACAGGATCGTTGGCGATAGCAAATGTTCCATAGGCGCCCATGGTGGGACTGCCGTCTGTGAACAGGTTGCCTGCCATCGGAACTGCACCGCAGCCGTACTGGTATTCCGGAGCGGTGTTGTCGAACATCCTGTAGGCGCTGAGGCCGTCACCGATCAAACCAACCTGGACGTTTGCGCCATAGTCAGCGATATCCCAATCTGCGTAGGTACCCCAGTACAGATCGGCCGGAACAGGATCGGAACCGCGATTCTGCAGTTCAACATAGATATACTTGAAGTTGTTGAAGAGCACATCGTGTCCGCCATACTCCTTGACAAACATTTCCAGACCGATGGTAGCGTCAGGATCAAAAGCACCGCCGGCATCCTTCAACGAGTCAATAAAGGATCCGCTGAAGCGGTCGCCGCTGATGGTCCTGTCGAGACCGGTGGCATTGTAAATGTCAGCCGTGAATGTACCAAAGTCACAGACGCTATTGGGCTCGAAACCGTTAATGCCGCTCACCTCATCCAACCAGGCAATATGATCATCTTCATAACCATAGAACCAGGAATAATGATAGGCGAAGTCCGTCAGGCCGTCAATTGAGAAGGCATCCGAAGGACCGGCATCGGACATCCAGCCGTCGTTGTTGACATAGGATGTGTTCTGGAGCGCATCGCCGAAGTCAATATAGCCGTCACAGAATGCAAAACCCTTCACGGCTACGACTGTAACCGAGGTCTGGGGTGAGGCATGCGGATAGGGCGAATTGTCTTCGGGATTGAAGTCAGGATCATCCGAGTCGATAGTGACCTCGAAGGGATTCGGACCGCGTTCCATCAAAGCGGGATCGAGTACGAACTCCTGGTTGTGAACGGCGCCTGCAGGCAGTACGCCTGAGGCGGTCGTAGCGCCACCGGGGAATCTGACAAATTCAGCAGCTCTGGAAATATTGCCCAGGCTGTTGTCTTTGCCCTCGAATACGTCGTTCACGAGACCCTGCGCAATCATCTCCGCCTGGTATTTCTCGTTCTCGAACACTTCCGGGTACTTGGCGGGACCGCTGCCTATGTCTGCCAGGATACCGTCTTTAGCCGTGACGATCTCTATATCCCAGGTAAGCGGAGCGCTGCCTGTATTCTCAAACAGATCTCCGAATCTGGAAATAGGATAGGTGTCAATGAATGACACGGCGTCAAGCAAAACGACAGGTTCCGGAACATGCAGACGAGGACGATCCGGGCCGATATAGAAGCAGAATACCTTACCGTTTTCGTTACCGTAGTCGGAATCGATGGTGGCAACGATTACGTAATCCTGGTCGGCATATTCGGCCACGGCGTTACCAAGCACGCCGCCCGAGAAGCGATACTTCAGGAGAACGTTACCGTTCATGGCATTAATAACTCTCCAGGTTCCCTGGCTCCAGATGTAACCCGCAAACAGATAGGGGTCGCATGTGCCTGCAAAGGAGTTACTGGAAATTGCCCATCTGTCGCCGACATGGTTTACGAAATCGCCATACCAGGCCAGCGCACCGCCGAGAGAGAAGTTTCTGGTCGAGCAGTACTGATAGTTAGCCGGCGAATATGGTCCCCATGCGGCCTGACCGGGGGTCGCCGCGCCGCCCACCGTGATTCTGTTCCACGGCTGAGGCATAACGACAGGGGTAACATAGACAGGGGCATGGATCAGGTTCCAGCTGGCCCAGAGCGGAGTCATGTCGGCAGCATTTACCTTCATCAACAGGGCCTGGGTCGCACCGACAAATGTCGGAATTGTACCGGCCACATAGAGGGCGTCCTCTTCTGAGTTGTAGACCGGAGCGACATCGAACCACTCATTACCGGCACCACCTTCGTAGCCGGCCCATGTGGCAATTGTCGAACCGTCAAGAGCCGAAATCTTGTAAACCGTACCACCGGGACCAGCCCCGGCATCGGACGTGCCTACAAACAGGTCGGTTCCGTCTGAACTCGGTGAGAACACGATTCCCTGGTCGAGCATCACATTCCAGACATCAGCGCCGGTCAATTTATCCAAAGCGTATAAAACGCCGAAGCTGGTGCCGAAATAGACGTTATCGCCCAGGATCACAGGTACGGTGTACTGCATTTCACCGGTCATACCGCTGATGCCGCCCGGCAGCGGACTGCCCAGATCGGCATGGCGGACCCAGATGGTGTCGCCGGTAAATGCATCAGCACAAACAATACCTTCGTTTAACGATGAGCGGCCGGTGCCGAAGTAGATTCTTCCATCTTCAACTGTCGGCGTAGTGACCATATAGTTGTTGGCATTGCCCATGAATACCTGATAATCCGGATGGAATCCGGCCACAGGGTTACCTGTCTGCCAGACCAGAGCACCGGTATAGATATCCAGAGCAACGATCTCATCGTAAGTGGCGATGTAGACTAATTCGTTAGCGATCACGGGATGGCCGTAGGCAATCAGGTTGTCACCCTGCCACTCCCAGAGTTTTCCGAAGTTGGTAAGATCGCCGATGATGTTGGTAGAATAACCTGTTCTGCCATAGTTCTGGCCATGAGTGGGCCATTCCTGATTAGCCGGACAGGTGTAGGCGGGAACCTCACAGCAGATCTCAGCGAAAAGCTGCCAGTTGATAGCATCATCCACATCCATATTCAGGTAGGCATGATAACCGGCAGGCGCGTAGTATGCTAATCCTCTTCCTTCTACTTCATCAGGACAGGTGCCGCCATTGGCCACGAGCACGTCCTCGGTCAGAGCACCGAATGCTTCCGCCGGGTCAATGGGTTCCACAGCCACAAATACATCTTCTTCCTGATTAAATGTCACGCCTCCGGCGGGCCATCCAGGAAGAGCCGATGCTGTGATGATATTAGGATAGAAGACGAGATCGCTCTGTGCAACTTCCAGTTCAAATATACGGCCGCCATCAACCGGATTCATATCATCAGGATAATCATCGTATACAGGATCTTCCCGATAGACAACAATCCTGACGCCCTGGGTAAGAGCACCCAGGTCGAGAAGGTAGAATTGTATGTCGTTAATATAGCACATCTCGGTCGTGGTCGGGCTGAATCGAACCATGAAGTCCTGGATTGCGCCCGTCCCCTGTATTGTGAAATAGTATGTAGGACCGCTGCATGTGTAGTCCTGAACGGCACAATCGGTATCACTCGGTACCTTGTAAGGGGCAGGTGGAACAGGATTCGGAATCAGTGCGCCAGCGTCAGTATCCAGAATCACATCTTCTTTCACAGGAGGATTACCAGTATCGGCTAATGCAAAGTTACCAACTACAAAACTCAAAGCAACTAATGCAATCAAGAGTTTTTTAATCATTTACTTCCTCCTTAAAGACTTAGGAATATAGATTGTGTGTTAACCATAAACCTTTTACGGCTATCAAACCGAGAGCAAATTGTTAGCTGCATTAGGACTAAAATCCAATCTCAGCTTGTGGGGCCAATTCTTCATTCTTGTCTAGGGAATTTGAATCGGCACTCCAGGTTAACAACTTTACTTCCTAAATTACGGAGTCGGGATAGGCTGCAGAGTTCACACTCTTCAGATTTTCCCATTTGGTCAGAATTCAAAGCTTTTCAACGATTCTTTTATCATCTCAAATCCTCAGATAATTCCTCCTTAAAGGATTAATAATAGACTAATTACTCATTACAGCTAGTAGTTATGATAAAAGAAATTGAGGTAAAGAAAAGAAGTAGATATAATTGTACCCACTTACCCGATTCAGTTTTTGGGTGCGTCAGTAACAATTGTATCAAAGAAAGAAGAGTAACTGTTTTTCGGCATAAATTCAAGCCACTAAACCTATACCGATTTTCTCAAGCCGCTAACATGGTAATAGATATTATTTTTTTGTCAAGCTAAAAATAAATAGAATTTTTTAAAAAACCAATAAAATCAAGGCCTCACGGGGAATCTCTGCTCAAAATCTGAACAACAAGGAGCATTTTTTGAGGTCCGAAACGGCGCCAAACCGGTTAATTGTCGAGCGAGGTCTTGATTCACCGGAGGCGCATTGTGACCTCGCTCGACAGGAAAGTCAGGAATCGTCATTCCGAGGAAGTCCCGCCGTGGGAATCTCTTATAAGACAAAAAGATTCTTCGCGTCGCTCAGAATGACAATTTCATTTGATGCACTTTTCAAACAAGTTCAGAGGCCCGGAAGCTCCTGGTGACATCTTGTTAGACCGCAGTTTATTACGAGAAAGCAGAGATTAAATCATTGCATAATCATCCCAGCGGAATATATTAAAAGCCATGATAATCAGGCATCTGTCGATCAGAAATTTTCGCAAATACCGGCATCTCGACCTGGTCTTCCCGGACGGTGTCATCGGAGTGGTGGGCCGCAATGGTTCCGGCAAATCCACTCTGCTGGAGATCTTCGCCTGGCTTTTATATGGCTCTAATGGCTTGAAAACCAAGAATATACAGATATACCCCGATTTTGCCGAGGACCGGGGGGAAACCGAAGGGGAGCTGGATTTCAGGATCGGGGAGCAGGATTTCCGCATAAAGAGAGGTTTCAAAAAACCGGCAAAAAGCACCGCGGAGCTTTACGCCGAAGATAAGATCCTGGCCGCTGGCACCAAGGATGTCAATCGGGAGATCGAGAAGCTCTCCGGCATGGACTGGAAAGCCTTCCAGACCTCCTTCTATACCCGCCAGAACGAGCTGAACCTCCTGGGCAGCCTGCAGCCGGCCGAGAGAAGCAAGCGCCTGGAGGAGATGCTGGGTCTTGAAAAGACGAATATTATTATTAATAATATAAAGGGCGATCTGAGGTCACTTGAGGGCGAGATAAAAGGCCTCGAGCAGCTTGTCGGCAGGGAACAGGAATACAGGCTCCTGCTCCACAAAAAAGAGCAGGAGAAAGAAGCTATTGCCAAATCTGTCAATGATTTGGAGGTGGAATTCGGGGCTCTAGACGAGCTCCTGAAGAAGCTCAAAATATCATTTGCAGAGAGCGAGAAGAAGCGCGAGGAATATCAGAAAATCACTTCCGCTCTCGAACTGCAAAGGCATGATCTAAAAAAATCTGAGGAGGACAAAAGCAGGATCGAAACCCGGATAACGGCGATAGAGGCCCAACGCGACCATTTTGAGGCTCTAAGACAGGAGATTAAGGAGCTTCCGGATGTCCGGCAGGAGCTTAACCTGCTTGAAAAACAACAAATTAAGTTCGAGAGCAAAAAGCAGAAGGAAAAACTCCTGACTCAATTGAACCAGTCGCTTCAGTCACAGGTCGTGCGGGGTAAAGCCCTGAGCGAAACGATCGAGGAGCTCAAAAGCCGGGCCGGGGACATAGATATTATTATTAATAATATTAAGTCTGTCAGCAGCAATCTGGAGCGCTTACGGGAGGAGGTCTCCACGCTGCGGGTCGAGAAGGCCGGATTTTCATCCCAGCTGGAGAGGCTGAAAAAGCAGATGGATGATATAGAAGAGCTTGGGCCCGATGCGGTTTGCAGTTTCTGCCTGAGGCCGTTTGAGGGGGAGATGACCGATATCCAGCAGCATTTCAAGCTGGAGATAAACCGGCTGGAAGTTTCATGGAAACTGACTTCCGAGAAGCTGGAGGCGAAAGAGCTGAAATTGAGAGAGGCTCAGGCCGAGAAGAAGAAGCTCGAGGATAGCCGCAGCAAGACTCAGGACGTACTGAACAAGATTTCCAGCGCGGAGGGGGAGAGGAAGAACCTGCGGGAGAATTTCCGGCAGGGCCAGAACCAGAGAGAGGAACTGGAGGAGGAGCTCAAAGCATTGGGACAGAGCGACTTCGATCCGGATAAGTATGCCCTGGTTAAGTCCCGGTTCGAGGAGCTGCAGAAGAAAAATACCGAATATGCCGGCCTCAGGGAGCGTATGGCCAGCCTCGATAATCTCAGGAAAGAACAGGGCGAGCTGGCTGATAGAATCGTTATTATTAATGATAATATCCGGAAACTGGATGAGCAACTGACGGAGATAGGTTTTGACCGCAATCTCTATCTGCAGGAAAAAGATACGCTTGAAAAGCAAACCCGCGAAAGAGAAATCGCCCGGGACAACCTGTCCAGCGCGCGCGAGAACCTGGCCGGACTCATGGCCGAGACGCGGGGATATGAGGATCAGTTGAAAAACATTGAAGAGGCCAAAAGCAGGGCCTCAGAAATTACGACTGATAAATTCTATCTGGAAAGCCTGATAGAACTGTTGAGGGAACTGAAAACAGAACTTGCTTCCCGCATACGTCCTTTGCTGATAAAGATTTCCAGCAACCTCCTGGACCGTATGTCGGACGGCAAGTTCAGCGAACTGGACCTGAACGAGGATTATGAGATATCGATTCGGGATTATGGCGAATTGCAGGAGTTGAACCGCTTTTCCGGGGGAGAGCAGGATCTGGCCAACCTCAGCCTGCGTCTGGCGATTTCCAGGCTTCTGGCCCAGTCCTCGCGTTTAGAAGCCGGCTTTTTGATCCTGGACGAGGTTTTCGGCAGCCAGGACAGCTTACGGAAGGAGAACATACTGGGCGCAATCGCCGGCCTGCAGGACTTTTTCCGCCAGATTTTTATGGTGACCCACGTGGAGGATGTGAAAGAAGCGGTGCAGACGTTGATGACTGTCGAAGAGAACAGTGACGGTTCCAGCTCGATCATAGTCGATTAGGGAAGGTTATTATTAATAATAATATGGGACGCAGAAGATCGAAATCATCCGGTTCTATTCTCAGGCTGGCCCTGTTGATCTTGATTTTGACCTCGCTTTATTTTCTTTACCACGAGGTCTGGCAGGAGCAGCCGGCTGAGCCGCGAATAACCGGGCTGAGGGCGGTTGAAATAATAGACGGGGACACCTTTGTCGATTCCGATGGCGAGCAGATTCGACTTCTGGGAATAGATACTCCCGAAGCGGGGGAGGTTTTCTATATGGCCGCCTCGAGGGCGCTGGACAGCCTGCTGGAGGGCAAGACTATTCGCTATGAATTTGATTCGCGCAAGCGGGACAGGTATGAGCGCCTTCTGGTTTATGTCTTCACAGGCCAGGATTTTGTCAATCAGGCCATGGTGCGTTCCGGCCTCGCTTCAGTATATATTTTTCCGAAGGATATGAAAAACGATTATTACCGTGCAGCCCTGATCGAAGCCCAGGATTATGCCCGCAGCAATAACCTGGGTATCTGGGCGCTGGAGCCGCCCGATCCGGAGAGCTTCTATGTCGGCAACAAAAAAACATACCGATTCCATCGGCCCACCTGTTTTTCGGTGGAACGTCTGGATCAATCCGCAAAAATCATCCGGCAGAGCAGGGATGATTTTCTGGATCTCGGCTATTCGCCCTGCCGTAACTGCAATCCCTGAGGCTGCTCTTCAATCGTGAAGTCTAATTTGATATCCTTGCCGGTCTTGGCGACAGCCGCAATCAGGAATGGCTGGGTCACGACCTGTAACACTATCCGATCCTCCGAGGGACCGGCATTTGCGGTGAGCGCTATGATCTGCTCGTCCCCGGCGACATAGACCGAGTCGAGTCGCACCCAGTAACCGGTGGTGGGCTGCTCCCCGCGAAAAACTCCGATAACGATCTCCTCATCGAAATCGATATCCGGGGGCTCCGGATTAATGCTCAGGTACGAGTAGTGTTTCTGCCAGATCGAATCCAGCTGCTGCTCCGATTCGATTATCAGGTCTACAGGTTCGGTAATTCCGGATTGCGCTCCGCTGGCCAGGAGTTCGTAGTAGAGCGTTTGCGTCTCGGCGGTCTTTTCTGCTGTCTCTTCAGCATTGGAGTCCTCTCCCTGGCAGGCGAAGAAAAACAGGGACGCTACGAAGATCGAAATAGAAACCTTATGCATCTGATCTCCTCTCTTGCTGCTCTTTTATCTTCATTGCTTTTTCCCAGGTTTATAGGGAGTAATGCAGAAAAGCTATTGAAAACATGAAATTTAGTCAAGCACTTTGAGGGGATTATAAGAAGCTGTTTCACTCTATGACAGCCTGATTCAGAATGACAAAAATATTGAGACTGCTGCGTATTTGAAGCAAATTTGAGCAGGCAATCGTGTTTAGCTCTCTGAAAAAATGTCGATATAAAGCATGTCAGGAAGCAAAAAAACGTATGCCGAAGGGTTGTTATGTCCTCTGTATTGGTAATTGATGATAAAGAATCGATCCGCAAGATGCTGAGTCAGACTTTGGTGGCGGAGGGCCATGAAGTGGAATCGGCTGCTAACGGATTTGAGGGAATAAAGAAATCCAAGTCCAAACAGTATGATGTCGTTCTAACGGATCTTAAGATGCCCGATATGGACGGGATCTCAGTTCTGTCAGCGGTTAAAGAGGAGAATCCCGATGCCTCGATTATTGTGATGACCGCCTACGGTACTATCGAGACCGCTGTGGAGGCCATGAAACGCGGGGCTTTCGATTTTCTAACCAAGCCATTTGATACCGACCATCTGAATGTTCTGATCAAACGCGCGCTGGAGACCCGTCAACTAATGAACGAGAATATGATGCTCAAGGAAGCCTTGAAGCTGAATCTTGGTGAAGGCAGGATTATCGGGACTTCGGAGAAGGTGAAGGAAGTTCTCCAGCTGGTTCAAAAGGTGGCGCCCTCCGACACCTCTGTTTTATTGATAGGGGAGTCCGGTACCGGTAAGGAGCTTTTTGCAAGAGCAATTCATCAGCTTTCCAGCAGGAAAGATAACCCGTTTGTGGCGATCAATTCCGCCGCCATTCCCAGTGAACTCCTGGAAAATGAGCTGTTCGGCTCTGAAAAGGGAGCCTTCACCTCATCCCATTCGCGCCATATAGGCAAATTCGAGATTGCCGAGGGGGGCACGATTTTCCTGGACGAGATCGGAGATCTACACGTCGCCCTGCAGGCCAAGATTCTGCGCGTGCTGCAGGAAAAACAGATTGAGCGTCTGGGCGGCTCGCAGACCGTTCCGGTGGATGTCCGCGTGGTGGCGGCAACAAATATGGACCTGCAGGCGGCCATCGAAAACAAGGATTTCCGCGAGGACCTTTATTACAGGCTGTCGGTTTTCCCCATCACTATTCCGCCCTTGAGAGAGAGGCCCGAAGATATAGAAGCGCTGGCGGAGTATTTCGTGGATAGATTCTGCAAGGAGATGAAGAAGCCCCTGAAAAAGATCTCCCGTGACGGTATCAAACTGATGGAGCGTTATCACTGGCCCGGTAATGTACGCGAGCTGGAGAATACGGTTGAGCGTGCGATAATTCTGTGCGAGGGTAAAAGAATTAAACCGGATCATCTGGCAATACGGGTCCAGACCCCCGAGGAAATCCGCCTGCGGGAAGGTGCCGGATTGCGTGAGGTGGGGCAGCATGCCCAGATGCAAGCCGAACGCGCACTGATACTCAGGGTACTCTCCCAGACACGCGGCAATAAACGCAAAGCCTCGGAGGCGCTGAAAATAGATTACACTACTTTATTCGAAAAGATAAAGAAATACAAGATCGATCCGAATAAGGAAATATAGGTTAACTCCTTAACTAAAGAAGTTCAGGCTATGAGCAAGATCAGGCCGATTGTGAAATCCGCCTGGTTTTTTTTGCAAAAAAAGCGGCTGCAAGAGCCGCTTAATTTTTTTAATTTCCGGGATCATATCCGGGCGGGGCAGGGGCGCCCGCAATAAATATGAAGTTGATTAAAAAGACCGCATCGGATACATTGACCTCACCGTCATTATTGGCGTCTCCCGCCTCCAAAACAGGCTGAGGAGAATCCCCGTCCACGAAAGCATAATTAATAATATAGACCGCATCGGAGATATTGAAGGTGCCGTCAAAGTTGGCGTCACCCTGCAAATAGTCAGGTACATACATATAGCTCATGGCGCCGATGACATCGATAATGCCCCAGCCGTAAGCGTTATCCGGGGTCAAGGCCCTGGAAGCGGTCAGCATCAAGGCCTGGCGCACATCCATCACTGTAAAATCAGGTCTGGCTTCCATCACGATAGCCGCAGAACCGGCTACCAGCGGGCATGAAAGTGAGGTGCCGCTGGCGGTTGTGATATAGCTGTTGGTATACGGGCTGGCACAGGTCGTTGAGGATCCCCGGGCGCAGACCTCGGGTTTTATTCTGCCGTCCGCGGTCGGGCCCTTGGATGAAAAATAGCTCAGGTAGCCGGAGGCTTCGACGGAGCCGACTGCAATTACACTGTCGCCATCGGCAGGCGCTGTGATCGTGCCGGCGGCCGGTCCGCCGTTGCCGGCCGAGTTACAGACCAGAATGCCGATCGAGGCGGCATAATCGGCGGCGTTTGTGATCACACAGGTATTACCGTCGAGATCATCATAAGTGTACCAGTCCGAGTAACCAAGTGAGGATGAAATTATATCGACACCGATCGAATCGCTCCAGACCACTGCGGCGGCCCAGTTATCCTCCTCCGCCGGAGTCTCGGAAGTCATATCTTCTGTTTTGCAAAGTATAAAGGAAGCCCCGTAAGCAGGACCATATATCTCACCATCCCATCCTCCTCCCAGTGCGGACCAGGTTTTGGTTCCATGATCCCATTGGTTGGAGACGTCGCCCTCCTCATTGGCAGTTTCATAATCGTTATTGATGAAGTCATATTCGGCTATCAGACGTCCCTCCGAGATTATATTGGCGAAGGCCAGGTGGTCTTTCCTGAAACCGGTATCGAACATGGCCACGATGATGCCGTCACCACTGAATCCGGAATCATGGGCGGCGATGACATTGATCTGCTCCAGCTGACTGTAGGAGGCTCCATAAGAGAGCAGGTGAATATCCCGCTTCTGGTCGGGAACCTGATCCAAATCCTCAAGCTCCTCTGATTCGGGAGGTTCGGGCCTCGAGAAAGAAGCCACCGGGGTAATTTTCAGGACAAAGGGGAGATCCTTTATTTTCTCGAGCTTTTCCAGATCTGTTTGGAAGCTGGCGGCATTGAGCCACTTCACAATACGCCTGAGTTTCAAGCCGCGACCTTCAATTTGACTGATATATTGATCATTAACCGGAAGATCCTCGAATCTGATTTCAGAAGCGTTGTTTTTGGCCCTGCGCTGCCTGCTTTGAGCGCTCATAGAATTATATACAACTTCAGCTTTTTCAATGAATTCCGCGTCCCTGAAGACGCCCTTATCGGTGAAATAAATCCAGACATTGACTTTTCCGCCGTCCGCTTTCCCGGCAAGGAAGCTGTAGCCCCTGTCGCTGATCACCGGGACATTTTTTTCTTTTTTATACTGCCCGGGCAGGATGTATTCGGATGCGAAAGAATTAGCTGCGAGACATATCGAGAAAAGAATCATGATGCTGATAATTTTATTCATAGTGCGGGCTCCTTCATGTTAAGCGCTGATGCATACAGACTTATTATATCTCTATCCGCCATTTTGTCAATAGCAAAAGGATTATGGGAGAAATCCAATACCATATTGGCCAATTGCTCAACAAATGAATCGCGGGAACCACACAGGCTCCTGAGAATATTCCCGGGCATGAGTCTATTCCGTTATTTTTCAATGCCTTAACTAATGATCTAAAATTAATACGGGAAAAGGCACAGGCTTTGCGAAATATCTGACTGGAAAGCAAAAAAAAGATGGATATTATATTATGAAAAAATTAGGCAGAAAAAAAGGTTTCACTCTTCTCGAACTCATGTCGGCGGTTGTGATTATCGGCATAATTGCCGCCCTGGGTATTCCCACGATGGATTTGGCGATCAAGAAGATCCGCTTCAAAGCGGATTCCAATACGCTCATCTCGGGAATGCGGCTAGCGCGTTCGGAGGCGATTTCACACAGGCTCCAGTACGGGGTCAGTTTTGATACTGTCAGCAATGAGCTGGCGGTGTTCAAGGATGTCTACGATCCGGACTTATTCAGCTTTGACCTGGCCGACAGCGTTGTTTTTGTGGATACCCTGGGGCGCGGGGTAGAAAAGATGACCACTACATTTGACGATAACCTGCTGTTTTTCTTCCCTGACGGGCGCGCTTCGATGAGCGGAATCATAAATGGCACAACCGCTTGGAGCCCGGAGAGGACGGCTTCGGTACAAATTTCAGTTCTGGCGGCTACCGGCAGGATCAAGGTCGATTCTCTGACCTATTAGAGCCGGCTTTCCTCCTTTGTTTTATCAGGTAATCACCCCCCATGCGCTGGGGGGTGTTTTTTTATGAAAAAGGGCACTAAAAAAAATTTAATTCCCCTCAATATTTTGAAATGGGGGACGATAATAAAACTGTAGCCTGAGAGAGAGTTAGTTTAGAGCAAGGGTTGCCCCCTATGGGGAGTTTCCCTCAGGCGTCAAAAGCTGAAAGATATTTTTAAATCGTTTAAACGGGACAAGGCGTATGCTGCTCGGATCCAAAAGTAATGTAGTCTGCGGTCTGGATATTGGTGCCTCGTCAATAAAGATGGTCAAACTGGAAAACAAGGGCGGCAACTACGCCGTAAAGGCGATGGGAAGCCGTGACCTTCCGGTAGAGGCGATCGTATCCGAAGATATAAAGGACCGCGATTCGATTATCTTCAATCTTCAAAGTTTGATTGAACAGACCGATCCCAAGACCAGGGATGTGGTCATCTCTATTTCCGGCCACGGTGTTATCACCGACAGAATTACGATCGATAAGAAGACCGGAGCGGAGGCCGAACAGGCCATCCTCTTCGAGGCTGAACAGAGGTCGCCTTTCGATGTCGAGGATGTGACTCTGGACTATCACATAATCGACGTCAATGAGGGGACCAACAAGATGGATGTTCTTCTGGTCGCGGCCAGGAATGAATTCTTAAAGACCTACCTGGATATCATCCAGGATGCCGGTCTGAAGCCTGTTGTCGTCGATACGGATGCCTTCGCTATTCTGAATTCATACGAGATCAATTATGAACTGGATCCGGAACGTGTGACGGCTCTGGTCAATATTGGTTATGATATTACCAATGTGACCTTCCTGAAGGACGGCAAGTATCACTCTACACGTGATATCTCCTCGGGCGGAAGGATGATCTTTGATGCAATTCAGAAGGAATTCCGCCTGAATCAGGAATTGACACATAAGGCCATCCGGGGTGAAATGGAAGCGTCCATCGACCAGGATATGCTCAAGGCCACGATCGTGACCTCCATCGAAGAGATGATAACCGGGCTCGAGGTGGCATTTTCATATTTCAAATCGCTGGCCAATGTGCCCAATATCGACTGGATTATCCTGTCGGGCGGCGGTGCGCTGATTCCTTACCTGCCGGAATTTGTGCAGTCCAAGCTGAATATTCCGATAGAAATAGCCAATCCATTGAGAAATATAGAATATGATCCTGATATGTTCAGTCAAATTCAGCCAGAAAAGATCGCTCCCCTTTTATCGGTGGCTATCGGGCTGGCGGCCAGAAAGGTGAGATAGGGCTATGATAGAGATAAATCTACTTCCAAAGGAATACCGGAGGCGTGCGACACCGCTCCATTTCAATAAAAAATGGATTTATGCCGGAGCCGCAGTTTGTATGGTATTTGTGCTTCTTGCCGGAATGACATTCTACAAGAAGCAGATGATCAAGAACATGGACAAGAAGATTGCCTCTGCTCAGAGAGAGCGCATCTCATTGGAAAAGGACATTAAGCTCATAGACGGTTTAACCGATCTCAAGCAGAAGCTCCTGACACGTCTGTCGGCCATCGAAAAACTGGATATGAACCGGGGTATGTGGGTCACCATAATGGAGGACCTCTCCTCGCGCGTACCGGAGCTTCTCTGGTTGACCAACGTCTCCGAGGAGGATCTCCAGAAAAAGATGGCCCAGGAACGCAAAGCGGGCAATCCCAGAAACCTGGGACAGGCTGCGCAGGATACAGTCGAGGTCACGCTGCCGTCCAGAAGGCCGGCGGTGATCGAGGGTTACGCCTATACTCTCAACAGTATCGCCTCGTTTCTGGTGGGCGTCATGAAGTCGGAATATTTTGATGATATAGAATTAGCTTATGCGCGCCAGGAGAATATTGAAGACCTGGCGGCCTATAATTTCAAGATAAATTGCGTTGTCGATTACGATGCCTGGCTGAAAGAGGAATATCAGCCGGAAGTAAGCGTATCAAGCCCGTTGGCTGATCAATAATGTTGCGGAGGTATGATGGATATAAAAGATCCCAGACTACATAAAATCGCCATCGGTGTTCTTGTTGTGGTGGTTTTGGTAATCTTCTGGCACTCGAGGTTTTACTCCCAGTATGCGAGTGAACTCGACCAGAGGCAGGCCAGGTATGAAAAGTTACTGACCGAACTCAATCAGGTAAAACTGAAGGCGAAATCATTAAAGGGCCTCCAGGAAGAGTACGAACAGCTCCTGGAGCGGTATGACAAGGTTCAGATGCTTCTTCCGAACGAGAAGCAGGTTGCCCAGTTCTTGATGCAGTTGCATAGCGCCTCGGCGCGAACTCAGTCACGGGTCATAGAGCTTGCACCCACGAGCGAACGCGGCAAGGATTTCTACAAGATCGCTGACTATGAGATCAAATTCAACGGCACCTTCCACGAGTTCGGAGAATTTCTGGCAAGCGCGGCCAACTTTCCGTTCATCACAAATGTCTCTCAGATCTCGGTCCGCGGTCTGGATGCCCAAACCAGGAAGTCCGAGAAAGAGAAAAATTTCGATGAAATGACGTTGGAAGCCAAATTTACTCTTTCTACATATTATGTTAAAGAAGACCAGAAGCTGGCAGCTATTCAACCATAGGTAGGGTAATGATGAAAAATAAGGCGTTTCTTTTAATAATACTCTCGGCATTTATGACGGCAGGTCTGGCCCAATCTGCTCTGGCCACACCTCATGTCGAGAATATCAGCCTGAAAAAACAGGGAGATTTTGTTGAGCTGACGGTTTATTCCGATGGCCCCTTTACATTCTCGCATTTCATAGAGGAGGCCAAGGCAGGCAAGCCGCACCGGGTTGTGCTGGACCTGAAGCAATGCCTGCATAAACTTCCCCAGTTCAATTTCCGTGATCTTCCCACGGATATTATTACTGCTATTAGAACCAGCCAGTATAAGATAAACCCTGATAAGGTGGTCAGGATTGTTGCCGATGTCAGCCGTCCGGTAACATACAGCCTGAAACAGGGCGAGGGAAGAGTCACTATCGTATTTTCCGCTCCGTCGGAAGGCGAATTTTCATTCTGGACCGCCGCGCCCATGGATGAAAGCGAGAAGATAAAGCTGGCGCTTACCGAAACCGAGACAAAGGTGATAGATCAGCCGGCCTCGATGCCCGCCCACCCTGAAACCGAAAAGACGGCCAGAGCTGAAGGAGAGTTCAATCCTCCTTCCAATACTAATGTGGACAGCAAGCCGGAAACCGGTTTCTCGGCCGCCGAGCGGCAGGAACTCAAAGCCAAAATGGCTGAGATTCTTGACGAGGGCTCAGATAAGGCCGGGACCGAACCGGACAAGAAGGTACAGGCTCCGGTTAAACCTTCACCGCAGTCCGGAAATCTTGCTTCGGCCGATGATAAGAAAACCACGACCAGGACGGATGGGGACAAAGCCGTGAAGCCTGAAAAACCGGAATCCGGCTCCAGGAAAGTTATTTCCGACAGCCAGGCCGTCACACCCTCGGAACCTGTTAAGGTGATGGAGAAGCAGCCCGATCAGACCCCCGAACCGAAGAAGCCGGGAAGCACGCAGGATGACCAGGAACAGAATAAACCGAAGGACTGGGAGTCAGAAAAGGAACTGCGTCAAAATCCAACCCGCCCCACAAAGGTTAAGGGATCTCTGGCCGCCTCATTCCCCCAGCGGGAGGTGATCAGATACCAATCATTCGGACGCAGGGATCCATTCATGCCCCTCGTCAGCGAGAATCTCAAGGGGTTCAGGGATGGAGAGATGCCGGATGTTGAGACCTTGAGGCTGGTCGGCGTGCTTCGGGGCAACTATGATAAGATGGTCCTGCTGGAGGACGTGGAAGGTTACGGCTATATTCTCCAGAACGGGGATAAAGTCAGAAACGGCTACGTGATAGAGATATACAGTAACAAAGTACTTTTCCAAATAAGTGAATTTGGCTGGAGCCGCACTGTGGCTTTAACCATGGAATTAGAAGACGAAGACTAAGAGGTAGGTAGCTATGAAAAGAATTCCGGGAACAAGACTAATCACCTGGATTGCCCTTACCCTTCTGATATTGCAGGTCTCAATCTTTGCACAGGCAGGCGGCGATCCAAACAAACCAATTAAGGATTTGAATTTCCAGAATGCCGACATCAAATCGGTCCTGAATTTCCTGGCCGAATATGGTGACGTCAATATTGTGACCGCCCCCTCGGTGGAAGGAAATGTCAATCTCTCTCTCAAGAATGTGTCATGGCAGCTGGCGCTCGACATCCTTATGAAAACCTACAGCCTTACCGCTGTGAAGGAAAAAGGGTATATTCGCGTGGTGCCTACCAAGGAATATCTGGAAGAAACCTCCCTGGTTGAAAAACACAGGTCGGAACAGGCCCTCACCGTGCCGCTGAAGACCGAGATTATTGCGGTCGATAATGCCAGCGCCTACGATCTGGTCGATCCGATAGAGTCGATTCTGACAGAGCGCGGAAAAGTCGAGGTTGACAAACGCTCGAACTCCTTGATAGTCAGCGAAATTCCGGCGAACATTGAACTTATCAAGCAATTTGTACAAGAGCTGGATAAGGAGACGGCGCAGATCAAGATCTCCGCGCAGATTGTCGAAGTCTCCAGCCAGACCCTGAAGGAGTTCGGTATAAACTGGAGCGTCACCGGTCAGGGCGACCTGGCGGATGGCTCTTTTGACCATACTGCGACTGTTGACGCTGATGACGTTTCCGATCCGAAAGGAACATATATGTTCCATACCCTGCAGCCCGGATGGGATCTCACCGCCACGCTGCAGGCTTTGACCTCGGATGGTAACGGTAAGATTGTGGCGCATCCCGAAATTACAACAGTCGACAATAAAGAGGCCAAAATCCAGAGCGGTCAGAAGATCCCGATCAAGACCTTCGACCCCTCCGGAAACGTGGTCATTACATTTGAGGAAGTCGGTACGATTTTGCGTGTCACTCCCCATATCACATCCGAAAACAGGATCCTGATGCATCTTCTGCCGGAGCGTTCAACCTATGCTTTCAATCCCGACGGTGTTATCATCAACTCCAATAATGCCGAGACGAATGTGGTTGTCGAGAACGGCCAGACAGTCGTGATCGGCGGTCTCACCAGTCAGGACATACTCGAAAGTCATATAGGTGTGCCGCTTCTGAAGGATATTCCTGTACTGGGGTACCTGTTTGGGTACAAGAAGAAGCAGGTGGAGAATCGTGACCTGGTTATCTTCGTCACGCCGACTATCGTAGGCAGCGACCTGGCCGCCAAGGAGTAGGAGACAAGACAGGTATAACAGAAAAATTCTGGACATTGCACATACAGGTAGAGTTGAAAGAGCCGCCTACGAGGCGGCTCTTTTTTTTTGAGTGGGCACCATCACGATAAGCCAGGTATCAGATTTGATCAAAATTTATTTGCAATTTCATGAGCCTCTGACTTGAACGGGTCCTGATCGATGAAAGTAACTAGATAGATATTAATGGGTTATGATGTGGACTGATATAGCAGTATGGTCGATTAAACCCACATTCCATGTGGGGTACCAGTGTGTCATAGATGACATCAATATCGCTCGTCATACTTTCCCATGAAATTGGACTGCTTCTTATTTCAACATTATTTAAGGTTGTTGTCTCTGATGGCGGCGATTTCTTGTATCCTCTGAGCATTTCAAGTGTCTGATTAGATTTTTGGCCAAATGCGTCTATGGATAATAGCACTACGGATGCGATGATCAATAGCCAGAATCTATTCGTTCTTCCTTTCATTATTATTTCCCCTTTCTTCATATTGAGGGTGCCATATAGGATTGAGGAATCTGAGTATGTCTCGTGGTGATATCCACGACACCCCTGTTTGAACTAATGATATGCTGTCTTTTGCAACCCTGATGTAATTCATCACTATAGGTATCCAGCGAGATTGTCCATGTGTCCCCTTCTCTGTCATAGAATTCCCGATATCCACCGGCCTTGCTTTGGATGAATCATTTCTTATTTCCTTTAACCATTGCCTGAGTGAGTCGGCCTGATGCTCTGACAGGGTATCCCATACTGACACGATTGAAGTGTCCGGATCTGGATATTCGCAGATCAGTTGGTATCTTCCAATCGGAATATCAGAAAATACATAGTTGCCCATGG